>Ga0326597_10014359_pt1 | contig 10384 bp, 9 predicted proteins | sample RVTome_12_FD_203789 | JGI IMG/M metagenome (GOLD analysis project Ga0326597, IMG submission 203789) | Soil microbial communities from uranium-contaminated site in the Upper Colorado River Basin, Wyoming, United States - RVT100D185 | ecosystem: Environmental > Terrestrial > Soil > Contaminated >...
CCCGCGCGAAGACCCAGCGATCCGCCAGGAGGAAGTTGGCGAGGCTCATCATCGCGACGGCCGCCCCGTTCGCGGCGATCGCGTGCAGGCCGAGCAGCTCCGCCCACATCGCGGTGAGCAGGAGGTTGCCGCCGATCGACGTGATGCCGGTCGTGAGGTGGTATTTCCCCAACCGGACGAGCATGCCGCCTCGCGCGGCGGTCCGGTCGCGCCAGGTCCAGCGCTCGTGCCAGCAGAAGTTGTGAAGCACCGCGAGCTCCACCGCGATCGCGGTCGCGGCCGGGTACGGAACCCCCTCGGAGATAGTGAGCCAGGCCAGCGCCGAGAGCTGGACCACGAATCCCAGCGCGCCGCCGAGGATGAACGCTCCCCCCCGGCTCATGCGGCTTCCGATCGGCTCGCGCGCGCGGGACACGGCTCGGCCGTGTAGAGCGCGCTCGTGTTCTTGACGGCAGCCACGACGAAGGCCGCCGCCATGCCCGTCGCCGCGACAATCGCCCCGATATCGAAGAGCAGGAAGGAGCCAATGTCGCCCATCGAGACCCAGGGCGTTCGTGCCACCTTCAGGGCGCCGATGGCCAGCACGATGCGCAGCTCGGTCGGGCCGAAGCCCAGAAACGCCATCCGGAACACGCCGGCGGTGTGCGCGGCCAGGTACGATTCGGCACTGACCAGCAGGTACGCGGCGAGCAGCGCGGCGGCCACCACCGGCGTCATGAGCCCCGAGCACGCCAGGCCGCCGATCAGGAACGAGGTGCCGGCCAGATCGATGACGTGGTCGACGTAGAAGCCGTAGCGCGGCCGCTCGTGGCCGCGGACGCGCGCCAGCGTGCCGTCGAGACTGTCGCCGAACCAGTTCGCCACCAGCGATGCCACGAGGGCCAGTGCGGCCCACGGCGTGACGCGGAACGCCGCGAACGAGAGTCCTGCCGCGAGCATCGCCGCCAGGCCGAGGACGGACAGGTGATCCGAGTTGATGCGCGCCGGGAGCCGGCGGGCCATCCACACCAGCGCCCGCTTTTCGGCGTCCGCGAGCACGCTGCGGTGGTCACGCACATGAACGCCGGCGATCCGAGCCGTGATATTCATTGAGCCTCCTTCCCGTAATGCGCGAAGGGGCGCGATTTCGGCTCATCGTCCACGGTCGGAAGCCCCGAGGGGTCCTACGCGCCTCTGAGCGCCCGCCTGAGCACCTTGCCGACTATCGTCTTCGGCAGATCGGCGCGGAACTCGATATGTGACGGCACTTTGTAGGCTGCGAGCTTTTCGCGGCAGAAGGCGCGCAGGTCCGCCTCGGTCGCTTGCTTCCCGGCTCGCAGGACGACCCACGCCTTGACCGCCTCGCCCTTCATGTCGTCGGGCACGCCCGCGACCCCCACCTCGGCGACGGCCGGGTGCAGCGCCAGCGCTTCCTCGACCTCCCGCGGCCACACCTGGTACCCGCTCGTCTTGATCAGGTCCTTCTTGCGGTCGACGATGAAGAGGAAGCCGTCGTCGTCGAGGTATCCGAGGTCGCCGGTATGGAGCCAGGTGCGGACGCCGGTCGGGTCGGGATGTTCGCGCAGCGCCGCGGCGGTCTCGTCGGGCCGATTCCAGAAGCCGGCCATGAGCTGCGGCGCCGAGACGCAGACCTCGCCGACCTCGCCGGCCGGCAGCTGACGCGTTCCCTCGTCGCCATCGACGATGCGGATGTGCACGTCGGGCAGCGGCATGCCGACCGAGCCGGTCTTGTTCGATCCCCTGACCGGGTTGATGCACAGCGCCATCATCACCTCGGTCAGCGAGTACCCCTCCACGATCCGGCCGCCGGTGAGCGATTCGAACCGCTGCTTGGTATCGGCCATCAGCGGGGCCGCGCCGGAGAAGCAGATCTTGATGGAACTGAAGTCGACCTGCTTCCGCTGGACGTCTTCATGATTCAGCAGCGCGACGTACAAGGCCGGCACGCCGTTGAAGAAGGCCGGCTTGACGCGCCGGATCGTCGCCAGCACGTCGGACAGATCGCGCGGGTTCGGCACGAGCGCCATCGGGTTGCGGGTGAGCAGCGCGAGCCCCTGGACGCCCACGTTGGCATAGACGTGGAACAGCGGCAGCGGCAGCAGGATCACGCTGTCGCCGATGCCGAGCACCGACGATGTCCACGCCTGGACCTGGAGACCGGTGGCGACGTAGTGGCCATGCCTGCCGAGGACGCTTTTCGGCGTTCCCGTCGTGCCGCCGCTCATGAGCAGCACCGCGGGATCGTCGGCGGTGATCGGCGCGGGCGGCGGCGTCCGGGCGCGATGGGCCTGCAGCAGGCGCGCGTAGTCGTGATCGCCTTCCGCCAGCGCGACGCGATCGCCTTCGCGGCGCTCCCGCACGAGCGTGAACAGGAGGCGGAGCGCGGGCGGGAAGTGCTCCTTGATGTTCGTGGCGATGATGCGACGGAGGGGCGTCCGCGACTGGAGGCCCTTCACGCGCGCGTAGAACCGCGTCAGCGTGACGATGGTTTCGCTGCCGGTGTCGCGCAGCGAGTCCTCGAGCTCTCGCTCGGTGTAGATGGGGTTGAGCGGCACGACGATTGCGCCGACCTTCCAAGCGGCGAGCTCGGCGACGAGAAACTGCGGGCAGTTGGGCAGGAGCAGCGCGACCCGATCCCCCTTCACCACGCCCATCGAGGCGAGCGCCGCCGCGAAGGCGTCGCTCAGGCGCGCCAGCTCCCCGTGGCTCACCGCCGCTCTCTTGAACAGGAGCGCCGGCGCATCGGGTTGCTCCCGCGCCGCATCGGCGACGTAGTCGAGGAGGGTCCGCCGCGGATAGGGCGCCAGCGTCGACGGAACGCCCGGATCGTAATGGGACAACCAGGGCGTGGCAGGAATCATGACCGTCGCGATTATACGCAGGTCCGGCGTTGGCCGGACGCGACGTCCGAGGAACGGTGCAAGGTCAGTGGCCGAGTGAGAGCGGCGCGAGCAGCATCACCAGGAGGGCCTTCTGGCAGTGCAGCCGGTTCTCCGCCTGGTCGAACACCACGGAGGCGGCCGACTCGAAGACGTCCGCCGTCACTTCCTCGCCGCGATGGGCCGGCAGACAGTGCATGAAGAGGACGCCCGGTTTCGCCAGGGATATCAGCTCGTCGTTCACCTGATACGCGGCGAACACCTGCCGCCGGAGCGCCGCTTCCGCCTCGCGACCCATCGACGTCCAGGTGTCGGTGTAGATGGCGTCGGCGCCCTCCACGGCGTCGACCGGACTGGTGAAGAGCCGGAGCCGCGCGCCGTGGCGCGCCACGCTGGTGACCTGCTGCACGGCGGCGTGGGGCAGCTGGTAGCCCTCCGGGCTCGCGACGTGCACGTGCAGGCCGAGCATGGCGGCCGCGTGGGCCAGCGACACGGCGACGTTGTTGCCGTCGCCCACGTAGGCGACCGTGCGCCCGCGCAGCGATCCCCATCGCTCGCGGAGGGTCAGGCAGTCGGCGAGCGCCTGGCACGGATGCTCGTCGTCGGTCAGCGCGTTCACGACGTGCAAGCGGCTCGTCGCCGCGGCGAACTCGTTGAGCAGCCGCTGCGAGAAGGTGCGAATCACGACGGCGTCGACCCAGCGCTCCAGATTGCGCGCCACGTCCCCGACCGGTTCACGCTGCCCGAGCGCGACGTCCGGCTGCAGGCCCACGACGTGGCCGCCGAGCTCGTGCACGGCCACCTCGAACGTCGAGCGGGTGCGGAGCGACGCCTTCTCGAACAGCATCGCGACGTGGCGGCCGCCGATCGCGTCGGCGGTCGGCGCCTCGCGCCGCAGCGGCCGGTCGGCCTTCAGCTGCGCGGCCAGCTCGAGACAGCGCTCGAGATCGATCGGGTCCATGTCGAGAATCGACAGGAAGTCCTTGCGGATTCGCGGGACGGCGGATGGTGGTGCCATGTTCCTTCAGCTGCGCGCGGGGGGGCGCCCCGCGCGCCGAACGCCGCGGCCTCGGCCGGTCGGCGTCAACTCCGGTACTCGGCGTTGATGCGGACGTACTCGGCGCTCAGGTCGCACGTCCAGACGGTGGAGGAACCGGCGCCCGCACCGAGGTCGACCGAGACCGTCACGTCGGTGTTCCTCAGATACGCGGCGGCTTCCGGCGCCGCGTCGTCGTACGGGCGCCCGTCCTTGAAGAGCACGGTGTCCCCGATGGCGACGGCGGCGCGGGACAGCGTGAACTCGACGCCCGCCCGTCCGGCCACGGCCACCAGCCGGCCCCAGTTCGGATCGCCGCCGTGGATGGCTGTCTTCACGAGCGGCGAGTTCGCGATCGCCTTGGCCGCCCGGCGCGCCTCGCCGGCCGACGCCGCGCCGGTCACGGTGACGGTAATCAGCTTGGTGGCGCCTTCACCGCCCCTGACGATGCCGAGCGCCAGCCTCAGACAGACGGCCCGCAGCCCGTGAGCGAACGTCTCGTATGTCGTCTCGTCGATTCCCGCGCCGCTCGCGCCGTTGGCGAGCAGCATCACGCAGTCGTTGGTCGAGCACTCGCCGTCGACCGTAATGGCGTTGAAGGTGTCGTCGACGGCCTCGCGGAGCGCGCGATCGAGCAGCGGCCGAGGGACCGCCGCATCCGTCGTGAGGAATCCGAGCATCGTCGCCATCATCGGCTCGATCATTCCCGAGCCCTTGGCCATGCCCCCGATGACGATGTCGCCCGGCTTCCGGCCCGCGATCGACAGGCGGGCCGCCGCTTCCTTCGGGAACGGATCGGTCGTCATGATGGCGCGGGCCGCGAGCGAGCCTTGGTCGCGGCCGAGCGCGTTCAGCGCCTCGGGGAGACCCCGCCGGATCTTGGCGATGTCGAGCGCGACGCCGATGACGCCCGTCGAGGCGACGAGCGCCTGCTCGGGCGGGCAGCCGACCAGGCGCGCCGCTTCCGCCGCCATCTCGCGCGCCACCTGCAGACCCGCGTCGCCGGTGCACGCGTTGGCGCAGCCGCTGTTCACGACGATCGCGCGCGCCACGCCGCCGGAACGCGCCAGGTGATCCCGGGACACCAGCACCGGCGCCGCCTGGGCCCGATTCGTCGTGAAGACCGCGGCGGCCGTCGCCGGGGGGTCCGAGACGAGCAGGGCGAGGTCGAGTCCCGCGGCCTTGATGCCGGCGCCGACGCCGGCCGCGCGGAATGCCTGCGGCGTGGTGACGCCGCCCGACATCAGTTCGAGCGTCTCGAGCGCGGAGAGGGTCATGCGCAGCGGACGGCCGCGGCGGCGGCGTCCGCCGACTCGACCGCAGGCTCGAGCGGCACGACCATCGCGAACTGGCCGCATCGCCGGAACAGGGGACACTTCACGCAGTCGGTGAAGACCTTCTCCGTGAGCCACAGATGCGGCACGATGGAGAATCCCAGGTGGATGAAGTAGGCGGGCGCGTGCGTGAAGGCGCACAGCTTCTCGAACCCGTCGCGGCGCGCGCGCTGGCGCAGCTCGCCGACGAGCAGGGTGCCGACGCCCAGGCCGCGCGCACGAGCGTCGACCGCGAGCGAGCGCACCTCGGCCACCTGCCCGCTGAGCGGCGCCAGCTCGGCGCAGCCGACGATCGTCCGGCCGCGCATCGCCACGACGAAGCGCCCCGCGTGCACCGCGAGCTCGCCCAGCGCGCGGGGCAGGAGCCGTCCCTCCTCGAGACTGGCCGCAATCAGCGCGTGCAGCCGCGGCGCCTGCGCCGCGGCGGCCGTGCGAATGGTGATCCTCGGGCGCGTCGTCATACAGCCGTCCCTCCGTCCCGGCTCACCTCGCCGAGCGCCGCGTCCAGCCGGCCCAGCGCTTCGTCGGCCTCGGCCTCGGTGATGACGAGCGGCGGAAGCAGACGCACGACGGTCTCCGCCGTGCGGTTCACGACCACCCGCTGTGCGAGCGCCGCGGGCACGACGGGGGCGGCGTCGCGCTTGAGCTCGAGCCCCCACATGAGGCCCATGCCGCGGACCTCCTTCACGATGGCGTGTCGGGCGGCCATCACCTGGAGGCGCTCCTCGAAGTGCTGGCCCAGCCGGCCGATGTGCGCGAGCAGGCCCTTGTCCATGAGCTCGTCGAGCACGCACAGCGCGGCGCGGCACGCGAGGAGGTTCCCGCCGTACGTGCTGCCGTGATCGCCGAACGCGATCGTCTCGGCCACCTCCTCGCCGATCAGCGCCGCGCCGATCGGCACGCCGCCGCCGAGCGCCTTTCCGAGCGACACCAGGTGCGGCTTCATCCCGAGCGCGGCGAAGTAGAACGGATGCCCCGTGCGGCCGAGCCCGCTCTGCACTTCGTCGGCGATGAGGAGCGCTCCCGTCTGGGCGCAGGCCTCGGCGATGGCGCCGGCGAACCGGGCGGTCAGCGGACGCACGCCGCCCTCGCCCTGCACGGGCTCGACGATGATCGCCGCGGTGCTGCGCGACACCGCCGCGACGAGCCCCGCCGGATCGTTCGCCGGCACGAAGCGGATGCCCGGCAGCAGCGGTTCGAACGGCGCGCGGTAATGCTCGTCGGAGGTGACCGACAGCGAGCCGAACGTGCGGCCGTGAAACGACCCCTCGAGCGCGATGATTTCCGGCCGCTTCTCGCCGCGCGTGTGCCAGAACCGCCGCGCGAATTTCAGGCACGCCTCGACGGCTTCGGTTCCGCTGTTGCAGAAGAACGCGCGCGGCAGTCCCGACCACTGCGCCAGCCGTTCGGCCAGCTGCCCCTGCAGCGGATGGAAGAACAGGTTCGACGTGTGCAGCAGCGTGTGGGCCTGATCGGCGATCGCGCGCGCCAGCCCCGGGTGGGCGTGTCCCAGCGAGGCCACGCCGATGCCCGACAGGAGGTCGAGGTATTCCCGCCCCCCGGCATCGAACAGCTTGACGCCCTCGCCGCGCACGAACGTGATCGGTTGACGCCGATACGTCTGCAGGACGTGCCGGGATTCGAGAGCCTGAACGTCGTTCGCCGCTGCCATCGTCATCGTCTTCTGCTTTCGCGGGCTCCGTCCGCCCGATTCGCGCCGATGCCCCGCTCCCCGGAGCGCCGGGCCCGGCGCCCGCCATACCTCGCCACAGCTCGAGAGTGCCGCCTGACCCCGACCGAGGCTCAGGACGGCCCCGAGCCTGTGGGCGCCGTCGTCACCAGACGCGTGGCCGCCCCGGGCGTCTGCCCCGTCGCGGCCGCCTCGAAGACGGTACGATCGCGGCCGTCGACGATCAAGACGTCGCCGACGCCGTGGGCCAGCGCATGTTCGCACGCCCGCAGCTTGGCCACCATCCCCGCCGTCGCCGTGCCGCCGCCGATGAGCCGGTCGATGTCCGGCGGTTCCAGCAGCGGAACCGTCGCGGCGGCCTCGTCGAGCACGCCCGGCGTCGTCCCCGCAATCACGAGCCGCCGCGCGCCGAGCCGGGCGGCGAGGTGCGCGGCAAAGGTATCGGCGTTCACATTGAACAGCCGGCCGTCGCGGCCGAGCCCGATGCAGGCGATCACGGGCACGAATCCGCCGGCCATCAACGTCGCCAGCAGCCGCATGTCCGCCTGGCCGGCCGGAATCCCGACCCGCCCCAGATCCACGCTGCGCCCATCGACCGTTCGATGGGGAGGGGCGGCGTCCGAGAGGCCGCATGTCCCGTCGGCGCCGGTCAGCCCCACGGCCGCGACGCCCGCCGTGTTGAGCGCCGCCACGAACCGCGTGTTCACCGCGCCGGCGAGCACGGAGACGACGACCTCGAGGGTCGCTTCGTCCGTGATGCGCAGGCCGTCTGCCTGGCGCGTCTCGATGCCGGCCGCCTTCAGGGCCGCGTCGATCTCCTTGCCACCCCCGTGCACGACGACCACGCCTGCCTCGCCGGGCCCCGCCGCCAGGCCGGCGATCCCCGCGAGGGCCGACACGACGGTTGCCAGGCGCGCCGGACTCTCGAGCAGCTCGCCGCCGAGCTTCACCACGAGCGGTCCCGGCATCAGCCGGCGAGGCCCCCGGCCCTTCCGACGACGAATCCGCTGGCCGCGCTCACAGCAGCCCCGCCCGCTCGTCGAGGCCGAGCATCACGTTCATGTTCTGGACGGCCTGGCCGGACGCGCCCTTCAGCAGGTTGTCGATCACCGAGATCAGCACGACGCGGCCCGACGGGTCGACGCGCCAGCCGATGTCGCAGAAGTTGGTGTGCGCGACGTGCTTGATTTCGGGCAGCAGGGCCCCCACGAGGCGGACGAAGGTCGCCTCCGCGTACGCGTGCTGATACACCTCGCCGAGCGCTTCCTCGCGGGTGTCCGGCGCGACCCGCACGTAAATCGTCGACAGGATGCCGCGGTCGAGCGGCACCAGGTGCGGCGTGAAGGTGACCTGCCGGCCGAGGCCCTGTTCGATTTCGGCGCCGTGACGATGGCCGAACACGTCGTAGGCCGCCAGGCTGCCGTGCACCTCGGAGAAATGCGTCCGATCGGAGGGCGTGCGTCCGGCGCCGGACACGCCGGACTTGGCATCGACGATCACGTCGGTGTCCGGCAGGAGCAGGCCCGCCGCCCGCAGCGGTTCCAGCGCCAGGAGCGCCGACGTCGGATAGCAGCCGGGGTTGGCCACGAGGCGCGCGCCGCGGACCGCCTCGCGCTCCCATTCGGTGAGTCCGTAGGCGATGTCGGCCGGCAGGCGGCGGGTCTCCGGGTACCACCGCGCGCGCGCGGCCTGGTCGCGCAGCCGGAACGCGCCGGAGAGGTCGATCACGCGCACGCCCTTGTCGACGAGGCCGGGCGCGAGCTCGGCTGCCGCCGTGTCGGGCAGCGCGAGAAACACGAGGTCGGCCTCGCGCGCGAGCACGTCCGCGTCGAGCGGCGTGATCGACCCGTCCCAGAGCCGACCGAGGGCGGGGAGCCGGCGCGCCGCCGAGGCCGCGCTCGACGATGTCGCCACGGTCAGGCGGACGCCGCCGTGGCGCGCGAGCAGCCGCAGCAGCTCCTGCCCGGTGTAGCCGGTGGCGCCGGCGACGGCGACCCGCGTCTGCGCCGCCGCGGCGCGCTCCCCGGCGGCGGCGGCCGGCATGGTAACTGTATGCATCAAAAAGAATAATTATACACACGGCAGTCGATTCGATCAATGGGAATCGATGTATAATCGAACCGCCAATCGATGAAAGCCCGCCGCCAAGGCTTGATCCTGGAACTCATCGACCGGGAGCCGCTCCACAGCCAGGAGCAACTGCGCCGCCGGCTCGGTCGCCGCGGGTTCAACGCCACGCAGGCGACCATCTCGCGCGACGTCAAGGACCTCGGTCTGGTGAAGCGCGCGGGCGACGGCGCCTATCAACGGCCCGGCGCGGAGACGGCGAGTCCGGCGACGTTGATCGGCGCGCTCGAGCGCGCCGCCGCCGAGTACCTGCGGCGCGTCGATCGCGTCCAGCAGCTCGTCGTGGTGCGCACCGGCGCCGGCCAGGCGCAGCCCCTGGCGCTGGCCATCGACCGCGCCCAGCTGCCGGAGGCGGTCGGCACGATCGCCGGCGACGACACGATTCTCGTCATTGCCAGGCATGATCGCGGCGCCTCGGCGCTCGTCAAGCGCCTGGAAACGTACGCCGGCCTGTGACCGCCGCCCTGGGACGCCCGGTTCGGTCCCTCCGTGGCTCGCGCTCGACCGATCTGGCGAAGGAGCGGGGAATGGAACGCATCGTGTTGGCCTATTCAGGCGGGCTCGACGCCTCGGTGGCGATTCCCTGGCTGAAGGAGCGGTACGGCGCCGAGATCATCGCGGTGACGATGGATCTTGGGCAGGGCGTGGAGCTGGAGGCCATCCGTAACCAGGCGCTGGCGGCCGGCGCCGTCCGAGCCCACGTGCTCGACGTTCGCGAAGAGTTCGCCCGCGACTACGTCGTGCCGGCCCTGAAGGGCGCCGCGATCCGCGAGGGTCGCGATCCAATGGCGACGGCGCTCGGCCGCCCGCTCATCGCGCGCAAGCTCGTCGAGATCGCGGCGATCGAGCGGGCCGCCGTCGTGGCGCACGGCTGCGCGGGCAAGGGCCGCGACCAGGCGCGATTGGAGCTCGCGACGCGCGCGCTCGACCCGACGCTTCACGTCATGGCGCCCGCGCGCGAGTGGGGGCTGACGCGCCTGGAGGGAATCGAGTTCGCGCGGGCGCGCGGCATTCCGGTGCCCGTCGCGGCCGAGAGCCCGTACCGCACCGACGCCACTCTCTGGGGCCGTTCGATCGAGTGCGCCGTGCTGGACGGCGCCTGGCGCGACCCGCCGGCGGACCTCTATACGCTAACCAAGGCGCCCGGCGATTGTCCGGACGAACCGGCGTACGTCGAGATCGCGTTCGAGCGCGGCGCACCGTCGGCGATCAACGGCGTGGCGATGCCGATCCTCGATCTCATCGCCAGTCTGGGCTTCATTGCCGGCGCGCACGGCATCGGCCGCATCGACATGGAGGAGAATCGGGTCGTCGGCAC
>Ga0326597_10014360_pt1 | contig 10384 bp, 12 predicted proteins | sample RVTome_12_FD_203789 | JGI IMG/M metagenome (GOLD analysis project Ga0326597, IMG submission 203789) | Soil microbial communities from uranium-contaminated site in the Upper Colorado River Basin, Wyoming, United States - RVT100D185 | ecosystem: Environmental > Terrestrial > Soil > Contaminated >...
AACCGGGACGCAGTGTCCAACTCCTCCCGCTCCCAAGGCCATCGATTGGAAGTCGGGGTCGAGTTCGCGAGGCAACTGTTACCGCTACGCTTGCGACGACCCGATGCAGTCTGGAGAAGGTCACTCCCCGTTTCCCGGCGGGACGGACCCCGGCCGCCATATTACCTGCAAAGACATCATGGATGGCGCAAGGAAACAGGGGGCGAAGGATCCCGATTCAGACGGATGCTGCCAAAAGGGGTGGCGCAAAATTGCCGGCGTGGTTCAAGACAAATCCCACCCGGCGGGCGATAACGACTTTCACTGGTACCGGCAGGAACCGGACGGGACCTGGTCGCATAAGCGTGGCAACACGGCAGCGTCCAAAGTGGACGCCTCCGGAAATCCAATCACGGATCCGGCGAAGGCCAACCGGAAGTATCCTGGAAGCGACGACTATGACGCTTTTTGCGGCTATCTGTGCGTGCCGAGTGATATGGACGCGGACAAGTAGCTCATGCCTGAGACGGACGCTGCCAGCGATGCTGCTGTCGTTGATCATTTGCCAGGCTTGCGCAAGGAGAATTGCGATGGACACTGACGATCTGCTCATCAAAGGCCCGCCGGAGGGAGGGCCCCCGCCAGGTCTGTTCCACATCATCGTGGAGATCAGCCCGGACGGCCGGGATACATACATTCTGACGCCGATGACGGACCGCGCTTTGTCGGTCGACATGATTTCGGGCGACAGGAGGCACACGACCCTTGCGGAGACCGCCGAAGCCGCACGTCAACTGCCCGCCAACACGGCGACCTATGCCGCACGCAAGGACATGTTTCGCCAAGGGAAGAACTCCATCCGGGCGCTGACGCCGAACGAGATCGCTGAAATGAGGCGTCTGCTGAACCAATGATCGGCGGCCGTTGAACCTTGGCTCGAACGTCGTCCCCGCACCGTCCGCGATGTGGTGTAGGGTACAATCTCTACTATTTCAGGAACCACAGCGTGAGCTTGAACATCAAGAACGAACTGACTCACCGCCGCGCCAAGGAGCTTGCGCGGTTGGCGGGCGAGACGATGACAGAGGCGGTGGATCGGGCGATTACGGAACGGCTCCAGCGCATCCGCAAAAAGCGTAACAAGGCCAGTTTGGTGGAGAGGATCCTTGAGATCGGCCACGAATGCGCCCGGCTGCCGGTCCTCGATAAGAGGAGCCCCGAAGGGATGCTCTACGACGAACGCGGGCTGCCTAAATGATCGTCGTGGATGCGTCGGCGCTGATCGCCATTCTGCGAAGCTGTTTGAAACAGGAATTGCTGTGCTGGAACCGGCACGGACCCAAAGGGTGCGCGGGGAGGCGGCGGCTCGTGAGCGGCTCACTCCGCCGGCCGGGCCTTCAGCCATTGCTCCAGCAGTTGCTCGACCAGCTCGGAGAAGTTAGTTCCCTTCCCTTCCCTCAGGAGTTCGATCTTGATCTGCTGGTGAGTGGTCTTTCGGATATAAGCCGTCACCTGGAGGAAGTTGGGGTCGCTGCGCATGGCGCGGGGACGTCCTCGGCGTTTCGGCGTTTCGGCATTTTGCGTATCTGAATCCTCGAATGGATCCACCGGATGCTGCTGGCGGGCCTCGAACAGGCCTTTGAATTTACTCACTTGCGGATCTCCTCGCCGATGGTTTCGTAGTCGTACCAGCCGAGCGCCGCGCGGGGGTCGATGCTGACGTCGCCGACCAGGCATCCTCCCAGCGCCGCTTTCTGGAACGCCGACAGGCGGCGGATGTTGTGGTTGAAGACCGGCAGGCCGCTATCCAGCAGCGTTGCGCGGGCATCGTCGCCATCCCGGGAAGGCTTCGGGGGCACGATCGTCAGCAAAACACGATAGCGTGAGGCGCCGACGCGATCGAGGGCGCCCACGGTCAGCATCAGCGCCTCGAGCGCCAACGCGTCTGGTGTGGTGGGAATCACCAGCATGTCGCAGCCGTCGGCCAGCGCCTTCAGGTCCTCCTCGGCGGGCCGGGCGGCCGTGTCGATCAGGATATGTTCGTATTCGCGGGCATAGCGCGCGGCCTGCCGCTCGTCGACGACGCGGAACGGGAGAGACCCGCGTCCGGCCCAACCGGTGGCGCTGCGGTTGAGGTCGCCGTCGATCAGAAGGGTTGGGGCGTCTAACTGGAACCAGGCGGCAAGATGGACGGCGGTGGTGGTCTTGCCGACGCCGCCTTTAAAGGATGCCACGGTGACGATCATCGCTCCCCGTATTTTTACACACGTGGAGTGTTGACGTGGCGGGTGGCCGAAAGTATGAACGGCCAGCAGGGTGAATATCTGCGTACGTGAAATCGTTGAACCCGTTTCTCAGCCCTTGCAATGCCCGGTTTCCTGTCGGATACTGATCTGTAAAGCTGTACAGTTCGTACGAATGGTGCATCGCCATGACACGCATCAATGTCTCGAAAGCGAGGGAAGAGTTCCCCGATATTCTCAACCGCGCCGCCTACGCGAAGGAGCGGACCATCGTCTCCCGCCGTGGGAAGGACTTGGCGGCTGTCATTCCAATAGAAGACCTCCGGCTCCTGGAGCGCCTGGCTCGGGAGGAAATCGACCGGATCGACATTGAAGATGCCCGTGCTGCTCTGAAAGAGGCCGAAGAGAAGGGGACTATTCCGCTTGAAGAAGTGAAGAAGCGTTTGGGCCTGTAAGCACTGGCTGATGGCTGAACTGAAATCATACATCCTCGAGTTCACGGCCACCGCTCTCCGGGAACTAGAGAAACTGGACCCGAGCATCCGCCGCGGGGTCTTTTCCGGCATAGAGAAACTGAAGGAGAATCCGCGTCCTCATGGCGTGCAGAAGATTGAGACGAAGGCCAAGCTCTACCGGGTTCATGTAGGACCGGGAAAGAACTACCGCGTGATCTATCAGATTCGGGATGAAGTTCTGCTCGTAGTCGTAGTGAAGGTGGGACACCAGAGGGAAGTGTACCGCAGGCTGAGGTGAACGGCTGCTGAGATTAGATTAGGCCTAAGGATAAGTCTGAACGGCCAGCCGCTTGAGTATCTGCGTACGTGAGTTATACGACCGTGCGGCCGTTCCAACTATAGGCCCATCAGAATCCGCAGGCGGTCCTCTACGGCTGCCAGCGTATGAGACGCCACCATTCCCCAGCGCTCCCGCAACCGCGATCGGGAAACGGAGCGGACATCCTCGCACTTGATGAAGCTCGGCTGCCGAACGCCACCCTCGGGCGGCGCCACAGCCACATGGAACGGGATCCCTTTGGCCTTGGAGGTGACCTGTAGGACGACTACCAGATCGGCCGGGCCAGAGTTGAATGCATCCACGGAAATCACCAGGGCGGGTCGGCTGCCAGCCTGTTCCCGGCCTTGGCTGGGATCCAGATTGAGGAACCAAACCTCGCCACGGGACGGCCTTGGGAGACTCATTCCTGCTCCAGTCCATCCCCAGCCGTTCGATCCCAGATCTCCCGCTCTTGCTCCTCCTCTCCCCGGGCCTCCCGATCGCCGCGTAGCGCGGCAAAGGCGGCATTGGCTTCCTCGAGAAACTTCTGTCGGCGGTAGCTATCGATCGCCTCCCGCAGAACAGTCTGCATTGGCCGGCGTTGTTCGCGGGCCAGTTCACGGAGAACCCCCAGGGCGTGTTCATCGATGCGGATGCTCGTGCTTGGCATAGACCTTGTGGCGACATTTTCGTTGTAACAGACGCCGACAGCTTTGTCACAACGGTACCGCCGAAGCGTCGGCAGCGTTACCACAGACCCCGGGATGACTTATACGATGATTATGAAAACGCGCATTATCGCAATCATCGGTATCCGCCATTATGGCATAACTGTGCCACAACGCCATTTCAATGATAAACTACCTTCATGCCTCGCAAGAGCGAATGGTATCAGCATGTTCCCTCGGCGCTGGAGGAGTTGGAGCACTTCCCTGCCCCGGTCGTCGACCGTGCCGCCCTGGAAAGGTTGCTGCGGCTAGGCCGGCGGGAGGCGATCCGGCTGATGCACCGCTTCGGTGGCTATCAGGCCGGTAGGACCTTCCTCATTGACCGCTCGGATCTGGTGCGGCAACTGGAGGTGGTCGCGGCGGGAGATGAGTTCAGCCGGGAGGAACAGCGTCGGCTTCGATTGACGGATCACCTGTCGAAGGTCCGGCGTGAACTGGCCGCGCGGCGGGTTCGAATCGAGCGGCTGCCCGATCGGGCCGGCGACGAGTTGCCTGCCGGGGTACGCCTGGAGCCAGGGCTCCTCGAGATCGAATTCATGGACACCGAACAACTGCTCCAGCGGCTGCTCGGCCTGGCGCGTGCGATCAGCGCCGATTATGAGAAATTCCGGCATCTTGCGGAGCCGGGTAGCTGAGTGTCCGGACTTCCGCGTATGCGAAAAGGTGAACTGCTGGCAATCCAGCTCGCCGTAGCCGTCCTCACCTGCCCTGCCCTGCCCCTGGCCGCCCAGCGGCAGGCAGGCGAGGTACGTCTGCAGGTGGTCGACCCGGCGGGCGATCCCCTCGTGGCGGCTGTTGAGATCGCTAGCCAGTCCAACCAGGTCCGTCGCAGCGGCGAGAGCGACAGCCGAGGACGCTACATCGCCCGGGAACTGCCCTTCGGGCCGTACCGGATTCAGGTATCGCGCGCCGCCTTTCAGACGGTCGAATTGATGCTCGATGTGCGCTCGGAAGTGCCGCAGGTGCGCCGCGTGACGCTGGGCGTTGCGCCGGTCGAGGCGGCGGTAGAGGTAACCGGGACATTGCTCGATCCCGCGGCGACATCGCGGGTATCCAACATTGGCCGCGAGACGCTGGACAACCGTCCCGCGGCGGCGCCCGCGAGGGGCGTCCTGTCGCTGGTCAACACTCAGCCTGGCTGGTTGCTCGAAGCCAACGGAGTGCTACACCCGCGCGGCTCCGAATACGACACGCAGTACGTCATTGACGGCATTCCGATCCTCGACAACCGCTCACCGGCATACGCGCCGGCCTTCGAAGTCGAAGAACTGGAAGCGATGCGAGTAATGACGGGTGGATATCCCGCCGAGTACGGCCGCAAACTCGGGGGCGTCGTCGAGTTGGTGACCGCCCGCGACACCCGCGACGGTTTTCACGGCCGCGCCACGCTGCACGGGGGCTCTTTCGGCACGAGGAGCGGCTATCTGGGCGGCCAGTACAAAGCCGGCCGCATCACCGCCGGCGCAAGCGTGGAGGGTTCGCTCACCAGCCGGTTTTTGGACCCCCCCGTCGTGGACAACTTCACCAATCATGCTTCTTCCGGCGGTGGTACGGCAACGCTGGACGCGGATCTGGGCGAGCGCGACCGCCTGCGGTTCTACATCCACCGGAAGCGCACCGGCTTCCTGGTGCCCAATGAACTGACTCAACAGCAAGCGGGCGCCCGTCAGGACCGCACCGGTGAGGAGACAATGGGTCAGGCCTCTTATCAGCGCGTCCTGTCGCCCAAGTGGCTCTTCAACGCCCGGACAATGATCCGCGATGTGGCGGCCTCGCTTTGGACAAACCCGCTGGGCACGCCTATCCTGGCCGATCAGGACCGCAGCTTCCGTGAAAGCTACCTCACCGCCAGCGCGTCGGCGTCGCTGGGGCGCCATTCGTTGAAGTTCGGCACGGAGGCCGTGTTTACCCGGGTCAGCGAGGCTTTCGGCTACCGGATCACGGACCAGGAGTTCTTCGGAGGAGAGGCTCCACCGGAGTTCCAATTCGCCGGCCGCGCGCCCGGCCGCGAGCATTCCGCCTACATACAGGATGTGATTCGTCTTGGCCATCTGACGGTAAGCGCCGGTCTCCGCTGGGACCGGTACAGCTTGCTGGTCACCGAGCACCACGCCAGCCCGCGGGCGGCGCTGGCCTGGTCGGTGCCTCAGGCGGGTCTTGTGCTGCGAGCGTCGTATGACCGCGCCATCTCGATTCCGGCCATCGAGAACCTGTTACTCGCCAGCTCTCTCGCCGCCCGAAGCCTGACGGAGGACTCGACCGGGCTGGCCATCCGGCCCTCGCGCGGCAACTTCTACGAAGCGGGATTCTCACAGCAGCTATTCGGGAAGCTCCGGCTCGACGGGAGCGCCTTCCGCCGCCGATTCCGGAACTTCGCCGATGACGACGTCTTCCTCAACACAGGCGTTAGTTTCCCGATCTCCTTTGATCGTGCCGACATACAGGGATACGAGGCCAAGCTGGAGATACCGCGCTGGGGCCGCTGGTCCGCCTCGGCGAGCTATTCGAATCTGATCGGCCGTGGGTATCTCCCCGTCACGGGGGGACTGTTTCTGGACGAGCAAAGCGCCGCGTTGCTAACCGGCTCAGGAAGTTTCCCGATCACGCAGGATCAGCGCAATACGGTTCAGACCCGCGTCCGCTATCAGCTTCACCCGAGGGTGTGGAGCGCGTTGGGCTTCTGGTACAACAGCGGCCTGCCGTTTGAACGCGAAGACAACGACGGTCTGGACGCTGGGCTCGACGAACTGCGCACTCGTTATGGCGAGAATGTGCTTTCCCAGGTAGACTTTGCGCGAGGCCGAGTGAAGCCGTCACATTCCTGGGATGTCTCTCTGGGCGCCGATCTGCAGCGGTCCGAGAAACGTTCGGTGGCCTTGCAGGTAGATGCGCTGAATCTGACCAACCGGTTGAATCTGATCAACTTCGCGGGGCTGTTTTCGGGAACCGCGATCGGCGCTCCGCGGAGCGTGTCGGCGCGGCTGGACGTGCGTTTTTAGCTGGACCTGTACGCGGTACGCCAGCCAGCCGGAATGCCAACCGTCCACACTTCCGCGTACGCACCTCCCGTTCCCGCTGGACTGTTGAATACCTGGCGTGTCAATAGTCTGAGTACGCACATACTCACATAGTCAGCTACGCAGAGCGGCGCCCGCCTCGCCGCTCCGGGCAAGCATCATCTTGTACAGCACAGGGCTGATCATTTCGTTGATGGCGACCACGGCGAAGATCAATGCCGCGGCATCCTCGCCGAAGTCGGGAAACGTCCGGGCAAAGATCAAAGCCAGGGCAAGCGCCAAACCCGCCTGCGGCAGCAGGCCGAAGCCGGCGTACTTTCGCACGACGTCGGGCGCTCCAGCGATAGCGGCCGCGACGCCGGCTCCACCTAAGAACCCGCATCCGCGAAGCAAGACGAACGCCAGCGCGGGCAGGCCAACCACCAGAAGAGCGTCCACGTGTATCGCCGCGCCGGCCACGCAGAAGAAGGCCACGTAGACGGGCAGGGAAGCCGTTTCAATCGCGTCGTGCAGGCGGTCGCCCACTTCCGTCGCGTTTCGGACAAAGATGCCCGCGGCGAGAGCGATCAGCAGCGGATCCAACTGGATTCGCTGTCCGACCTCCGCCACGACAAAGCCGACCGCCACGACGAACAGGCCGCTGTCGGATCGGATGTTCCGCAGAAACGCGGCCACCAGGATACCAATGAGGACACCCACGACCCCAGAGCCGAGGATTTCCCAACTGAGCGTTCCGGCTGTCTGGAGGGCATCCGCCTTTACGCCATAGACTGCCTTGGCAAATGACGAAGCGAAGGCGAATGCCAGGATCACGGCCAAATCGGCAAGCACCACAACGCCAAGGACCGTGCGTGTCAGCGGGCCGTCGGCGTCCATTTCTTTACGCAGGGCGACGACCACCGCCGGAGACTGCGCCGACATGGCGACGCCGAGCACCAGGGAGATCGCGATCAACTGAATCTCGGTGGCCTTAGCTGTGAACGGGAGCAGGTCGAAACGTCCGGCGAGATAGATTCCTCCACTGAGCAGGACCATCGTCCCCAGAACAGCCAGAAGCGTAATCGAGACAACCGACCGGAGGAGAGGACGCATGAAACGGAATTCAAGCTCCATCCCCGCGGTCAATGCAATCAGAGCGATCGCCGCGCCGTTGAAAATCCGGAGATTGACCACCATCCCGTCGGAAACGAGGTCGAGTACCCTCGGCCCGGCCAGGATACCGGCAATAAGATACCCGGTGAGCCGCGGAAACCCAATGTGCTTGAACAGATCTCCGGAGAACAACCCGGCAAGCCACAGGAATCCCGAGGCCAGCACGGTAGCGCCGCCGGTCGTTCCCAGCCCGGGAGCGGGCGAGAACGTCCGTGCCGCGTGCATTAGACCTCCCAGGATGACAAGTAGCAGTACCAGCATGAGGCGGGCTCCGGGGACCTAGATTTCTTGTACAGGCGGGTCTGGAACCAACCTGCGGTTCCGCCGCGCGAGCACCTGAAGGATCAGCTCGTTGACAATGGCGCCGCCGATGACCGCCGTGACAATCCAGGACACGGTCCGGCTGGAGTAAAGATCCTGCGCGTTCATGGCGATTGCAATCGATAAGGCCCCCATCGGGGCGATGATCAGACTCCGGCGTTCGTCGTCCGTGAGGGCGCCGTAGTCCTGGCGGTACGCCAGAGTCAGGCCAAGCCATTTGCCGAGAAACCGCGTCACGACGAACATCGCCATCAGCGCCCATCCCTGCCACTCGTTTACTCTCCAAAGAGCGCCGGCAATGGTCAAGAACAGAAAGTAGATCGGTCGCTCCAGCCTCTCCAGCACGCTGCGCACCGGGTCTCTCCACTCGCTGGGAAAGTTCACCAGAAGCACTCCGGCGATAAAGCAGACCGCCACCGGAGATAACCGGAGAAAGCTGGCCATCCCGGCCGCGAAGCAGACCGAGCCCAGTAGTACAACGCTGAACTGCGGGCCGGAATTGATCTTGGCCAGGGTTGCGTAGACGAACATGCCGACGGTAGTGCCGACACCCATGGTGATAAACAGCCATGCCGTACCGGGCAACTGCCAGGCGACGCCCACGTCTTGCGGCCGGAAGTACGCAGCCACCAGCATCAGGCCCAGGATGCCGGCCACCTGCTCGAGTTGCACGAATCGGGCGACGCGGGTCACCGATTCCTGGCTTGATTCCCGTTCGAACACGTACGGGGCGCTCCGCGCCGTCATGGCGCCCGCCGCGCCGAGCAGAAGGGCATCACGCATGAAAGGCTGGCCCGCCAGCGACTCCGGCGACAGGAACAGGATGATCGCGCATCCCCCCAGGATCAACGCAAAGGGCATGGCGGTCGCCAGAAAGACCGCCGCTCCGGTATTGGGCGGCAGCCGGTTCAGCAGATGGGCATCGAACCGGAAGCCGATCGCGAAGCCGATCCAGCCCAATCCAAGTGGCAGGATGGGGCTGATCTCGTAAAGAACAGAGTCCGACAGGATTCCCACAGCCGGATGCCGGGCCGCCAAGCCCAGCAGGACGAAGAGGAAGCCCGCCGTCACCAGGTGTGTGATCCCCAGCTTCTCCTCGATGGTCCGCACCTGCGGCTTCCCGGCGAGATAAGCAAGCGCGAGCAGGGCGACGAAGCCGAGGATCGCCTTGATCACCGAGGATGTGGGGAGTTCCAGTTGGGAACGGAGCCGGCCGAGCGACGCTTCTCCGGACAGCTCGGCATCCGCCGGCCAGGGCGGGGAAGGCAGCTTGGAGACATCGCCGTTGCCGGCTTCGGCCGGAGGCAGTTCGGAAGGTAGGGGGAGATTGGTAACCGGCCGTGTTCCTTGACCAGCCGGCCTCTGAGGGCCAGGACCCGCCGATTGCGCGGCCAGGACGGATACACCAATCCATAAGCCGACGATCAACGGGATGTGCCATCGCTTCACAAAGTGCTGACTGGTCATCGGACACCTCATCGCGTCCGTCACAAGCCGTCGGTCCAAATTGAATCTTCAGTCGCTCCCAATTGTAGCGGTTGGGAAGAACACGGTATAGTCTCGGGAGATGGCGGATCCCGGCCAGCCAGACACGTGAGTTGCTGCGTACGCGAAGTCCACATCTGTCGAGACGATCTCTTCGCCGGATCTTCTCCGCGACATCCGGTTCAATGGTCAGGCGGTTCTCATAAAGAAGCGCTCCAACCTATTCTTTCTTATGGCTCCTGTCCCGGACATGATACGATTGACGCTGGCTATCTAGCCGCCGACCGAGATTGCCGTGCCGCGACCACAGAACGACAAAGAAGTCACGCTATCGGTGCTGGACCGGTTGATCGACGCCGACCCCAGGAACAATGCCGGTGACGAGTACCGCACGCGTGCGCAATCCGTGCGGGAGCTGAAAAACTCCGTGCGCCGCGATCTGGAGTGGCTGCTCAACACCCGCCGGATCGCCATCGAGCCCGACGAGGAACTTCGCGAGCTCAATAAGTCCGCCTACATGTTTGGCTTGCCGGACTTCACGGCGATGAGCATGGCGAACCCCAAGGACCAATCGAAGCTCATGCGCACGCTCCAGACGACGATCAAATTGTTCGAGCCGAGACTCGGAAGCGTCCGTATCCAGGCGATGGAGAACAACGAGTCGCTCTCGCGCACCCTGCGCTTC
>Ga0326597_10014361_pt1 | contig 10384 bp, 9 predicted proteins | sample RVTome_12_FD_203789 | JGI IMG/M metagenome (GOLD analysis project Ga0326597, IMG submission 203789) | Soil microbial communities from uranium-contaminated site in the Upper Colorado River Basin, Wyoming, United States - RVT100D185 | ecosystem: Environmental > Terrestrial > Soil > Contaminated >...
CGGGCGTCGTCCGGACCAGCGACGGCCTGCCATTGCCCGGCGTCGCCGTCGTCCTCGAGGGCTCCGCGAGCGGGCGTCGCGTGACGACCGGTCCCGACGGCTGGTTCCGCGCCGCGGGGCTCGCGGCGGGCTCCTACACCTTGCTCGTCGACGCGCCCGGCCTGGAGCTGCGCGAGCGCGCGACGGTCTCGGTCGGCGCCACGGAAGCGCGCCACGACCTCGTGCTGTCGCCCGCGCCCGTCGCGGAGCGCGTGGTCGTGAGCGCCACGCGCGGCGAGGCGACGCTGTCGACACTCGGCGTGAGTGTCGACGTGCTCGAGCGCGACGCGATCGAGGACCGCGCGGCGCCGTCGCTGCTGCCGCTGCTGCAGGACGTCGCGGGCGTCGCGACCGCCCGCAGCGGGCAGACGGGACAGCAGGGCTCGGTGTTCATCCGCGGCGGCGAGTCGCGCTACGCGCGCGTGATGGTCGACGGGGTGCCCGTCAACCAACCGGGCGGGGCGTACGACTTCGGCACGGCGCTGCCCTTCGAGCTGGAGCGGGTCGAGATCGTGCGCGGGGCGGCCGGCAGCCTCTACGGGACCGACGCGCTCGCCGGGGTCGTGAGCCTGGAGACGCGGCGCGCGCGCGTGGGCGAGAGCCCGTCCCTCCGCGCCGAGGCTGAGGGCGGGTCGTTCGACTGGCGGCGGTGGCTCGGCGCGAGCTCGGGGGCCCGCGGGGCCTTCGACTGGAACGTGGGCGCGCAGCGCCTCACCACCGACAACGAGGCGCCGTGGAGCGCCTTCGAGCAGACTGCGGCGGCGCTCTCCGCGGGGATGAAGCTCGACGGCCACACGCGCGCGCGCTTCGTCGCGCGCTTCGACGACAGCACGGTCGGGACCCCGGGCCCGACCGCTTTCGGCCCACCCGATCAGGACGCGTCCTTCGAGCGCGAGGACCTGGTCGTCTCCGCCGTGCTGCGCCGCGACCACGTCCGCTTCGCGCAGCAGCTCAGCCTCGGCTACTCGAGCACCGACCAGCTCTCGCTGAACCCGGCCGATTCCGGATGCTACGTGCCCGAGTGGCAGGGCCAGCAGGGCAGCTTCCCGATCTGCGACTTTCCCAACCCGAGAGGCTTCCAGAACCAGACGGATCGGCTCGCCGCCGGGTACCAGGCGGACGTGTCCCTCGGGGCACGGCACCTGCTCACCGGCGGGGCCGAGCTCGAGCACGAGGCGGGCGCGCTCGGCAACCGCTCGGAGGACCTGCTGCGGCCGGAGCGCACGAACTTCGGGGCCTACCTGCAGGACCGCGTGCTGCTCGGCTCGCGTGCGTACCTGACGCTCGGCGCCCGCATCGAGAGCAACGGCAGCTACGGCACACACGTCGTCCCCCGCATCGCGCTCGCCGTGCGCGTGCGCGAGGGCGAGGACGCCACGACGCTGCGGACCAGCGCCGGCATGGGGATCAAGGAGCCGAGCTTCTTCGAGTCGTACGGCGAGTCGTTCTTCGCGCAGGGCAACCCGGACCTCGATCCCGAGCGGAGCACGACCTTCGACGTGGGCCTCGAGCAACGGCTCTTCGCGAGCCGGCTGCGCGCGTCGCTCACGTACTTCCACCACGACTACCGGGACCAGATCGCGTACAGCGTGGTCGACTTCAACACCTTCGAGGGCACATACGTGAACCTCGCCCACACCCGGGCGCAGGGGCTCGAGATGGCGCTCGAGGCGCGTCCCGTGCCGCAGCTCTCGCTGCAGGGCCAGTACACCCTGCTGGACGGCGAGATCCTGGAGAGCCCGAGCGATTTCGATCCCGTCTATGCGGTGGCGCAGCCGCTGCTCCGGCGGCCGAAGCACCAGGGCTCGCTCGGCGCCCTTCTCTCGTTCCCTCGCTGGAGCGCCGGGGTCACGCTGGCGCTCGTCGGTGAGCGCTCGGACAGCGATTTCGTGGGCCTCGGCCTGATGACGAACCCGGGCTACGCCCGGCTCGACGCCCGCCTGCGGGTCCGCCTCCTGGGACCGCTCGAGGCCTACGTGATCGGCGACAACCTGCTGGACGAAGAATACCAGGAGGCGCTCGGCTACCCCGCGCTCGGCCGCGCCGTACGCGGCGGACTGCGGCTGCGCCTCGGCGGCGGCCGCCCGTGAGCGACCAGCGCGTTCTGCTCGCCTGGAGCAGCGGCAAGGACAGCGCGTTCACCCTCCACGTCCTGCGCGCGCAGGGTGTTGCAGTCGCCGGTCTGCTGACGACGATCAACGAGGCGTTCGAGCGCGTGGCGATGCACGCCGTGCGCCTCAGCCTGCTGCGGGCCCAGGCCGAGGCCGTCGGGGTCCCGCTCGTCGAGGTCGGTATCCCCTCGCCCTGTCCGAACGAGGCCTACGAGGCGGCGATGAGCGCCGCGATGGCCGCCGCTCGCGAGCGCGGCATCACCGCGGTGGCCTTCGGCGACCTGTTCCTCGAGGACGTGCGGCGCTACCGCGAGGAACGCCTGGCGGGAACGGGGCTGCGGGCCCTGTTCCCGCTCTGGGGCCGCCCAACCCGCGAGCTGGCCGAGGAGATGATCGCGCTCGGGCAGAAAGCCGTGCTCACCTGCGTCGACCCGCGCGCGCTGCCGCGCGCCTTCGCCGGTCGCGCCTTCGACACGGCGCTGCTGCGCGACCTGCCGGCGAACGTCGACCCGTGCGGCGAGAACGGCGAATTCCACAGCTTCGCGTGGGACGGCCCCGCGTTTCAGCGTCCGGTGCCGGTGCGTCCGGGGGAGGTCGTCGAGCGTGAGGGCTTCGTGTTCGCCGACCTGACCCTCGACCAGTCGGGCGCCTCGGCTCCCGCCGCGCCCGACTGGTCGACTCTGGCAGCGCCCCGCCCTGCCCAGGACGTGTCGTGAGGCCCATCCCGGGCTCGCGCTGGCTGGCACTTCCGGGCGTCCTGAGCTGCTTCCTCCTGTCCTGGTCCGGGAATGCCTCAACAGCCCAGGCACGAGAAGCCCCCCCAGGCCCTTCGGCGAAGCCCCAGCGCGTCGCCTCGATCAACCTCTCGGCGGACGAGGTGCTGGTGGCGATCCTCCCCAAGGAGCGCCTCGTGTCCGTCACGCGCTGGGCGGACGCCCCCGGAACGTCGAACGTCGTCGGCCGCGTGCCGCCCGCGGTTCACCGCTTCGTGAAGGCGGACCTGGAGCAGCTCGTCGCCCTGCGTCCCGACCTGGTCGTGGTCTCGGAGTACACGGACGCCGACTTCCTGAAGCAGCTCGAGCGCTCCGGCCTGCGCGTGCATCGCATGCTGGGCCTCGGCACCCTGGCGGGTGTGCGTGGCGCGATCCTGGACCTCGGCCGCGCCGTCGGAGAGGACGAGGCCGCACGCCGCCTCGTCGCCGAGTTCGACGGGAAGCTCGCCGAGCTCGGCCGCCGGCTCAGCGGGGCGAAGAGGCCGCGCATGCTCTACTGGTCCGGCAACATGACCGCGGGCGCCGATACGGCGATCGGCGCGCTCGTCGAGGCCGCGGGCGCCGTCAACGTGGGTCGCGAGATGGGCATCGTCGGCATCGCTCCCCCGGGCGCCGAGCGCGCGTTCGTCACGAACCCGGACACGGTGCTGGTCGGCACCTGGCCGGGGTCGAAAGAAGCCCTCACCTCGCACCCGCTCTTCTCGCAGTGGGCGGCCGTGCGCGAAGGCCGGGTCGTGGCGATGCGGACGGAGCTCCTGGTGGCGCTTTCGCAGTTCACGGCCGACGCGGCGTGGGAGCTGGGCCATCTCCTCCACCCCGATCGGGTCCCGGCGTCGCCCGGCACGCGTCCATGACGAGCGGGCGCTCCCGTCTCGTCATCCCGGCCCTCGCCGGCGCGCTCGTCCTCGCGCTGCTGCTGGCCACGGCTGCGGGCAGCGTGCCGCTGCCTTTCCCCGGCGTGTTGGGAGCCCTCCTCGAAAGACTGGGCCTGCCGGGCGACGCCTCCGCTCTCGGAGCGACCGGCGAGACGATCTTGTTCACGGTGCGGCTGCCGCGCGTGCTGCTCGCCGCGCTCGTCGGCGGCGGCCTGGCCGTGGTGGGAGCCGTGCTCCAGGCCGTGTTCCGCAACCCTCTCGCCGACTCGGGCCTGCTCGGCGTCGGCGCGGGGGCGGCGCTCGGGGCCGTGCTCGCCGTGCACCTCGGGCTCGCGAGTGCCGTCTTCTTCGCGCTGCCGCTCGCCGCGTTCGCGGGGGCGCTCGGCGCGGTGCTGGCGGTCTACTTCATCGCCGGGACCTCGGGACGCGCGAGCCTGCACGGGCTGCTGCTGACCGGGATCGCCGTCTCGGCCCTGGCGGGTGCTTTGACCTCGGTGCTGCTGGTAGCGACCGAGGAGTTCCGGGTCAAGACCGTGCTGTTCTGGCTGGCGGGCGGCCTCGACGGCCGCGGCTGGACCCACGTCCAGGCCGCCGCGCTGTTCGTGCTGTCGGGCGTCGCCCTGCTCGTGCTGCTCGGCCGTCCGATCGACGTGCTGTCGCTCGGCGAGCAGGAAGCGGCCTCGCTCGGCCTCCCAGTGCGCGCGACCCGCCTCTCTCTGCTCGGCCTCGCCGCGCTCGTGGCGGGGGCCTCGACGGCGGTCGCGGGATCGGTCCCGTTCGTCGGCTTGATGGCCCCCCACGCGCTGCGGCCCGTCGTCGGGCCGCTGAGCCGCCGCCTGCTGCCCGCGGCGTTCCTCGGCGGAGCGACGCTCGTGGTGCTGGCGGACCTCGGCACGCGCACGCTCAGCGCGCGCTTCGAGCTGCCGCTGGGCGCCCTCACGGCCTGTGTGGGAGCGCCCTATTTCCTGCTGGCGCTCCGCGCAAACGAAGGCCGCGGATGAGCGCGCGCGCGGTGCTGCTGTCCGCCCACGCCCTCGCGGTCGATCGCGGGAGGAGGCGCGTGCTGTCGGACGTGAGCGTCGAGCTACTCGCGGGCGAGGCGCTCGCCGTCGTCGGTCCGAACGCCGCGGGCAAGTCCACGCTGGTGCGCGCGCTCGCGGGCCTGCTCGAGCCGGTCGCGGGCGAGCTGCGGCTCTGCGGCCGCCCGCTCGCGGACTGGCCCAGCGACGCCCGGGCTCGCGTGCTCGCCCTCGCCACCTCCGAGGAGGAGGGCCCGGACGCGCTCAGCGTCGGCGAGCGTGTCGCGCTCGGCCGCTACCCGCACCGCGGCCCCTTCCAGCCGCTGGACGAGACGGACCACGCGGCGGTTGCTCGTGCGCTGGAGCAGACCGGCATCGCGCCGCTGGCCGAACGGCGTCTCGGCACCCTGTCGGCAGGCGAGCGCCAGCTCGCAACGCTCGCGCGCGGCCTGGCACAGGAGCCGCGGGTGCTGCTGCTCGACGAGCCGGCGGCCCACCTCGACATCGGCCACCAGCTCCAGCTCTTCCGCACCCTCGACGACGTGCGCCGCTCCGGCGTCGGCGTGCTCGCGGTGGTCCACGACCTCGCGCGCGCCGCGCAGTGGGCCGACCGCATGTTGCTCGTGGCGGACGGCCGCGTGACGGCCGAGGGCGCGCCCGGAGACGTGCTCTGCTCCGAGGCCGCCGAGCGCGCCTTCGGGGTCCGGATCCGCAGCCACGCGCTGCCTTCGCTGGCCCACCCCCACTACAGCTTCGAGGAACTGTCCTGAGGGCCGCCGCTATCCCAGGGGGCTGGGTGCCGACGATGTGGGAGCTTTCTTGGCCGATCGCCGGCTGACCGCAGCCTGGCCGTAGTCGCGCTCGGCCAGGTAGCGGTTGTGGGTTTTGCACGTGAGCCGAAGGTTGGCTGGGCTGTGGTCTCCGCCCATGCCAAACGGGTGTCGGTGGTGGAACTCGAGCCGGTCTCGCTCGGTGCAGCGTCGACCGCGCTCGTCGACGTAGCCGCAGCGGTTGCCGTCGCGCTCACGCACGGCACGCCGGACGGCGGCCGGGATGTGGCGTGAAGTCGGAGAGGTATCGGTGTCTCCGAGCTCCTTGCGGGGCGCGTTCGTCGTGGCGTAGCGCCTGGCTTCGATCCGCTCGAGCTTTTCGGTGACAGCCGCCTCGAGGATCGCGGCCAGGTCGCCGTCGGGCACCTCGGAGCGCATCAGGGCGGTGAGCCGCTCCAGCTTGTCGCGGAGCCGGGCGCTGGCGGTGAACTGCACCCTGTAACGGTCGGGCGACAGCGGCTCCACCACCGCGGGCCGTGAGGGCGCCGGTGGCGGGACGAAGCGTGCAACTCGGTCCGGACCGAGTTCGAGGAGCCCCGCTCCGGCGCGGTCCGGGCTCTGCGCGGCCGCCAGCGTCGGAGGAGCCTCAACTCCGTCCGGACCGAGTTCGGCCGCAGGCCTGACCTGGTTCGGACCCGGCGGGGCTCCCGAGCCCGGCAGGGGTCGCCTTTGCGGCAGCTTGCGAATGACGGACGGGGCATCGGGCCGTGGCGAGAGCTCGGCGACGAGCTCCAGGATCTGCCGCTTGGACCGATGCGCCGCGCGCTTCAGCAGGTCGTCCCGGTTCTCCCGGGTGAGGATCGGCGCGAGCTTCACGATGCCGCTCAGGTGCAGGCGCCCATCGCCGAGCATCGTCAGCAGCGGCGGGTGCTCGCGTGCCGCGCGGGCGACGGTGATGCGCAGGTAGGCCTCGGCCTCCGAGAGGTGGAGCACCTCGGTGCAGTAGGCGAACATCGAGGGGGAGGCTTCGCGGGCGTAGAGCCTGCGCCTCTCGACCTCGCCGATGTGCGAGACGAGGTCGACCTCGACGCGGCGTGAGTGTGAGACGAGCTCGCCGAGGCGGCGGAGCAGCTCGTCGTCGGGGACGGAGTGGAGGGTGCCTTCGGATTGCATGAAGACAATATAGGCAGGCGTTCGCGCACCTTCAGCGAGGATGGCTGGCGAATGCGGCGGATGCCTTTCGTCTCGCGCGGACCCCTGCGCCGATTCCGGCGCTCGTAGAGCGCGCACGCGCGCGACGTCGGCCTTCACGAGAGCGTGACTGGGCGCGCCCGAAGCCACTCCCGCAAGCTGTCAAGGGGTAAGCGAAAAAAACCTCACGCTCGCTCGCGCTCGGTGCCGGTGCGTGTCCACATGCAGGCTAGCGCTTCGCCGTGGGAGCCGGGCTCGTCTCCTCCGCGACTCTCGCCTTCAGTCTCTGTCGTGCGCCCTCGGCGTAGGCGCGGCAGGCCCCGGGATCCTTCACCGGCCCCGCCCCGGGCGACGCGCCGCGACGGACGAGCGCCTCGTGCATGCGCGAGAAGCCGGGGTGCACGGCCAGCAGCACGTCGCAGGGCAGCCCCGCGACCACGTCTATGCTGTTCTCGAAGCCCAACGAGGGAGCGGTGCGTGGCGTCGCCCGTGAAGCGAAAGCCCGGGGCCGACACGGCGTTCAGGCTGTCGGCGTACACGATGTCGAGGCAGTGCTGCCCCTCGCACGAGCGCCAGGTCCAGGTGGTGGCGCCGGGCGTGTGCCCGGGCGTGTAGTGGGCGGTGATCGCGACGTCCCCCACGCGCAGCGTCTCGCCGTCCGCGACGACCCGCACGCCCGTGACCGGCGGATAGCCGTTCGCCTCGCGGCCGAGCGCGTACTGCGGATCGTCCGGGGTCGGCTCGCCCGTCTCGAGCGCGCGGGCCCCGGATGCGCTGGCCGCCACCTTCGCCCCGCTGCGGCGCTGCAGCGCTGCGATGCCGCCGGCATGGTCGTAGTGCGCGTGGGAGTTGACGATCAGGCGGACGTCCTCGGTGCGGAAGCCGAGCGCGCGGATGCTCGCATCGATCCGCGGCGCCGATTGCGAAAGGCCGCCGTCGAGGAGGACGTGACCCTGCGGCGAGGTGACGAGCACCGCGCTGAGGCCGCCCGTGCCGACGTACCAGGTGTTGCCGAACACCCGGAAGGGCTGCTGTGGCGCGTTCCATGCCTCGCAGGCGTCGCAGGCCTTCGGCGGGTCCGCCTGGAACCGCGGCGGCTCCTGGGCAGACGCGATCCCGAGCGACAGTGCCAGGACGGCCGGAGCCGCGCTCTTCATCCCTACGGCTAGCGCTCCCCGAGCGGCAGGTAGTCGATCGCCGGATCGCCGCCGCCGCGGTGCGCGGGACACAGCGAGGCGAAGAAGTCCTCGTACGGCATCACGTCCGGGTGCAGGGCGCGCCAGTGCGACTCGATACCCGACCAGCCGCGCCCCGCGAACACCTGCGCGCACTCCGGACACTGGCGCGGCCACTTGCGGCTGCGCGGGATGCCCTTGCGGCACGACGGGCAGTCGGCCGCGCGCGGCGCGCGGTGCTCGCGGCACAGCGACGACCAGAAGCGCTCGTAGCCGATGGCGGAAGCGTGCTTCGCGCGCCAGTGCGTCTCGATCCCCTCCCAGCCGCTGCGGAACGAGCGGCTGCAGAGCGGGCAGCGACGCCTCCCCCGCTTGGGGACCCCTTTCTCGCAGGCGAGGCACGCAGCCATCACTCGGCCGAGGAGGTGTGGTCGTGGACGATGCGCCAGGCGCCGTCCACGCGCCGCAGCAGCAGCGTGAAGAGCCCGTGCGGTTCCTGGCCGTCCTTCATCCGGAGCCGGAAGGCACCACGGGCGGCCGCCGCCTCGGGACCGAAGGGCAGTACCTCGACCGAGTCGAAGCGCAGCGTCCCCATCTCGCGCCCCTCGGCCTGGTAGCGCTTCCGGTAGCGCTCGATGGTCGCGTCCCAGCCCTTCGTGACGGTGGCGCCGGAGCAGAAGACGAGCTCCGGCGAGCGCCAGTAGCCGCCCATGAAGCCCTCGAGGTCGCCGCGATTCCAGGCCTCGACCTGCGCGTCGAGCACGGCGCGGACCGCGGCGCGTGGATCGACCGCGGGCGTTTCGGCCGCGAGCGCGGCGCGGGCCCCGGCCAGGAGCAACAGGGCGAGCGTCCGCCTCATGTCTCCTCCTCTCCCGCCTCGCGGATGTCGATCACGAACAGCGCCGCGGTCGCGACGATCGCGACCGCGCACGCGAGCGCCGTGGCGGTGAGACCGGCGAGCGCCCAGCCTGGCGCCGCGAGGTCGCCCGAGGGGCCGCCGAAGCCGTGCGCCACCGCGAGCACGGCGGCGGCGCCGAAGGCGAGCGAGAGCAGCAGCGCGTGGAAGGTGTAGCCCGTCACGCGCAGCGGGCGGACGGGCGCGAACAGGCAGCCGACGAGCGCGGCGGAGGCGAGCGAGAGCAGCGCCCACGCCGCGACGGCCCTGCCGTCTCCGACCCGTTCGAGGCCCGAGGCGTCCAGCACGAACACGTCGCGCCAGAGCGCCCAGAGCGCCACCAGCAGCGGCAGCGGCAGCGCGGCCAGGGTGAGCAGGAGACGACGCTTGCCGGCGGGGGTGGGCCCGTGCTTCAAGAAAGACTCCCTTCGCGAGGCCATCATACGCTCGCGGCGTGACGGCGCTCACAGCGTCCCGGCCGCTGCGGGGGGCCAGCGGGCCCAGTGCTATCATGTCGGGTCCGGAGGCCGGTGGAATGGCGCTTTTCGACCTCGATCCGTTGCTCAACGCGATGCTGGACACTGCTCCCGGCATCTCGGACCTGAACCTCTCGGTGGGACGCCCGCCGCAAGTGGAAATCGACGGGGCGCTCAGGCCCGTCGCCTACTCCGGGCTCTCGAAGCTGATGCCGTACCACACCGAGCTCATCATGCTGCGGCTGCTGCAGGGCAAGCGCGACCTCGCCGACAAGCTGCTGCGCTCCGGCTCGACCGACCTCTCGTACAGCCTCGCCAAGCGCACACGCTTCCGCGTCAACGTCTTCTCGCAGCGCGGCAGCTACAGCGTGGTGCTGCGCGTGATCCCGAACGAGATCCCGACCGTCGCGCAGCTCGGGCTGCCGGCCCAGCTCAACAACATCGCCGACGAGCGCAACGGGATCGTGCTGCTCACCGGGCCCACGGGATCCGGCAAGTCGACCACCCTGGCGGCCATCATCAAGAAGATGAACCAGGAGAAGCCGATCCACATCATCACGATCGAGGACCCGATCGAGTACCTGCACCCGAACGACAAGGCCACCATCAACCAGCGCGAGGTGGGCACCGACACGCAGACCTTCGCGCTCGCGCTGCGCGCCGCTCTCCGCCAGGCGCCCAAGGTGATCCTGGTCGGCGAGATGCGCGACGTCGAGACGATCTCGATCGCACTCGAGGCGTCGGAGACGGGCCACCTGGTGCTGTCGACGCTGCACACGATCGACGCCGCGAAGACGATCGACCGCATCGTCGGCGTCTTCCCCAAGAACGAGGAGCGCTCGATCCGCACCCGCTTCTCGCAGTCCTTCAAGTGGATCGTCAGCCAGCGGCTGGTGCCGAAGCTCGGCGGCGGCCGGATCGCGATCTGCGAGGTCCTGCGCTCCAACTCGCGCACCAAGGAGTACGTGCAGGAGGGCGAGCGCGAGGGCAAGAGCCTGCAGGACGCGATGGAGGCGGGCGGGCTCGACGGCATGCAGACCTTCGACCAGGAGCTCGAGCG
>Ga0326597_10014362_pt1 | contig 10384 bp, 10 predicted proteins | sample RVTome_12_FD_203789 | JGI IMG/M metagenome (GOLD analysis project Ga0326597, IMG submission 203789) | Soil microbial communities from uranium-contaminated site in the Upper Colorado River Basin, Wyoming, United States - RVT100D185 | ecosystem: Environmental > Terrestrial > Soil > Contaminated >...
GGGGGGCCGGTCCCGGCCGCCACGCCTGAGAACGCGCATACCAACCCTCCGGGAACGATGCCCGGACTGTCGGCGTCTCGGACCAGCAAGCGAACGGCAGCGATCAGACGCCGAGCTTCGCCAGGGTTGCCTTGTCCGCCTGGCCGGTCGCCTTGAGGCCGTTGGCGGACTGGTACTTCTTGAGCGCGGCACGGGTCTGTTTGCCCATCAGCCCGTCGACCTTGAGCTTGGCTCCGCTCTTGTTGAGGGCTGCCTGAATGGCCATGACCGATTTGTTCGGCGCGGCCTTCTTGGTCATCTTCTTCTGGGCCATCGGGGCCTTGTCCTGTGCGGTCGCCGGCGCCGGAAGAGCGGCGGTCAGACTGAACAGTCCGAGTACGGCCGCAACCGCGGCCCGGGTAGCAGTGATCTTCATTTTTCGCTCCTGAATAATCCTGAAACGAGCGTTTCAGAACGTGTGAATCAACAGAGACTCACGGAGCGTGAGAATCGGACCGAACATGAGATTCTGTCAATCGGATTCTCAAGGCGGGAATCGGCGGAAAAAGACCCCGACGGCGACGATGGGACCGCCGGACAGGTTGCGGCGGCGGCGCCCCGAAACGCCGCCGGCCGCGCGGATTTCAGCCTGCCTCGTCCGCCGTTTCCTGCGTCCGGTTGTTCCGGATGCGGACATTGCCGTTGTACTTCTCGCGGATGTCCTTGCGGGTGACGTAATCGATGATCATGGTCTCGTCCTGGTGTCCGGACCGGTTGCCCATCATGATCATCGGCCCGTCGCCGGTGTTCTCCAGCTGGTAGAAGCTGCCGCCCTGGATCAGCGCCGCCATGCCGGGGTTGAGCGCCGCCTTGCCGCCGTCCGGGAAATGCATGGTGCACTGGCCCTCGAAGCAGATGAAGGTCTGGTCCTGGTTGTGGCAGTGCATCTCGTCGTGATCGCCCGGGTTGGGGTAGTAGTGCACCCAGGCGTGCATCTTGCGCGTGGTCATGACCTTGGTGCGCTTCTTTTCCTTCTTGGCGAGCGCGACACAGTCGATGATTTCAATAGCCATTGGGAAGTCCTCCGCGGTTAGATCGGTTAGTGGTCCTGGTGGATGTCGATCAGCGTGCCATCGGGATCGGCCAGCTGGTAGCTGCCGAACGGGCAGCGGGCGAGCAGCGCCTTGCGCGCCTTGCCTTCGTCGTTGAAATCGATCGGGCGCGGCGCGATGTGCGGGTTCTCCCGGTTGATCTTTTCCATATTGTCGATGAAGGCATCGAGGTCCGGCGTGCGGAACCCGATATGGTCGAGCGCGGGCTGTTCGATGCCCGATCCGTTGAAATCGGAAATCTTCCACGGCAGGACGGACATGGTGACCCGCCCGTCGGTGAAATGATAGCCGCCGTCCGCGTTGCGGGCCTCGAGCTCGAAGACGTCCGAGTAGAACCGGGCGACCCGTTCCGGCTCGCGCACGCGCAGCGCGAAATGGTCGATCGTCATGTCCTGTTTCCATCCCTGCATGTCGTAGACCTCGGCGCGGTTGCCGTGTCCGGGCTGGGACAGGTCGAAATAGTTGCCCGCCGGATCGTGCGTGCTGTAGCTCGCGAACGGCCGGTTGCTCGGCCGCTTGACGACCTCGATATCGGGATATTTCTCGGCGATGCGCGCGCAGGCAAGCTCGAAATCCTCGACCTCGATTCCGAAATGGTCGAGACCGCCGCGCCGTCCCGCGCGGCGCGGGATCAGCGTCATGCCGACATAGCCGTCGCCGACCGAGATGGCGGAGCGTTCGCGCTCCGCGACGCCGGAGACCTTCATGCCGAAATAGGCGCGGTAGAACATGCCCAGCACCGTGTAGTTGTCGGTGGTGATGGCAAGATGGTTCAGTCTGGAAAACATTCGGTCGTCGCTCCCTATTTCGTATAGTACTTCGTCAGCACGACGTGCTTGAGTTCGGCGAGCTCCTTGTCGTCGAGCGTCGACATCGACTTGATCACCATGTCCTGCACTTTGCCGCCGTCCAGATATTGCGGCTCCAGCCGGCGTTTTTTCGCGTTGGCGATGTAGGCGGGGTCGGTCAGCACCTCCTTCAGCGACGCGCGCAGGAAATCCACCCGGTCCTTCGGCGTGCCCGGCGTGGTCACGATCACGCGGCCGAGCGCGGTGAGCCCGGCGCGCCAGTCGAGCCATTTTTCCTGGGCCGCCGTCGTCTTGACCTCCTCGAACACGGTCGGAACCTTGGGGAACTTGACCGACCGTTCGCGCGACAGGGTCACCAGCGCCATGATCTTGCCCGACCGCGTCGCGCGCGAGCCCGACTCGTCGGTCAGCACGCGCGCGTCGATCTCGCCCTGCTCGATCGCGAGATTCATGCCGCGCGAGCCCTTGTAGCCGTGGATGTTCTTCATCTTGAAGCCAAGCACGTGGCCGAGCAGCGCCTGGTAATCGGAATTGCCGTCGGTCTTGCCCGTGCCGCCCCAGACGAAGACGCGGTCCGATTTCACCACCTCGGCGAAGCTCTTGTACGATGTCTTCTGACTGACCAGCACGACCTTGGGCGGGCCGCTGACCCGCGCCAGCCAGACCAGCTTGCGCACGTCGTACCGGACGCCGGGATTGCCGAGAAGCTGCCCGAGCGCCGTTCCTTCGCCGGAGGTGAGCAGGATGGAGGTCCCGTCGGGCGGGGAGTTGATCAGCCGGTTCATCGCGACGAGCCCGCCCGCCGCGTTCTCGTTCACCGGCACCATCCTGGCCCCGATCTTCTTCCCGAGATGCTCCAGCACGGTGCGCATGTAGGCGTCATACCCGCCGCCGACGCTGCCCATCGTGATGAACTTCATCGGCTTGTCCTTGAACGGGTTGGCCATATCCGCGGCCCCGGCGGGGACAGCGGCGGCCAGCAGGCAGACGGCGGGCAGGCCGTACCGGAAGTGGCGCAGTAAAACGCCCATGATCGAAGCTCCCTGTTATGAGTTATCCTGAGTAACCGGATCAGCTATTTGCATTATTTCCCGTTATGGACGGCGCGTCGAGGAGGATTTACGGTCGCCCGGCGCCCGCGACGACGGGTCGGCGGAACGCCGGGTAGTTGCCGGCCCGGCGGTGAAATAGGCTATAGTTCCGGCACGATCCAACCCGAACCGGTCAGGCGGCCCATGCTGAGCGAAAAGCCCTTTATCATCGACGATCCGGAAGGGATGACCTTCCGCCTGAACCGGCGCACCCTGGCCGATCCGGGCGTGTTCGAACGCGAGCTTCACGCGGTTTTCGACCGGTCCTGGATCTATTGCGGCCATGAATCGGAAATCCGCAAGCCGGGCGATTTCCGCACCCGCGAGGTGTGCGGCCGGCCGGTCATCTTCGCGCGCGACAGCAAGGGCGACATCCGGGTCTTCCTCAATGCCTGCCAGCACCGGGCGGCGCAGGTCTGCCGCGAGCCGCGCGGCAACACGCGGCGCTACAACTGCTTCTATCACGGCTGGTCGTACGACCGGGACGGCAGGCTGGTCGGCGTGCCGGGCGAGGACTCCTACCCACCGGGGTTCGACAAGGCCGACTATGCGCTGGCCGAGGCGCCCCACGCGGACAGCTACAAGGGATTCTGGTTCATCAGCTTCGACCGCCATATCCAGCCGCTGGCGGATTACCTCGCCGGCGCCAGGGAATATCTCGACCTGGTGGTCGACCAGTCGCCGTCCGGCACGATGGAGGTGATCCAGGGCACCCAGGAATACGACATCAGGGCCAACTGGAAGCTGCTGGTCGAGAACAGCTTCGACGACTACCACCTGCTCACCACCCACAGGACCTGGCTCGACTACATGAAGGACGCCGGCGTCCAGGTGGAGCCGCCCAGGGGTCAGGGGCTGCTGCTGCCGTCGCGCGGCATCGGCAAGGGACTCGGCAACGGCCACGCGGTGATCGACAACATCAATTTCCGCGGCCGGCCGGTGGCGCGCTGGATCTCGATCTACGGCGAGGAGGCGAAGCCCGAGATCGAGGCGATCCGGGCCGAACTGGTGGAGCGGCTGGGCGAGCAGCGCGCCGCGCGGGTGGCCGACACCAACCGCAACCTCGTGATCTTCCCCAACCTGGTGATCAACGACGGCTCGTCGGTGACCATCCGCACCTTCTGGCCGGTGGCGGTCGACCGGATGAAGGTCACCGCCTGGGCGCTCGGCCCGGCGGAGGAGTCCGAAAGCGCGCGGGCGCGCCGGCTCGACAGCTTCCTGACCTTCTACGGCCCGGGCGGGTTCGCGACGCCGGACGACGTGGAAGCGCTGGAATCGGTGCAGGCCGGCCTCGCCACCTGGCGCGAGGCGGAATGGTCGGTGATGTCGCGCGGCATGAACAAGGCGGGCGAACAGCTCAACACCGACGAGGAACACCTGCGCAGCTTCTGGCGACGCTGGAACCAGCTGATGACGGCGGCCGCATGAGCGGGAACGCGATCACCCGCGCCGAGGTCGAGGATTTCCTCTACCACGAGGCCGCGCTGCTCGACGAATGGCGGCTCGACGACTGGCTCGGGCTGCTGACCGAGGATGCCGCCTATTACGTGCCGTCGAACGACTCGCCCGACAGCAGCCATCGCAGCGCGCTGTTCACCATCGCCGACGACATCAACCGCATCCGCGCGCGGGTCAAGCGGCTGAAGGACACCGAGGCGCACGCCGAATTCCCGCACAGCCGCACGCGGCGCCTGATCGCCAATGTGCGCATTACGGAGCGCGACGGCGACACCCTGACGGTGGCCGCCAATTTCAACGTCCACCGCTTCAAGCGCGGCGCGCCCGAGCGCAAATATGTCGGGCGCTACCTCTACCGCCTGGTCAGCACGCCGGGGGGCCTGCGCATCCGGGAACGCCGCGCGCTCCTCGACCAGACCGAGCTCGGCGCTCTGGGCGCGGTGAGCTTCATTCTTTAGAAGCCTGCAATTCATTCGATTGGCCGCCGCCGAACGGCGCTAGAGCCCCACGCTGTAAAAATAGAAACAGTAAAAAACAGCCCAGAGGACGGCGTGGGTCCGGATCAGGCCGGTTGGCCCAAGGCGCGATCGGAGAGCGGTTTTCACCAGGTACGTCAGCTACACTTCCGCTTCCGCACCCAAAGCAGGCGTCCCTTAACTATAGCTCGCTATAGCTCTCGCCTGTAGTCCGCTGCCATGACGAGGTTCACCTGGCCATCCCCGGAAAGCGGCAGCAACAAGCGACTGACTTCGGTGTACCATCGCCCGTTGCTCACGCTGATTGGCGCAAATAGTGGCTCACCCGTGCGAATCGCATCGCGATAGTGCTCAATGACAACGGCCCACAAATCGCGCGGCGTCAACTCATCAAGGAAGCAGTTGGTAAGATCGCGCCCATAGACGTTGGCCAGTTCGGTGCCGAACAACCGGAACTGGAAGCGCTCCTCGGCATTGACCACCGCAATCGAGAGGTGCGATGCCCATCGCGTCATGACGTTCAATGTGAAATCCCGACGGCTGGGAAGGGTTCCCTTACTGCGCAGTTCGCGCCAGAGCGCCATCAGTGCGTCCAGTTCGGGATGCGATTTCAGATGCCGCGGCAGCTGGCCATCGGGAAATTCACGCAATGGCATCGGAAGGGTGAGCGGCACCCACTCTTTCAGCGGGAGATTGTCCGCCGCCGCCGTTGAATCGGACTCCGCGGCCACCCTGTACATCGTGATCAGATATTCCGACACGCCATCCAGATCGACGAGCGGCGCCCTCGTTATAACGCATTGATGGGATGATCCATTCCGATTATAGAGCAGCAGCTTGTACTCCTGCGACCGTCCTGTCCGAAGCTGGTCCTCGCTCGATCGGACGGTGTCCAGATTGGTCTCCCGGCCGTGGAGAATGCTTGGAGGGCGGCCGATCGCCTGCTCCCCGGAATAGCCCGTAAGTCGTGTAAATGCCTGGTTGACGTAAAGGATGCACCGGTCGTCAGGGTCCACCTCATTGCCGGTAATGACGACAGGTTCAGAGGAAATTTCCCAGAGAGGTTGCAGCAATTGTTGAAGAACGGTCATATTCCATCCCCGTCCGCACGTAGGGGTTATACCACCATCGAGTCGATCAACCTAATTTATTGAGATGAATAACTCCGGTCCAGACATCAGCCGGTTCCGCCATTTCTTCCGTAGGACCTCCGACCTTAGTCGCCGAATCCCGGTCGATGGGGGGCAGAGAGCTTAATTCCGCAGCCGGTGGGACGGCATCGTCCCGACCCGCGCCGCGGCGGCCCGGATGGGACGCTTCCCAATCCGGTCTCGGCGCAAATTCTTTGCTTTCCCGGCCGCGCGGTGCCACGCTCCCGCTGACAACGCCGCGACAGACCGGCGGGATCGACAGGGAGGACACAATGCGCAATTCGATTCGGACGGGAATCGCGCTCGCCGCGATTCTCCTCGCCGTGGCGCCCGGCGCGCGGGCCGACGCCGTGGCGGATTTCTACAAGGGCAGGCAGATGACCATCCTGCTCGGCACCGGGCCGGGGCGGACTTACGATCTCTACGCCCGCATGCTGGCGAACCACATCGTCAACCACATTCCGGGCAAGCCCAGGGCGATCGTCCAGTACATGCCGGGCGCGGGCGGGCTGAAGGCGACCAACTATCTCTACAACGCCGCGCCGAAGGACGGCGCCATGATCGCGACCCTGTTCGCGACGCTGCCGAGCATCCGCCTGTTCAAGCCCGAGGCCGCCAAGTACGAACCGCTGAAGTTCGGCTGGCTCGGCGCGTTCTCGCGCACGGTGAACGTGGTCATCGTCAACAAGGGGGCGCCCGCCACGACCCTCGCGGACGCGAAGAAGAAGGAGGTCGTGATCGGCTCCATCGGCAAGGGCAACACGACCTACCAGTTCCCGGCGCTGATCAATGGCGCGTTCGGCACCAGGTTCAAGATCATCTCCGGTTACCGCTCCGGCGGCGCGATCTACAAGGCGATGGAAGGGGGCGAGGTGCATGGATACGCCCCCGTATGGTTGAGCGTGGTGGCGACCAAGGCGGCGGCGTTGAAGTCGGGCGATATACGGGTGCTGGTGCAGGGCGGCCTGTCCAGGCTGCCGGAACTGCCCGACGTGCCGTTGCTGCTCGACCTCGCGGAGACCGACGAGCAGCGCGGCATGATCCGCTTCCTGTCGGCTGGCTCGCCGCTCGGCCGCGCGGCGCAGGGCCCGCCCGGCATGCCCAAGGACCGTTACGAAGCGATGGTCTCGGCGCTCGCCGCGATGGTGAAGGACCCGGCCTATCTGGCGGAAGCGAGGAAGCTGAAGCTTTCGGTCGCCTTCACCTCGCGCGACGACACGGTCGCGGCGGTGCGCCAGATCATGGAGACGCCGCCCGCCGTGATCGCCAGGCTGCGGACCGTGATGGGGTACTGACTCCGCCGAGGTTGAAATCGGCGGCGCGCGACAAATCTAACCCGGAGACGACCACAATGCCGGGACCGACGATGTCACGCCTCAAGCCCGTCCGATTCCTCTTGCCCCTCGTGCTCCTGCTGTCGGCCTGCGGCCCGCGCGATTTGCCGGCGGAGACGGTCCGGTCCGAAAAACACGCCTTCCGTGTCGTCACCCTGGCGGAAGGGCTCGACCATCCGTGGAGCGTCGCCTTCCTGCCCGACGGCGGCGCGCTGATCACCGAGCGGAAAGGGCGGCTGCGGCTGTTCCGCGAAGGTCGGCTGGCCCGGGAACCCATCGCCGGCGTACCGCCGGTCTATGCCGCCAATCAGGGCGGGCTGTTCGACGTGCTGCCGCATCCCGATTTCGCGCGGAACCGGTTCGTCTACCTCGCCTATGCCGCGCGATTCGAAGGGGGCGCCCATACGCGGGTGATGCGCTTCCGGCTCGAAACCGACGGTCGCTCCCTGACCCAGCCGCACATGATCTTCGACGCGAAGCCCAAGGCAAGCGGCGGGCGGCATTTCGGCGGCCGCATGGTGTTCGACCGCGCGGGCTTCCTCTACATCACGGTGGGCGAGCGCGGCGACATGCGGCGCGCGCAGCGGCTCGACGACCATTCCGGCTCGGTGATCCGGCTGACCGCCGACGGCCGGGTGCCGCCCGACAACCCCTTCGTCGGTCGCGACGGCGCCCTGCCGGAGATCTGGAGCTACGGCCACCGCAACCCTCAGGGCATCGCCCTGCACCCGGACACCGGGGCGGTGTGGGCGCACGAGCACGGCGCGCGCGGCGGCGACGAGGTCAACATCGTCCGCGGGGGCAGGAATTACGGCTGGCCGGTGATCACCCATGGCATCGATTACGACGGATCGAAAATCGGCGTCGGCAAGGCGGCGCCGGGGATGGAGCAGCCGCTCCATTACTGGGTTCCCTCCATCGCGCCGTCGGGCATGGCGTTCTATCGCGGCGACAAGTTTCCCGATTGGAAAAACAGCTTGTTTGTCGGCGCTTTAAGGGGCGAAGTTCTGGTTCGACTCCAGCTCGACGGCGATAAGGTCGTGCATGAGGAACGGCTGCTAAAGGACCGCCTCGGCCGTATCCGCGATGTGCGCACCGGGCCCGACGGCTACCTCTACCTCACCCAGGACGACAGCAACGGCCGGCTCTTGCGGCTGGAGCCGGTGAATTAGAATCCTGCCTCAAACTCGATTGTCACCCCGGCCTTGAGCCGGGGTCCAGAGGCAACCGATGACTGGATCCCGGCTCGCGCTTCGCTTGGCCGGGATGACGGAATAGAGCGTCTCGCCTCTACCCGAACAGCTCTTCCGGCAGGAAATCCTCGAGCTTCACGCTGTCGAAATTCTTCGGCATGGCGCGGGTGAACTGGGCGCGGTCCTCGGGGTGGGTCAGGGCCGGCCGGGTGGCGTCGATCAGCCATTTGGTGCCGACCCGCTCGAACGGGTGGCCGCCCTCGGCAATGGGTGAGACCTTGTCGAGCGCGAAGGTGCGGGTGTTGTCGATCAGGGTGATATCGCGCTCGGCATGGACGCGCGTGGTCATCGACCACATCACCTGGCGCAGGTCGCTCGCGTCGATGTCGTCGTCCACCGCGATCGCCAGCTTGGGATGCAGGTAGGGGCCTGACAGCGCGCCCAGCAGCGCGGTCTTGGCCTGGCCGGCGACCCGCGGGCGCAGCTTTACCACCAGCATCATCATCGCGCCCGCCGGGTGGCAGCGCACGTCGAGCAGGTCGAGCCCGCCCTCGACGTTGGACAGGTGCTCCCAGGTGGCGATCTCGATGCCGAGGCCGGTGGTCGCCTGGGTGCAGGTGGTCGGCGCGCCGCAATGCAGCGCGTAATAGATCGGGCTGCGCCGCCGCGTGATGGCGTTGACGCGGAACACCTCCGCCTCGCCGGCCTCGCAATAGGTGCCGGGCACCTCGCCGTAGGGTCCTTCGGCGTGCGTCTGCCCGTGCAGGATTTCTCCTTCGAGGATGATCTCGGCGTCGGCCGGGACCTCGATATCGACCGTCTCCGCCTTGACCAGCCGCACCGCGTCGCCGAGCAGACCGCCGGCGACGGCGAGTTCGTCGACGCCGAACGTGGTGGTGTAGGCCGAGCCGAAGAAGATCGCCGGGTGCGCGCCGATGGCGATGGCGACCGGCGTGTTCCGGCCCATGGCCTTGTATTTCTCGTGGATGCGCCGGGCCTGGCGGGGCAGCATGATGAAGCCGGTGTGGCGCGCGTCGAACACCTGCATGCGGTGGATCGACATGTTGCGGATGCCGGTCTCCGGGTCCTTGAGGATCGCCATGCCGGCGGGGATGAACGGCCCGCCGTCATGCTCCGACTGGGTGACCACGGGAATGTCGAACAGCGAGGCCTCGTCGCCCTTGCGGATGACTTCCTTGCACGGTGCGCCGGCGGCGTCTTCCACCACCGGCGGGATGGGGGATTTCAGCTTGCGGCTGACCGCGGCAAGCAGTTCGTCTTCCTTGAGGCTCAACGCCATCGCCCATTTGCCGCGGTCGGTCAGGATCTGGCTGCAGGCCTGCCAGCCGGGATGGCCCTTGATGTTGTCGAAGATGGTGGCCTTGCCGAGCCGGTCGTAGGTCTTCCACTCGATGGCGGCGAGGTTGGTCGCGGGATCGACCTCCCGGCTCACCCGCAGCATGCCGCCGCGCTTTTCCAGACGCTCCAGATAGGTACGGATCGACTGGTCCCGCAGGTTGCGCGCCCTGTCCGAGGTCTGCGGTTCGCCCTTTTTCCGTTTCAGGTCGCGCGTGTCGAGGTCGCCGCCCCGATTCACCGTGCGCATGAAGCCGCGCAGCCCGTCGTCGCTCATGGTCGCTCCTGATTCAATCGGTTATCGCCGCTCGCCGTTCTAGCCCGATCGGCCCCCGGCGGAAACCGCCGCGATGCCGGCCACTTCCCAAATGGGTAGACATTCAAAGTTATACGTGTATAATACGTATTAAATATACCCGACCATA
>Ga0326597_10014363_pt1 | contig 10383 bp, 10 predicted proteins | sample RVTome_12_FD_203789 | JGI IMG/M metagenome (GOLD analysis project Ga0326597, IMG submission 203789) | Soil microbial communities from uranium-contaminated site in the Upper Colorado River Basin, Wyoming, United States - RVT100D185 | ecosystem: Environmental > Terrestrial > Soil > Contaminated >...
TAGGGGGTCGTCCCCATCCAGCCGAACCGGGGGGCGGGTCCGAAATCGTCGTTCGCACTCCGTCCGATCCCGGTATCGTGTCGACTCCCACCCGAGGATCCGATGCGCAGGCTCTCCTGACACCCACCGACATCTGTCCGTGAATCAGGGAGCTGTCATGCGCTCACTTTCCCTCAACTCCGTCTCGTTCTCCTATACGACAGCCCACGAGGTGCTGTCCGACGTCAGCCTCGAGCTCGGCCCCGGCTGGCATGGTCTCGTGGGCGAGAACGGTGCGGGCAAGACCACGTTGCTCGCCTTGATGGCGGGGGACCTCGACCCGACCTCGGGGACGATCCTCTCGCCACAGCCGGTGATCCGATGCGACCAGGTAGTCGATCTGCCCTCGCCCGACGTCGTGGCGCTGGCCGCTTCCCACGATGCCGAGGCGTACGTGGTGCGCGGTCGGCTGGGGATCGAACCGGCCATGATCGAACGTTGGGCGACCCTGTCACCCGGTGAGCGGCGCCGGTGGCAGGTGGCGGCGGCTTTGGCGGCAGAGCCCGCGGTGCTGCTGCTCGACGAGCCCACCAATCACCTCGATGCCGAATCCAAGGCGGCGCTCCAGGCTGCCCTCGCGGGTTTCCCGGGTGTCGGCGTGGTGGTCTCACACGACCGGCGGCTCCTCGACAGTCTCACCCAGACAACGATTCGTGTCGCCGGGTCCGGGGTCAGGCACTGGAGCGCGCCATATGGGTTGGCACGGCTGGAATGGGAACGGGCTGAACAGGCTCAGATCGAGGCCCGCGGCGAAGCGACGGCCGACGTGCGCAAACTGGAGCGCCGCCTGGACCAGCAGCGCCGGGCGGCCGCGGCGAAGACCGCTGGTTGGAAGCGCTCGCAACGATACGCCAAGCCGGGCGATCATGACGCGACGTCGACGGCCCGAACCGAGAAGTTCCGCTCCGGACAGGCGGCCGCCGGCCGCCGGATCACGGTTGCCCGGGACGAGGTGACGAGGGCCGATGAGCAGCGGAGGTCGCTCGCGGTGGAGCGGGACCATCGGGGCCCGATCTCATTCGAGGGCGAGCCTGCTCCTCGCCCTGTCCTGCTCGAGTTTCGTGGAGACTTGACAGCGGGCGGCCGCCTGCTGGCAGTCGATGTCGATGCCGACGTGGAGCGCCGCTCGAGGCTCCGGATCTCGGGGCCGAACGGAGCGGGCAAGACCACGCTGTTGCAGGAACTTCGAGCACGATGGGATCTGCCCCCCGAACGACTCTTCTTCCTTCCCCAGGATCTGGGAGCGAAGGAGTCCTCCATGCTACTGGACGGTGTGCGGCACCGACCCCCCACCGATCTGGGCCGGACGATGCAGCTCTTCGCCCGGCTGGGAGGTGAGCCCGGAGACGTGTTGGCCTCCGATCGACCGTCACCCGGGGAGCTTCGGAAGCTGCTCCTGGCCGACGCCCTGCAGCGCAAGGTGTGGTGCATGCTCCTCGACGAGCCGACGAATCATCTCGACCTCGACACGGTCGAACGGCTCGAAGAGGCGCTCGACGCCTTTCCCGGAGCCCTCGTCGTGGTCTCCCATGACGACGTCTTCGCCGATCGCCTCACGACGAGAACGATCGTGCTGCCGACCGCACGCTGACGGGAGGCCGGGGCGCCGATCGGAGCGACGCTCGGCGCCTACATTGCACCCGTGTCCAGCAGTCATCTCCTCATCACCGGGGCGAGCACGGGCATCGGCCGCGCAACCGCCGATGGCCTCGCCGAACACTTCGATCGGATCACCCTGGTGGGAAGGTCACCCGAGCGACACGCCGCCGTCCTCGACGGTCTTCGCAGAACAGGAACCGTCGCAATGCTCGTCGAGTGCGAGTTGGGTTCACTCGCCTCGGTTGCCGCGGCTGCCGAAGCCGTCGATGGCCCCATCGACGTTCTCATCGCCAACGCCGGCGTGGGCGGGCGCAGGGGGGTGACCCACGACGGATTCGAGATCCACTTCGGCGTGAACCACGTGGCCCACCATCTCCTCGTCACGGAGCTCGCCGGGCGGATCACCGACCGCGTGGTGATCGTCTCGTCGAACGCCCACTACGACTCGGACGGGCTGGACTTCGATCGCGTGCACGGCCGCACCTCCAGCCTCACCGGGTTCCGCGAGTACCGCGACTCGAAGCTCGCCAATGTGCTCGACGGCATGGAGATGGCACGCCGCTTCCCGTTCGCCACTCACGTCGTCCACCCCGGTGTCACCGCAACGGCCATCTGGCGTCGCATCCCTTGGCCGCTCCGCCCGCTGTTCACCCGGACGATGCAAGACCCGGACCAAGGGGCAGACACCCCGGTGTGGGCGGCAACGGCGTCAGACCTCGAGTCGGGTGGATACTACGCCCGGCGCACCCGGCGCTCTCCCAGCGATCTCGCCTCCGACGAGGAGGCGGCTCGAGAGCTGTGGGAGAGGACCGAGGCATGGGTGTCCCCGTTCAGAAGGAGGCGATGATGAAGGTCGGCGTCCAGCTGCCCGAGGTCGAGCGTGTGGTGCGCTGGCCCGAGATCGAGCGAATGGCCAGACAGGTCGAAGACGCCGGGTTCGACTCGATCTGGGTGGGAGATCACCTCCTCTACGAAGAGGACGGAGTGCGGAAGGGTCCGTGGGAGGCGTTCACCGAGCTGGCCGCCATCGCCGCCGTCACGACCCGGGTCGAGCTCGGCCCCCTGGTCGCCGCCCAGCCCTTTCATGAACCGGCGATGCTCGCCAAGCAGGCCGCCACCATCGACGAGATCAGCGGCGGTCGCCTCACGCTGGGTCTGGGCGCCGGCTGGAACCGAGTCGAGTTCGAGGCGTTCGGCCTCCCATACGCCCGCCGTGTCACCCGGTTCGCCGAGGGATTCGAGATCATTCGCAGACTCCTGGCGGGAGAGACGGTCACGTTCCATGGCGAGTTCTACGACGTGACGGAATGCGTGCTGCTACCGGGCTCGACCCGGCCCGGGGGGACGCCGCTGATGATCGGGTCGAACAGCCCGCGCATGCTGTCCATCGCGCTCCCCCATGTCGCCGCGTGGAATTCGTGGTTCGTGGACTTCGACAACGATCCCGGGCGGTTGCCTGCCCTCATCGCGTCCATCGACGAGGCGTGCCGTCTCGCCGGGCGAGATCCCGCCGACCTCGAGAAGACGGTCGCCTTGCTCTTCCAGACGGACGGCGGAGGTGACCGCCGGCTCTCGACGAATCCGATCACCGGGAGCGTCGGGGAGATGGCCGAAGCATTGCATCGGGTGGCCGCCACAGGCATCGCCGGCGTCCAGATGGTCCTGGACCCGATCGACCAGCGCTCCATCGACTCGATGGCCGAGGTGCTGGCGACCTTCCGCACGTGAAGCCCCCGCTCGCCGCCATGTTCCGAAGCTCGGATGCGTCCGCCCTGACCCGACGGTGGGATGTCGTGGTGATCGGCGCCGGGCACAACGGTCTCGCCGCCGCCGCCTACCTCGCCCGGGCAGGAATGTCGGTTCTCGTGCTCGAACGTCGCGACAGGATCGGAGGCGCTGCCACCCTGGAGGAGATGTGGCCAGGGTATGTGATCTCGCCGTGTGCATACCTCGCCGGCCTCCTGCACGACCGGGTGATCGACGACCTCGGCCTTCGCTCCCGCGGCTTGCGAATCGTGATGGGCGATCCGTCCTACTTCGTCCCGTTCGGTGACGGTCATTCCCTGACCGTCTGGAACGACGACGAGGAGACCCACCGCTCGATCAGATCCTTCGCACCCGACCAGGTGCAGGGGTGGGTCGACAGAAATGCGCTGTTCGACCGTATCCGCGACACCGTCCGTCCGATGGGAGACGACGACTTGTGGCTCGATCCCGAGCCGACGCGCGCCGAGATCGAGCGGCGGCTGGCGGGAGACGAGGCGGCGCTGGCAACCGTCTTCACGGACTCCCAGGTCGACAATCTCCGCCGCTTCTACTCCGACGACCGGATGGTCGCCGCCTACTGCGGGCAAGGAGTGATCGGCACCAACGCATCACCGTTCGACCCCGGTACCGCCTTCGTCGACTTCCACCACGCCTCCGGACGCCAGGAGGGAACGAGCGGCGAATGGGGATTCGTGATGGGCGGAATGGGAGCCGTCTCGGCGGCTTTGGCGGAAGCGGCCGAGGAGGCGGGGGCGACTATCGCCACGGACTGTGAGGTCACGAGGATCACGCCGGGGTCTGGCATCGAGCTCGCCAACGGCGACATGGTCGAAGCCGGAGTCGTTGTCGCCAATGCCGACCCGGTACGGACCGCAGCGATGATCGGCGACCCCGGCTTCACCGCCCGAGTCGCCCGCATCCCCATCCAGAGCGCCACGGTCAAGGTCACGTACGCGCTCGCCGGGCTCCCCGACTTCGGTGTGGCGCATGCCACGGCCGCCCAGGTGGAGGTCGTCCGCACCGCCGAGGCAATGCACGAGTCCTACCTGGCAGCCCGAGCAGGCGGCATCTCGGACGAGATCTGGTGCGAGCTGTACTTCCAGACGCCCTATGACGCGTCGATCGCTCCACCCGGCAAGCACGTGCTGTCCGCCTTCTGCCAGTACGTCCCGTATGCGTGGGCAGATGGCCGCAGTTGGGACGAGCATCGGTCCGAGGTCGGCGACGTGGTCACGCGGTCGATCGAGCGATTCGCCCCCGGTTTCGGCGACCTGGTGGAGTCCATCCACGTCCAGGGTCCGCCGGACGTCGAAGAGACGACCGGGCTCTCCGGCGGCCACATCTTCCAAGGCGAGATCCTCCCCCAGTACATGTGGGAGAACCGGTTGCCGTATCGGACCGGTCTCGACGGGGTCTACCTGTGTGGAGTCGCGACCAACCCCGGAGGGAGCGTGATCGGGGTGAACGGGAGGAACGCGGCGGCGGTGATCCTGGCGGACCTGGCCGGAACCTCGCCATCGGCGCGACGTCTCCGCTGAAGTCGCGGCCAACGGTACGGGTCAGCGGTGTCACATGTCCGGGTGGCATCGCTGCCGGCGCGAGGCAGGACGCCAGCGGTCTGTGCAGGCGCTGAGCCCACCTGACAGTTCGACGCGGGCCCCTGGTTCGGACTGGCCGACGACTGACGGTGTCCGCCGGCTTGCCTACCGGCGGGGCTCGCTCAGCGGTCGACGTCGCCCATGACCGGGTCGAGCGACGCGATCGTGGCGACCGTGTCGGCCACGAGGGAGTCGGCCATCATGATCGGGAGCGCCTGCAGGTTGGCGAATGACGGCGCCCGGGTGTGCATCCGCCACGGCTTGCCCCCGCCCTCCGAGACGAGGTAACAGCCCAGCTCACCTCTCGGCGACTCCACGGCGACGTACGTCTCGCCGGCGGGAACGGTGAAGCCCTCCGTGAAGATCTTGAAGTGGTGGATCAAGGCTTCCATCGACTCGTCGATCCTGGCCCGCGGTGGAGGAGTGACCTTGCGGTCGTCGATCCGGTAATCGCCCTTCGGCATCCGCTCCATGGCCTGTTCGACGATTCTCATCGACTGCAGAATCTCCTCGATCCTCATCCGGTAGCGGTCGTAGACGTCGCCGTTCTCGCCCACGGGAACATCGAACTCGTAGGTCTCGATCCCGGAGTACGGGAAGGCCTTGCGCAGATCCCACGGAACGCCGGCAGCGCGCAGGGTGGGTCCGGTGATGGCATAGGAGCGGCACTCGTCGGCGGAGATGACCCCGACACCCTTGGTCCGCTCCAACCAGATCGGGTTGTTCCGCAGCAGGTCGTCGTACTCCCCGATGCGCCCGGGGAGCGTGTCGAGAATCTCGCGCACGTCCTGTCGCCAGCCGGAAGGGAGATCGGCCGCCAGTCCACCCGGACGGATGAAGTTGTGGTTCATGCGCAATCCCGTTGTCTTCTCGAAGAACGCCAGGATCTGCTCCCGCTCGCGGAAGCCGTAGATCATCATCGACACCGCACCGATGTCCATCCCGTTGGTCGCCATCGCAACCAGATGCGACGAGATCCGGTTCAGCTCGGTCAGCAGGATGCGCATCACCTGGGCCCGTTCGGGCACCCCGATGCCGAGCAGGCGCTCGACGGCGAGGGAGAAGCACAGCTCGTTGTGGAACGGGGCGAGGTAGTCCATCCGGGTCACGTTGGTCGGGCCCTGATGGAAGGTGAGCGTCTCTGCGGTTTTCTCCATGCCGGTGTGGAGGTATCCGATGATGGGCTTGGTTCGGCGCACGATCTCGCCGTCCAGCTCTATCTGCAACCGCAGCACCCCATGGGTCGACGGATGTTGCGGACCCATGTTGAGCAGCATCCGCTCGTCCTCGGCGCCTTCCTCACGCAGGAAGTCGTCGTGTACGACAGTGCCCAGTTGCTCACGCAGGCGCGACTCGGGTTCGACCAGTTGCATCTTCTGGGTGCCTTCGTCGGTGGAGGCGATCTCCCATCCGCGCGGCTCCGGCTCCTCGGTGCCCGAAACCCACATGTCGACGGTCTCGAGTTCTTCGTCGGTGGTGGTGTCGCTCATCGCAGATCCTTCACGTGACCTTGTGGGAGTCTTTGAACTGGACGGGGACGGAACCGACGGCGAAGTCCTTGCGGAGCGGGAACCCGACCCAGTCGTCGGGCATCAGGATCCGTGTCAGGTCCGGGTGACCGTCGAAGACGATTCCGAACATGTCGTACGCCTCGCGCTCGGCGAACCCGGCGCCGGGCCAGATGGGAGTGAGCGAGGGGACCGTCGGCTCCTCCCCGCCGACCGCCGCCACCATGCGGAGACGGAGGACGTGCTGGTGGGACAGCAGGTTGGCGACCACGTCGAATCGCGTTCGGCGCTTTCGATACCAATCGACGGCGGTGACATCGACACAGACTTCGAACCCTGCCTCCTTGGCGGCGATGCCGAACTCGGCGAACTGGTCGGCGGGCACGCGGACGACGTCCTGGCCTGCCGAACTCGTCCACTCCGACTCCTCGAACGCCTCGGCCAGGCTGCGAAGTATCTCGTTGTCCGGCAGCCCCTTCTGGGAGGGCTCCACCGTGTCCGCCGTCTCCGGGTTGCCTTCCAGATCGTCACCGGGGTGGAGCGCGGGGCCGGCCACCGAGGCGGCGGTGGCGTTGTCGGTTCCCGCCGCCGTGTCGTCGCCGGACGTCACGCCCTCGGGCGCTGCACCGGCACCTTCGGTCGGCTTCTCGTCCGTCATACCGGGACTGCCCCGTGCCTAACGATCTCACCCGACATGATCTTGTCGTGCAGTGTGAGGATTCCGTGCATGAGGCTCTGCGGACCGGGCGGGCAGCCGGGAACGTACATGTCGACCGGCACCACCTGATCGACGCCCTGCACGAGGGCGTAATTGTTGAACATGCCTCCGGTGGAGGCACACGCACCCATCGAGATCACCCACTTGGGATCCGGCATCTGGTCGTAGACCTGGCGTAGGACGGGAGCCATCTTCTGGCTGACCCTGCCCGCCACGATCATGAGGTCGGCCTGGCGGGGGGATGCCCGGAAGACCTCCATCCCGAATCGGGCGAGGTCGTAGTGGGCGGCGCCGGTGGCCATCATCTCGATCGCACAGCAGGCCAGTCCGAACGTGGCCGGGAACATCGAGCGGGTCGCCGCCCAGCGGGCAGCCATCTCCACCGTGGACATGAGGATGCCGGGAGGGCGTGGGACGTCCGCCATCAGGCCGCCTCCCTCTCGACTCGGGATCGCCGCGGAAGGTTCCAGTCGAGGGCGCCTCGCTTCCACACGTAGGCCAGGGTCTCGAGCACGAAGAAGCTGAAGATGAAGATGGCGCCGATGCCGAACCAGCCGAGGTCGTTGAAACGCGAGGCCCAGGCGAACAGGAAGATGATCTCGACGTCGAAGACCACGAAGAGCATCGCCACGAGGTAGAACTTGACCGGGAACCGCTGCGACGGTTCGGTCTCGGGCAGGATGCCGGACTCGTACGGAGCGGTCTTCTCGGCGGACGGATTCGACGGCGAGAAGATCTTCGAGACCACGAGCGAGACTGCGACGAAGCCGCCGGCGAGCACGAGCATGACGGCGATCGGCAGGTAGTCGACGAGTTCCATTCCCGGCCGAGAATAGAAGTCGGAAGCCCGAATCCGAGAATCCGGGAGGTACCTTCGTCCCGATGTCCGATCATACGCCTCGCCGCCCTCGTGCCCGATCTGGTTCGCAGGCGAGGAAATCCATGACGAAGAAGATCCCTGCCGCCACCGTTCGCCGGCTTCCGACCTACCTCAGATACCTGGAGGAGGTGGGCATCGGAGTCGGAACCATCGGCTCGGAGGAGATCGCCGCCGCCACCGGCGGCTCCGCAGTACAGGTTCGGAAGGATCTCTCCCACCTGCGTTACTCGGGAACACGAGGCGTCGGATACGACATCGACCTGCTGGCGAGAGCCATCAAGAAGGCGCTCGGGCTGGACAGGACGCGGCGGGTGGCGCTGGTCGGAGCGGGGAACCTGGGCACGGCTCTCGCCGGTTACACCGGCTTCGCCGCAACCGGCTTCGACATCACAGCCGTGTACGACAAGAACCCGCGCCGCATCGGGGCCTTGATCAGCGGCATGGCGGTCCGCAACGTGGAGGACCTGGTGGCCGATGCTCGAATCGCTCCCTATGAGATCGGCGTGATCGCCACGCCCGTCGGGGCTGCGCAAGCCGTGGCCGATGCGATGGTCGAGGCGAAGATAGGCGCGATCCTCAATTTCGCAGGCGTGACCGTCAAGGTGCCGCCGGAGGTGGTCGTCCGCAACGTCGACCTCTCCACCGAGTTCAGGATCCTCAGCTACTACCTCTCGCGCTGACCCCGGCTCAGGCTCGTTCCTGGGACTCCTCGTACTGGTTCATGGCGACGAGGAACATCACGAAGAGGATGAGCGACACGAACATGAACGCCAGGGGGATGATGCGGATCTCGAAGGCGTTGAGACCTTCGATGTTCTGGGGCCGCGGTCCGCGCGGGGCGTACATCACGAAGAGCAGCGAACCGATCGAGCTCCAGCCGAAGATGGCGGCGCCCGTGACCAGGAAGGCCAGTTTCTTGCCGAGGTTGGTGTAGTTGAGCAGATACACGGATCCGAAGAAGATGACGATCGCAGCCACCGTGAGGATGATTCCGGTGACGAAGAGATTCGCCGACAGCAGGTCGCGCATGAGTTCACGCATCAGTTGCCTCCCAAGCCGGTGAGATTCCCCGCCCGTAGCCAGCGGGCCAGATCCGCCAGGTCGTCGCTCGACAGAGTGGTCCCGAAGCCAGGCATCCGCCCGGTCCCGAATCCGTTGACCCCGTACGGCACGTTGGCCTCCGCTCCTACGATGAGGAAGTCGACGAGGTCCTGTTCGGACAGGAATTGGATCGCCGGCCGACCGTCCCACAGCGCCGGACCCAATCCGCCGGAACCCGCTTCCTGTGCGAAGGCAACACCGGCCGAGTATCCCGAGGTGTGGCAGCGAGCGCAGTTGGACTGGAATAGGCCCACCACCCGCCGCGCCTTGTCGACATCGCCGCCGAACACGTTGTCGGCGATCGCCTCGAAGTCGAACTCCCACGCCGCCTGTTCCTTGGCGTCGAGAAGACGGGCGAGGGCGTCCTCGGCCGGACCGAGCAGGTCTTCGAGGTTGTTACTCTGCACGCCCAGGTTGAGCGCCATCGAGGAGAGACCAGAGACCGCCCGCGTCGCGGTGGCCAGATCGGGATCGCCACCGACCGAGGCCTCGTTGGCCGGATCGAGGACCACGGCCCTGGTCTCGAGAGGAAGGACGGCATCCCGGGCGGCATCCAACTGTCCCGGGATCTGAGCTTCGGCTGCGTCAGGGACACCGTCACCGTCCCCGTCGTCGCCTCCCGCCTCGAGCAACGCCTGGATGGATGCGAGCTGGATGGCGACGATCGGTGCGCGATCCGACGAGAGCTCCGTCAGCGCCTCGATGACAGCGGCTACGCGGTCGCCATCGGGAGTTCCATCGGTCGCCGGATTCGCCGAGTCGAGCTCGACGGGTTCGAGCCCGGGAAGGGTGAATGCGGCCGCGGCCTCGGCCGTGATCTGCGACAGCGTCTGCTCGGCGTTGTCGCTGATGCCGTCGCCATCGGTGTCGATTCCCTCACCGGCGGCATCGAGGGCCGCCTCGGCCCGCTCGGCGATGTCCGCCGCAATGGGCGCCAACTCGGTCGACCGGCGAAGCTCGGCGATCACCTGCCGCTGTTCGAGGATGGCGGTGTCGATCGCCGCTCCGACGCCTTCGAGATCGTCGAGGGCGCTGGCGATGTTGGCTTCGACCGTGTTGGCCGACACCGCCTGTGGCACTTGGATGGCCTCCAGGTAGTTGACGACGTCCTGGACCTGCGCCTCGTTCATGGCCCCGCCGCCTTCCAGGCCCCAAGCCGGCATCGGCGAGTTC
>Ga0326597_10014365_pt1 | contig 10382 bp, 9 predicted proteins | sample RVTome_12_FD_203789 | JGI IMG/M metagenome (GOLD analysis project Ga0326597, IMG submission 203789) | Soil microbial communities from uranium-contaminated site in the Upper Colorado River Basin, Wyoming, United States - RVT100D185 | ecosystem: Environmental > Terrestrial > Soil > Contaminated >...
TCCGAGCCGCGCGCGTCAGCAAGCGGACCCGCCATCTGTTTCGCGGGTAAGATGGTCCGCTCCCTTACGGTCGCGGCTCGGATTCGCTCTACACCAAATGTGAAAATGCTCTAGTCGTCGCCCTGGGTGGCGGAGATGGCCTCTTCGAGAACCTTCTTCCCGGCACGAGCGGCGGCGCGGCGCTCGCTGCGCTCTTCCGCGATAGCGTAGAGCGTGGGAACAAACAGAAGCGTGATGGCGGTGGAGGCGATCAAGCCGCCGATGACCACGCGGGCCATGGGGGCCTGCACCTCGCCACCCTCGCCGATGCCAAAGGCCATCGGCAGGAGGCCGAGGACGGTGGCCGAGGTGGTCATCAGGATGGGGCGCAGGCGCGTGCGTCCGGCCTTGGTGACGGCCTCAAAGACGTGCAGCCCGTCGCGGCGGCGCAGGATGTTGGAGTAGTCCACCAGCAGAATGGCATTGCTGACCGCAATTCCCGCCAGCATGATGACGCCGAGAAACGCCTGGATGGACAGCGGCGTGTTGGTTATCAGCAGCGCCACTGCGACGCCGACGGCCCCCAGCGGGATCGAGAACATGATGATCAGCGGATCGCGCCAGGATTCGTACTGCGCCGCCATGATCATATAGACCAGCAGCACCGCCAGCAGCAGGGCGAAGAGCAGTTGCCGGAACGATTCCTGCTGCTCCTCGTACTCGCCGCCGTAAAGGATGGAGAAGCCGCCGTCGACCGGAAGCGAGGCGCGGATGGGATCGACGCGCTGCTTGATGTCGGCCATGACCGAGCCGAGATCGCGGTCAAAGAAATTCGCCGCCACCGTGATGACGCGCTCACGGTCTTCGCGCTCAATGGAAACCGGGCCCTCCTGGCGGTTCTTGGTGATGAGGCTGCCGACCGGAATGGTTCCGCCCAGGGGCGTGGAGACCGGGATCAGATCCACGTTTCCGAGCTGCGTGCGGTCGCTTTCCTGCAACCGCACGACGATGTTGTACTCCTTGCCATTCTCGCGGAACAGACCCGCCTGCCGGCCGGCCACGGCGGTCTGCAAGACATCGCCGACGGCGCTGACGTTCAGACCGAATAAGGCGGCTTTGATGCGGTCGGGAAGAATGAGCATCTCGGGCATGCCTTCCTCGCGGCTGACGCGCACGTTGGTGATGCCCGGAATCTGCTGGATCTCCCGCTCGACGCGCTGGGCGATGCCATTGGCGTATTCGATATCGTAGCCGCGGATCTCCACCGAAGCGCGCTCGTCGCCTCCCCCGCCGCCGCGCAGGAAGTTCATGGAGCCGCCCGAGGCGTTCGCCCGGACTGCGACCCCCGGCTCGACGTTGAGCGCCTCGTTCAGGCGGGCGGCAATCTCCTGCGTGGTGCGGCTGCGGTTCGCCCGATCCACCAGACGCAACTGAATCTGCCCGCGGCTGCCCCCGGGATTGTTGGGGCCGCCGCCGCCGCCGATCTGGACCACCATATTGCTGATTTCGGGGACCTCTCGCTGAACGATCTCCTCCAGACGCCGGGCGACCGCGTCGGTTTCTTCCAGACGCGTTCCCGCAGCCAGCTCCAGATTGATATTGACCTGGCTCTCGTCGGTCTCCGGGGCCAGCTCCACGCCGATGTAGGGTATGAAGAGCACGGTTACCGCGAAGCTCGCCGCGGCGCCGAGGACCACCGTCTTGCGGTGATGCAGCGCCCAGCCCAGGGCCTCCTGGTAACGAATGTCCAGCTTCTCGAGTGAAGTTCCCAGCCCCTCCACGAGGGCATTGAGCCAGGGATGCCGTTCGGCCGAAGGCGGCTCCACCTGCAGGTACTTCGAGCACAGCACCGGAATGAGCGTGAGCGCCACCAGCAAGGAGCAAAACAGCGCGAATGCCACGGTGTAGGCGAGCTGGCTGAACATGACGCTGGTGATGCCGCTCATAAAGGCTATAGGAACGAAAACGACCATGGTGGTCAGCGTCGAGGCGATGATCGCAGTGCCCACCTCTTGCGTGCCGATGAGGGCGGCTTCCTGTTTGGACTTGCCGGCCTCGCGATGCCGGTAGGTGTTCTCCAGGACCACAATGGCGTCGTCGACCAGACGCCCGACGCCGAGCGCCAGTCCCCCCAGGGTGATGGTGTTGAGCGTGAAACCGGAAAAATAAAGCAACGCGAAGGTGGCGATGAGCGAGATGGGAATCGAAAGCGAGACAATCAGCGTGCTGCGGATACTGCGAAGGAACAGGAGCAGGATCAGCACCGCCAGCGCGCCGCCGATCAGGGCATGCTCCTCGACCGTGCTGATGGACTGCTCGATGAAGCGCGAGGTGTCATTCAACACCACGACGCTGATCTGGGGAAATTCCTCGTTGATGCGCTCCACCTGTTCGCGGATGCCGCGGGCAACGGCGACCGTATTGGAGCCCGACTGTTTCTGAAGGTTCATGCGCACGCCGGGCCGGCCGTTGACGCGAACCAGTTGGCGGACTTCCTCGGCGCCGTCTTCAATGGTCGCGATGTCCCGCAGATAGACCGGAACCCCGTTGCGGGTGGTGAGCACCAGATTGCGGATCTGATTCAGGTCCACAAACTGACCTTGTGTCCGGAGAGTGAGGTCAAACCCGCCCTCTTCGACGCTGCCCGCCGGGCTGTTGGCGTTCTCCTGCCGCATCAGGTTGACCACCTGGTTCACCGGCAAGTTCAAGGCGCGAAGTTTTTCGAGGGCGAGATTGACGTGAATCTCCCGCCGGTCGCCGCCGAAGACATTCACCTGGCCGACACCCGGCACTCGCTCGATGCGGTATTGAATCTGATCTTCGGCGAACTCGCGCAGCAGGCGCGGCTCCATGTCCCCGGAGACAGACAAAAACATGATGGGAAACGAGTTCACATCGAACTTGAAAATCTGCGGGGTGTCGGCGTCATCCGGCAACTGGTTCCGGATGCGGTCCAGGCGCGTGCGCAGCTCATTGGCGGCTTCATCCAGATTGGTGCCCCACACGAATGAGACGGTGACGCGGCTTTGATTCTCGCTGGAGCTCGAGGTAACTTCCTCGACGCCCGGCGCGCTCCCCACGGCGTTTTCGATCCGCCGGGTGATGAGCTGCTCGACCTCCTCCGGAGCCGCGCCGTCATAACGCGTGTTGACGGAGATGCGCGGAATCTCAATGTCCGGCATCAGATCGATCGGCAGGCGCTCAAAAGAGATGGCGCCGAGAAGGATGGCGATGGCGCAGGCGATATAGACGGAGACCGAGCGGCGAATGGCAAGTTCCGGCAGGCTCATGAGCGGTTCTCCGGGGTCGCTGCGGCTGCGTTACTTTTTTGCACTTCCACGACGGCGCCGTCCTGCAAGCCCTGGGAGCCGCGCGTAACGACGGTGGTTCCGGGCTTCAGACCCGAGAGCACCTCCACCCCCTGATCCGTGGTGAGGCCCGTCTGGATCACCTGAAAGCGCACCCGCTCGCCCTCCAGCACATTCACGCCGGTCTGCTGCCCGCGCATCACGACGGCATCGCGGGGGACCACCACGGAGCGGTGCTCGGAGCCCATTTCCATCTGAATGCGGGCCGACATCTCGGCCTTGAGACGGCCGCCGGGATTGGCGATTTCCACCTGCACCGAGCCGCTGCGGGTGGCCGCGTCCAGCACCGGAGCAATGCGCGCCACGCGGCCTTCAAAGGTCTGCCCGCCGAGAGCGTCAATGGAGACCTGGGCGCGGTTGCCAGCGCTCAAATTGCCCATGCGCTCCTCGGGGACTTTCACTTCCGTAATCATGGTGTTGAGATCGAGCACATTCACGATCGGAGAGTTGGTGTTCACAAATGCTCCCGAATCCACGTAGCGCCGCCCGATCCAGCCGCTGAGGGGGGCCAGGATTTGGGTCTGCTGCTGGCGAATCTTCAGCTCCGCCAGATCGGCCTGGGCCTGGCGCACCTGCGCCTGCGCCAACGCCAACTGCGATTCCACCACGCGAACGCGGGTTTCCAGCGAATCCTGCGACTGCACCGAGACCAGGCCTTCCGAGAACAGTTGCGCCCCGCGAGCCTGGTCCGCCTGGGCATTGGCGAGCTCGGCTTGGCGCTGCGAGATGGTGGCATGGGCCACGGCCAAAGTGGCTTCGGCTCTCAGAACCTGTTGTTCATACTCATCGCCTTCCAGTTCCGCCAGAAGCTGGCCTTCCTTTACAAAATCCCCGACATCCACCAACAGGCGCTGGATTCTTCCGGTGATCTTCGGAACCACCTCGACCTGCCGCTTGGGCTTCAATGCGCCCACCAGGGCCAGCCGTTCCCGGACCGTCTGCTCCGTAGCGGTGCCGACGCCCACCAGCGGCGGACGATTGTTTCCAAAATTATCTCCGCCAAATCCGCCGCCGGGGCCTCCCCCCGGGCCGCCCCGCTGCGGGGACTGATTGGCGCCCTGCCCCTGGCCCGCCTGCATTTGGCCTGCAGGTCCGGCAGCCTGGGCGTTGTCGCTCTGGCGGCCCTGAAAAAAGCGGAATGCGAACAATCCTCCCACCGAGAGCACAATGACCAGCGTGATGATAATGCCCTGCTTGCTTGATACCGACAATCTGGTTCCCTTCCTGCCGACCCGACTAAATACCTTGGAGTCCTCAGTTTATTGTATCTGTTATCCCTTCGGATGAACACACGCCTTCCCACCAGATATTAGACGGCGAAACACCGTGTTTCGTTTCTGCCAAAGCTGGCTAGGGTGCGGCGCCGGATTTTCCGCTTTCACTTGACCCTGCCGGCGTGAAATGATAGTTTTCTGCGGTCATGAGCCACGGTTCTTCATTCCCGCCCTACTCTCTAGCATTCCCCTTTGCCGCGCGGGAGGCGAAGCCTTCGTCTTCCCCCGACACGCGGCCCAGGGGACGTGTATACCCATCGCAGCGAATTCATGAATTTGTTCGAAAGGGCTATTTCGGGACCTCCGCCGAAATAGAACCCCGACAAATCCAGCCCGCCAGTCTCGATCTTCGGCTAGGCTCCCTTGCTTATCGCGTCCGGGCCAGTTTTCTACCGGGCAAGTTCACAACTGTAAAGACCAGGATTGATGAGTTGGGCATGACGGAGATCGATCTCCGTGAGGGCGCGCTCTTTGAAAAGCGCTGCGTATACATTGTGCCATTAAAGGAACAGTGGTGCTTCCCTGAGTCGGAGGATGATATTTCCGGTAAGGCAAACCCAAAGAGCACCACTGGCAGGCTCGATATTTTTACTCGCCTGATCACGGACTACGCAATCGAATTCGAGACCGTCCAGGCAGGTTATATCGGTCCTCTTTACGCCGAGATTGTCCCGCGAACATTCAGTGTGATGGTCAAAGAGGGAATGGCGTTAAACCAGCTTCGCTTCGTGAAAGGCAGGCCCAGGCCAGTCCGGGAGGACTCTTCGTTCGACAAACACGATGAGGTGACACCCCGTGCCTACAATCCCGATGACTCCCCTGCGGAATCGGTCAAGCTGATATCGCTCGACCTCGTTGGCAGCGGAAATGCCATCGTCGGTTACCGGGCCAAACCCCACGCGCCGCTGATTGACCTCGCGCTCGTAAACCACTACGATCCGAGCGAGTTCTGGGAGCCGATCCGGAGCGGCAACCGCATCATTCTGAACCCCGATGATTTTTACATCCTGGTTTCGAAACAGAAGGTGTGGATCCCACCGGATTGGTCGGCCGAGATGGTTGCCTACGACGCGTCCTATGGTGAATTCAGGAGCCATTACGCGGGATTTTTTGACCCCGGATTTGGTTACGATGTGGCTTCAGGCAGGGGAACCAGAGCGGTGTTGGAAGTTCGCTCGCATGAAGTACCCTTTGTGGTCGAAGACGGACAGATCGTTGGACGGCTCGAGTACGAGAGACTGCTGGAGCCGCCGGAAAAAATTTACGGCCCGAAGATCGGATCTTCTTACCAGTCGCAGGGGCTCTCGCTCAGCAAGCAATTCCGGCGCTGATCCCGGCCGCGCCACCCGGCAGGCCGCGGTTCGGACTTTAAGGCTTGTTTCTATCGAGAACCAAAACTCCGGCCGAGGCGTAGTCGGCTGGGGAGACTTCCAGGAATGACACGGTGACCCCTTCCTTCTTGGTGCCCGCTTCCTCCACCATCACCTGTGTAATCCGCTCCACGATCTTGCGCTTCTGTTCCGGCGTGCGACCCTGTAGCAATGTGATTTGAATGTGCGGCATTACCAACCCTCCCGTTAGATTGCTTCCGATATTTCGCTCAGCCCCCCAGGTCGCCTCGCGAAAGCATGAAGGACGAAGTCCATCACTATAGCATGAGCACTAAAGCAAAAAATATCTTATAGCTGCGATAAGAATTATTTACAGAATCAGCTATTTACAAGATTTGGAATCTATGACAAAGTGGATTTCAATGATGGCAGAGACACATCCAGGAGGTAACTCTTAGAAGCTCTACCATCACAACCACACATACTGACTAGACTTGACCAAAAGCCATCCGCCCCGGATGGCGCGTCCATTGGGCCGAAGACGCTAACCTTGCCCACCCAAAGCGGTTAGCGGGCTTCGGCCCGATTTTTTTCGGAGCCCGAAGCAGGTAATATTCTCGCTATGGACTGCAAAGATTTGAGAGACGCCCCGGCGCCAAATATGGAGGCGGCGGCTCAGAAACCGGTCCGAATTCTGGCGGTGGTTTCTGACTTGATGTTCGTCTCGAAAATATCTGCCGCTGCCAAGCAGGCCGGATGCCCGGTGGAGTATTTTCGCCAGTCCGAGAAACTCAAACAAGCGATCTCTGCCGAGCCCTGCATTGTAATCGTAGACCTGAACGAGCAGGGCCTCGACCCCGTGGCGCTAATCGCAAATCTGAAAGCCGCGCCGGAAACCAAGCACGGCCAAGTCATCGCCTACCTATCGCATGTGCAGCATGAATTGAAACGCGAGGCCGAAAAAGCTGGAGCTGATCTCGTGTTGCCGCGCTCGACGTTCTCGCAGAATCTTTACGATCTGCTGCGCCAGCACTCCTGCCATCTTTAAACTTCCGCAGAAAGTTTCTTCCCCATCGAATCGGCGATGGCGCGAACCAGCGCGGGGATCGTGAATTGGCGCGGCTCGATGGCCACGGTGAAGCCGTGCTCGCGCACGGTGCGGCTGGTGATGGGGCCGATGGAGGCGATCTTAGTATTCCGCAGATGAGCGCGCATCTCCTGCTCGGGGAGAAGACGGAAGAGGTTGGCAACCGCGGAGGAACTCGTAAAGGTTACTACGGAAGGAGCGTGCCGCTCGAAGATCACCCGGGCGCGTTCGACAGAATCCTGCGGCAAGACGCTGCGGTAGGCCTCAATCACATCGACTATGGCCCCACGTTTGCGCAGCGCTTCGGGAAGAAAATCACGGGCGACCTTGGCGCGCGGGATCAGGACTCGCCGGCCGCGCAGCGGTTTCTTGGCCAACGCCTTCACCACCCCCTCGGCTACATACTCCTTGGGAACGACGTCGACCTGCAAGCAGTTCTTGCGCAACTCTCCAGCCGTGGCGGGCCCGATGGCGCACAGCCTGGCGGCGCTCATGGCGCGAATATCGGCGCCCGTCGCAGCCATCCGCCCCAGGAATCTGCGCACCCCGTTGGCGCTGGTGAAGATGACCCAGTGGTAGCGGCGCAGATTGCGGATGGCCTTATCGAGCGGCGCGAAGTCTTCGGGGTCTTCAATGGCGATCGTGGGCAACTCCAAGGTCTCCGCTCCCAGCGCGCGCAGCGGCGCAATTAATTCTTGAGCCTGCTCGCGTGGCCGCGTGATCAAGATGCGCTGGCCGAACAACGGCAGTTGCTCGAACCATCGCAGCTTCTCGCGCAACCGAACGACATCGCCGACCACGGTGAGCGCCGGGGGCTTCAGCGACACCTGCCGGGCGCGCTCGACGATGGTCGCCAGCGTTCCGGTAACCGTCTGCTGCTCCCCTTTCGTTCCCCAGCGGATGATCGCAACCGGCGTGGAAAAGGGCCTCCCGGCGCGAATGAGATTCTCGGCGATCTGCGGCAGGGTCTTCACTCCCATGAAAAACACCAGGGTGGAGGCGCCGTGAGCGATCCTTTCCCAGTCGATGTCAGGGCCGCCCGACTTATCCGGGTCTTCGTGGCCGGTAACGAACAGCACGCTGGAGGCAAGATTGCGATGCGTAAGCGGAATGCCGGCATAAGCGGGGACCGCCGTTCCAGCGCTGACGCCGGGAACCACCTCCCATGGAATTTCACAGTTGGCAAGGTGCTCAGCCTCTTCTCCGCCTCGCGCGAAAACAAATGGGTCGCCGCCTTTCAGACGGCAGACGGCCTTTCCCTGCCGCGCCTTTTCAACCAGTAAATCATTGATGGCTTCCTGCGACATGCGCTCTTCGGCGTGGAATCCGACGTAAATCAACTCTGCGCCGGGCTTGGTGTGCAGCAGCAGTTCGGTGTTGGCCAGATAGTCGTACAGGACCACGTCGGCGCCTCTCAGAATAGCGTCGCCCTTGAGCGTCAGCAGGCCCGGATCGCCGGGTCCGGCCCCGACCAGATACACCTTTCCCGTGCGGTTCCCGGAGCCGCCGTTTACTTTTTTCGGCACCCTGTCATGTTACAACATTTCGGCGCAGCGCCCCGGCGACGCGGCAGACAGGCCAGGCTAGCTAGCGGTGCGAGCGGTACAAAATGACGCGGACCTTCTCCAGCGTAACCAGTCCTCCGCTGACCATGCTATCGAGCTGTGGCAGGATTTTTTCGATGCGGTCGGAATACTCCACCACCTCGACCACGATGGGCAGATCCTGCGAGAGTCGCAGGATTTTTTCGGTGTGCAGGCGGCTGGAGGAGCCGTACCCGGCGACGCCGCGCAGGATGGTGACGCCGGAGAAACCCTCGCGACGGAACAATTCGATCAGCGCTTCGTACAACGGCCTGCCCTCCCACTTGTCCCGCTCGCCGATGTGGATTCGCATCAAGGTGCGCTCGCCTTCAAACCGCTCGTGTTCCATAAGTCCCCCCCCCCGCCCGGCCGCTCAGATCAGCTCCGCCAGCTTCATTCCCGCGATCACTGCGATCAATCCGCCCACCAGGCTGCCGCTGACGTAGATCGAAGCGCTGGCCCACTCGCCCTCCTCCAGCAAACGAAACGTCTCATACCCGAAGGCGGAAAAGGTCGTGAAGGCTCCCAGAAGTCCGATCGTCAGGGCCACGCGCCACTCCGGAGGGAACCACAGGTGCTCCAGCGCCAGCCGGTTCAACCCCCCGATCAGGAAACAACCCAGGAGATTCACCGCCAGCGTGCCGGAGGGAAACGTCGCCCCAGTCCGATCTTGCACCCAGCCCTGCAACGCGTAGCGCGACAGCGTGCCGAGCGCGCCGAATACGGCTAATAGAATTATCTGCATCGCAACTCCATAACAAAAAACTCCTGGAAACCGTTGCGGTACCCAGGAGTCATCAGTCCCGGCCAGCCGGGACGGTTGTGGCGAACTCCATCGCCATGCCATCGCAAACAGCCATTTTACCAGGAGGCCTGCAGGAAAGGAAAGACCAGGGAGGCGGGGCTGGGGAACTATTTCCGCTTCTTTCTCGACCAGCGGGTCGCGATGCCCGCTCCGGCCAGCATCACAACGATCGAGGCGACGACATACTGCCAGACGGTCAGGTTGGCGCCCACGATGAAGCTGTAGCCCGCCACCAGCCACGTCACGGCGAAGACAATGCAAAACAAGATGGTGATGATGATCCACATCGCGCGCTTCGTCCGTTACGCCTCCTGCAAGACTTCGAGATGCGCGGCAACGCACGCGGCGAGGCCATCGAGTCGGTAGCCGCCTTCGAGGGCCGACACCAGACGGCCGCTGCACAACTCCTCCGCAAGATCCCTCACCAGCCGGGTGATGGCGGCAAACCCCTGCGGAGTCACATCGAAGCATCCCAGCAGGTCGCCGCGCATGGCGTCGAAGCCGGCGCTGATCAAAATGAAGTCCGGGCCGAACTCTTTCGCGGCAGGCGCCAGACGCGAATCGAGAGCCTGATAGATTTGCGCATCGCTGCAACCGGCCGGCAGCGGCACGTTGAGGGTGGCCCCGAGGCCCCGGCCGGCGCCATGCTCCGAGGGCGCGCCGGTGCCGGGATAGGCCCCGTAATGATGCGTGCTGAAATAAAATACCGCCGGGTCATCGTAAAAAATATCCTGCGTGCCGTTGCCGTGGTGATAGTCCCAATCGACGATGAGCACCTTCGCGATGCCGTGTGATTTCTGAAGATACCGCGCGGCCAGAGCGACATTGTTGAAGATGCAGAATCCCATGCCGCCATCCCGCGTGGCATGATGCCCCGGAGGCCGCACGGCGCAGAACGCATTCCGAAAACTGCCTGCGGCGACGGCGTCCACTGCGGAGAGCACGCCTCCCACGG
>Ga0326597_10014366_pt1 | contig 10381 bp, 6 predicted proteins | sample RVTome_12_FD_203789 | JGI IMG/M metagenome (GOLD analysis project Ga0326597, IMG submission 203789) | Soil microbial communities from uranium-contaminated site in the Upper Colorado River Basin, Wyoming, United States - RVT100D185 | ecosystem: Environmental > Terrestrial > Soil > Contaminated >...
ACCACCGCCACCCGCACCTGGTTCGAGGCATCTTTCGAGGAGCCGACCCGGGCCCAGGCCATGGGTTGGCCCGCCATCGCAGCCGGCCACCACACGCTGATCCATGCCCCCACCGGCTCCGGCAAGACGCTGGCCGCCTTCCTCTGGACCCTCGACCGGCTGCTCACCGAGCCACCACCGGGCAAGGTCGACCGCTGCCGGGTCCTCTACGTCTCGCCGCTGAAGGCATTGGCCCATGACGTCGATCGCAACCTGAGGGCCCCGCTCGCCGGGATCCGTCATGCCTCCAGCCGTCTCGGTGGCCCCACCCTCCCCGGTCTCAACACCTTCATTCGCACCGGCGACACGCCACCGGAAGATCGACAACGGATGCGTCGCAACCCGCCCGACATCCTGATCACCACACCCGAATCCCTCTATCTCATCCTCACCTCGGCCGCCCGCGAGATCCTGCACAGCGTCCGGTGGGCCATAATCGACGAGGTCCACGCCGTCGCCGGCACCAAGAGAGGCGCCCATCTCGCCCTCTCCCTGGAGCGTCTCGAAGAGATCACCGAGACGCCGCCGCAACGGATCGGCCTCTCCGCCACCCAGAGGCCGTTGGACACGATCGGACGCTTCCTCGGTGGGGGCACCATCGAGGCCGGGGGCTGGGTGCCACGTCCGGTGACCATCATCGACGTCCCCCACGACCGCGACCTCGACATCGAGATCGTGGTACCGGTCGAGGACATGAACGAGCCGGGTGAGCCCGACCCCCTCGACCCGGACCAGCAGACGACCAGGTCGATATGGCCCGCCGTCTATCCCCGTCTCCTCGATCAGATCCAATCTCATCGGAGCACGATCGTCTTCGCCAACTCGAGACGGCTGGCAGAGCGCATCTGCTCCGAGATCAACAATCTCGCCGGTGAGGAGATCGCCAAAGCCCACCACGGCTCGGTGGCCCGGGAGCAGAGACTGCTCACCGAAGAGGCCCTGAAACGTGGCGTGCTCAAGGCCGTGGTGGCCACCTCATCCCTCGAGCTCGGAATCGACATGGGCGCGGTGGACCTGGTGCTCCAGGTGGAGGCACCGACCTCGGTCGCCTCCGGTCTGCAGAGGGTGGGACGCTCAGGCCATCACGTCGGGGGTGTCTCCAAGGCGAGGATCTACCCCAAGTACCGGGGCGATCTCCTCGTCTCGACCGTGGTCGCCTCCGAGATGATGGGGAGACGGGTCGAGAGCACCCGCATCCCGGCCAACCCCCTCGACGTCCTCTCCCAACAGCTTGTTGCCAGGGTGGTAGCCGGAGCCGCGACTGCAGACGACCTCTACGAGATGACCCGGCGAGCCGCCCCCTACGCCGACTTGAGCCGGTCTGTGTTCGACGAGACATTGGACATGCTCGCCGGGCGTTACCCGTCCGATCTCTTCGCCGAGCTTCGGCCCCGGGTCAACTGGGACCGGGCCACCGGTGAGGTGACCGCACGGCCCGGGTCGCTGCAACTGGCGGTGACCAATCCGGGCACCATCCCCGACAGGGGCCTCTTCCGGGTGGCCCTGCCCGACGGGAGCAGGGTGGGAGAGCTCGACGAGGAGATGGTCTACGAGTCGCGGGAAGGAGACGTGTTCCTTCTCGGCAGCACCGCCTGGCGGATCACCCAGATCACACATGACCGGGTCGAGGTGGTACCGGCACCGGCCGAAGGTGCGGCCCGGATGCCATTCTGGCACGGGGACACCCTGGGACGGTCCCTGGAGACGGGAAAGGCGATCGGGAGGTTCATCCGGGAGACGGGGCGGCTCGACCCGACCGAGGCCGAGAGCAGTCTTCGGACCACTTTCCACCTCGATGAGCTGGCTTCCCGGAATCTGTCCGCCTATCTGACCGAGGAGCGGGAGGCCACCGGCGTCCTCCCCAGCGACCAGACCATCGTGGTGGAGAGATTTCGCGACGAGATCGGCGATTGGAGAATGGTCCTGCTCTCCCCGCTGGGGGCCCGAGTCCACGCCCCCTGGGCGATGGCGCTGCGTCATCGGTTCCGGGACCGCTTCGGCGCCGATGTGGACGCCATCTGGTCCGACGACGGGATCGCTTTCCGTTTCCCCGACGCGGACGACCCCCCGGGCGTGGACGACCTTCTCGTCGACCCCGACGATGTCGAAGCCCTGCTGTTGGAACATCTGGGAGACACGGCCCTCTTCGCAGCCCGGTTCCGAGAGGCCGCCGGGCGCTCGCTGCTCCTCCCCCGTCGTCGGCCCGGTGAGCGCACCCCCCTCTGGCTGCAACGCCGGCGCTCCGCCGATCTTCTCGGCGTGGCCAAGCAGTTCGGCTCCTTCCCCATCATGCTCGAGGTCTATCGGGAGATCCTCAAGGACGACTTCGACCTGCCCGGCCTGATCGAGGTTCTCACCGACATCCGAGCCCGCCGGATCAGGGTCGCCTCGGTCGACCTCGACTCCCCCAGCCCCTTCGCCGCCTCCTTGCTCTTCTCGTTCATCGCCGCCTATCTATACGAGTCGGACGCTCCCCTCGCCGAGCGGCGGGCCACCGCGTTGACCTTGGACAGGGAGTTGCTCAGGGAGTTGCTCGGTGAGGGCGAGCTCCGCGAGCTGATCGACCCCGAGGTGGTGGCAGCGGTCGAGCTCGAGCTCCAGTACCTGACCGAGAGACGACGCGTGAGAACAGCCGATGGAGTCCACGACATGCTCCGCGATCTCGGGCCTCTGGGTGTGGACGACTTGGAAGTTAGAACCGAGGGTCTCAGCGTCCCGGCTGTTCTCGACGATCTCGTCTCACAGCGACGTGTGGTCGAGGTCACCCATCGAGGAAGCACCCGTTGGGCGGCGGTCGAGGACATCTCCCGGCTTCGAGACGCCCTCGGGATTCAACCACCACCGGGGATCCCCCACGTGTTTCTCGAGCCGGTCGAGGACCCGCTGGGCGACGTCGTCGGCCGGTACGCCCGAACCCACGGGCCCTTCACCGTCGCGGAGGCGGCCGACGCGCTGGCCATCCCGTCCGGGATCGTCGAGACCGTGCTCCGTCAGCTGGAGGCAAACGGGCGGGTCGACGTGGGTGCCTTCCGACCCGGTGGGCAGGGCAGGGAGTGGATCGACCGCGAGGTGCTGAGACGGCTCAAGCGGCGGTCTCTCGCCGTATTGCGCCGGGAGATCGAGCCTGTCCCCCCCGCGTTCCTGGCCGCCTTCAGCGTGGCCTGGCAGGGGGTGCGTGACGACCCACCGCGGGGAGACACCGCCCTGAGCGATGCCATCGCGCGCCTCACCGGTGCCGTCATCCCGGCCTCGGTCCTCGAGCGCGACGTGCTCGCCTCCAGGGTTGTCGACCCGGCCACTCGTCTCGATCGGCTGCTGCTCGACGGCGACCTGGTCTGGGTCGGCCACGACTCGCTCGGGCCGGCAGACGGGAAGCTCGCCTTCTATCCGAGATCGACCCTCCGGCTCCTTTGGCGTGGCCCGGGCGAGATGCCGGACACTCCCGAGACAGCCTCGATCACGAAGTTCCTGGCGAGCCGGGGTGCCAGCTTCTTCCGGGACATCTACCTCGGTTCGGGTGGCGGCGACCCGGGCTCCCTCCTCGAGCACCTCTGGGACCTGGTCTGGTCCGGTCATGTGACCAATGACACCCTGGCCCCGGTCCGGGCCTTGATCCAGCAACGCAGCAGCAAACGGTCGGGACGTCCAGGTGTCTCTTCCCAGTTCCCCCCTCAGGCCGGCGGGCGCTGGTCCCTGACCCAACATCTGGTGACCGGTGAGGTGAGTGAGACCGAGCGTCACGCCGCCTGGGCCCATCTCCTCTTGGACAGACATGGCGTGGTCACCCGGACCGCGATCCTGTCTGAGGGCTACCCCGGTGGCTTCAGCGCCCTTTACCCGGTGTTCTCGCATCTCGAGGAGACAGGCCGGGTGCGGAGGGGGTACTTCGTAGAAGGGTTGGGTGGCTCACAGTTCGCCCTGCCCGGAGCGGTCGATCGACTTCGCGCCGACCCGCCCAGCGAGCTGATCGTCCTCGCCGCCACCGATCCGGCCAACCCTTATGGGGCCGCCCTGCCCTGGCCCGAAGTGGAGGCGACCAGGCTGGCCCGAGATGCCGGCGCCTACGTGTTCCTCTGGGCGGGTGAGCTCATCGGCTACCTCGATCGGGGCCGTCGCCACCTCACTGTCCTGGTGGAAGACAGTTCGACCTACGGAAACGTGGGACGGGCCTTGTCCGAGATCGCTGCCCGGCACAGACGCACCACCGTCAACACGGTCAACGGGACGCCCGCCCCACGATCCCCACTCGCACCCGCCCTGGCCGAGTGGGGCTTCGCCACCGCCCCGAAAGGCCTCACCTACCGGGGCTGACCACTACACCCGGTCCAGGATCTCGTAGGTGGTCGAGCGCAGCGCGGGGGTCCGGCCCGCCGCCTCGATCGTCTCCCGGAATTGCTGCGGTGTCAGCTCCTGGCCGTGCGCCGCTCCCGCCGAACGGGTGATGATCTCCCCCATCAGCGTCCCACCCAGATCGTTACAGCCGGCAGTGAGCAACCGCCGGCCCCCATCGAGACCGAGCTTGACCCACGATGCCTGGATGTTGGGGACCAGCCCGTCGAGGGCGATGCGGGAGACCGCGTGTATCAGCACCACCTCGTCCCAGGTGGGGCCGGGCCTGGACCGGCCCCTGAGGAAGATCGGCGAGCCCATGTGGACGAACGGCAACGGGACCATCTCGGTGAAGCCACCGGTCCTGCGCTGAACATCCCTGATCACCTCCAGATGTCTGGCCCAGGATCGGGGATGGTCGATGTGCCCGAACATGATGGTCGAGGTGGCGCGCAGCCCCAGCTCATGGGCGGTGATCATCACTTCGGCCCACTGCGATGTAGTGATCTTGTCCGGGCACAGATAGGCCCGCACCTGGTCATCGAGGATCTCGGCGGCGGTCCCGGGCAGGGTGCCCAGGCCGGCAGCTTTCAACTCCTCGAGGAACCGTCGCACCGGGATGCCGAGGGTCTCGGCCCCCTGCCAGACCTCGAGCGGGGTGAAGCCGTGTATGTGCATGTCGGGCAGCTCACCCTTGATCGCATTGACCACGTCGACATAGAAGTTGCCGGTGAAGTCGGGGTGGATGCCTCCCTGGAGGGTCACTTCGGTTGCTCCCCGGTCCCAGGCCTCCACCGCCTTCTCCACGATCTCGTCGAGACCCATGAGATATGGCTCGCCACGGAGATTGAGACTGCGCGGGCCCTTGGAGAAGGCGCAGAACCCACACCGGAAGTAGCAGAGATTGGTGTAGTTGATGTTCCGGTTGACAACATAGGTGACAGTGTCCCCGACCGCTCGCTCCCGGAGGACGTCGGCCACGTGGGCGATTGAGTCGACCTGGTCGCCGCGGGCCCGGAACAGCTTCTCGACCTCCCCCGTGGTAGGTGGGCTCCCCTGAAGGGAGCGCTCCAGGATCGGCGCCAGCTCACCTGCCGAGCCGGGATAGGGGGCGGGAGACCCGCCCACCCAGGATCGGTCGAGCCACTCGGCGGAGAAACGACGCTCCGGGATCGGTGGGCTCATGTCCTTGCCCGGCGCCCACTCGTACCGGGGACGGGCTGCACCCGAGCCGTCCACCTGCCCCAACCATGCCGTGAATGCCCCGGCGGGGAGGGCCTGCCGAGCCTCGTCGATCTCGACACCCAGGGGCAGGGCGGTCCGCTCGACCAGATGACGTTCCCCGAGAGCACCCCTCAGCTCACCGATCCGCTCCACGTCCCAATCCCGCAACAGGAGATCGGAGGCGCCCTGGTCGACCGCCCGCAAAGCCTGGGCTACGTCGTCGACGAAGACCGACACCGAGACTTCCAGACCGGGAAGACCGGCGACCGCTGCCATCTCGGCGGTCTCCGACCGGGTGCAGCGGACATAACGGGCCCGGGACCTGGCGACGGCGTCGAGGATCGACTCCTTGGGCCCCTCCGCCACCACGGTGATCCGCCAGCCGGCCACACCCTGGGCGGCCAGGGCAAGGGCATCGGCCGGGGAAACCACCCATGCCGACGGGATCACATCCGAAACACTTTCGGCGACAACGAGAACGCCGGCCTGGTGTCCCGCCTCCACGTCGGTGGTGGTGGGCGAGGGCATCTCGACCGTCGTGGTCCCCTCCCTTCGTCGGCTGGTGGCCGTCGGCTCGGCCAACAGCTCGGCCGGCCTCAATCTGAGAAATGTGACGTTCATCTCGCTCCTGATATCTCCCTGATCACCGCCAGGCCGTCCTCATCGGAAGCGGCCAGGACATCCGGGTAAAGGTCATTGTGGATCCAATCCTGGTCGACGAACTCCGGATAGACGGGAAGCCGCGGCCGCAACTCGAAACCGGCGCCCTCGGTCCGGGCCCGGAGCTCGTCGAGATGGGGCCAGGGGGCTTCCGGGTTGACCCAATCGATGGTGAGTGGCGACACCCCTCCCCAGTCGTTGATCCCGGCGTCGAGATACAACTCGAATCGCTCGGTCAGGTTGGGCGGGACCTGGACATTGGCCTCCGGGCCCATGATCCATCTGGCCAGGGCAACCACCCGGGCGAACCACCGGGGAACAGGCTCCGCGGAATGACGCATCGGAGTGTCGGCCTTGGCCCGAAAGTTCTGGATGATCACCTCCTGGATTGCCCCCGTCGCCGCGGCCAGGTCTCGCAGGGCGAACAGGGAGTCGACGACCTCGGCCCTCGTCTCGCCGATCCCAACCAGGATCCCGGTGGTGAACGGCACCTTGGCCCGGCCCGCTGCCTCGATGGTGGCCACACGGCGAGCGGGTTCCTTCGACCGTGTGTCGTGGTGGGGCATGCCCGGCTCCATGAGACGGGGGGAGATGTTCTCCAACATCAGCCCCATGGACGGGTTGGTCGGGCGGAGCAGCATCATGTCGTCCTCGTCCATGAGCCCGGGGTTGGCGTGGGGGAACAACGCCGTCTCGGACCGAACCAGCGCCGACATCTCGGCCAGATAATCGATGGTCGAGGCGAGCCCCTTGTCGGCGAGGAACCCGGCTGCCTGGGGCCACCGCTCCTCGGGGCGGTCGCCGAGGGTGAACAGGGCTTCGGTGCACCCTGCCTCGTCACCGGCCCGGACGATGGCAAGGACCTCCTCCGGCTCGAGGTACACGCCGCCGGCGCCGGGGGGCTTGGCGAAGGTGCAGTAGGCGCAGCGGTCGCGACACAAGGTGGTGAGGGGGACGAAGACCTTTCGGCTGTACGTGATGGTGCGGCCCCGCCCCTCGTCACGCAGCCCCCGGGCATGCCTGAACAGCGGGCTGTCGTCCTCGGCTCCCTCGAGATAGCGAAGGGCGAGATCCGGGTCGGGTCGGGGGTGGGTCGACATGCACGCAGCTCCGACTTCAGGCTATGCCCGATGACGAGGCATCCGTCATGCCCCCGTCGACGGGGAGGACGACTCCCGTCATCCAGCCGGCGGCGTCAGAGGCGAGGAACACGATGGCGCGGGCGATGTCCTCGGGGGTCCCCAGTCGCCCCAGCGGGTGCATTCGCGCTGCCGCCGCCTCGTCCTGCCACAACATCTCGGAGAGACGGGTCTTGACCACCGCCGGCGCCACGGCATTGACCCGGATCGTCGGCGCCAGCTCGAGCGCAAGCTGCCGGGTCATGTGCACCAGCCCGGCCTTGGACACGTTGTAGGCACCGGTGATCGGGCTCGGGCGCAACCCACCGACCGAGGCGACATTGACCACCGACCCTCCGTTCTCCTTCATGGACGCCCTATAGGCGGCCCGCACCCAGAGCAGTGGCGCCTTCAGGTTCACCGCCCATGTCTTGTCGAGTGCGCCCAGGTCGACATCCATGAGAGGGCCTGCCGACGGGTTGGTCCCGGCGTTGTTGACCAGGATGTCGCAGGAGCCGAAGCGCTCCACCGTGGCCGCCACCGCCTGGTCGGCGGACTCCTCCGAGTCGGCTCGTGCGGGAAGCGGGAGCAAGCGCGTGGGATCGACTCCGGCCTCGACCAGCTCGACTGCCGCAGACTCGATGTTCTCCGGCTTCCGAGAGGTGATGGTGACACCTTTGGCCCCGCTCCGGGCGAACTCCAGCGCCGTTGCCTGCCCGATGCCGCGGCTGGCCCCGGTGACGAGGACGACCTTTCCCTCAACGGTGACTTCCACGTTCCTCCTCCGACCGGGTCCCCGAGCTCAATGACCGGCCCGTCTCACGCCGCCGTACTTCATCCGTGTCTGCGACAAGGCAGCGGCCGCCTGCTCGTCGTCGTTGATCCCCGCATCGACGATCTCGCCGACAAAGAAAGTATGGGTCCCCAGGTCGATCGCATGCCGCAGCTCGCAGTCCATCCACGCCAGCGCCTCATCGAAGATGGGCGCCCCCGTCTTCCCCAGGTGGACCGGGCGGTCGTTGAGTGTGCTCCCGTCCCGGGTCGCCGGTTTGGAGAACTTGACGAAGGGTCGGGTGTCCTCGGCCGACCAGAGATTCACGCTGAACGACCCACCTTCGGTGATGAGCCGGTGGGTGACCGCCTTGTTGTCGATGCCGACGCCGATCAGCACCGGCTCCATCGACACCTGGGTGACCCAGGACGCCGTCATCCCGTTCCACTCGTCTCCGGCCGCCGACCCGATCAGGGCAAGGGCATTGGGGATCTTCCAGGTCACTTTGTTGACAAGTTCTGAGTCCACGTCACTCGCATCGGCAAAGGCGGAGCTGACACCCTAATCTCACCCGGGTGCGCATCCTGATCGCCACGACCGGGGTTCTTCCAGCAGCGCCGGTAGCCGACCTGTGCCGGCGTCTTCACTCCGACGAGGGAAGTGTCACAGTGATGACGGTGGTTCGCGTCCCCCGATCCTTTCTCGAGTCGCTCGACGACGACGTGCGCCGGTCCTTCCTCGACGATGCCGCCATAGGCTCCTCCGACGCCGAAGCCAAGGCGGCGCGCTATCTCGAGGAGCGGGGGCAGAAGGCGGTGGAGCCGATCGTCGCCGCCCTTCATGCCTCGGGGATGGAGACCGAGGTCCGCTTCGTGGAAGGCGACGACCCCGCCGAAGCGATCATCAACACAGCCGAGGATGTCAGAGCCGACCTGGTCATGATGGGCGCCACCCGTCGCCTCTTCACCGAGGAGGCATGGCGAAGTGTCTCGGCCCGGGTGATGGACAAGTCCCATCTCCCCGTGCTCCTCGTCCCCGGAACCCGCTTCGAGGACACATCGGAGATGCCTGCTTTGGAGCTCTAGAGCTTCACGAAACTTCTGTCACACCCACTTCGTAGCTTGACCCCCATGAGAGTTTCTCCATGGTGTGAGCACAAGCCGGTGTGGGTGGGACGGGTAGCCGTCGCCGCCTGCGCCGAGTGCGGGACGGTGGACTGGTTCTCCGACACCGGTCCGGTGGACCATGCCGAGGCGATGGCGTATCTGTTCGGCAGCTACGACCTCATCGGCCATCTCGAATCGCTGGGAGGGCCCACCTCCAGCGTCCTGGCCTACGCCCCTCCCAATGCCGGGAAGCGGAAGAATCTCGATGCCTTGCCCAAGAACGTCTGGTTGTCGGTGGGTCCCCGCCTCTGGCTCTCCCATGATGGCGAGGTGCTGCTCCTGGCCACCGACCACCAGCTCCTCATCGAGAACCTGACCCGGGAGGCCTGAGTAGCCCCCGAAGCGGGTCAGGCAGTGGCCGCCTCGATGAACTGGGTCTGATAGAGCGAGGCGTACAGGCCCTCGGCCGCAACCAATGAGGCGTGGGTGCCCCGTTCCACGATCTCGCCATCGTCGATCACCAGGATCTGGTCTGCGGCACGCACCGTGGAGAGCCGATGGGCGATGACCAGCGAGGTGCGTCCCATCATCAGCACCTCGAGCGCCTCTTGGATCAGGGCCTCGGATCGGGAGTCGAGATGTGAGGTTGCCTCGTCGAGGATGAGGATCTTGGGGTCCTCCAGTAACACCCGGGCAATGGCGATCCGCTGCTTCTCACCCCCGGAGAGCCGGTACCCCCGCTCGCCGACCATTGTCTCGTACCGGTCCGGAAGCCTCGAGATCATCTCGTGGATGTTGGCGGCGCGGGCGGCCACCTCGAGCTCTTCATGGGTTGCATCCGGCTTGGCGTAACGGAGGTTGGCGGCGATGGTGTCGTGGAACAGGTACGTCTCCTGGGTCACCACCCCGACCGAGGCGGCAAGCTCGCGCAAGGCGAGATTCCGCACATCGTGCCCGTCGATCAGCACCGCCCCCTCGGTCACGTCGTAGAGCCGGGGCACCAGATAGGAGATGGTCGTCTTTCCCGCTCCCGAGGGGCCGACCAATGCGGTCAGGGTGCCGGGCTCGGCGACGAAGTCGACGTCACGCAGAGCCCATACCCGTGTCGATGCCTGGGGAACCGTGATCAGCTC
>Ga0326597_10014369_pt1 | contig 10381 bp, 11 predicted proteins | sample RVTome_12_FD_203789 | JGI IMG/M metagenome (GOLD analysis project Ga0326597, IMG submission 203789) | Soil microbial communities from uranium-contaminated site in the Upper Colorado River Basin, Wyoming, United States - RVT100D185 | ecosystem: Environmental > Terrestrial > Soil > Contaminated >...
GGGTGGATCTGATCCCCGATGCCGCCGGACAATTGCAGGTTATTGAGGTTAATGGCGTCCCTGCATGGTGGGGATTGCAGAATGTTACGGAATTTAATATTGCCACCAAGCTCATTGATCATTTTGTCCGGCGTATCGGTGAAACGCATGCCTTGACGGTACAGTCCTGATGGTACGAGGGGCAGAAATCGACCTGAAAGGGGCCGTAATGTCCAGCTTTCTTGCCGAGGTCAATGCCCTCAAACCAGGGAATGTCAGCCGCTATGCTGAAGGACACGGTATGACAATAAATGATTTTGTCCTGAGCGCGGAACTTGCCACCCCTATCCTTTGCAATCAGAATCTTTCTATAGGTGAACGCATCCTGGAAAGTATCAGGACGATCCAGGCACAGGTGAAATGTAATACCAATCTGGGAATGGTGTTACTGTTTGCACCATTGATAAAGGCGGCAGAGACACGGCACAAAGAAAAACCTGCTGCATTGCAAAAAAAAATGATTATAGAACTTGAAGCACTTGATGAGACAGAGTCAAATCTGGTCTTTGAGGCGATTCGCTTGGCCAACCCTGGCGGACTTGGACAGGCTGATAAACATGACGTACATTTACCCGTGCATTGTAAACTGCTTGAGGCAATGGCCGAGGCCCAAGAGCGTGATATTATTGCCAGGCAATATGTTACAGGTTTTAACGATATATTTTTAACAGGCCTTGGATGTATAAAAATATTCACCCGGCGCTGGAATAGTGTAGAATGGGCAGCTGTCGCATGTTACCTGACTTTTTTGGCTGATTTTCCGGATAGCCATATCCAGAGGAAATTAGGGGGGCAGGTGGCAGAACAGACAAGAAAGAGAGCGATCCCAATCGCCGAACAATTTAAAAAAAACGATAATCCGGATAATGCCATTAATGCATTACTGGAATTTGACAAGGAGCTGAAAGACTCAAATATCAACCCGGGCACAAGTGCGGATCTCACCGCGGCAAGCCTGTTGCTATATGAGCTGACTAAATAATCGAATTGCCGGTACACAGATTATATCTGTGTCATTCAGCAAAATTAGTAGGGTAAAACTAAATTAATTTAAAAATGATAGGACGGCAGTAATGTCAATTTTCAAAAAGCTCTTTTGCTTTCTAACTGGAGGAGATAAGAAGATGGCGGTCATTGATAGAGTACTTGTTGGTGAGGCATTGGTTGGTGATGGTAATGAAATTGCTCACATCGACCTGATGATGGGACCCCGCGGCAGTGCTGTGGAAAGTGCATTTTGTCATGCCCTGACAAACAATAAGGATGGTTTTACGACCTTGATGGCTGTGGTTGCACCCAACCTGGCATGTAGGCCCAATACCATTTTGTATAACAAGGTGACAATCAAGGGCGCAACCCAGGCTGTACAAATGTTCGGTCCGGCGCAGCGTGCTGTGGCTATGGCGGTAATGGATTGTGTTGAAGACGGTACAATCCCGGCCAATGAAGCGGATGATATTTTTATCACTGTTGGTGTATTTATACACTGGATGGCGGAAAATAATACCAAGATCCAGGACTTCAACTACGAAGCGACCAAGCTATCCATCAAGCGCGCGGTTGCCCGTGAGCCCAAGGCAGCTGAAGTTGTGAAGAAGAAAGGAACAACCGAACATCCGTTTGCGGCTCATAAATAACAATAAATAAAAATAATGCAGTCAGGCTGAGTATCAGCCATTGCTGTGATAATGCCCCGTACTCCGGGGCATTTTTTATTCTGCATTTAAATAAATTTGGAAATATCCCTGCGGGTAATCTGACATGTGTGTAATGCAGTGGCAATTAATACACCGGCAATCCCTGCTGCACAAAGCTGCTCTAGATCATCCTGATTTCGTATCCCGCCCGCAATATAGAAATTTTTATCACTGGCAAGTGATTTGATTTGATCAAGCAGTTCAAGATCAGGTCCCAAACCGGAACCTACGCGGCTCAGGTTCATTATAATTATGTTATCCGGCCAGACCTCCGGATATTTTAATAATGTGTGATTACCGATCAGATGACCCTCCTTAAAATCCAGCGACAGGATGGGCGCGGGTGTAATGTCTTGCATATTCGTCAGTAAGTCCGGGCTGATCCCGGTTTCGCTGCCAATGACCTGTTTACGGTGGGAGTGCTGATGACGTATAACGTCTTCTTTTGATGATATCCCCTGATCAAGCCAGATATCCAATGTTGGAAATTGCCTTTGTAACTTATTAATGTGGATGTTATTGCCTTCCTGGCCACCAATTGCATCAAGATCGGCAATATAGATCGTCTCAAAAGAATAGATATCCAGAAATGCCTGTAGAATACTCTCCGGGTCTGTACTCTGGCAGAGCTGTGATTGTACCGGAACATAACGGTCACGCTGTCCTCTTACTGCATGGACAACCTGACCCTGGTACAGATCGATAACCGGAATAATAACCATGACAGTAATTAGTAATTAGTGATTAGTGATTAGTGATTAGTATCCGGCAATCGAAAATAATACCAATTACTATTCACTAATTACCAATCAGTTTTAATAATATGCGTTTATTTATATGTGAGTTTATCACGGGTGGTGGTTTGCAAGGTGAAGATTTGCCTGCCAATCTCAAGCGTGAAGGAGACATGATGTTAACGGCATTGTTATCCGATCTACAGGATGCCGGCATGGATAATCTTCTGACCACTCGTGATCCGAGATTGCATATACTTTCCGGCAAGGTGAAGATGATTATACCGGGAGATAATGCGTGGGATACCTGGCGGAAATGCATGAAGGAAAGTGATGCGGCATGGTTGATCGCCCCCGAGACTGACGGTGTCTTGCATAGACTGACCCTTATTGCACAGGAACAGGGCTGCAAAATAATTGGCTGTTCGCCTGAGGCAGTAGAACTTACAACAAGTAAATCAAGAACCATTAATTATTTATCCGGCCTTAATATTCCTTGTGTCCCGGCCTGGACAGACGTTGCACTTCTTCCGGATTCCCGGGCTGGTTGGGTGATCAAGCCGGATGATGGTGTCGGTGCTGAAGGGTGTTTTTATTTTAAAAGCATTAAATCATTGCGTGACTATGTGAATAATTTAAAAGGTGATGCAAAATATATTGTGCAGAAATTCGTTGCAGGTATCCCGGCCAGTGTTTCCTTTTTATGTTATCAGGGGGATGTATTGATATTGTCCTGTAATCAACAATTATTTGAGTTTATTGATGGCAAAGGTCATTTTAAAGGTGTCATTGTCAATGGCCTGAGACAGTACGTGCGTGAATTTGAGACAATAGCGAAATCGATTGCCGGGGCAGTCAAGGGCCTGACAGGGTATATCGGGGTTGATCTGATAGTTACTGATTCAGGTCCCGTCGTCGTCGAGATTAACCCGCGCTTGACCACAGCATATGCAGGTCTGCGGCGTTCACTGGGTCGAAATCCTGCAGAATGGATACTCGCACTCTGTCAAACAGGGCGATTCCCGGAGTTGCATGGAGTAAACTGTTCACCCGTCACAATTAAACTGGAATGAGAATGACAGTTAATGCATATATAGGCTGGGACGTTGGCGGTGCACATTTAAAAATGGCACATATAGATTCTGCCGGACAGGTCATCTCTGCCTCACAATTTCCCTCACCGCTCTGGCAAGGGCTGCATGTCCTTGACCAGGCCTTGTCAGATGCAAAAAAACTTTTACCACAGAGCGCACTACAGCATTCAATTACAACGACTGCCGAACTTGCTGATATCTTCAAGGATCGCCATTCCGGGATCAGGGCGCTTGTTGATCGATTGTCGTTGTTTCTGAACAGGGACAGCTCACGGTTTTATGCCGGTCAGGCGGGATGGGTTAGTCCGGCACAGACAGAAAACCATGTTAAAGAAATTGCTTCGGCCAATTGGCATGCCACCGCGAGATTTGTTGCAAATAAATTACATGACGGGGTTCTGGTTGATATTGGCAGTACCACAACTGATATCGTTCCATTCAATGAAGGTAAACTCTTGTATCGCGGGTATTCTGATTATGAACGCATGTATCACAGTGAGCTTGTCTATACTGGTATCATACGTACGCCTGTCATGGCAGTGATTAATAAAATATTCAGTGAGGGGAAATGGCATCCCGTTGTCGCCGAGCATTTTGCCACCATGGCGGATGTTTACCGGTTAACGGATGAATTACAGGAGCAGGATGATATGATGGATCCCGCAGATGGCGCGGGTAAAGAACCGATGGATAGCGCGCGGCGTCTGGCCAGAATGTTGGGTACTGATATAAATGAAGTGGACGGGCTGACACAATGGCAAAACATTGCCTTTTATATTGCTGAGGCACAACTGCAAAAAATCCAGGACGCGCTTTGCCAGGTGCAGTCCCGGGATGTTGTCAGTCAAACAACGAATCTGGTAGGTGCAGGCGCGGGACGGTTCCTGGTTAACAAACTGGCACAACGCACCGGGATGAAATATATGGATTTTGCAGATATTCTCGATGCGGCGGCTGATGTCAAACCACATGCAGCAAAATGTGCCACGGCGGTTGCGGTTGCCCAAATAGCGAGGATTACAGGTTGAGTCTCAAATTAACCGAATTACCTTACCAACGTGATTCCTCGACGTTATTTGATTCTATTGCCGCTGAACCATGGAGTATTTTTCTCGACAGCGGTTATCCGCATACCGATACAGGACGATATGACATCATTGCAAGCCGTCCCTACATGACATTGGAAACTCGTGGTGAAGAAACCGTTATCAACAGCCATGCCGGCAAACAGATATCTTCACGGGACGATCCATTTCACTTGTTGAAATCCCAGCTGGGGGACAAGGAAGAGAATTTATCCAGCCTGCCGTTTTGTGGTGGCGCAATGGGGTATTTCGCCTATGATCTTGGACGGCGTATTGAACATCTGCCGGAGATCGCAGAACACGATATCAATATTCCCGATATGGCTGTGGGTCTCTATGATTGGGCGGTGATTGTTGATCACCATCAGCGCAGATCATGGCTGACGGGGCGTGGCAGGGATGAACGCACCCTGGCATGCTGGCAGGAATTGCTGGGTTTGTTTCAGAACAGGATCTCCCGTCACCCGGCCAATTTTGTCCCCCGATCGGAAGTCAAATTCAATCTGGACAAGGCCTCGTACGCACGCGCCTTTGAAACGATTAAACATTACATCCGTGAAGGTGATTGCTACCAGGTCAATCTGGCGCAACGATTTATGGTCGAGGTCAGCGGCGATCCCTGGAATGCCTATCTGCGATTGCGTCAGATGAACCCTGCACCGTTGGCTTGTTACTTTAATTTGCCTGATGGTGCTGTATTAAGCTCATCGCCGGAACGGTTTCTCAAGCTGACGAACGGTCAGGTAGAGACCAAACCGATCAAGGGCACCAGAAGAAGATCGGCCTTCGCCTATGAGGACAGGGCTTTGGCTGTGGAACTGTTGGAAAGTGAAAAGGACAGGGCAGAGAATCTGATGATTGTTGATCTGTTACGCAATGATTTAGGCAAGACCTGTATTACCGGATCAATCTCTGTACCCAAACTATTTGCGTTGGAGAGCTTCGCTACCGTACATCATCTGGTCAGTACAGTCCGTGGGCAACTTGCGCCCGGGCGACATGCACTGGACCTGCTGCGTGGTTGTTTCCCGGGAGGGTCGATCACAGGCGCGCCGAAATTGCGATCAATGGAAATAATCGAAGAACTGGAACCACATCGCCGTAATGTCTATTGCGGTTCGATGGGGTATGTCGGTTTTGATGGCAATATGGATTGTAATATCGCCATCCGCACACTGGTCTATCATCAGGACAGAATGTACTGCTGGGCAGGTGGTGGCATCGTTGCGGATTCCGTTATGGACGCCGAATATCAGGAATGTTTTGACAAGGCAGCTCCGCTCCTGCGTCTGCTGGAGACAAAGGAAATAAGACATGTGGGTAGTTAAGTTGGGCGGCAGCTTGATGAATTCCCGGTATTTGCCGGAATGGGTAACGCTGCTCGCTGATCATGGTGCTGGGAAAGTCATACTTGTCCCCGGTGGCGGGATGTTTGCGAATCAGGTGCGGCGCGCGCAGGCCCAATGGCATTTTGATGATCTTACTGCGCATCAAATGGCCTTGCGGGCGATGGAACAATACGGCCTGATGTTGTTGTCACTTGAACCACGCCTGTGCCCTGCGAGTTCGATGATGGCAATCAATGATGCAGTAGATAATGGTAAAGTCCCGGTCTGGTTTCCTTATGATATGGTGACTGTAAATCACGACATACCGGCAAGCTGGGACTTTACCTCGGACAGCCTGTCTTTGTGGCTTGCCAGACAACTTAACAGCAAATATCTTTTTCTTGTTAAATCAATTCAACCTGAACAGGCTCATTACTCGATTGATGATTTATCTGAATGCGGCATGCTGGACAAGGGATTCACAACGTTGGCCGAACATTCAAAAATTAAACTCTGGTGGTTATCACATGATCAAATTCCAGTTTTTCATAATATGCTTTGTCATGATGAGTTCCCTGAAAATTTTAAAATTACCACACACCATGCAAAGAAAAACAAGACTGAAATAAACACATTAGTAACGTGTTGAATTACAACTGAAGCATGGACCTGTTCTCTCTGGCAGTTGATTTCTTTTTGCACCTCGATCGGCATTTGCCGGAACTGATCAGGCAATATGGTGTCTGGAGTTATGCTTTGTTGTTTGTCGTTATTTTTTGCGAAACTGGGCTGGTAGTTACACCATTATTGCCTGGAGATTCGTTATTATTTGCCGCAGGCACGTTGGCTGCCGCAGGTGCGTTAGATGTTAATACGCTCTGTGTCACACTTTGTATCGCCGCCATCCTGGGTGATACCGTGAACTACTGGATTGGCGCCTGGCTGGGGCCGAAGGTTTTTTATGAAGAGAACGCGCGGTTTTTCAAGAAGGAATATCTGGATCGTACTCACCGTTTTTATGAGCGTTATGGCGGCAAGACAATCATTCTCGCGCGCTTCATCCCCATCATCCGCACATTCGCACCGTTTGTGGCCGGCATCGGGCGCATGAGTTACACACGGTTTCTGATCTATAACGTAACAGGCGGGATCATCTGGGTCGTCAGTCTGACTTATTGCGGTTATCTCTTCGGCAATTTGCCTCTGGTCAAAGAACGCTATTCAATCGTCATTCTTGCAATCATCATCATCTCGATCTTGCCGATGGTGTATGAATTTATCCGCCAGAAACGCGGTTATACATAATTAAATTACAGCAGTGATTTTTTTGTCCGGTCAGAGTTGTACCGGGGCGTCGGATACACTCATGATCTTGTCTGTGACGACTGCAAGATCCAGCGCCATCCTGACTGATTTTTCCATCATCTGCGCCTCATTTTTGCCGTCAACCTGTTTACTCGCAACAAAAGCCGCAAGGATTTTCGTCGCCGCTTCATAGATTGTATTCGATACAACAATTTCGCTACGGAGATACTGTATGCGTGTCACTTCTGACATGTCACGGTAAGTCATGATTGCCTCCTTGGTTTTTACAAGCGCTTAAAATTGTATATCTTAGCAGAGAGAGCGATGTGTTGTCCGCAACGCCCGCTGCTAAGATGTACGCCAGTGTGGCGGATATGTCTTCTCATAGCCGGGCAGGGCCTCGACATTTTTTATCCACGCGGCGATTGCGGGGAAATATTGTTTGATCGGGGCAAGCTTGAGTTCCAGTTCTTCTACGTTCGGTTTTCCAAGGGCTCGCTCCAGCAATGCGACCACCGGATAGATCATGATGTCTGCGGCTGTCACAGTTTCTCCGGCGAGCCAACGTCTGTTCCTGAGTCGCTCATCAAGCAAGCGAAGTTCTTCACGGGCGGTATTGGCAGCCTCCAGTACCGCATCACGTTTGCTGTCAAGTTCATTGAAGAATACAGGTCGCACGACGCCAAGTCCCGCCGGCTCCAGATAGGAATTGCATTCGGAGATGTACATCATAATACGTGCCGATTCCTCCGGCGTGCGACCGAACAGCGGTGGATCAGGGTACTTGTCATCGAGATATTTTACGATTGCAAGCGATTCATACACCACGAACCCGTTGTCATTCAATACGGGTACCTTGCCGCGCGGATTAAGCTTGAGAAATTCCGGTGTTTTGTGTTCTTTTGTTGAGAACTGAATAAGTTTGGATACGTAGTGCAGCCGTTTTACCTCGAGTGCCAATAACGCACGCCAGGCGTAAGGACTGCCGCTGCCCCAATAAACCTCAATAGCCATATTTTGTTTTCTAGTAATTTGCGGGACTATAAAGCGTGATATCTTGAATTAAATTTATCTTATCATGCCCGGACCAGTGCGCTCTAAAAAAAGAGAACTGAATAACCAGGCCCGGAGAAAAATAAGGCCGGGAGAGTGTTCCCGAACCGCATTTGCAGTTCAGGGCCTCAACCGGCCATAGATTATGGAATTGTGGCGCTTACTGCTGGCCGCCCATGATCTTCTGCAAGTTGTCGAGACCGCCCTGATAGACACCGCTGATGGCATCCATGGCAGCTTGATCATCCGCACCGGCCCCATGGTTGAACGATCCCGTCCAGGTGACCTTGCTGCTCGTATCGGAAATGGCTACGACGGTGAGGGTAGATTCATAGTCACTGACCGGCAGCACGCCTTCCAGGATGTTGTAGGTCAGGCTCATACCGGCATCATCCCAGGCGAGCAGTGATTCCTTGATGGTGCCACCGTCACCCAGTGTCAGCAATCGTACGGCGCCGACCTGGTTATTTTCACCTTCGACGATCTCATCTTTGGCGACCGCAGGATGCCAACCGTTGAGTGCGTTGAAATCCTTTACCTTCGCCCATACCGCCGCCGCCGGGGCATTTACCTCTGCGGACTTGGTAACGGCCAGGTTTCCCGCAGAGAAAGCTGCTGAGGTAATGAGGAGCGAGGTTAATAAAGTCAGAAATCTGTAAAACATGGGAATTTCTCCTTTTTTCTTTTGAATTGGGTGTGGTTGTGCAAAAAAAACGCGCGTCAGTCTGCCATGTCAAGGCCATTACCGCAATGGCAAACATGTATCAGCCTGATTTTGGTTTATACTCAGTAAATATACGGAGAATTCAGACCCGGTTTACCGGCGATACAAGAACATAAAAAGCAGGAGGATAAAATCATGAGCGCAGCAGCAGAACAGATGCTTCCATTAAGCAAACCCGTAGGGCGTTTTATCGGTGAACGCAAGAAGATGCTGATAGCTGGCAAATGGGTGCCGGCTGAATCCGGCAAGACATTTCCGGTTTACAACCCTGCCACCGGAGAGGAAATATGCCAGGTCGCCGAAGGCGACAAGGCGGATGTGGACAAGGCAGTCAAGGCCGCGCGCAAGGCCTTCGAGAGCGGCCCCTGGCCCGGCATGTCGCTTTCCAAACGGGGGCGGCTTATGCATCGCATCGGTGATCTGATCCTGGAACATCTGGATGAACTGGCCGAGCTGGAGTCTCTCGATAACGGCAAACCGGTCAGCGTTGCGCGGGCGGCTGATGTACCTTTATCAGCCGATATCTTTCATTACATGTCTGGCTGGTGTACCAAACGGCACGGGGTCACGATCCCCCTCAATGTCCTGTATACACCGGGGGTTGAATATCACAGTTATACTCGCCTTGAACCTGTTGGAGTGGTCGGACAGATCATTCCCTGGAATTTCCCCCTGTTAATGGCGGCCTGGAAGCTCGGTCCGGCGCTCGCCTGTGGTTGCACGGTGGTGCTCAAGGTCGCGGAGGAAACGCCGTTATCAGCACTGCGTCTCGGAGAGATTATGCAGGAAGCAGGTCTTCCCGACGGTGTGGTCAATATTATTACCGGCTTCGGTGAAACCGCCGGTGCGGCACTCGTTGGCCATCCCGGCGTTGATAAAATAGCCTTTACCGGCTCTACCGAGGTCGGCCGGTTGATCGTCAAGGCCGCGGCCAACGATCTGAAAAAGGTTTCACTGGAGCTTGGCGGCAAATCACCGAATATCGTGCTCGCCGATGCCGATCTCGATATTGCTATTCCGGGCGCAGCCAGTGCGATCTTTTTCAATCATGGGCAGTGTTGTTGCGCCGGTTCGCGACTGTATGTCGAGCAACAGGTATTCGACAAGGTTGTCGAGGGTGTCTCCGAACAGGCCAGGAAGATCAAGCTCGGCCCCGGGCTTGATCCGAAGACGGAGATGGGCCCGATGGTGTCCGAGATCCAGCAACAACGGGTCTGTGGTTATCTGGATTCCGGTTTCAAGGAAGGTGCCAAGGCCCTTACCGGGGGCAAGAAACGCGATGGCCGCGGATATTTCGTAGAACCGACCGTTCTGGTCAATAC
>Ga0326597_10014370_pt1 | contig 10381 bp, 7 predicted proteins | sample RVTome_12_FD_203789 | JGI IMG/M metagenome (GOLD analysis project Ga0326597, IMG submission 203789) | Soil microbial communities from uranium-contaminated site in the Upper Colorado River Basin, Wyoming, United States - RVT100D185 | ecosystem: Environmental > Terrestrial > Soil > Contaminated >...
GCGCGAAGAACCGGCTCAGCGTCGCCCCGCCCAGCGCATCCCCCGCGAGGACCAGCTCCATGAGATGGGAACCGACCAACGGCGTCCGGCCGAGGATGGTCGCCGCGACATCGACCGTATCGACTCCGGCCCTGTCCCACCGGAGGAGCTGTCCCGTGAACGCCATGAGCAGGATGCAGGATGCGGTCAGGAACACGCGGGCCATGTGCGCGAACGCCAGCGTGATGATCGGGGCTCCGGCCGCGCGCGTCCCCACGCTGGCCCGGCGCCCGGGCGCGTCGTATTGTGATCTCCCTAACGGAACCCGTTCCTCCAGGAGTCCGATCATGGGACGACCCTCTCCCGGTCTCGCGTCTACCGGACGTACGGGCGCGGTGTTCTCCGCGCTCCTGCTCGCCGCCTTCTCCCTGCCGACGGCGGCCGAAGCCCAGCCGCGGCCGACACGGCCCGACGCGGCGCCGCACTACGCCATCGTGGACGCGCGCGTGGTCACCGTCGGCGGCCAGACCCTCGAGCGGGGCACCGTGCTCATCCGAGACGGCCTGATCACGGCCGTGGGCACGGACCTCGACGTGCCGGCGGGCGCGTGGGTCGTGGATGGCGCGGGAAAGGTCGTGTATCCCGGCCTCTTCGACGCGCTGACCACTCTGGGACACCCGACTGGAGACGCTCCCGAGGATCCTCCGCATTCCTGGGGGCCCGAGGACCGGCCTGGCACGACGAGCTGGATGAGCGCCGCCGAGGACATCGAGGGGAGCGACGAGCGGCTCCGCACCTGGCGTGATGCCGGGGTGACCACGGCGCTGAGCACGCGGGGCACCGGACTTGTGACCGGACAGGCCGCCGTGCTGGACCTGGTGGACTTCGAGCGGCCGCGGGAGATGGTCGTCGCCACGCCGATCGCTATGCGTCTCAACCTCTCGGCCGAATCGTACAGCGGATATCCCGGCTCCTTGATGGGACGCTTCGCGTACTTCAAACAGCTCTACATGGACGCTGCGCACTACGGCGCGACGCGGGACGCGTACGAAGCCGATCCCCGCGGCCGGACGCGTCCCGAGTGGGATGCGACGCTCGAGCCCATCCGGCGTCAGCTCGACGAGGGCTGGCCGGTGCTGTTTCCGGCCGAGGACCGCATCGAGATCGAGCGCGCCATCGCGACTTCCGCCGAGATGGGTGCGCCCCCGGTCGTGTACGGCGCACAGGGCGCGTACGATGCGGCGGATCTGATTGCCGGGGCGGACCTGTCGGTCCTGGTGAACGTCGATTGGCCGGAACCGCCCCGGAACGGGGATCCCGAGGCCGTGCCTGCCCTCGAGAGCCTGCGGTTCTGGGATCGGGCTCCGACGACGCCGAGCGTGCTCGCGGAGGCGGGTGTGCGTTTCGCGCTCCACTCCGGTGACGAGGATCCCGCCAAGCTGCTGGACGGCGTACGCCGAGCGGTCGCGCACGGCCTCTCGGAGGCGGATGCCATCCGCGCGCTCACCCTGTCTCCCGCCGAGATCTTCGGCGTCGCCGACCGACTCGGCTCCATCGAGGCCGGCAAGATTGCGAACGTGGTGGTCGCGAACGGGAGCCTGCTCGACCCCGCCACGCGCATCGAGACCGTCTTCGTGGACGGCTCACGCTTCGACGTCGGTGCCGCCACGGTGGCGTCCGCCGATGACGAAGCTGCCGAGGCTCCGCTCACGCCCGCCGCGCCCGTCCCCATGGCGATCGTCGACGGCCCTTACCGTGCGGACCCGGTCACGTTCATCGACGGCGCCACCATCCTCACGGCATCGAACGGGACCATCGAGGACGGCGACATCGTCATCCGCGACGGCCGGATCGCGGAGCTCGGCCAGAACCTGAGCGCACCTGGGGGCGCCCACGTGGTCGACGGGACCGGGCTGTTCGTCACGCCCGGCATCATCGACGCCCATTCGCATCTCGCCGCCGCGTCCATCAACGAGGGCTCGGTCAACGTGAGCTCCATGGTCGCCATCCGGGACGTGCTGGACCCGAGCGACGTTGGGCTCTACCGGGCGCTCGCGGGCGGGGTGACGACCATCAACATCCTGCACGGCTCCGCCAACCCCATCGGCGGCACGAACGCCGTGGTGAAGCTCCGCTGGGGCGCCGACGGCGGGGTGATGCTCTTCGAAGGCGCCATGCCGGGTATCAAGTTCGCCCTCGGCGAGAACCCCAAGCGGGACAGGGAGCCGGACCGGTATCCCGCGTCGCGCATGGGTGTCATCGACGTCATTCGGCAGGCCTTCATCGATGCCGAGGCTTACGCGGCGGCGTGGGCGGCCTACGAGGAGGGCGGCGGCGGCATCGCGCCGCGGCGGGACCTGAAACTCGAGGCGATCGCGGAGGTCCTGGCGGGCGAGCGGTGGGTGCACGCACACTCGTATCGTGCCGACGAGATCCTCCAGCTGCTCCGGGTCGCCGAGGAGTTCGACGTGACCATCCGCACGCTGCAGCACGTGCTCGAGGGCTACAAGGTGGCGGACGAGATCGCGCAGCACGGGGCGGGGGCGTCGACGTTCTCCGACTGGTGGGCGTACAAGGTCGAGGCGTACGACGCGATTCCGCACAACGCCGCGTTGATGGCCGATCGTGGGGTGCTGGTTTCCATCAACTCGGACTCCGGAGAGGAGATCCGCCACCTGAACCAGGAAGCGGCGAAGGCCATGAAGTGGGGCGGGCTTGAGGAGGAGGCCGCGCTCCAGCTGGTCACCCTCAATCCCGCGCGCCAGCTCGGGATCGACGACCGCGTGGGCTCGATCGAGGTCGGGAAGGACGCCGATCTCGCGATCTTCGACGGACATCCGCTGAGCATGCTCTCGAAGGTCGTGCAGACCTACGTCGACGGGCAGCTCTACTTCGATGTCGCTCTGGATCGTGAGCGGCAGACCGCCCTCGAGAACGAGAAGCGCATGCTCATGGAGAAGCATGGATTCGAGGCGGTTCCGACGTTCACGCATACGGAGCAGGGGGGCGGCCGATGAGGCGCCTCGTGATGTCCGTCCTCGTGGTGGGGCTGGCGTCCGCGGGCCTGGCGCTTCCAGCCGCGTCCCAGACGTACGCCATCCAGGGCGGTACGGTGCATACGCTTTCCGGTGCACCGTTCGTGGGCACCGTGGTCATCCGTGACGGACGGATCGACGCCGTCGGGCCGGAGGTGAGCCCGCCCATCGGCGCCGAGATCATCGACGCCACCGGTCAGCACGTGTATCCGGGCCTTTTCGATGCCGTGACGCGCCTCGGGCTCACCGAGATCGGCGCGGTCGACGTGACCAACGACGCGCGAGAGCAGGGCGACTTCAATCCGCATCTGCAGGCCGCGACGGCCGTGCATCCGGCGAGCGAGCACATCCCGGTGGCGCGCGCGAACGGCGTGACGGCCACGATGGCGGCGCCGCAGGGCGGGGACGGCGCCATCGCGGGCCAGGCGTCGTTGATCGGGCTGGACGGCTGGACCGTGGAGGAGATGGCCATCGACCCGGGCGCCGCCCTGGTCGTGAACTTCCCGGAGCTCGCCGCGTCGGGAAGCACCACGTGGAGCGATGCAGAGGCGGAGTATCAGGACGCCGTGGCCCGGCTCGATCTCTGGATGGAGGCCGGCCGGCAGCACGCCAACGCGCAGGAGGCGGGCGAAGCGTCGGGACGCGACCTGAAGCTCGAGGCGATGGCCGAGGTCGCCAACGGTACGCTTCCGGTCCTCCTCGCGGCCGACGGGGCGCGCAACATCCGCAACGCGGTCGAGTGGGCGCAGGGACATGGCATCCGCTTCGTCATCACCGGGGGTCAGGAAGGTTGGCAGATCGCCGACTGGTTGGCCGAGCGGGACGTGGACATGATCCTGTCCGGGGCGCAGGCCATGCCGAGCGGCCCCGACGCCTCCTACGACGAGGCCTACGCCAACGCGGCGCGGCTCCACGCGGCGGGCGTACGCATCGCGATCTCGACCTTCGACTCCTCGGACTCGCGGCTCCTCCCCTACGAAGCCGCCATGTCCGTGCCGTACGGGCTTCCGCGCGAGGCGGCATTGGCGGCCGTCACGCGCAACGCGGCGGACATGCTCGGCTTCGGCGACCGCATCGGCACGATCGACGCCGGGAAGCTCGCGAACGTCATCGTGACCGACGGAGATCCCCTCGAGATACGGACCCAGGTGCTCGACGTGTTCATCCTGGGACGGCGCATAAGCACCGACAATCGGCACGAAGAGCTCTACGAGCGTTACAGGGCGCGGCCAGGGAGGCGATTGGCCTCCTGAACGACCTCTCGTGACATTGCACGGGAGCACATTCTGGGTCAGTTTTTGATGCTTTCGTTCGCCTCGATGCTGGTGCGTTCATCGGTATTCAGCCCTTCGATCCTCGAACCCTATCCCCGTGTCGACACCTCAAGACCACCTGGCGATCGCCCCGGAGCTCAGTCGGGACGACATCCTGTCCGACTACCGCCTTGCCTATCTCAGCCGCCAGATGAGCCTGGTCGCGCGGCGCGAGGTGCACGGCGGACGGGCGAAGTTCGGCATCTTCGGGGACGGCAAGGAGGTCGCCCAGGTCGCGATGGCGCGGGCGTTCGAGCCGGGGGACTGGCGTTCGGGGTACTACAGGGACCAGACGCTGATGATGGCGCTGGGCCTCCTGACGCCTCAGGAGTATTTCGCCCAACTCTACGCGCATCCGGACACTGAAGCGGATCCGGCGAGCGGCGGGCGCTCGATGGGCGGGCACTTCGGGACGCGGCTCCTGGACGAGAAGGGTCATTGGAAGAGCCACATGGCTCGCCCCAACTCGTCGGCCGACGTCTCGCCCACGGGCGAGCAGATGCCCCGCCTGGTGGGGCTGGGATACGCGTCGCGCATCTACCGTGAGCTCGAGTCGCTTCACCATCTGACCGACTTCTCCAACCAGGGGAACGAGGTCGCGTTCGGCACCATCGGGAACGCGAGTTGCGCTGAAGGGCTGTTCTGGGAATCGCTCAACGCCATCGGGGTCCTGCAGGCGCCGGTCATCGTCTCCATATGGGACGACGGGTACGGAATCTCCGTGCCGAACGAGCTCCAGGTCCTGGGCGGGAACCTGACCGAGCTGCTCCAGGGATTCCGGCGCCGCGACGATCTCCCGACGGGATACCATCTCCATACGGTTCGGGGCTGGGATTACGCCACGCTGCTGGCCGTCTATCGGCGGGCCGCCGACAACGCCCGGAACGGCCGGATTCCGGCCATCGTGCACGTCGTCGAGATGACGCAGCCGCAGGGCCATTCGACGTCCGGGAGCCACGAGCGTTACAAGCCGAAGGAGCGCCTCGAGTGGGAAGAGGCGTTCGACCCGATCACCAAGATGCGGGAATGGATGATCGCGGAGGGGATCGCTTCCGAGGCCGACCTGGACACGCTCCAGGCCACCCTGGACAAGGAAGTGTTCGAGTACAGGGATGCGGCCTGGGACGCCTACAGGGCCGGCCCGCTCGCGGAGGCACAGGAGCTGGCGGCGCTCATCGCCGAGGCGGCGGGTCACTCCGGCCGGGCCGAGGAGCTCGATTCCCTCGCGGGTCGCGTCCGCGGCATGGACGCCCCTCAGCGCAAGCAGCTGGTCGAATCCTGCCGGTCGGCGTTGATGCTCGTCCGTACGGAGGGGAACCCGGTGGCGCCGCGCCTGGCGGCGTGGAACCGCGACGCGCTCGCGAAGGGCCGGGCGATCTTCGCGCGGTATCTGACGTCCGAATCCGATGAGTCTCCGCTTCATGTCGAGGCCGTGCCTCCCGTCTACGGAGAAAACCCCGAGCAGGTGCGTGGCTTTGAGCTCCTGAACAAGGCATTCGATGCCATGCTCGAGCGCGATCCGCGGGTGCTCATCTTCGGAGAGGACGTCGGTCAGCTCGGGGGTGTGAACGCGAGCCTGACGGGGCTGCAGGAGAAGTACGGCGAGTTGCGAGTGGGCGACACCGGCATCCGCGAGGCAACCGTCGCCGGACAGGCCGTGGGTCTGGCCGTGCGGGGTCTACGCCCCATCGCCGAGATCCAGTATCTGGATTACATCCTGTACGCGATCCAGGTGCTGTCGGACGATCTCGCCATGATGCAGTGGCGCTCCGCGGGTGGACAGAAGGCGCCGGCCATCATCCGGACGCGCGGACACAGGCTCGAGGGCATCTGGCACTCGGGCTCACCGATGGCGGCGTTACTCGCCCTGCTGCGCGGCATGCACGTGCTGGTGCCCCGGGACATGACGCGGGCCGCGGGCTTCTACAACACGCTGCTCAAGGGTGACGACCCCGCGCTGGTGATCGAGGTCCTCAACGGGTACCGGCTCCGTGAGCCGCTGCCGGAGAACGTGGGGGAGTTCACCATTCCCCTCGGTCAGCCCGAAGTGCTCCGCGAGGGTCGGGACGTGACGCTCGTGACGTACGGCGCGTGCTGCCGCATCGCCGAGGCGGCAGCCGACCTCCTGAGCGAGGCGGACATCGATGTCGAGATCATCGACGTCCAGTCGCTCCTGCCCTTCGACCTGGATCACCGCATCGTGGAGTCACTCAAGAAGACGAGCCGTCTCGTGGTGCTCGACGAGGACGTCCCGGGTGGCGCCTCGGCGCATATCGTCCAGAAGGTGGTGGAGGAGCAGCGGGGCTTCGCGTGGCTCGATGCGCCCCCGACGACGATCACTGCCCAGGAGCACAGACCGGCGTACGGGTCGGACGGCGACTTCTTCAGCAAGCCGGGCGTCGAGGATGTGTACAACAAGGTGTACGCGCTCATGCACGAGGCCAATCCGAGGAAGTATCCGAATGTAGGATAGTGTGGCCGGGGCCGCCGCGGGACTTCGGCCTCGCTGCACCAGGCTGAGCCCGAGGTACCTCCCTCCGAACATCTCTCCGCAAGCGAGACGACCATGGACGAGACCCGAAGGCCCGTGGACGTCCTGATCGTGGACGACGTGGTGGAAAACCGTCTGCAGCTCGAGACGTTGCTCACGAGCGCCGACCGGAACTTTCTCCTGGCCGGGACCGGGGAAGAGGCCCTGGAGCTGATCGCGGACCACGACTTCGCCGTGGTGCTCCTGGACGTGCATCTCCCCGGCATGAGCGGCTTCGATGTCGCCGAGCGCATGCGGGCGGAGCCTCGCACCGTGCATGTGCCCATTCTGTTCATATCGGCCGTGAAGCAGCAGCCGCATCACGTCTTCGTCGGCTACGAGCTGGGCGCGGTCGACTACGTGTTGCGGCCGTTCGATGCGCACATCCTGCGCAGCAAGATCGCGATCCTCTGCGATCTCTGGGTTCAGCGGCATCTGATCGAGGAGCAGAACGCGCTCCTCCAGAAGCAGATGGGCGAGATCAAGACCCTGCGTGGGCTCATCGCCGTATGCGCTGTCTGTCACCGGATCCGTGACGATCAGGGGCTCTGGGAACGCTGCATGATCTACGTGGCGCGGCATACCGAGGCCGAGTTCACGCACGCCATCTGCGAGAGCTGCCAGAAAGAGGTTTACCCCGACTTATAGGGCGAGCGCGGCCGCGCGTGGGCGGGCGCGCGCGGGGGCGGAGGGTCCGGGGCTCGCGCTCACGGCCGGAAACTCAGCACGAACGGGATCGTGTTCTCCTTCGTGCTGGATTTACCGCGTATAGAGCGGTCAACTCAGCACCGTCCAGGATCGCCGGCGCCACCGTGCTGGATCAGCCGCGCTATATGCGGTCAACTCAGCGCGGAGCGTCCCGGACCGGCGTTCGTGCTGGGTTGACGGTGTCGCAGGGATGGCGTGGCGCAACCCGGCGGCGCGAAGTTTCGTAGGGCCGTACGTGAGACATTCCGTTCCTTCCTCGCGAGGAAAGACCACATCATGGGCGATCTCGATTTCCTGGTGCCCGTCTTCGGCATCCTGCTCGTGCTGGTCCCGGTGACGGGACTCACGGCCGTGTTCACGCTCCGGTATGGGGGCAAGCCCTTCATCGAGACGCTCGCCCGTGAAATGCGTGGCGCGGGTGCGCTGCCCGCACCCGAGACGAGCAAGAAGATGGAGGAGCTCGTGGAGCAGGTGGAAGCGCTCACGGCCGAGGTCGAGCGCCTGCGGGAGGCGCACCAGTTCGACGAACGGCTCCTGAGCTCCGAGCAGGGCTCCAGGCGCGCCGGGTCCTGAGCGACCGATCCATGCTCCGGGCCGCCATCCTGCTCACCATCTCGAACGTCTTCATGACGTTCGCGTGGTACGGTCACCTCCGGCATACGCACCGGGCCCTCTGGCTCGTCGTACTCGTGAGCTGGGGGATCGCCTTCTTCGAGTACTGCTTCCAGGTCCCCGCCAACCGCATCGGGTTCGAAGCGGGCGTGACGGCCGCCCAGCTCAAGACGCTCCAGGAGGTCATCACCCTGGCGGCATTCGCGGTGTTCGCGACGTGGTATCTGCGAGAGCCCATCCGCTGGAATATCGTGGTCGGATTCGTGCTGATCGCGGCCGGGGCCGGCTTCGTATTCGCGCCCTGGGCGAGGATCTTTCCCGAGGCCGAGCCCGTGCCGCTCGGTGCCCCGGCGGTGGACGTCGACACGGCCTCGTGACCCGAACCCGGACGCGTTGACCGACACGTCCGTCGCCACTAGCCTCCCGGGTTCTCCGGCGCTCCACCGGCGCCGGCCGTCGTCTCGCTCCGTCGCTCATTCGCATGCTCAAGGTCGGTATCGTCGGTCTGCCCAACGTGGGTAAATCGTCCCTGTTCAACGCCCTCACCGCCGCTGGCGCGCCGTCCGAGAACTACCCGTTCTGCACGGTCGATCCGAATATCGGAACGGTGGAGGTTCCGGACCCGCGCCTCGATCGCATACACGAGCTGACGGGCTCCCGCGCCCGCGTGCCCAACGTGATCCAGTTCGTCGACATCGCCGGGCTGGTCGAGGGCGCGTCCGAGGGCGAGGGGCTCGGCAACAAGTTCCTCGGCAACATCCGTGAAGTCGATGCCGTGGTGCACGTGCTCCGCTGCTTCGACGATCCGGACGTGACACACGTGCTGGGCGGCGTCGACCCCGTGCGCGACCGTGAGATCGTCGAGACGGAGCTCGCGCTGGCCGATCTCGACACCGTGGAGCGCAGGCTGGAGCGCGTGGAGAAGAAGGCCAAGTCCGGGGAGAAGGACGCGATCAAGGAGAAGGGCGTGCTCGAGAAGGCGCACGCGGCGCTCGTGTCGGGACGGCCGCTCCGTGGGTTGGAGCTCACCGACGAAGACCGGCAGATCCTGCGGGGCTTTCAGCTCCTGACGTCCAAGCCGGTCCTGTACGTCGCGAACGTGACGGAGGACGATCTGCCCGAAGGCGAGAACGAGTGGACGGGGGCACTGCGCGAGGCCGTCGAGGCCGGCGCCACCGGGGGGCCCGTGCGCGAGGAGATCGTGAGCATCTGCAGCGCCATCGAGTCGGAGTTGGCCGAGCTGGACGAGGAGGAGCGACGGTTGTTTCTGGCCGACCTGGGGCTGGCCGAGACGGGCCTCAACCGCCTGATCCGTGGGGCCTACAGTCTGCTCGGCCTGGCCACGTTCTTCACGACCGGAGAGAATGAAAGCCGGGCATGGACCATCCGCGCCGGCAGCACGGCGCCCGAGGCGGCGGGCACCATCCACACGGACTTCGAGCGCGGGTTCATTCGCGCCGAGACCATCCACATCGACGAGTTCGAGCGGGTGGGTTCCTGGAAGGACGCGCGCGAGAAGGGTGTGCTGCGGTCGGAAGGCCGGAGCTACGTGGTGCGCGACGGTGATATCATGCTCTTCCGCTTCAACGTATAGCGACGCCGTTAAATAAAATAGCCACAGCAGTTTAGCTTGGAGGTGTGTCCCAACTGTGTCCCGATTTCCGCCTCATGCGCCCTCCATGACCCGGCGCACCGTCTCCGGATCCGCAGCCTGATACGCCGACTGGAGCGCCTTCACGTCCTGCCAGCCCCCGGCTGCCATCACGTCCTGCACGGGTAGGTGCTTCCTCCGGGTGGCCCATGCTCTCCGGAACGCATGCCATCCGCCCTGCTTTTGCTTGGACAGCCCCGCCAGTTCCTCCGCGCGGTGCAGGTAATACGCCGCCATGAGCTTGTCGAGCGCCTGGGACGGATCCCGGTTGGCCGGGAAGAGCCAAGCCTCCCCGAGCTTCGGGTTCTTCTGCATGTAGGTCTCGAGGGCCGCCCGTGCCGCCGTGGACAGTGGGGAGAAGTCGAGGTAACCGACCTTGTCCCACTCGGCCCGCCACCGGACCGCGCTCGGCCAGTGGTCGGCCGATCCTTCGTCCTGGCCTTCCTCGGAGAGCGTACGCCGTACCTGGTCCTCCGACATGAGCACGTCGGATGCCCTCAGGTGCAGGATGGCGTTGATCCGCCGCCCCGTCTCCCACGCGAGCACGAGTAGC
>Ga0326597_10014371_pt1 | contig 10381 bp, 7 predicted proteins | sample RVTome_12_FD_203789 | JGI IMG/M metagenome (GOLD analysis project Ga0326597, IMG submission 203789) | Soil microbial communities from uranium-contaminated site in the Upper Colorado River Basin, Wyoming, United States - RVT100D185 | ecosystem: Environmental > Terrestrial > Soil > Contaminated >...
TGTATTCGCCGGGTTGAACGACCCGCCCGGCGCCGTCCAGACATACGTCACCGGGTCGCCGTCGGGATCGGTCGCCGTCGCCGTGCAGCGTGACGTTTCGCTGACGATCACCGTCAGCGGGTCACAGGTCGCCGCCGCACTGAACGTCGGCGCCTGGTTCGCTGGCGGTGGCGGTGGCGGTGGCGGCTGGGGTGCCGGCGGCGGCGGTGGCGGCGGTGGTGGCGGTGGCGGCGGGGCCGGCGGGCGGCCCGGGTACCATCCTAGACGCACGTCGAGACCCCACCCGGTGTGGTCGAAGTCGTCCGGACCGAAGCTCGTCGCCGAGGTGTGCTGGGTGTAGTTCACCCCGCCATGAAGAAACCAACTGCCCGTGGGCTGCAGCACGAGGCCAAGCTTGAGGTCAACCGGATTAGCGGGCGCCGTCTCCGTCGGCGCCAGCGAGCCGTCGATGGCCCGGAAGCCCGCCGACCCGACCCGCACATGGTTGAAGACCCTTTCGCCCTGCGCTTCCAGCAGCACCCGCACGGGCGCCCGGCTGGGAAACGACGTCCCCAGGCCCCATTTCAGCCCGTGCGACAACTCGAATGGATCGGCGTCGGGCCGCAGGATCAGTCCGACGACTCCGGACAGCTCGAGTTTGCGACCCGCCTCGCCGCTCGCGATCAGGTCGAACCGGGTCTTGACGATCTTGCTCGAGATCGCCTCCTGCCCGGTCGGAAGCTCCAGGAGCACGCGCGGCGCCAGACTCAGCCCCGCCCCTCGCGCCTGTGACAGCACATTGAATTTCCCGCCAATCGTCAACGGCCCGTACAGCACCTGGGACCAATAGCGATTCACAAACGGATAGTCCAGCGACACGCCGCCCACGTGTGCCGGTGACGTGAAAATCGGGCGCACGTTCCGGTCGACCCCGGCCGCACGATACGACCCGAACAGCTCGACCCGATCCGTCAGGCCGACCGCCGCCGTGACGCCGATCTCGTCGACGCCGAGCAGGCCCTGACGGGTGTGGAATTTCGTGTGAAACAGACTGGTACTGAAGCCGCCCCGCTTGAGAACGTCGGCGGTCGGCACGAACCAGAAGCCGGTGTCGCCAAAGTAGCTCGGCAGGCGCGGACGAAACTCGTCGCTGGCGGGCGGCGCCTGGCCACCGGCCGCCGACTGTCCCTGGGCCGCCGGCGCAGGGGCTTGCGCCAGGGCGGGGCCTGCTGCCAGTACACCTAACAGAACAGCACATATGTAACTGTAACGCGTCACCATAATCGCTCCCTCATGATCTCCTTATACGTGTATTTTTGTAGCGACCGAGTCGACCGACACTCTGGTCAGTGCCCCATCATAATCCCTTCCCCCTCCTCTACGGAACGCCGCAGCGTGGGGTCGACATTAAGGATCTCGAATCGTGGTCCGCCGCGTCAACCCCGGAGCGTCATCACCGGGCATGTCGCCCGCACAACGGCCGCGTTGAGTGTGTGGGTGTCGCGCACGCAGCGAAGAGGCACCTGTCACCGAGTGACGGCCGAGGCGATGCCCTGGTCAGGCGCCGACGGCATGTCTACGGCGGCTTCCTCCGAGAGCGGTCCAAGGGCCGCACCAATCCGTTTGAGAATTTCCGCCGGCAGCGCGCTGGTGAAGCGATACTCCCCGGCCTCCTGTCCTGGCACGTACGCGGTGATCACGCCGAAGTAGCGATTGCCTGCAAGGAAGGCAAACGTCGACGTCCGGTTGACGGGGCGAGATTCGATCAGCTGCCCCCCCGGTCCGAACACCCGATACCGATTGTCCCCGGTACCGGTCTTGCCGCCGACAATCAAGGGGGTTCCGTCGCTTTCACGCAACGCCCCGCGTGCGCGTCTCCCGGTGCCGTTCTCCACGACATCCACCATGGCTCTCCGTACGACCGCCGCCACGACCGGATTCATGACCCGCTCGCCTGGGCGTGGCGTCCTGACCATCCGAGTCTCGAAGGGTGTCTGCTCGGCAAAGTGCAGCGCGTCCACACGGACGATGGGATAGCGGAGCCCGTCGTTCAGGATGATTCCCACAAGCTCGGCCAGCGCGACAGGCCGATCGCCAGAACTGCCGATGGCGGTGCCGAACGACGGCACGATGTTGTTGAAGGGATACCCGACGCGCTGCCACGCCACCAGAATCTCCTGGAACGCCTCGAGTTCGAGAATGGTCCGGATCCGCTGGTCCTGCGCATTGCGCCGGCCGGTCCGGAACAGCCAGCCGTAGACCGCTTGCCTCGTGGCGCCGCTCGCATCGAGGATCTCAGCCACGTCCGCCCCTGGATGTTCGATCAGATAGCGGACGACCCACAGTTCCAACGGATGAATCCTGGCGAGGTGCCCGAGATCGCTCAAATCGACGGCCGACGCGTAGCTTCGTGCGTACAGGTTTTCGATGGCCGGCCGCGCGAGCGAGTCGTCCGCCAGGCGAGCGATGAGAGCGTTGGCAAAGGTGTCGAGGTCCGCCTCGGGCATCACCGCTCGGAGTGCCCACGAGGTCCGCTGCGGATCGAGCCGTCGGTTGGCGGTCAGCGTCTCGAGCAGTGGCGGGCCTTCCAGCCCTCGATACTTTCTATAGAACTGTCGAATGAAGCTGCTGCCTTCGCGATCGGCGAAGCGCGCCAGGTACTCCTGTCGGGTCGGGTCGTTGATGTCCTCGAGTACCCGGGCCGTGCCATCCGGCGACCGGAACATGAAGTGGCGCACCACGTCTCGCATGAGTCTGACCATCGGCAGATTCACGGACTGGCGAAACGCCTCGGACACCGGGATCACGGACTGGTTGTAGGTGTTATCGAAGTTCGCGAACGTCTGCGTGCCGCCACCGGTCTCGAACCGCTCGGCAGGGCTGGCCGAGTAGCGCCGCTCCATCGCCGCGTCGAGCACCGTGCCGAGGTCCGCATTCGGTCGCTCCAGCAGATAGTCGCGCGTCCACCGCGTGAGCGTATCCTGACCTGCGAGTGGTGTGGCGCTGAGCTCATCCGGCGTCAGCACGGAGAGCCGCGCGTGGATGTCGGCGATGACCTCGAGGTACGTGACCAGCGTCCGCAGCTTCGCGGTGGAGCCCAGCTCGACTCTGCTGGCTTGCGCGAAACTGAGGGGGCCATCGTAGTTGTCGGTCTGGACTCGGACGACATTGCCGAGCGGCGTGGTCTCCATCAGCGTGAACGAGTAGATGACCTTCGACGGGTCTCCGCGGTCCAGCATATTGGCGACGGAGAAGCCGAGCTGGATGACCTCCTCGGGATGCGCCAGACGTTCGAAGAGGTCGGCCACCGCCGTCTGCCACCGCACGTCCAGTGTGGCCGTCACGTCGAGGTCGAGGCGATCCAGGTCGTACAGCTGCGGGATGGACAAGAGTGACAGGAGATGGGTGCGGATCTGATTTGCCGCCTTCTGCCTGATAAAGGCGGCCGGCGGCCGATCCGGCGCTCGCGCCCGGAGCGTGATGTGCGCATCGCGGGCCGCACGGGTCAGGTGCTGAGGGACGACGCCAGCCGAGGCGAGCAGCTCGAGGTAGGCGTCGGTCAGCGCGGCCAGTTCCGCGCGCCCGGCCAGCGACACGAGGTAGTAGGAGGGCCGGCGATGGGCGATCAAGAGACTCACCGCCTGCCGGAGCACTTCGCCCCGGCGGACGGTGTCGGCGGATTCCGGCGACACCTCTCCCAGGAGACGACTGGCCTCCTCGAAGGACGTTCCGTACCACGAGAAGAGCCCGTCCGCGGTTCCCACGACCTCCCCGTGTCCCTGCTGGGCGGCCAGTGGGACCGAGTTCAGGTAGTCCCGTACGATTCGGCGCCGCGCCTCCACGGTGTCCGGGCCGTCGAGGTACGCCCGGAAGGCCGCCGATTCCATCTGTGTGAGCTTCTCCCGCACCGACGCGGTCCGGCCGTCAGGCGAATGGCGGAACTTCTCGAGCTGCGTGGCGAGTGTGCTGCCGCCCGGGACGTTCCGGTCGCTCCCGAGCGCCTGCAACGTCAGGTCGAAGGCACTCTTCGCCAGGCGATCCCATTCGACCGCAGGGTTGTGCTGCGCAGATCCTTCATCCAGAAATTCGCGACTCTCGATGAACAGCAGCATCCGCCAGAGAATCTCGGGAATGGATTCAAAGGGGCGTAGACCTGGCGTGGGCTTGGAGCCGCGAAGAACACCCTGTCGTGCGCGTCCCGCACGACCAGCCCTCCCTGGAGCTTCTCCCGGTAGGGCGGGAAGATGCCCCTGGCGACCAGTGCGACGAAGCGATCGGTGACCTCGGCCTGGCGGTCGATTCGGAACCCGCGTTGTTCGAGCGCGGGAATGAGCGTGGAGAGCCCGGTGTACCCGCGGCGCTCGTCCATCGGACCGGTCGCCGGGAAGCGAATCTGAGCGCTCGGCCTATCAACGAGACTGAAGCCGACCTCGGCGGCAACCCCGCTGAAGTACCTCGCTTGCAGCGTCGAGGTTCGAGCCTCCCACACGACCGCGCCGAGCAGGACCACCATGGCCAGCGACATCGAGACCAGCACACCGCGGATCACGCGGCGTGGTCGGACCGTACCGCTCTCGCGGTCGCGGCGTCGACGGCGGGGCAGCAGGATTCGCAGTGTTGTCATGGCGGCGGACGAGACGGTCGGGGATCGACTGCGTCTTCAGGCTTCTGGGCACCGCGACTATGCTGATCGTAGCATCCAGTAGACGTCAAGTGGAGTCCGGGCAACTGCGCCAGGACCTGAGCGCCCAAGCCGGGCGGTCTGACACGCCTACGGGAGGCGTCCGAGTTTGGTCGATTCGACGATTCGCGCACTGACCAGACCGAGCTCCACCCGACGGTTGTTGGCATGTGCCTCCTCGGTGTTTCCCGGGTCGAGCGGTTGCGACTCTCCGAGGCCCTGGACGGTAAAGAGATCAGCCGAGAGTCCAGTCGCGATCAGGTAGTTGGCCACGGCTTGTGCCCTCCGCTGTGACAGCTCGTGGTTGTACTCGGCGGTGCCCCTGGTGTCGGTGTGACCGCTGACGGTGATGACGAAGTCGTCGGCGGTGTACAGGATTCCCGCGATCCGGGACAGCACTTCCCGGCTTTCCGGTCTGATCTCCGCCCGGTCAAAATCGAACTTCAGGTAGCCGTCGTCTAGACTCATGACGAGTCCGAGCGCCGTTCGTCGAGTCTCGGCGATTCTTCCCAGCGCTTCGGTGAGTCGATCCATTTCTGCTTCGGCGACCTGACGGATTTCCTCGGCTCGTTCGCGAGCCTGCCTCGCCGCTGCCTGCGCCTCGTTCGACACGTCTTCTGCGGTTGCGGCTCGTTGCTCGGCGTCGATCGCCTGGCGCCGTGCCAGTTCGGCGGTCTCCTCCGCGCGTGCGCGTGACGCGGCCGCGTCGGTTGCAGAACGTTCGGCCTCGACCGCGCGCTCGGTGGCCGCGTCGGCGTCATCGACGGTTTGCTGAAGATCGTCTTCCAGCGTTCCGATCTTGGCATTCAAGTACTCGATGTGATCCATCGTGCGATTGACAACGTATCCACCGACACCAACGACGACCAAGCAGAACACGACGATGGCGATCCTGATGCCCGCGTGTGACTTCCGCCCAGGTTGCGGTGCTCGTGTGATCGCATCGGGCGTCATCGGCTCCATTGTCTCTCGACCTCGGGGTCAATGCGACACTGCCGGTATTGCTGCTCGCCCCGACAGTCGGCTCACAGGGCGTGAACTGGAATGCCATGACGGGCGAGTTTTTCATTGAGCCGTAGCGCGCAGGCTTTAGCCTGCGCCAGCGTCCGCAACGCGGGGACTGATGCCCCCGCGCTACAGCGTCATGAAAAGCGCTCTAACCCGAAAGAGACTCGGACGCGGGTGGGGAGTCTGGCGACTCCCCACCCGTCGGCCATGGTTACTGCGTCAAGATGATCACGATGTGCGCCCGGCGATTCATCGCCCGGCCAGCGGTCGTCGCGTTGTCGGCGATCGGCCGCTCCTCGCCGTAGGACACCGTCTGGAGGCGTCCCGCGACGATGCCGCGACTCACGAGGTAGTCGTGGACCACCGTCGCTCGCCGCTGGCCCAGCGCGAGGTTGTACTCAGCCGTGCCGATGGAGTCGGTGTGCCCCTCGATGGTCACCCGGATGTCCGGATTGGCCATCAGCTTCGTCACCGCGTCGCCGAGGACGATGATCCCGTCCGGCCGGATCTCCGATCGGTCAAAGTCGAAGTGCACGTCGTCGAACACCAAGACCGTGCGCTGGATCGCCTGCAGCGTGGCGCTGCTCGTCGCCATCCCGCCCCGGCCATCACTCGCCGTCACGGTCGCCACGACATTGCCCGGCTGCGCCGGCGCCGTCCAGACGGTGTTCTGTGTATTCGCCGGGTTGAACGACCCGCCCGGCGCCGTCCAGACATACGTCACCGGGTCGCCGTCGGGATCGGTCGCCGTCGCCGTGCAGCGTGACGTTTCGCTGACGATCACCGTCAGCGGGTCACATGTCGCCGCCGCACTGAACGTCGGCGCCTGGTTCGCTGGCGGTGGCGGTGGCGGTGGCGGCTGGGGTGCCGGCGGCGGCGGTGGCGGCGGTGGTGGCGGTGGCGGCGGCGGCGGGGCCGGTCGCCGGCCCGGGTACCATCCCAGACGCACGTCGATCCCCCACCCGGTCAGGTCGAACGGGGTATCGACTTCTTGGCCGGGGATGATCGGGACCACGTTCTTCGCCGAGGTGTGCAGGGTGTAGCTCGCCCCGCCATGAAGAAACCAACTGCCCGTGGGCTGCAGCACGAGGCCAAGCTTGAGGTCAACCGGATTAGCGGGCGCCGTCTCCGTCGGCGCCAGTGAGCCGTCGATGGCCCGGAATCCCGCCGACCCGACCCGCACATGGTTGAAGACCCTTTCGCCCTGCGCTTCCAGCAGCACCCGCACGGGCGCCCGGCTGGGAAACGACGTCCCCACGCCCCACTTCAGTCCGTTCGACAACTCGAATGGATCGGCGTCGGGCCGCAGGATCAGCCCGACGGCCCCGGTCAGCTCGAGTTTGCGACCCGCCTCGCCGCTCGCGATCAGGTCGAACCGGGTCTTGACGATCCCGCTCGAGATCGCCTCCTGCCCGGTCGGCAGCTCCACGAGCACGCGCGGCGCCAGACTCAGCCCCGCCCCTCGCGCCTGTGACAGCACGTTGAATTTCCCGCCAATCGTCAACGGCCCGTACAGCACCTGGGACCAATAGCGATTCACAAACGGATAGTCCAGCGACACGCCACCCACGTGTGCCGGTGACGTGAAAATCGGGCGCACGTTCCGGTCGACCCCGGCCGCCCGGTACGACCCGAACAGCTCGACCCGATCCGTCAGGCCGACCGCCGCCGTCACGCCGAACTCGTTGACGCCGAGCAAGCCCTGACGGGTGTGGAAATCCGCGTAAAACAGACTGGTGCTGAAACCGCCCTTTCTCAGGACGTCGGCGGTCGGCACGAACCAGAAGCCGGTGTCGCCATAGTAGCTCGGCAGGCGCGGACGAAACTCGTCGCTGGCGGGCGCCGCCTGGCCACCGGCCGCCGACTGTCCCTGGGCCGCCGGCGCAGGAGCTTGCGCCAGGGCGGGACCCGCCGCCAGTACACCTAAAAGCACAGCACATATGTAACGCGTCACCATAATCGTTCCCTCATGATCCCTTTGCTTGTTCTGCTTGTTCGTTTGCTCATTCACTCTCGCGGCGACTGTATCCATATGACGCAAGTCGGTCTTTCCATCTGGGAGCCAACAATTCCGGCAGCAGAAGTCTGCGTCTCCTCGCGGCACTGGAATTCCCACTCGTCAGTAAGCCGGCACCGCTCCGACTGCAAGACCCTCGCCATCCATGCGTTTACAGTCATCATGGGCAACGCGCCCACAGGGCACAATGGAACTTTGGTGCCAATCTCCAGCGAGATTTCCATTCTGGAGTCCTATGACTGGGAACGCCGAGTGGTGTAATCGCCTCCTACGGTAGCGGAGCCGTTCCTGGGGCGCTGTTCAATCTTGCACAGCGCGCCATCTATCGCTCAGTCGCACTTCTCGGTCGTCAACACCTCCGGTAATGCCCCAGGTGCCGCCTGCTTGCCTTCCTTGCTCATGTGCTCTCGTGGCGACGCGTATCGATGTGGCGCGAGTCGTCCTTCCATCTTGCCCGTTCCGGATCACACGCCGGAACGCGTTACCAGGAGTTCGTGCCGGCCTCGCTCGAACAGGTTCAAGATGTTCCGGCTGGTACGAAAGTCGTCGAGGATGGCGGCACGGCGACTCGTCCGGAGATCGGTAGTCACGTAGGCCAGCATCGCGGCCATGACCGACCCTTCCTCGGTGGCCGTGGCCTCGAACCGCCGCTGGAAGCCTCTGAGCGTCGTCTCGAACGAGGGCTCGTGCCAGCGCCGCACCGTGGCGTCCAGGTGAAGGAATTCATCGAGAACGATGCTGTACGCCTGGCTGGGCGGCCGATGCCAGAATGAAGCGTCCGGGCCGAACTCGCCCACGTACGACGGCAGGTACAGGGTCGATCTCGCCGGTACCTGGCGGACGAGCGCCGGATTGAAGCGCTGGACCTCGCGAGGACTCAGGCCGGTCCTTCGGGTGATCTCGGTCAGCGGAACGGCGCGCGGCGTCCGCATGGCGAATATCCGCTGCTGCGGGTGCGTCGCCGTCAGCTTCCCGACGTTGACCGTGTTGCCGAAGACCATCTCCGCATACAGAGACGAGCGCAATCCGTACGTGCGGAACAACTCCTTATAGCGGGGAATCGAAATACTGCGCAGATGCACCGCGAACTCCGAGCCGAGGAAATACTGCTCGCGTGCGTCACGCCCCCCCCAGTCGCGCGCCGTTGATCGTCGTGCGCCCGACGTTCACGCCGCCCGCATGATGCTCGGAGAGCGCCGGAATGAAGCTGCCATACATCGTGGCGAGAATCGTCAGATAGGCCGCGCAGTACGGCGCCTGGGTCGTCTGGTTGTAGGCTTCGATCACGGTCGGGGTGAGGCGATTCAAGAAATCCCAGTTGCGCCGAAGAAATTGACAGAAGCCGAGAGCTGTCGCGCTTGATTGCGCCCTGCCGTTGAGGCCGGATTCGAGGATCGCCTGCGCCAGCCCAACCTCGGCGGGCACGCCGAACCGTTCGTAGATGGCGCCCCACTCTCCCAGGAAGCTCCCGTAGCGCGCGGCGTGCGGGCTCAAGAACCTCCCACGCGTGGGATTGTGGACCAGCGGGCCGGTGGTGGGCTCAAGTAACTGGATCACGCGCGCGCGCCGATCGCTCAGCTGCGACGGCAGCCGCTGTCCGTCGAGCAGGCCTGCCAAAGTCGGGTCTTCCCAGACGACGTCTCGCGCCCAGTCCCCCTCGGTCGGGAACACCGCGAGCAGACGTCCATCCTTGGCGCTACCGAAAATGATGCGCCCATCGGGAATCGTGAAAACGTTCTGCCAGAACGGAAAGGCGGGCCTGGACGAGGCCACGGCGAGTGTATCCGCCTCTAGTCGCGCTCTCGAGAACTGCATGGCCATCTGGGCCGGCGGCGCGCCCACGGAACTCTCGGACAGGGTCGATGCGAGATCGGACTGGACACCTCCCGCCCGCGCTTGCGCGCGCAGCGTTGCCGAATCGAGCCCCGACAGTGGGGGAGAGCCGAGGCCCACGAGAGCCAGTAATCCCAGTAGTAGAAATCGATGTCTCATCGTGGCCCCGGAATTCCCACTTTTAAGTAAACCGGCACCGCTTTGACTCAAGACCCACATGATCCCTGCGCTCACATGGTCATCGTGATCGACGCACTCACAGGACACAATGGAACTTTGGTGCCAATGTGTATCCGGGTATTGACGCCTACAATGAGTCACCCAACCGGTGTGCAGTGTTCTTCGAAGTCGATGAGTGAACCTCTCGAAAGCATCGGCGTGCTACATCTGCCGAGGCGCCGCGACCAGCCCGACGGTCGGCTGGGCGCCAGGTTCGAGCGCGTCCTCGCGGTCGGGCGCGCGTTCCTGGCCGTCGCTGCGCTCGTCGCGATCTATGTCGATCCAACCGAGCCCGCGCGCCTGGCGACGGTGACCTACGGCGTCCTGCTCGCCTACGCGCTGTACAGTCTGCTGTTGCTGACGCTCGTTTACAGCGCGGCGAGACTCGCACCGTCGCATGGGTACGTCATTCACGGCCTCGACGTGCTTTGGGCCTCTGCGTTGACTCTCGTCAGCGAGGGCCCGGTCAGTCCCTTCTTCCTGTTCTTTCTGTTCGCGGTGCTGGCAGCCGCCTACCGCTGGGGTTTTCGAGAGACCATCATCACGGCGTTCACCACCGTCGGAATATTTCTGGTGGAGACAGCTGTCGTCGCGGCGGGACCCTGGCAAACGACAAGGATTGCCGCCATTTCGTTCGAGCTCAA
>Ga0326597_10014372_pt1 | contig 10380 bp, 12 predicted proteins | sample RVTome_12_FD_203789 | JGI IMG/M metagenome (GOLD analysis project Ga0326597, IMG submission 203789) | Soil microbial communities from uranium-contaminated site in the Upper Colorado River Basin, Wyoming, United States - RVT100D185 | ecosystem: Environmental > Terrestrial > Soil > Contaminated >...
GTGTCTTGATCTACATCGAGCGCGCCATGTGACCTCCTTCGGGAACTCCGAGAAATGTGCCTTGGCGGCCTGCAATAGAGGCATCCCCCCTCCAATCCCGGCCGGACTCAACGGCCTGCGGCTCTGCGCGACGGCGGTTATGCACCGAATCCCTGTTTCGTGACCGTGGAAGAAGGTTGCGACTGTGTGCCTACTCGAATCGGTGAGCATCAAATTCCGGAAGCCATGGATACCGCTCCTGATCTTGATGTCGAATGGCCGTATGAGACGCCCAAGTTGTGTCGAACTGCCTTCTTCAAAGCCGATCACGATCTCTCCAACCCAATAGCTGAGGTTGCATTGAAGGTTCTGCAGCGATGTCCTCTTCGACCGCAGGCCTCCCGCCGATGCTGGACAGCCCAAGTCGATTGCCTTATAGTTGCTTCATTCGGTGCGTCGGAGGTGCAGGATGGACCGCTTGAGGCGAGACTTCAATACCGTAACTTTGGTTCTGATCCCCCTGGCCATCGCCATCAATATCGCCGTGGGTCAACTGGTCGTTGCTGCCAAAGTCCCGCTGTATCTCGATTCCATCGGAACCGTGCTGGTGGGGCTGCTGGCCGGGCCGTGGGCCGGATTGGTGACCGGCTTGCTGGCCAACGTGATCTGGGGTCTGAGCGGCCTGAACACATTCGCCACGCCCTTTGCCATCGTAGCCGGTGTGATTGGGATGATGGCGGGCCTGTTCGGCGGATGGCGCTGGTTCAAACGAGTCTGGTTGTGGCTGATCGGGGGTGTCCTGACCGGCGTGGTCGCCGCCCTCCTCTCAGCGCCGATCTCAGCTTACCTCTTCGGCGGCGTTACTGGATCGGGACAGGATTTCCTGGTGGCATTCTTTCGCGCCACCGGGGCCAGCGTGATTCAGGCCACGTTCGGACAGGGGATCGTGGCGGACCCGCTGGACAAGCTCGCCTCTTTCCTGGTTGTGTACCTGGTCGTTCGTGCCCTGCCGTCTCGATTTCTTCAGCGCTTTCCGCGCGCGAAGAACGTCTCCGGGTGAGACAACGGATCTGAAGCTCAACCTTTCGACTGCCAGCCCAATTCACCGATTGAATCCGCTCACCAAACTCGTGCTGGCGGGTTTCCTGCTCGTCCTGGGATTGGCCGTTCCATGGCCGGGTACGTACGTTCTCTTCATCGCCTTGATCCTGCCGCTGGCCTTGGCCGGCAGAATCCTCAAGCCGTTCCTGGTTGCTCTCTTCAAGCTGATTACCCCGTTCGCCGTTCCCATGATTCTCATCCAGGGTCTCTTCTGGACCGGCGGGACCCCGGTCATTGGAGAGGGTCCTCTCTCCCTCAAGGCCGAAGGACTGCTCTTCTCGGCTGCAAGTATCGGACGAATTCTGATCTTGGCGTCCAGCTTCCTTCTTCTGAGTCTGAGCACGCGCACAGACATCCTGATGCGCGATCTTGTCCAGCGGGGTCTCCCTAATCAGCTCTTGTACATCGTTGTTACCAGCCTCCAAATCCTGCCGCGACTTCAGGCCAGAGCGCGCACGATTCTGGATGCTCAACGCTCGCGCGGCCTTGAGACCGAAGGGAATCTCTTCCACCGCCTTCGGGCTGTGGTCCCATTGGTCGGGCCGCTCCTACTGAGCAGCCTGATTGATGTCGAGGAACGAGCGCTGGCCCTGGAGGGGAGGGCTTTCAATCGCCCAGGACCCCGCACGAGCCTGATAGAGATCAGCGACACCCGTCGTGAGGCGCTGGCCCGGATTGGGCTCAGCGTAGCCGCCGTCGTGATTTTCGTCATTCGAATTGCATGGGCGCTCGTATCATGATTGAAGTTCGTGACTTGACCTATTCATATCCAGGGACGGCGGCGCCAGCGCTGCGCGCGGTCAACCTTTCCATCCCACGAGGTCAAGTCGTGGGGATCGTCGGCGCCAACGGGGCGGGGAAGTCAACATTGTGCTATGCCCTCACCGGCTATGTTCCTCACTTCTTTGCGGGCTCAATGAGCGGGACCGTCCGCGTGGATGGTCGGGACATCGGCAAGGTCCCCCTCGGTCAGCTCGCGGCTGAGATCGGCCTCGTCTTCCACAATCCGTTCAACCAGATAAGCGGGGCGCGCCTCACAGTCCTGGAGGAGGTGGCGTTCGGTCTCGAGAACATGGGTGTCGAGCGAGGCGCCATGCTTCCACGCGCGTTGACCGCGTTGCAGGCAACCGGCCTGGAGCATCTGACCGAACGCTCACCGTATTCCTTGTCGGGTGGGGAACAGCAACGTCTGGCCATTGCCGCCATCCTGGCGATGGAGCCAAGCGTTATGGTCATGGATGAGCCGACCTCACAGCTCGATCCGGTAGGCACGCGCGAGGTTTTTGCCGTGCTGCGTGATCTGGCAAGGAGCCGGCGAGCCACTGTAGTCGTGGCCGAGCACAAGCTGGGATGGCTGGCCGCGTTCTCGGACAGGCTTATCGGAATCCATAATGGAGAGATTGTCGCCGACGGCACGCCGCAAGAGGTGTTTTCTTCGGAACGGATCGATGAATGGCGGCTGGGTCAACCGCTCGTCACCAAGGTTGGGCGGGCGGTTGAGGTTGCGGAAGGTCGACCGAGGACGGGCCTGCTGCCGGTTACGGTCGAGCAAGCACTGGATGCGTTATCATGAACCTCGTCGTTGATGGGATTCACTATCGTTACCCATCGGGCACGTCGGCGCTCGAAGACGTAAGTCTCCAAGCGTCAGCGGGTGAATCAGTTGCGGTGGTGGGACAGAACGGCGCCGGCAAGACCACCTTCGCCAAGCATCTCAACGGTCTTCTCAAACCGACCCGGGGATCCGTTCGGGCGGGTGATTGGGACACTCGCCGACACAGCCCGGCGCAGATGTCGGCCCGGGTGGGGATGGTGTTCCAGAACCCGGGTGATCAGCTTTTCGCCCGAACGGTGTGGGAGGAAGTGGCGTTCGGACCGCGCAACCAGCACCTTGGGAAGGATGCGATCACCGAGCGCGTCGAGTCCTCACTCGAGGCGGTGGGATTGCTGGCCGTTCGAGAAGGACATCCGTACGATCTGGCGACGCCGCAGCGGAAGCTGGTTGCGTTAGCGGCGACGCTGGCGATGGCCACACCGATCCTCGTTCTTGACGAACCGAGCCTTGGTCAGGATACCGAAGGGGTGAGCCTCCTGGGTGCGCTCATCGATGGATTGGTCGCCGAAGGGCGCCTGGTGCTGACCATCACCCACGATCTGGACTTCGCCTTGGAGCACTGTCCCCGGGCGATCCTGATGGCCGAGGGCCGCGTGCTGGCAGATGGGAAGTCTGCCGAGATCCTGAGCCAGTCCAAGCTGCTGTCCAGCGCCGATCTGGAGCCGCCTGTTCTCCTTCAGCTGGCGGCCGGGCTGGAGATGCCGGCTCGGATCCGCAGGATTAGTGAGTTCGTCGCGGCTTATGCCGAGCGACCGCCTCAAGTCTGAACCGGTCGCTTCCCCGGCGCACCTTTCCAGTCCTCAGGGCGTTTTCGCGTCGGCGCGTTTGTGCGTCAAGCCTTTCTTCGTCCCCCGTCTCCTCCTCGACCAACCCCTCCCGCAACCACGAGCTTAAGTAAACTTTGCGGCGGGCCATACGTGCCTTACCCACTCTGCGTGTGGGTCAAAGTGGATTTTCGGCAGGAACGAGGGTGCCATTTCGCTGGGAGTGGGGTAGCGCCTGCAGCGGAACGTGTGGAGATGCCGGGGCGCTATTATCCGCGCGGGGGCGGGAGATCCAAGATGAGTGGCACCTTGTTTGGGTCCTTGCAGGCCGGGTATCTCATCTTGCGGACAACGCTGCGTTTCGCGTGGTGAGTGCCCGGGCCCTAACTGCTAATCTCCCCCTGTCTTCTGCGCGTGCTCGCTATCTGTCAGCACGAGTGCGTTCTGCGCTGGATCTCGCAGCATGAACCCTTCGGGTGTCTCCTCGATCGGGATACCCGTGGGCCGAACTTGCTCCAGAACAGCCTCGAGGTCGACTTGCGTAGGTAGGATGAAAGTGAAGTAGCGGAGCCCGAGTGCGCCGTACGGGGCGGGCGGCGCGCCCTCTCCCACCCAGGTGTTGAACCCGATGTGATGATGATAGCGTCCGGCGGAAACCACCCCCATCCGGAAATCTCGCGCGATCCCCATGTCGTCAAACCCAAGCAAGCCGTGATAGAAGTCCCGCGTGGCATCCAGGTCGGCCACGTACAGATGCACATGACCGATCCGAGTTCCCAGAGGCATGGGCTGATCGAGTCGATCGTCCGGCGTGAGCTCCTGGAACAGCGCCTCGACGTCGAGCGGCTCTCGGCCGTCGCTGAGCGTGCCGTCGGCGCGCCGTGTTTCGGCCTTGCCATCGGCGAAGGACATCGTCCCATCTTCAGGGGTGTCGGCGTAGAGCTCGATGTTGTTCCCTTCGGGATCGTCGAGGTAGGTCGTTTTGGTCATGATGTGATCGGTCGGGTAGTTCTGATAGCGCAAAGAGAACAGGCGGGCGATGGCGCGCGCCAGCTCGCGACGGCTTGGGAGGAGTATGGCGAAGTGGTAGATCCCGGTGGTGCCGCGAGTCCGACGCGCATTTCGATCTTCGGTGAGCCGGAGCAGGTCAGCCTCCCCGACGCCCAGGCCGGCCGTGGCGCCCTCCCGCCAGTGAATATGGAGCCCGATGACCTTCTGGTAGAACTCGAGCTGCCCCTCCAGGTCGGCCACCGTGAGGTGGATGTGACCCGGACGCGTCTCGGGGTGGATCCTGAATTCGGTTTCGGATCGTGACTCTACCTGCATGCTCATCCTCTGCTTTCCTTGGACCGCTATCCGAGGCTCCTATTGCTGGATGGCTCGTATCCCTTGGCCCTTGTCCTCACGAACCGCCTGCGATCCTTGAGGCCGATTCGCTCCAGGCCGCAGGCCTTTAGATACCTCATCCCCCTCACCCCTCCCGCACTCCCGAGCCGCAGGCCTTGTCTTTTTGATGGCAGGGGGCAGCGGAGCTGCCCCCTGCCATCAAAAAGACCTCTTCCCCCTCCACCGAGTTCAACCCGGGGGAGGGGATCAAGGGGGTGGGGGCACAATGCCGACCCATCGCGGGCCCACCGGCGTGTCATTATGGGGATTCCCTGGCGCCTGTCAGGGGCTTCGCTCGCTACAACGCCGCTCGCTTCGCGCAGCATCCTGGTGGGACACAATGACACAGACGATAAAGCCTCAAGGCACGTGGAAGGCTCGCCGCCGACTACGTGCCCTGTCCTCTTGAAGGACGGGAATCACATGCCGCGTATGATCTTACCTGGTATTGAGAGGCTAGGGGAAGGACTTCCACGTGCCGCCATTCATAGGCCGCAAGAGTAGCGGTGAGACAACTTCTGCCCCGTTACTTAATTGCCGGCCCACCTCGACGGCGGTTGGCGGCGACGACCAGCCCGACTCCGACAAGGACCGCCACCCCGCCGTTGATCGCCCATTGTGTCTGACCGCTCATGAAGCTCCCAGGAAGGACTCCGACGCCCTGTAGGAACCACACGGAACCTGCAAGGGCGATCAACACGCCAAGGATGGTCACAATGTACCTCATTGAAGGGCTCCAGTTCCGCATCACCCCGGCCGAGCACAGGTTGACCCCAGTCCCCCGAAGCGTTCGCTAGCGGCTCCGGACCTGCAGGTGAGCACTACAACCAGACGTTCTTCCTCAACAGAATCTTACGCATCCAGCTTTGCACCTTCCGTCTTCCGTTTCAGTCTTTCTTCACAAGTCCCGGCGGCCGAACGACCACAGCGCCACGATCATGCTGACCATCACGTACGCGCCGGCGTAGGCGACCATGAGATCACTCGGCACAGAGGGGGAGGAAAATGGGGAGAACCCCAAGAGGCGAACCAGCGGCGCCGTCATCTCAAATGCGGCTCTCTTCCACAAGGCTTCGCTTGGAATGATCAGGCTGGAGACGATACCGACTTGAATGGCGGTCGTGTTTCCGGAGAATGAGCCGAGCTGCTCCACCCAACCGCCCAGAAAGGCGATCCCGAACAGTCCAAACACAACCCCTCCCGTCGCCAGGGCCGTGAGCCGGCTGCTGCAGGCCATGGTGAGGGTCATGATCAATATCGCCTCCAGGTACATGAGCGCCAGCCCCGGGATGGGGTTCGGGGGGAGGTACCCGGCTTGCACCCAGACACTGAAGATGACACCCCACGCCAGCAGAATCTGATACACCGCCAGCAGGATCGCAAAGGCCAACCATTTTCCCAGCACAATCGAAGACCGTCGGATCGGTTTGACGGCGATGGCCTGGACCGTCCCCGAACCGACCTCGCCGGACAGCGTATCGGCCGCCAGCAAGGCTCCCATGGCGATAGAAAGGAAGTTCACCGCATAAAGCCCGGCCATCAATACGAAGTTGAAAAACTCACCAGTGCCCACGCCGACCGAACCGGCCTCGCCGGCGCCGGCGACGACGGTGGGCAGCATGAAGTAGAACCCCAGGTTGAATACGGCCAGGAACGCCGCGCCCATGAGCAGTGCGACCAGGAGCATGCGTCGCCGGGAGGCTTCAAGCAGGGTCAACCTCGCCAGGATCGCAATGGCGCTCAAAGCTCGCCTTCCGTCCCCACGATTTGAATGAAAAGCTGCTCGAGCGACGGTTGATGAGGCGTCAGCTCGTAGACATCCACTCCTCGCGCCACCAGGAACCGCGTCACCTCGGGCAGCGTCCTCTGCGAGCGGATCTTCAACGACACCAAATCACCATCCCGGTGAATCACTTCACCGAAGGTCCCCAGGCCTTTGACGACCTCAGGAGTCAGATTCCCAGCGCGCAGGGTTACGCTCGTCGCCTCCAGGTCCAAATCCCTGACGGGACCCACGTGGATCACTTCACCGCGCTTGAGGAAGGCAACCCGATCGCACGTGACCTCCACTTCGCTCAACAAGTGTGAGTTGATGAAAACCGTCGTCCCCCGCTCACGTAGCTCGCGGATGACGTCGCGCACGAGCAGGCGGCCCACGGGATCGAGCCCCGAAGTCGGCTCGTCCAGGATGACCAGATCCGGGTCGTTGATCATGGCCTGCGCCAGGCCGATGCGCTGGAGCATGCCCTTCGAGTAGGCCTTGAGCGCCTTCGTGCCGTGGCTGGCCAGTCCCACCCGCTCGAGCAGCCCCCCGACACGGCGTCGCAGATCGGCTCCCTCGAGCCCGTGGAGCCGGCCGTGCAGGGTCAGGAATTCTTCACCGCTGAGCCAGTCGTGAAAGCGAAAGTGCTCCGGCAAGAAGCCGATCCGGCGGCGGACCTCTCGATCGCCCAACGGCGCGCCCAGGACCCGGGCCGTCCCGCCGGAGGGCGCGACAAGCGAAAGCAGTATCTTGATCGAAGTCGTCTTGCCGGCACCGTTGGGTCCCAGGAATCCGAACGCCTCTCCCTGCGAAACTTGCAGGGAGAGGGCGCGGACCGCGACGGATTCCCCGTAGAGCTTGCGCAATTGGTCGGTGTCGATCGCCAGCGCGGAGGCCAAAGCGCGAGTCCCCTCCGAATCACCTACCTGAAGTATCGCATTGAGGCGGCCATGTCGAGCGCCTGATCGGCGCTGTTGCCGAGCCCGCCAATGGCGTAGATGATCCCGTCCTTGACCCAGATCAAGAGATACTGCGGCGCGTCATCGGTCGGTCGCTGGATGAGATAGCCGGTCACCCCGTCGACGTCGACCTCGCGATAAGAAGCGCCGTTGCGTGGAACCGGGATGACCAGCGTCGAAGTCCAATCAACCGTCTGGCTGTAGAGGTGGGCCTGATCAGCCGTCATTCCGGAGAATTGCAGACCGATCTCGGCCAGCTGCTCGATGTCCAGGTCGGGCGGTGTTGAGACGGTCGGGCTGGGCATCTGGACCAACAGGATGCAGTCGATAAACCGGCGGCCGGGTGAGCCGGCGGTGTCGGGGTCGACGGTTTGGGCGTCTTCCAGAGCAGGGCAGTCCCCGTAGCCGGCCGTGACACCGGTCGGGATGTCAATTGATATTGTCGCACCGTCAATGGACAGTGGCAGCTGCAGATCGGTGTACCCGGCCGCGTCGAGCAATTCCTGACCGCGCGCCCGGTCGATCCGGATGTTGAAGGCCTCGCCGGCCTGGACCAGGAGCGCCGGAGAGTCCGTCCGATTGGAGGGTAGACGGACGTCGAAACCGGCCATCTGGCTGGCCTGGCCGGCGTCGTCAGCCACCTTGGGATCGCCAGCTTCTCGGGTCATCTCCAACGACGATGACAGGAGTTGGCTCAACTGGTTTGTGAGGAGCGTGTTGTCGGAGAAGGCAGTGAAGCGGGTGATGTCCACCGGCAAGACCGTGACGTGCTGGACTCGGAATAGGCCGAGGAACTCACCGGCCCAGGCACGCACCGATGGCTGCGACAGAGCGGCGGCCAACACTACCACGATCGCCACCGGTGCCCAGGCCGTTCGTGCGCGCCAGATCCAGGATGAGACGCGGGTTGGGGATGTCTGCACCAGGCGCGGCCTCAGGCGGGCATACGCGGATTCCGGCGATGCATCCATTGTCTCCCCGGCGACGCTCAATGCCGCAGCCACGCGCAGCGAACGCGCCCGCATCTCGTTGAGCCTCGCCCCGCAGCTCTCGCAGCCTTCCAGATGGCCTCCGGCTTCGGCCGCACGGTTCGGGTCGAGCTCGTGATCGAGAAGTGCTCGGATCGTCTCATCGTTCAAATGCATCGTACCACCTCCTGAGCCGCATCCCCGGCCCTCATGGCTGTCCATCTATAAGAAAAAGGGTCTCAAACTCGGCCTCAGCCCGCGCCAACAATGTGCCGATTGAGTTCGGCGCGACACCCAGCGCTCCCGCCAATTCCTTGTAGGAAAGGCCGGCGTGTCGAAGGGCGAGCAGCTGAGCCTGGCGCGGTGCCATACGTCTTAGCGTGCTCCGCACCCGTTCAATTTGCTCCAAGCGGTCAAAGGCGGCCGGCGGGTCGTCGATCGGGCTCTCTTCCAGTGCCTGTTTCCCGGCCTGCAACTCATAGTTCTCACGCCTTCGCCCGGCGCGCAGGGCGTTGTATCCAAGATTGGCGGCCACCCGATAAAGCCAGGCTTCCCCGTTCTTCTCGACGTCGTCGTGGTGGCGCCACAGCCGCCAGAACGCCTCCAGCGCCAGGTCCTCGGCTTCATCCGGCCGGCCGACCAGGCGGCACAGGACGGCGTAGACGCGCGGATAGTGTCGAATAAACAGGTCTTCGAAGGCGTCCAGTCTCGGGTCATCGAGCATAAGCGATCGGTCCGCGGGAAACCCAGCGTTCCGGTCTCACATTATAGACACCGGCCAGTCGCTTTCTGTGACAGGCCAGGTCTGGCCCCGTGTGGGCGGCGCCCGGCATGCGCGGCCAGGAACGGCCATGACGTTCTAGTAACCGCCGGCTTTAGCCGGCGCCGGACGGCACTGCGCACCCATGAAAGGTGCGGCTACCAGATCATCAGAAGGCTCCCGGAGCCTCTGAGGCTCCGGGAGCCTTCGCTCACCTCGGGGTCCCCTGCCTCCGGTCACCACGACCAACGCCGCGGCGATTCCGGCCAGCAGGGCGGGGGGATTCAACGGTGAACGAACGGCGACAGCATTCATCGCCGTACCTCCGTTTCTGCGAAGCGGGATCAACGGGGTCGGGAGGGTCAACCAGCCGGCCGAGTCCGTGATCTGATCAGGCGACTCCCCCGTTCTCGTTGGCCCAGCGGATCGCATCTTTCGCCTTGACCCTCAACCTCTCGCCGACAAGGCGTCTGAAAGCGAAGGCCACGAGACTACCTAGGGACAGTTCGATCACCCCTGTTCCCACGAGTGTCAGGCCCACCGGCAGCATCCATGCGTGTCCCAAGAAGTGCGCCCCTGCCGCGGCGGCGCCTCCGAGAAGGATCACCACGACGCCCAACCCAACCACGCCTTCCTGCAAGGCCTCGAAGACCCCCTCGAACAAGAAATCCGTCAGGCTGTCAAGGTCGGTGATCGAGCCCAAGGTGGCATCGGCCTTTCTCTTGAATCTCAGCACCAACACGATCAATACGGCCATGACCCCCAGAGCAACCATAGCGCTGTAGGCCAGCGGCATCTCCTTCAGCACCAGCCCGGTGAAGGTCAGCCCACCGGCGAGCGGCAAGAAGACCAGGACGATCAGCACGGAGGCCACGATCACGATCACCCGGAGGCAGCCTTGGATCGATGGCGAGAAGCGGGCGAGCGCCTGGACTCGGCGGTCGGCGCCTCTGACTACATTCGCAGCACGGCCTCTAATTGTCATGGATCACCTCACATTTTCCTCGTCATGATGATCTTGACCCCTGCTTGGGTCGCAGGGGTAGTTATCTCGGAGAAGGCGTCTTTGACGTTTCGGACCGCTCC
>Ga0326597_10014373_pt1 | contig 10380 bp, 8 predicted proteins | sample RVTome_12_FD_203789 | JGI IMG/M metagenome (GOLD analysis project Ga0326597, IMG submission 203789) | Soil microbial communities from uranium-contaminated site in the Upper Colorado River Basin, Wyoming, United States - RVT100D185 | ecosystem: Environmental > Terrestrial > Soil > Contaminated >...
ACGAGATCGAGCAAGCGCTGAAGTGCGCTGCGCGTCCACCCAAGCGGGGCCGGCCGCCTCGCTCCGAGATACCGAGTGAGCAAAGCGAGCATTTCAGCTGACGGAAAAGTTACACTGACCCCATTTACTCCATTTACTATTATTGTCAAACCGCGCCATCGTTCGGGAACCGGCGGCCCGAGCCCGGACGTGCGCCCCAAACCAAGGAAAATCATGCCCACCACCGACTGGAGCGCTCTGCGCGCAGAATTCCCCACACTCGAACACTGGACCTACCTCGACGTCGCGCGCAAGACCATCCCGCCGCGCTGCCAGGAGCAGGCGGTGCAGGACTATTACAAGGACGTCTACGCCGAGGCCGGCGCCGACGCGTGGGCCGCGACCAACGTCGCTCAGACGCGCGGCGAGCTCGCGCAGCTGCTCGGCGCCGATCCGGCCGAAATCGCCTTCACCAAGAACACGACCGAAGGCCTCCTCATCGCTGCGCATGCGTTCCCGCTCGCGCCGGGCGACAACATCGTGCTGACCGACATGGAGCACGTCGCCAACATCTGGGTCTGGAAACACTGGGAACGCAAAGGCGTCGAAATCCGCTACGCGAAGAACGACCGCGGCAGGCTGCCGCTGCAGTCGTTTCTCGACGTCATCGACGCCCGCACCCGCGTGGTGTCGACGGCATACGTCACTTATGGCAACGGCTACCGGGTCAACCTGCCCGAGCTGGGCGCGGCCTGCCGCGCGCGCAACATCCGGCTGGTCGTCGACGGCGTACAGGCAGCCGGCATTATCGCGACACCCTTGCGGGATCTCGGCGCCGATCTGATCGCGGTCGGGGGCCACAAGGGCTTGTTGGGCTTGACCGGCAGCGGCGTTGTTTTCTGCCGCAAGGAGCTGGTGGACACGATAGAGACGCCGTTCGTCAAAGACCCGGTCGCGCCCGGCTCCGCCACCGCGCGCGCGCACGTCCACAGCCAGTTCGATTACGTGCGCATCGCCCACCGGTTCGAAGGCGGCAATCCGAACTTCCTCGGGGTCCGGGTCCTGCGCGCCGGGACGCGCTTCCTGCAAGGCATCGGGATCGGCAATATCGAGGAGCGCGTCCGCCACCTCACGGAGGTGTGCCTGCAGGCGCTGCGCAAGCACGGCTTGAAGTCCACCACGCCGGCCGCATGGAACGAGCGCGCGCATATCATCAACGTCATGGTACCCAATCCCGGGGATATGATGGACGCCCTGCGCCAGGAAGAGCGCATCATCGTCAACGTCAAGGACGACGCCCTGCGCATATCGATGAGCTTCTTCAATACCGAAGAGGAAATCGAGCGCGCCGTCCATGCGATAGCGCGACGGGCCGGCGCAAGCCGCGCCGGCGCAGCGGCGTGACGCCGGGACGCCTGCATTTCGCGTAACGCGCCCGCTATCCGGAATCTTTCCGGCGCGGCGTTTTCAGGCGTGCAATTCGGCGCTGGTCGTGATCGTGGTGAAACGCGGGACTTCGAGCGTCGGAATCGACTTCAGCCCGGAGCCGGTGCTGATGAGCACGACTTGCTCGCCGGCGTCGATCCAGCCGCGCGCGATCGCCTTGCGCAGGCCCGACAGCGTCGTGGCGCTCTCGAGGCACGGGAACAGACCTTCCTCTCTCGTCATTTCGTCCACCGCGGCGAGCGCCTCGTCCGCCGTGACGGCAACCGCACCGCCGCCATGCTTGCGGATGAGCCCGAGCACCGCGCGCCCGCCCGGCGGATTGGGCGACTTCAAGCCGCCCGGCGGGATGTCGATCTTGCCCCAGGGCGCGCAGTCGTCGCGGCCCTCATCCCAGGCCTTGACCAGCGGCGCGCAGCCCACGTACTGCGTGATGTAGAGCCGCGGCAGTTTTCCCTCGATCCAGCCGAGCTGCAGCAGCTCCTCGAACGCCTTGAATATCGCAATCGCGCCCAGGCCGCCGCCCATCGGATAAACGACGGCGTCCGGCATCCGCCAGCCGAGCTGCTCGGCGATCTCGAGGCCCATGGTTTTCTTTCCCTCGAGCCGGTACGGTTCGCGCAACGTGCAGATATTGAGCCAGCCCGATCTCTCGCAGGCTTCCGCCACCAGACGGCCGCCGTCGTGCCAATTCTCGAGCAGGAAGGTGGGCTGTCCGCTTGCACGGCAGTGCTGGCGGCTCGCCGGCTGGGCATCGGTAGGCAATATGTTGACGCACGTGATGCCGGCGCGCGCGGCATAAAGGCTCCACGAGCCGCCGGCATTGCCGGAGCTGTTGTGCGCCACGGTCTTCACGCCCAGCTCGAGGTAGCGCGACACCGCCACCGCGGCACCGCGATCCTTGAAAGTACCGCTGGGATTGCGCCCCTCATCCTTGACGGCGAGGCGCTTCATTCCAAGGGCGCGGGCAAGACGCGGGGCCGGCAGCAGCGGCGTCCATCCTTCGGCCAGTGAAATCGCGCGCTCCGGCCGCTCGAGCGGCAGCAGCGGCGCATAGCGCCACAGGCTCGCGGGACCGCGCTCGATGGCCTCGCGCGTGACCTCGCGGCGCAGGCGTTCGAGATCGTAGCGGGCACGGAGCTGCTCCGACGGCGGCGCGCTGAGCGGCACACCCGGGTCAAAGCGCTCGCCGCCGGCGTTCTCGATATGGGTAAGGTAGCTCATGACAGCCGCTCCAGCTTGAAGTTGACAAAAATTTCCAACACCTGTTTCTGCTTGCGACGAGCGCCCATTCCGGCAGGCGCCGCGGCCGGCCGCGCGTCACTCCAGGTCCGGGACCGCAGGCTAGTGCGAGAGAATCTGGCTGAGGAAGAGCTTCGTGCGCTGGCTCTTCGGGCTCGCGAAGAACGCATCGGGCGCCGCCGTCTCGATGATCTCGCCATCGTCCATGAAAACCATCAGGTCGGCGACCTGGCGCGCGAATCCCATCTCGTGCGTGACGACCATCATCGTCATGCCTTCCGCCGCCAGCTCGACCATGGCATCCAGGACCTCGCTGATCATCTCCGGATCAAGGGCCGAAGTCGGCTCGTCGAAGAGCATCACCTTGGGCTTCATCATCAGCGCGCGCGCGATCGCGACGCGCTGCTGCTGGCCGCCCGACAGCTGCCCGGGGAACTTGCGCGCCTGCTCGGGAATCTTCACGCGCGCCAGCAGCGCCATCGCTCGCTCCTCCGCTTCGCGGGCGGACATGCGCTGAACGAGCGTAGGCCCGAGCACGAGGTTCTCCATGACCGTCATGTGCGGAAACAGGTTGAAGCTCTGGAATACCATGCCGACCTCCCGGCGCACCGCCTCGATCCGCCGCAGATCGTCGTTGAGCTCCGTGCCGTCGACGATGATGCTCCCCTCCTGGTGCGCCTCCAGCCGGTTGATGCAGCGGATCATGGTCGATTTGCCGGAGCCGGAGGGACCGCAGACGACGACGCGCTCCCCGAGCCGCACTGTGAGGTTGATGTCGCGCAGGACGTGAAAATCCCCGAACCACTTGTTGACGTCGCGCAGCTCGATCATCGGCCGGGACTTGTCAGGCTCATCGCTCATTGGATCGCTCTCAGAAGTTCCGGCCCGTGGCGAGCTTGCGCTCGACCGACTCGCTGTATTTCGACATCGCGAAGCAGAAGACGAAATACAGCGCGAAGATGAACAGGTATGCTTCGGGCGCGTAGAGCACCCATTCCGGGTCCTGGATCGCGGCCGACGTGGCGCCGAGCACGTCGAAGAGACCGACGATGCTCACGAAGGTCGTGTTCTTGAACGCGCGGATGATGTCGTTCATCAGCGGCGGGATCACGATGCGCAGCGCCTGCGGCAGGATGATGCGGCGCGTGCGCTGCCAGTAGGTGAGGCCGACCGCGTTCGCGGCCTCGGTTTGCCCGTACGGAATCGCCTGCAGGCCGCCGCGCACGATCTCGGCGGCGTAGGCGGCAAAAAAGATGATCATGCCGAGCTGCGCGCGCAGCAGCTTGTCGATGGTGACGCCCTCCGGCATGAACAGCGGCAGCATCAGCGAGGCCATGAAGAGCACCGTGATGAGCGGCACGCCGCGCGTGATCTCGATGAGGCCGACACAGAGCGCCTTCACCACCGGCAGCTCGGAGCGCCGGCCGAGCGCGAGGAGCACCGCCAGCGGGAGCCCGCCGACCACCGTGCCGATGAAGATCAGGAGCGTGAGCGGCAGCCCGCCCCACTCGTGAGTGCCCACCGGCGCGAGGCCGAGCACGCCGCCGAACATGAGGGTGAAAACGGCGCCCAGGGCGACGACCCACACGGCGAACAGCCCGTAGGACCAGAAGCGCTCGAACCCCGAGGCGACGGCGAGCACGATGATGATGGCCATCGCGAGGGTGGCGCGCCAGTGCTCCTCGTACGGGTAGGTGCCGAAGAGGATCAGCCGGTATTTCTCCGCGACGATCGCCCAGCACGCGCCGCCGGCCGACCGGCAGGCGCTGTCCGGGCCGGTCCACACGGCATCGAGCACCGCCCATGCCAGCAGATCGGGCACGATCAGCACCAGCGCCCAGGCGATCGCAAGCGTCAGCACGACGTTGTGCGCGCCGTTGAAGAAACGGCGATGCGCCCAGTGCAGCGGCCCCGTCTCCCGGCGCGGAGGGGGCCGGCGCGGCGCCGAAGGCGAAGTGGCGGCTGCGTCGGCCATCAGCGCTCCCGGATGCGCATCGCGTGGTTGTACCAGTTCATCAGCGCCGCGATCACGAAGCTGATGGTGAGATAGACGGCCATCATGATCACGATCGCCTCTATCGTATTGCCGCTCAAGGTGATGATGGTATTGCTCACGTTGAAGAGCTCAGGGTAGCCGATGGCGACGCCGAGCGAGCTGTTCTTGATGGTGCTCACGTATTGGGCCGCGGCGGGCGGCACCATGACGCGCAGCGCCTGGGGCAGCACGACCTTGCGGTAGAGGTGGCCAGGGCTCAGGCCGATCGCCCGCGCCGCCTCGATCTGGCCGCGCGGCACGGACTGGATCCCGGCGCGCACGATCTCGGCGATGAAAGCCGCGATGTAGAGCGACAGCCCGAGCAGCAGCGCGATGAACTCGGGCGACAGCGTCGCGCCCCCGCGAATATTGAATCCCGCCATGGCGGGAATTCCGATTGCCACCGGCGCCCCGGCGATCCACCACGCGGCGACCGGCGCGCCGACCACCAGCGCGACGAGCCACGGCAGCGCCGGGCGCGCGGTTCCTGTCATGCGGCGCAGCCGCGCAGCGCGCCGTCCCAGCCACAATGCAAGAATCAGCGCCGCCGCCAGGGCCGCGATCGTCCACCACCAGGCCGGATGCGGATCCGGCCATGGCAGCGCCAGGCCGCGCTTGCTGAGAAACACGTCGCCGACGGGATTCCATGCCTGCCGCGGGTGCGGAAGCAACGTGAACACCGTGTACCAGAACACGATCTGCACGAGCTGCGGTGTATTGCGAAACAGCTCCACGTACGCCGCCGCAAGGCACGCCAGGATCCAGTTGGTCGAAAGCCTCGCGATGCCGACCAGCGTGCCGATCAGCGTGGCGAGCACGATGGCGAGCGCTGCGACCTTGAGCGTGTTGAGGATCGCCACCCCGTACGCACGCAGGTAGGTGTCCTCGGAGCTGAACGGTATCAGGCCCTCGCCGATCGGGAATCCCGCCTCCCGGGTGAGAAAGCCGAACCCCGTGGAGATGCCCCGCTTGGCGAGCGCCACCATCGCGTTGTCGATCATGAACGCCCCGGTCCCGATGACCAGGACGATCACCAGCGCCTGCAGGGTGATCGCGCGAAAGCTCGCGCTGTGCCAGACGTCGCGCAGCTTGACGGGAGGCCGGGGCGGCGGCGGGCGCCGCCCCGGCCGCTCCGCCGGAACACTCATGCGGCGCGGCCGGACACGTTGCGGGTGCGGTCTGCGCTGCGCGCGGGCGGTGTCCGCTGCCGCCGGATCACTTGAACGGCGGCGCGTACATCAGGCCGCCGCGGGTCCAGAGGTCGTTCACGCCGCGCTCGAGCTTGAGCGGCGATCCCTTCCCGATGTTGCGATCGAACGCTTCGCCGTAATTGCCGACGTGCTTGATGACGCGGTAGGCCCAGTCCTTGTCGAGCCCCAGGTCCTCCCCCAGCGCGTCCTTGGTGCCGAGAAGACGCTGAACATTGGCGTCCTTGCTCTTGGCGCGCATCTCATCCACGTTCTTGGAGGTGATCCCGCTTTCCTCGGCCTCGATCATGGCGTACACCACCCAGGCGACGATGTCCTTCCACTGCGCGTCGCCCTGGCGCACCATTGGCCCCATCGGATCCTTGCCGTAGATGCCGGGCAGGATCACGTAGTCTGCCGGATTCGGCGCGACGGTGGCGCGCGTCGAGCTCAGGCCCGAAGTCGACTGGATGTGCACGTCGCAGCGCCCGCCGAAGAACGCCGTGTTGATCTCTTTCTGCGTCTCGATCACCACCGGCGTGTATTTCATTTTGTTCTGGCGAAACACGTCGGCGGCCACTTTCTCCGAGGTCGAGCCCGGCAGCACGCATACGGTGGCGCCATCCAGGCCCTTGACGTCCTTCACGCCGAGCTTCTTCGGCACCATGAAGCCCTGGCCGTCGTAGAACGTGGGCGCGACGAAATCGACGCCGAGCTTCGCGTCGCGGCTCAGCGTCCACGTGACGTTTCGCGTCACCACATCCACTTCACCGGTCTGCAGCACCGTGAAGCGCGTCTGCGTCGTGGTCCGCACGAACTGCACCTTCTCCGGATTCCCGAGCACGGCGGCAGCAACGCCCTTGCAAGTGTCGACGTCCAGTCCGCGCCACTGGCCCTTGCTGTCGAGCGCCGACCAGCCGGGCCGGTCGCCGACCCCGCAAACCACCTTGCCGCGGGCCTTGACCGCGTCCACCGTCGGACCTGCCACCGCCGGCGTCACCCCAATCATCGTCGCGAACGCCGCGGAAACCGCAACAGCAATCAGGAATTTTCGCATGGGAACGCCCTCCTCCCGGTGTGTTGGTCTTGCAAGATGACACGGGGGTCAGCCCCGCGGATTACACGAATTACAGGAACCTCGGACAACGCTCTTCGCGCGCAGCCAGTGTATCTGTCGGCAAACGCGCCGGTCAACAGCGCGCAGGTTACGACAAACCGGTAAACAAACCGGGGTCGGACCAGCATAACGCACTGATTCAGGGAAGTAAGAAGGTCAAATAAGGTCAGCGGAGAGGCTTAGAGGCGCGTTATTAGGGGCAATATCGACGCTCTAAGGGAGCGAGCCATGCCCCGCGCCAATCGCCATTTCCTGCCCGGCCAGCTCTGGCACCTCACCCACTGCTGCCACGAGAAGGCGTTTCTGCTCAAGTTCGCGCGCGACCGGCGCCGTTATCTGCGCTGCGAATCAAAGGGGCCAGGCTCGAATTACAAAAAATCGAGCCTGGCCCCTTTTATTTTTTGCCTTTTATTTTTTGAGCCTGGCCCCTTTTATTTTTAATCGCTGCTTCAATACGCTGATCTCTTGCCTGAAGGGCCTCCTTGGGCGAATCGTAGTCTCTCGATTGAGAACCTAGCTGAAGAAATGCTGACAGTCTGTCGAATTCGTTCGATAAGTTAGTAACCTTCTCGGCAGCCTTAAGTGCAAAGAATCGAAGATTTCTGTTAAACGTCGCCTCTGCATAGTAGCGAGAGCATATCCACGAAGCTACCATTGATAGCACCGCTAGAACTACGCTCAGGAACAGAGTCTCGGTGTTTCGTAGTTCAGTTGACGAGATTATCCAGACGCAACCAACAATCCCGCCCACAAGCAACACTGAAACTGTGATGGTTAGAACTCTATTTTCCATGCGGATTGTCCATTGGTGTAAGTTCTTGTGAATGGAAGGGGCCACACATTCTTAGGAAGTTGAGCCCAGCCCCGTCGATCTTTGACCATTGAATGATCTATTGTGCCGTCTTACAGGTGTTCGATCCGCTCAGGCTTGATCCATTTAAGGAACGTCGGATCTTCCTTCCTCGACGATATAAGGACGACTCTCTTTTTGGCTCTGGTCAAGGCAACGAGGAAATTGCAGATATCTCGGTCCGTCATGGCATTCCCACCGTCACCCACAAAGTACAATTCGTCGAAGTGGGTAATGAAAACAAAATCGCTGGCGAGCCCCTTCGAGCTTTGAATTGTTGTGACTTTAATTGGTATATTTCTGAGGCCAGGATTGCGCATCCATCGCGAACCTTGAACGAGGTCGCCTTTCAAGGCCTTTTTTGCAAGTTCAAATGGGTCAAAATCAGTGCCAGTCAAGAATTCCGCTAAGTGTTCCTTGTCTTTGTCCGAATCCTTAATTACCCCGCGCAAGACAGTCAACATCCGTCTTACTCGGGACTTGCAGTCTCCATCGACAAGTTCATGGATGCTTTTTGCGCCCTCCTTGTGAGTTTCTACTAGATGGTCGGCTAAATTCTTCTTCTCGAGCAACGAGCGGCAGACAATGCGCCAGCCAAGATTGCTCTTGTCGTCATCGAGCAAGAGCTTGAGCCCATCGAACAATACGGGGTTCTTGTCGTCTTGCCTGTCCGTGAAGTCGACGTTCTCAAAGCCTTTCTTGCGTAGCGATTCGGCCATGTGCCGGCATTGTGTTTTTGTTGGTGAGATGATCAGAACGGAAAACTTCTCTTTGATGCGTTCGGCGATCCCAGCTATCTGATTTTCAATGAACCAAGGGATCCTGCGGGAGAACTGCTTGGTATGGATGAGCTTTGGATAGTTCGCGCAATCAGTATCTTTCCTTTGGTCCTCAAAATATATGTAGGGCTTAGAAACCCGGCCGTTCAAGAAACCGCTTTCGCCCGCATTTGTAATGATGTCATTGACTGCGTCAACAATGACCCGCGTGCTTCTGGAACAGTAGGGTAGGTTAAAGGATGCATAGTCAGGATAAGCATCACTGTGCCGCTGCCGAATGTGTTCTGTGCTCGCGCTCTTGAATTCGTACAGTGCCTGATCATCATCTCCAGTGATAAGGATGGGGCTCCTTTGGGCAAGTAGATCAATCAGAGAGACTTCCAACTTATTAAAGTCTTGAAACTCGTCAACCACGATTTGATTGTAAAGCGGGATTTTATCCGGCTTCAGTTCAAGATATTTGACTGCGGCGAAAACAATGTCCGCGAATCCGTAGTGTCTATCGTAGTAGTTCTTCCTGTTCTTATAGAAGGCTATGTGTTCGCTGTCGTCCTCCCTATTGTGGAAGAGCTTGTCGAAATCAATTTCTTGATTAAGCAGAAACGCAGCGTCTTCGGTAATTACGGCAGAGAGCTTAGGAAACAGCTTTGGGTTCCCCAGAACGCTGCGAGCGAAGCTGTGCAGAGTCCTCACCTCGGACATTCCGCATAGCTCTAGGGACAGGTCCTCAACCAGGCTATTTACGAAGGTGAGCGTAAGGGTCTTGCCTTTCCCTTCCAGAGCCTTCTTGAAGAGAAATGTCTTTCCGGTGCCTGGACCGGCAACCACGATTTTCTTCGTTGACGGGGACGCAAGTATCGCGTCAATGTGTTCTTGCCGCTCCGCGTAAGCTTTTGCATACCTGTCTTCGCTCATGACGTCATCCGGCGGCTGGTTCGGACGTTGTTTCTGCGGTTTTTGCGTCAGGGAGCAGGTCACTAAGAGAAGTCCGGAGAGTATCGCGCCAAACCCCGGCGTATGCCACCGGCAAGAGACCGTGAGCGCGTGAGAGCGGGAGGGCGGGATGGGGGCTTGTCAGGAAACGCCTGACAGAACCGTCGCGCGTGTCAGGAAATTCCCTACAAGAGCCGGGAGGGCGGGAGGGCGTAAGGGCGGGAGGTCGACAACTTCCGTGAGGGCGTGAGAGCGAAGAGAACCCGCGAGAGCGGGAGAGCGTAAGGGCGGCAGATGGAAAAATCCCTCTCCCGATCTCCCGATTTCACGATCTCCCGGCTCTTCGATCTCCCGACCTCCCGATCTCACGTGTTCTCAATGGAGCTTCGGCTTCCTCAAGAAGTCATTCCGGTCCGCCGACGTGACCGTGATGTGAAGCACATCTCCCGCGCGCGAGACGGTGAGAGGCACTTCAACCCCGGGCGCGCCCAGCCGCCACACGGCCCGGAAAAACTCCGCAAGGTCCTGCACGGCTGACCCGCCGACATCGAGCACCACGTCGCCGACCCGGACGCCGGCACGGCTGGCCGGACCGCCCGGTGACAGCCGGCCGACCACCAGCGTGCCTTCGGGATCCTGCGTGGACATTCCCAGCCACGGGCGGGGCGGATGCGGGCTGCGGCCGGTATTCAGCATGGCATCGAAAATCGGGTTGAGCAGGTCGATCGGCACGAACATGTTGACGTGGAGCGCCTCGCCGCTGACCTCCTGCTGCACCAGCAGCGACCCGATGCCGATCAGGTTGCCCTGCGCAT
>Ga0326597_10014374_pt1 | contig 10380 bp, 6 predicted proteins | sample RVTome_12_FD_203789 | JGI IMG/M metagenome (GOLD analysis project Ga0326597, IMG submission 203789) | Soil microbial communities from uranium-contaminated site in the Upper Colorado River Basin, Wyoming, United States - RVT100D185 | ecosystem: Environmental > Terrestrial > Soil > Contaminated >...
GAATACTTCCGGAGCGCCGGCGTCACGCACGTAGTGGCGGCGTCCCTTCCCTACGACGACATCTCACGATTCTTGCTGCCGACGATCCTGAAGCGGCGATCCCTCTTCCACATGGTGTATGAGACGCCGTCGCCACCGAGCTACGTGCTCGAATTTCATCCCGAGGCCGAGGGAGCCCCCGCCCGTCCGGACATGCGCTGATCCGCGCGTTCGTCGGCCCGCGAGCGCCTACGCCCCGATCGGCTCCATCTTCGCCGTGAAGTGCCTGAGCACGGGCGCCGCGTGCATGAGCCTCATCCCACGGATCTCGTTCTTCGTGCGGAACAGCTCGATCACCGACTCCGCCACGTACCGGATGTGCGTCGTCGTGTAGACGCGCCGCGGCACTGCCAGACGCACCAGCTCGAGCTCCGGGTAGATTTCGCGACCGTTCTCCGTCTTCCCGAACATGAGGCTCCCGATCTCGACGCTGCGGATCCCCGCCTCGACGTAGAGCGCGACCGCGAGCGCCTGCGCGGGGAACTGGCTCTGCGGGATGTGCGGCAGGAAGCGGAGCGCGTCGAGGTAGACCGCGTGCCCGCCGACCGGCTCGACGATCGGCACGTCCTCCTCGAGGAGCCGCTCGCCCAAGTCGCGCACTTGGTGAATGCGGAACGTCAGGTAGTCCTCGTCCAGCACTTCCTGGAGCCCGCGCGCCATCGCCTCGAGGTCGCGTCCGGCGAGACCGCCGTACGTCGGGAACCCTTCGACCAGGATGAGCAGATTCGTGCACTCCTCGGCCAGCTTGTCGTCGTTCAGCGCGAGGAAGCCGCCGATGTTGACGAGCCCGTCCTTCTTCGCGCTCATCGTGCACCCGTCGCCGAGCGAGAAGACCTCCCGGGCGATCTCGCGCACCGACCGCGACTGCTGCCCCGGCTCGCGCTCCTTGATGAACCAGCTGTTCTCGGCGAAGCGGCACGCGTCGAAGAGGAGCGGCAGCCCGAACTCCTTGCACACGGCGCGCGTCGCGCGGATGTTCTCGAGCGAGACCGGCTGGCCGCCGCCGGAGTTGTTCGTGATCGTGAGCATCACGAACGGCACCTTCCCCTTGTTCTCGGAGAGGACGCGGCGGAGCTTCTCCGTGTCCATGTTCCCCTTGAACGGGAGCCGGGCGCGCGCGTCGTACGCTTCCTTGATGACGCAGTCCATCGCCACGCCCTGGTTGTGCTCGACGTTCGCGCGGGTCGTGTCGAAGTGGATGTTGTTCGGGACGATGTTACCGGGCTTCACCGCGACCGAGAAGAGGAGGTTCTCCGCCACGCGCCCCTGGTGCGTCGGGATGATGTTCTTGTAGCCGAAGATCGATCGCACGCTCTCTTCGAAGTGGAAGTAGTTCTTGCTGCCCGCGTATGCCTCGTCGCCCATCATGAGCCCCGCCCACTGCGCGTCGCTCATCGCGGAGGTGCCGCTGTCGGTGAGGAGATCGATGAAGATGTCTTCGGCCGGCACGTTGAACAGGTTGAAGCCGGCTTCGCGGATGATCTTCAGCCGCTCGTCGCGCGTGGTCCGCTTGATCGGTTCGACGACCTTGATCTTGTACGGTTCCGTGAGCACGGGCCCACCTCCTTCGGAGCGCGTCAGCGCCCTCGCTTCTTCCCGTCGGTCGATGGCGCCGGCGCGCGCGTGCCGCTCGTCTCGAGCGCCGTGAGGACGTCGTCGAAGATCTCGAGCGCGAGCCGAGCCTCGGGCTTCCGCACGACCAGAGGCGGCGAGAAGCGGACCGCGCTTCCTCCCGCTCCGAGAAGGAGAAGGCCGCGACGGAAGCACTCGTCCACGATCCGGTCGCGCATCGCGCCGTCCCCTTCCGTGGAGCCCGGCTCCTTCACGATCTCCACGCCGATCATGAGGCCGAGCGCATTCACCCAGCCGATCGAACGGTGGCGCGCCTGGATCTCCTCGAGCCCCCGCTTCATGAACTCGCCCATGACGCGCGCGTTCTCCATCAGGCTCTGGCGGACGAGACCGATCGTGGCGAGCGCCGCCTCGCAGCAGACGGGGTTTCCGCCGAACGTCGTGCCGTGTGCGCCGGGCTTCCAGTCCATCAGGTCGGCGCGCGCGATGCAGGCGCCGAGCGGCATCCCCGAGGCGATTCCCTTCGCGACCGCCATCATGTCGGGCTGGCAGTCCCAGTGCTCGATCGCGAACATCTTCCCGGTGCGGCCGAAACCCGACTGCACCTCATCCACGATGAGCTGGATGCCGTAGCGCGAGCAGAGCTGGCGGAGCCTCTCGAAGAATCCCGGCGGCGGGATGACGTAGCCGCCTTCGCCCTGCACCGGCTCGACGATGAGCGCGGCGACGTCCTCGGGCGGAGTCGTCTTCTTCATGACCGTCTCCTCGATGAAGGAGACGCACGCGAATCCGCAATCGGGGTGCTTCAGGTTGAACGGGCAGCGGCGGCAGTCGGCGTACGGCGCGTGCGAGACGCCGGCCATCATCGGGCCGAAGTACTTCCGCTGCGTCCCCTTGCTCGCGGTCAAGGCGAGCGCGCCCATCGTGCGGCCGTGGAACGCGCCGTAGAAGGCGATCATCAGAGGCCGGTGCGTCTTGTAGCGCGCGAGCTTCACGCACGCCTCGACCGCCTCGGTGCCGGAGTTGCAGAGGTACGACTTCGCGGGGAAGCCGTCGGGAACGATCGAGGCCAGCTCCTCGGCGAGACGGATCTCGGGGCCGTAGTAGAAGTCGGTGCCTGACATGTGAAGGAAGCGCGACGCCTGCGCCTTGATCGCGGCGACCACCTTCGGATGCGCGTGGCCGGTGGAGCACACCGCGATTCCCGCGTTGAAGTCGAGGAACCGGTTGCCGTCGACGTCCCACAAGTACACGCCGCGCCCCCGCTCCACGACGAGCGGATAGGTGCGTGTGTACGACGGAGAGATGAACTGCTTGTCCTTCTCGATGAGCTTCCGCGCCTTGGGGCCCGGAAGCGCCGTCCGGATCTCCGGACCCAGCTTCGTCGCCGTCGCCACCATGGACCTCCTACCCTTCCCCGGCGGATCGGACACGGGGGGCGGCCGCGATCGCTCGCGGCCGCCCCCGCGCCGCCGCCCGACTTACTGGATCTTCACTTCGTCGATTTGGGCCTTCTGCAGCCGGCCGCTGTAGTCCACGTATACCGACTTCCACTCGGAGAAGACGTCGAGGACCTGCTTCCCCGACTCGCGGTGTCCGTTGCCGGTGTCCTTCACGCCGCCGAACGGCAGGTGCACCTCGGCGCCGATCGTCGGTCCGTTCACGTACGTGATCCCCGCCTCGATGTCGCGGATCGCCACGTGCGCGCGGTTGACGTCGCGCGTGTAGATGGACGACGACAGACCGTACGGCGTGCCGTTCGCCACCTGGATCGCTTCCTCGAAGCTCTTCACCGTGATGAGCGAGACGACCGGCCCGAAGATCTCCTCCTGCGCGATGCACATCGACGGCGTGACGCCGCCGAAGACCGTCGGTTCGTAGAACCAACCGCGGTCGAGAGCGCCGCCCGTGGCGGGCTTGCCGCCCATCAGGAGCTTCGCCCCTTCCTTCTTTCCGATTTCGACGTATCCGTGCACGCTCTCGCGCTGTCCCTCGTTGACGAGCGGCCCGACCTCCGAACCCGGCTCGAGGCCGTCGCCGACGCGGAGCTTCCGCGCGCGCGCGACGAGCCGCTCGGTGAACGTCGCCGCGATCGCCTCGTGCAGGATGATCCGGCTCGTCGCCGTGCAACGCTGGCCCGTGGTGCCGAAGGCGCCCCAGAGCGCGCCGTCCACCGCGAGGTCGAGGTCGGCGTCGTCCATGACGATCTGAGCGTTCTTGCCGCCCAGCTCGAGGGAGCAGAGCTTGAGCTTCTGACCGCAGGTCGCCGCGATCGCGCGGCCGACTTCGGACGAGCCGGTGAAGGAGACGAGCCGCACGCTCGAGTGCTCGACGAGCGGCGTACCGACGCGCCCGCCGCCGCCGGTGACGAGGTTCACGGTGCCCGGCGGGAAACCGGCCTCGGCGAGGATGCCGACGAGGCGCGCCGCCGTCGCGGGCGTGTCGCTCGCCGGCTTCAGCACGACGGCGTTCCCGCAGACGAGAGCGGGGAACATCTTCCAGGTCGGGATCGCCATCGGGAAGTTCCACGGCGTGATGAGGCCGCACACACCGATCGGAAGCCGGATCGACATGGCGAACTTGTTCGGCATCTCGGCGTTCGTGGTCTCGCCGTACATGCGCCGGCCTTCGCCGGCCGCGTAGAACGCGGTGTCGATCCCTTCCTGCACGTCGCCGCGCGTCTCGGCGAGCACCTTTCCCATCTCGCGGGTCATGAGCTGTGCGAGATCTTCCTTGTGCTGCGCGAGCAGCTCGCCGGTGCGGTAGAGCAGTTCCGCGCGCTTCGGCGCGGGAACGAGGCGCCACGACCGGAACGCCTTCGCGGCGGCCGCCACCGCCCGCTCGATGTCGCCCGCGTCGGAGTCCGGATGGGTGCCGACGAGCTCGTCACGGTTCGCCGGATTGCGGTTCTCGAATCGCTTGCCGGAGGCGGCGTCGGTCCACTCGCCTCCGATGAAGTTCTTGAACGTTTCGGCCATGGCCGGCCCTCCTGCTCGAACCCCGCGCACGGGGAAGCCGCCGGGGCCGCGGCCCCGGGAAGTTCACAGAAAAAGAGCCGCTCTGGCGGAAACACGCTCCTCCACCGTTGCGGCGCTGCGGAGGAGCCTCTTTCGACCGGAGCGGCTCCGGGTGGAGCCCGCGATCAAGGACGCCGTGTCATCGCACGATCACGAACTGTCCCGTGGCCTCTTCTCCGCTGGGCGTCGTGACATGATAGAGATAAACGCCCGGCACGATGTCACGGCCGTCGCCGTTCTTCAGATCCCAATCCTTGGACCCGAACCGGTACTGACCCCCATCATGCTCGAGAATCTTCACGAGATCGCCTGCCGTCGTGTAGATCCTGACGGTCGCCTTCTGCGGCAGATTCTGGAACTGGATCTTCGCCTGCGCGCTCCAGAGCGCATCCCCTTCCTGATAGGGATTCGGAACCACGCGCACCCTGTCGAGGAACGGAATCGCCTCGTCCGCGTTCGAGTTCGGCTGGACGATCGAAGGCCACGCACCATCCGCGGGGTCCTCCGGCGTGTCGATCTCGTGCACCGCACTGCCGACGAGCGTCAGGTCGTACGACGTCACGGAGTACTGATAGTCGAATCCGTCGAAGGGCCCCGGGATCGGAAGCGTGGGATCGCTGTCATCCTCGTCCATGCGCCCGACGCGCGGGAAGATGGAATCCGGATCGACGAACGCGCGGCCGAGATCGCGGAATCCCCACGCGTAGAGCGTGTCGCAGAGGCCGAACTTCCTGAGGAGCACGAAGTCGGAGTCGAACGTGGCCTTCCGCCAGACCTTGTATCCGGCGAACAGTCGTTCGCCTTCCTGCGGCACGCATCGCGCCGTATCATTGAACGCCGGCACGTTCGCAGCGACGCCGAGCCCGAGCTGCGCCGCCACGGCGGGATCGAGCGCGGCCGTGTGAAACGTGTCGCCCGGCGCCCGCGTCCATGTGAGCGTCACCCGACGGCTCGCCGGCGTCACCGAATCGATGATCGTCTGCGCCGCGACCGTCCCCGCCTCGGCCACCGAACAGGCGGCGACGAAGCACCCGATCCACCACGCTCTCCACGAGACTCGCTGTGCTTGCACGTGCCTCTCCTTCACCGCCCCGCCCCCCGGCTCCGACGGTGCGCCAGCGTGTGGCCCACCCGCGCCGCGGGTGGGCCACCGAGCGAGCGCTCGGGATGTGTCTCCCGGGCGCGAGATCATGTTACTCCCCGAGCAGATCCTCGAAGACCTGACCGCACATCTGCCGGACCTGCTCCTCTTGCAGGAAGTAGTAATAGAAGCCGAAGTAGGCGATGTCGCCCTGCGCGCCGGTGGGCGACTTGTAGTAGAGCGCCGTCGGCCTGCCGTTGTACGAAGACGCGGTCTGTTTCGCCTTGTACGTGTAGAGGGTGTCGAGCCCGGCCACGATGATCGGCGCGCCATGGAACGACTCAGCCTGGGCGAACCCCCTGTTTGTATCCGGAAAGCGGCTCCGATCGATCTGGAGCTGCGCCGGGTAACCCCGATCGACAGCCTCGCCAGAGGCCACGGCACCGAAGAACGCGTTCGCATCCGTCGAGACTCGCACCGACCGGATGACGCCTCGCCGGATCTGGAGGAAGCTGTAGAGGAACGAGTTCGAGTCGAAGAGAGAGATGTCGCCCGGCGTCTCCTGACCGGAAGGGCTGAAGGGCTCCTTCGGATAGATGTAGTTATCCCCTTGCAGACCGCCTGTCACCTCATTGCCCCAAACCCAGAGCTTGCCACCGGCTCCGACGTACGTCGCCAGAGCGCGTCTCTTGGGATTGTGGGCGGCGTTCTGCGGATAGTCGGCCGACGTGAGATTTCCGAGGACCGAGTAGGGAAGCTGGTTGTTCAAGGATTCGAGGTGGTACGCCACGACGAGTTCGTACCGCGACAGCTCCGCGAGCGTCGGCGGGAACGGCGGCTCCTGTGCCACGACGCCGGGACCATTGATCCAGCGGACCTCCCCCGAGTCCGCATACGCGAACCGGTCCTGGAGGACGCGGTCGATGAAGGCGTCCTGCGGGCTGTCGGGCGGATTCTGGTTCGCGAAGTCGTCGATGATGAGCACCTTCCTGTCGAAGATGAACGCGACGACCTTGAGCCTCGCGATACCGATCTGTGTCGTGCCGCTCGTGTCACGCACCTTGATGTAGAAGTAGTGGATGATGCCGTTCTCCGACGCCGGGAAGACCTTCGGAGTCAGGGTCTGAGTCCACGAACCCCAGCCGATCCATCCGCCTTCGCCGTTCGGCTTCCGAGCCTCGCTCGACGGATCGGGGATGTCCCAGCCGTAGTTGTACACCTGGATCTCGCCGCCGTAGTCGTTGGCGCTCGCCGTCCACCCGAAGCGGAGCGGCTTCTCGGCCGCGACTTCCCAGTCCACCGCGTTCCCGTTCCGCGGGAAGGTGAAGCTCCCGAGACTCGACTCGAAGAGGACGATCGAGGGGATCGCCGGGATCGACGCCAGCGACTCGAACAAGAATACGTTTCCGGGCGCATCCTCGTCGAGATGCCGCACGTACACCGGCTCGACGGCGCCGGCCTCGTCGACCGACCTGACCGAGAAGGCGTAACCGGAGCTCTCGAGCTGGTTGAAGCGGAGTTCGTCGATCTTCGCCCGGATCGTGTCCCACCGGTTCGTCACCGGATTCCACCATTCGATCATGTCGGCGAGACTCGAGGGGCGGATCTGGATCCACTCCTTCTTGATCGAGTCGGGGATCGCCGGGTTGGACCGGATCGAATCCGGCCATGCAAGGTTCACGTCGGCCAGCGCCGGCTGGATGGAACCGTCGGGATTCAGCGCGCCGAGCCGCGTCATGACCTGGGTCCACTCTCCGGGCCGGGTCGAGGTGGGCCACTCCTCGAGCGGGTTCGGCACCTTGACGAGCTTGTACCGGTATCCGACCGGCTTCCGGTCGGGGTTGCTCGAGTCGTCGTCCTGGCCGCTCCATTTGAACCGGACCGTCTGGGCGAACTGGGAGAGCCGGCCGGAACTCTGCGGCTGCTGGAAGATCGAGAACGGCGCGATCGTGAAGGCGTTGAAGGTCCGCTGGGCCGGATCGGAGAAGGCGCCGCGGTTATCCACCGCCCTCACGTAGAACGTGTGCCAGCGATGGAAGTCGCCCTCGAGCGCGCCCGATGTGGCGAGGCTGTCCGCACGGAACCGGAGAGAGCGCGAGAACTCGCTCGTCGTGTCGGCCGAGGCGAACGTCGGGTCGTCGATGGAGAGATCGAAGTGATCGACCGTCCCATCCGGGTCGTAGCCGAACCAGTAGAATTCGACTTTGTAGTCTTCCGCCTGGCGTTCGGCCGCGCCGCCGGTGATCGAGACGGACGGCCTGATGTTCGGTTTGACCTCTGTGGACTTCTCCTTCTCGCAACCGGTCAGCGCCAGGAGCACCGCGCAAGCCAGCAGCGCGCCGGTCAGGAGTGGACGCTTCATTGTGACCTCCCTCCGTGGCCCCCGGCTTGCCTGACGACGATGAAGTGGATCTTCCCAGCCTCCCGCATGCACTCCGCGTTGCACCGCTCGAGCTGTTCGTTGTAACAGTCCTCGCATCGCGGGTTCTTCGTGTACGCTTCGCGCACGTCGTCCGTCGCGCGGACGGTGAGCGTGTGCTCTCCTTCCCACTCCGTACCTTCAGGCAGCTGCAGGGTCCAGAGGATCCCGCCCGCGGGGATCTCGTTCACTTGATCGGGCACGGTGAGCGCCTGTTCGTATCCGCCGAACTGCTCGTCGTCCAGGCTGAAGGCGTACCCCGCGACGGTGCCGTCCGTGTCCCTTGCGAAGAACTTCACCGTGAACTTTCCGTCGGGCCCGACCGTGACGACGTCGCCGTCGCGCGGGAACTGGACGAAGTTGATGACCCGCACCGGTTCGAAGTACGTCTCATAGAAGATCGGCTTGTAGCCGACGTAGAACCTGAACTTGGCCTCCGTCCCGTCGGGCCGGCTCAGGTTGTCCACGCCGCGAACGGCGAAGTCGTGGTTGCCTTGCCGGATCTGGCTCGCGCTCACTTCGACGTTGGTGGTTCCCGCGTCCGTCTTGTCCGTCCAGTTGTCGCCGCCGAGACGGTACTGCAGCTTGGCCACGGATCCGTCGCGGTCCTTCGCCGACGCGTGCGCCGTGATGCTGCGGAGGCTCTCGCCCCCGAGCGTGTCGCCGGCGAAATGCCCCCCGTCATTGGACCAGAAAATCGTGTCGTTGACCGTCTCGAACCAGGTGTCCGGATCGAAGTTCGCGACGAAGCTGCGCCTCGACGACGCCTGGCTGAACGAGTCGGTCGCGAGCCCGGCCTCGTCGAGCGCCTGCACGTAGAAGATGTGAACGCCGCTCGGGAGGTTGGCGTAGCTCGCCGCCGTGTCCGCGAGCGTGCCGCCCACCCAGTCGAGCTCACGCGTGTTGAGCTTGTGGCGGAAGCCGACGACCCTGCCGACTCTCTGCCCCGGCACCGTGTCGAGATCCACGCCGGTCCAGCCGAACTGCACCGACCCGCCGGCGGGGATCGTGTCGTTCGGCTCGATCTCGTCGGTGGCGTCGATCGTGACGGTGATGTCGCCGGGCGGATCGAGCAACGTCCCGGTTCCGCGCGAGCGCGTGAACTGTACCTCCGGATAGGCCGCATCCAGCGACACGAAGAACGTCCACGCGGGCGTGTCGTCGCGCCTTCCCTCGTTGTCGATGGCCCGCACCCAGAACCGCCGGCCGAGGACCTGCGAATCGTCGCGCACGTTGAAGATGAAGATGCTGTCGGTGCGCGTGGTCGTCTGCCACGGCAGGAACTCGGCGTCCGGCAACGAGTCCGTGATTGCCCACTGGTAGTGCGCCACGAACCCATCGGGATCGAAGCCCGCCCAGTTGATGTTGATTCGGTAGAAGCTCAGGCTGCTTTCGGCAGGCGCACTCGTGAGAAACGTCTCGGGAGGCTTGTTCCTGTCGAACTGTGACGGCGGCTTCTCACGACATCCTGAAGCTGGGAACAGCAGCAGCACCGCGAGAGCAAGCACGATGGTGCCTGCTCCAACCACTGGAAACCTCATGGGAAAGGTACCTCGCCCCTGGTAGGTCATCCCCCGGCGGCCAACCCCTCGCAGGGACGCTATCAAACCGTCATCAGAGGTGTCAATCCCTAAACCGAGGCGCGGTTACCGGCCCAGGCCATTGGCCCAGGCCCCCTTGCCCGGCGCGCCGCATGTAGAAACGAGGGGCCGAGCCACCAGGCTCGACCCCTCGTTGCCGAACTCACCGGACCGGCGGTGAGCGAGCGCCCGCCGCCGGCCGGCCTGGAACGCTACTTCAAGAGCACCAGCTGACGCGTGATGTCGCTGTCGCCGACGCTGAACTTGGCCCAGAACACTCCGCTGGCCATCTTGCGGCCGGAGTCATCCATGCCCGTCCAGATCGCCTGATAGCGACCCTGCGTCTTGAACTCGTCGACCAGCGTGGACACGAGCGCGCCGCGGACATCGTAGATCCTCAGCGACACCTTGCCAGGCGTGGCGACGGCGAAGTTCAGCTTGACCAGCGGGTTGAACGGGTTCGGACCGACCTGGAGGCCGTTGGCCTTCGGGGCGCCCTGAGACACATCACCCGGATCGACGCCGATGATCGCAAGCGGACGGCAGTCGATCGCCAGGCCGGCACCCAGGAAACCCCAGTCGATCACGTCGCTCAGACGATCGACGATCGCGAGGCTGTCACGGGTGCAGTCCCAGCTGGCGGCCACCGGACGGCGGAACCGCGACAGGCCG
>Ga0326597_10014375_pt1 | contig 10379 bp, 13 predicted proteins | sample RVTome_12_FD_203789 | JGI IMG/M metagenome (GOLD analysis project Ga0326597, IMG submission 203789) | Soil microbial communities from uranium-contaminated site in the Upper Colorado River Basin, Wyoming, United States - RVT100D185 | ecosystem: Environmental > Terrestrial > Soil > Contaminated >...
CGGGGATGCCTCGTCCAGGACGGTGAGCGCCGCCAGCTCCCGAAAGAGCGCCACCAGCGAGTCCCTCTTCTCAGCCATGTTCTTGGAGTGTATCGCTGCCGCCTCCGATCGCGCCCTCTCGTGACAGACTCGCGGAAGAACTGGCGAGGAAAGCGATGTCCCGGACCGACTCACGCGACGCGATCGTGGTGGGCGCGGGGCCGAATGGCCTCGCCGCCGCCATCACTCTCGCACGCGCCGGACGGTCCGTCTTGCTCCTCGAAGCCGCGCCCACCGTGGGCGGGGGGACCCGATCGGCGGCGCTGACCCTGCCCGGCTTCGTGCACGACGTCTGCTCGGCCATTCATCCTCTCGGCGTGGCCTCGCCGTTCTTCCGTGAGCTGTCGCTCCGGGAGCACGGCCTCGAATGGGTCTTCTCCGAAGCCGAGCTGGCGCATCCTTTCGAACACGACGAAGCGGTGGTCCTGAAGCGCTCCGTCGACGCCACCGCGAGGGGGCTCGGGAGCGACGGCGCCGCCTACTGCGACGCCATGTCTCCGCTGGTGGAGGCGGCGGACCGGCTCCTTCCCGAGCTGCTGGCTCCGCTTTGGCATCGCCCTCGGCAGCCGTTGCTCGTGGCGTCTTTCGGCTTGAGGGGCCTTCGTTCGGCGCACGGCGCGGCCCTTCGCCTCTTTCATGGCGAGCGGGCGCGCGGCTTCTTCGCCGGCCTCGCTGCGCATTCAATGCTGCCCCTCGAGTCCATGATGACGGCCAGCTTCGGCTACCTGTTCGGCCTGCTCGGCCACGCCTACGGGTGGCCGCTGGCCCGCGTCGGCTCGCAGAGGATCGCCGACGCCCTCTCGTCCTGCTTCCGGAGCCTGGGAGGAGAGATCGAGACCGGTCGGCGCGTCGGGAGCCTGGACGAGCTGCCTCCCGCCCGGGCCGTGCTGCTCGACCTCACCCCGCGGCAGGTCCTGCGGATCGCGGGCCGGCGGCTCAGCGCTCGCTATCGTCGCGCGCTCGGGCGCTACCGCTACGGCCCGGCCGCCTTCAAGATCGACATGGCCATGGCCGGCCCCATCCCCTGGCGGGATCCCGCCTGCGCGCGCGCCGCCACCGTCCACCTCGGGGCGACCCTCGGCGAGATCGCGGCCTCCGAGCGTGCGTCCTCCAGGGGAGGGCACCCGGAGCGCCCGTACGTCATCGTGGCCCAGCAAAGCCTGTTCGATCCGAGCCGGGCGCCACGGGGCCAGCACACGGCCTGGGCCTACGGTCACGTTCCCCACGGCTCGACCGTGGACGCCGCTCCCGCGATCGAGGCGCAGATCGAACGCTTCGCGCCGGGGTTTCGCGACCTCGTCCTGGGCCGCCACGTGACGACCCCGGCCCAGTTCGAGGCGTACGACGAGAACTACGTGGGGGGGGACATCGCCGGGGGCTCGGCGGCCTTTCCCCAGCTTCTCTTCCGGCCCGCCTTCCGCTGGGCGCCTTACGCGACCTCCGACCCCGGCGTCTTCATCTGCTCCTCGTCCACTCCGCCCGGCCCCGGGGTTCACGGCATGTGCGGGTATCGGGCGGCGCACCTGGTGCTGAAGCGTCGGTTCCGCTGACCACGCAGACCCGCCTGTCCCTTGGAGAGAGCCCGCGAAAGGCCACGACCGCCACACCCGCTCGGCGGCCGGCTTCGATGTCGTAGGGCGTGTCTCCGACCATGATCGCTTCCCCCGCGGGGCAACCGAGGCTTTCGAGGGCCCCTCGAGCATGTCGGGATCGGGCTTCGAAGGCTCCTTCGGCTCGGCCGGGCGGGGCGGCTCCACGAGGCCCAGGATCTGCGCGCGATCGAGGAGCAACTCCACCTCCTCCGGTGGAGCGGAGCTGGCCACGGTGCAGGCGAGACCCCGTCGACGGAAGAGCAGGACCAGACCCCGCGCCCCGGGCAGCGCCTGGATCGACGGAAGCTCTCGCTCCAGAAACAGCTCTCGACGGCGGGAGAGGACGGTAGGCCATTGTTCCCCCGGTCTCAGGCCCCGTCGACGGGAGAAACGCGAGAGCCAGGGCCGCCGAGCCTCGATTCGAGGGCCAGGCCCGCGTGGCGCAACGCAGCGGTCGCGAGAATGCCCAGCAAGCCTCTAGTCAGGGGCCCAAGCACCGTCGACCGCGACGGACGGGTGGGCCGGCGGGACGACCGCAGGCGATCGACCACCTCCTGGAAGCCTGTCGAAACCCTCTCCCGGCTTCGGTCGGGTGCCGTCACCCGGTGGGGGAGCAGACGCGCCGCGAGGAGGCCGGTCCCCGCGGCCGCGGCCAGGACGAGGTAAGGGTGGCGGGCCGCCTGCTCCCGCCAGTCGACAGCCCGCTGGATCCGCGCTCCCAGCACGTCTACCGTGGCCGAGAGGCCCCGGCCGTGAGCGAAGACACGCTCCCGCAGCTCTTGGACCGTCGGCTCCTCGCGCCTCACGTCAACCGCTCCAGCCATTCCACTCCTTCGCGGAGGCTCCGCAAGGTCTCGCGGGGGCGCAGGTCCAGACGCTGGAGCCGGCGGCGAGCGAGAGACCAGAGCACGACGGCGCTGCCCAGAGCGCCGGCCCCTACTACGAGAGCAGCACCCCACGCGGGGAGGGTCGAGGTGAGGGCGAGCACGGCCGCCGTCCCCAGGCAGAGCACGGCCAGGGCAATGCACAGTCCAGCCAGGCCGCCGAGGATCAGGACGGGAAGCAGTTGCTGGAACCGATCCCCCATTTCCGCGATTAAGAGCCGGAAACCGTCGCTGAGGAGCGCTGACGCTTGATCGCGGAGCCGGACGAGCAGGTCCCGCAGCGAATGGGGAGATGCGACCGGCCAAATTGGAGCGAGCGCCACGCTCTAGTCCCGGCGAAGGAGCGCGCCTACGAAGAGTCCGCTCACGGCCGCCAGTAACAGCATCTGGACGGGACGACGGCGCACCTGTTCAGCGAGGATGTCGGTCGCCCCCTGCAAGTCCAGCCTTCGAATCCCGTCGACCAGCCGATCCATCGACGATACACCGTCGCGAACAAACCCGGAGGCCGACTCTCGAAGCCTGCTCCCCTCCTGCTCCATTACAGATTCCTCATTCATGGATCCGTCCTCTCAAAAAAAGGTTGCGCACGAACGCGTGAACGGCCGAACTCGACAGCAACCACGGGCGGCGGGCGCTTCAGGCCCGCCGCCCGTTTCGTCGCCCCGTCAGCTTGTCACCGCGCCCTCGCCGAGGAAGCATCCGCGGGGGCGGGCGAAGCCGCGACGCGCGCGTCTTCGGTTCGCTCGCGGCACGCCCCCCTGAGGACCGCTGCGGCCAGGCCCAGGAGCGCGAACTTCGGTTGTGTCTTCATGGTCCGACGTCCTTGTCGAAGGGGGCGAAGCGCCCCTTTCTCGAAGCAGCAACCGGCGTGCCAGCGACTATCGCCGGTCGCCGAATACGTCCAGTACCGCGTGCGCCAACGCCACCGCCGTCATCGGTACGAGGCCCCGACGGTAGCCTTTGAGGGCGCCGCGAGCGGTGAGCATCACGCCCACGCCCAGTCCCGCCGCGAAGGTCGCGAGCGCCGCGATGCCCGGATTCTCCTGGGCGTACTCGCGAGCGCCCCGGTAGGCCCGGCTGGCCTCCCCGGCGGTCCTGTCGTAAACGGCCGATACCCGCTCCTTGGCACCTCGCAGCGCCTCCTTCGCTTCCAGGACGGCTTCCTCGCCCCGCCGGTTCAGCGACGACGCCGCGGCGGCGCCCGCCCGCTTACGCCCGCGCTCGCCGCCCGACCAATCGCCCGAGGCGCCTTCGTTCGCTCTGTCCTCGCCCATCGCGGGCGTTTCCCCGACCTGTGGATCCTGCATGGTTCCCTCCTCAGTGATCCCGGCGGCTTTGTACGGTGCGCCGGGAAAGATCTTCAAAGTGCCGGCCCCGAGGGCTGCCCTCGGGCAGACTCGCTCTTCGGTCGAAACTTCACGCGACGAAGGTTCCCGAGCCTTCCCGGGCCTTTGGGGCGGCGCGTCCCGCGTGCCCCTTCGCTCCGTCTTCTAGGTTCAGTGCACGATCGATGCCTACCAGGAGTTCGCGGTAGGACGATTGCTTTCTGAGCTCGGGGAACGCTCTCGTTAGGAGGTGACGCAGTGCACGGCCGCTCTGCCCGCACGATCCTGACCCTCGCGATAGCCTTCGTGGGCTCGCCGTTCCAATTCGCCGTGGCTCAGGGACGGCCTGACGACCCCGCCTTTGGCGGGCGCGGGGGCCGAAACACCCCCCCCATCGAGTGGAAGAGTCGCGAGGGGCGAGCGGTCTGCGACGTCTAAAGGCGCGCACTCACCTTGACGCACCGGTGCGTGAGGAGTAGCGTCCGGCCGACCACATGAGCGCACCCCAAAGTGTCGCCGAGGGCCTTGGCGCGCTTGCCGCGCATCTGCACCAGCGACGATCGTTGATCCTGAAGACATGGCGCGTGGCGGTGGATGCGGATCTCGAGATCGGCACGGCGAACTCTCTTCCACGGAATCAGTTCAACGACCACATTCCGGCCGTGCTCGATGCGTTCGAGAAGAGGCTGCGCAGCGGGCCCCGGGGGGAGAGTGCGGCGGCTCGGTCCGAGCGGCGAGAGGATTCGGCGACGCACGGGCTGCAGCGATGGCAACAGGGCTACCACCTGCGCGAGGTGACGCGCGAGTGGAACCACCTTCAACTGAGCTTGCTGGATGAGCTGGAGACCTACGCCGTGGACCACCAGGACCTCGAGCCGGGGGTGATGGCGATCGCGCGTCGTGCGCTGGCCGAGCTGTGTGGCGAAGGAGTCAGCGAAAGCACGACGCAGCACTTCGCGCTTCAGAAGGTCGACGCGGAGGGACAGCTCCACGACCTGGAGCACGCTTTGGCCCAGTTGCAGGAGCTCGAGCGACGAAGGGCGGAGCTATGGCGAGAGGCGGCGCACGACCTGCGCGGGACCATGGGGATGGTCGCGAACGCGACGGCGGGACTGACGCTCGAAGGCCTGCCGGAACCGGCCCGGAGCGAGTTCCTGCGTCTCCTGCAGCGGAGCGTCGCCGGCTTCCACTCGATGCTCGACGATGTGACGAGCCTGGCGCGGCTCCAGGCCGGTCACGAGAGGCGGCTGGTGAGGTCGTTCGACGCCGCCACGTTGTTGAGGGAGCGCGTCGAAACACTGCAGGGCATCGCGAGACAGCGAGGCCTCTTCCTGACGAGCGAGGGGCCGCCGAGCCTGCCCGTGGAGGGCGACGCCCCCAAGGTGGGCCGGATCGCCCAGAACCTGCTGCTGAACGCCCTGAGGTACACGCAGAAGGGTGGAGTGACGGTCACCTGGGGCGACAGCCAGCCGAACGACCCTGAACGCTGGACGCTGAGGGTGCGGGACACCGGTCCCGGCTTCCAGGTGGGGGGAGGCGCTCCTTTGGCGGCCGCGCTGGAAGAAGCGACGCAGGAGGCACGGCACATCGAGGGGCGGACGCCGGAGCAGTCATCGGACGTATCGGAGCCCCCGGGGGAAGAGGGCTGGATCCCGGCCCGTCAGCACCGGGGGGAAGGCATCGGACTCTCGATCGTCAAGCGCCTCTGCGAGATCCTGGACGCCACGCTGGAGATGGAATCGGAGCCGGGTGTCGGCAGCATCATGTTCGTCATTTTTCCAAGGCGCTATCCGGACGCCGAGCGACAGCCTGGGTCGGACGCGGGCTCCGAGTAGCCGCTCTCCACGTCCCGACGGTTCGCTCTCAAAGAGCGCGTTCCGCGCTCAGCTGTGCCCGCCCGGCCCGAGCCAGCGGTCCATCTCCGGCTCGTCCGCCGAGGGACCGTAGATCGCGGGCACCGGGAGCTCGAGCAGGCGCAGGTACAGCGCCAGCTGCGCCCGGTGATGGATGAGGTGGTTCAGGACGGCCCCGCGCAAGACCGCGTGCCGGGGACGGGTGAACAGCTCCCGACTGGCGCTGCGCAGCGTCCAGGGCATCTGCAACCGCTCGTCGCTCACCCGAGCGAGCGCCTCCCGCCCCGCGGCCGCGTTGCGGTCGAACTGGTCGAGCACCGTTTCCCGAGAGACCCTCGGAGGCAGGGCGTCCTGTGGGCCCACCGTCAGGTCGAGGGAATCCTGGGCGAGCGTGATGCGGAACCAGCTCGGGAGCATGGCGAGGAAGGTCGCCAGTCGACCGAGGGACATGCACTTCAAGTGGGGCTTCCAGTCGAACCGGTCGTCGGGTACCCGTTCCAGGCAGCGTCGCGTCTGCGACATCTCCCAGTCGAACTCCGGCAGCCATCGGACACCCAGGGTCACGCGTTACCCTCCGCGGAGGAGTGACTAGTGGTCGATCTCGTGGCGGGCGACGAGCAGGCTCAGGGAAAAGGGCCACAGGGCGTCGATCCACTCGACCGCGGAGGCGAAGCCGCTGGCGCCGCCCATCCGAGGCAGCTCATCGGGCAGGAACTTGTAGCTCGATTCCGTCCAGATGGTTTCGCCCGGAGCGAGCCAGAGATCGAGGCCCAGGACCGACACTCGCACGTGCTGCGTCTCCTCCGTCACGAGGTGCATCTCCACCCGGCGCGCCTCCTTGTCGTAGACGGCACGGTGGGCGAAGGCCTTGATGTCGAAGTCCGCCTCGAGCTCGCGGTTCACGCGCGCGAGGGCGTTGCGGTTGAAGGCGGCGGTGACGCCGACGGAGTCGTCGTAGGCCGCCAGCAGGACCGGCTCGGGCTTGACGAGGTCCGCCCCCAGGAGCAGGCCGTCGCCCGTCTGCAGCCGGGACCGGACGTCGCTCAGGAATCCCCGAGCCCGGGGTGGCTCGAAGTTGCCGATGTTGCTCCCGAGAAAGAGCACCAGGAGGGTGCTCCCCGGCTGTCGGCGTGCGACCACCGCCCCTAGCCCCTCTTGGTGGGTGCCCTCGAAGGGCTGAACGGTGAGACCACGGATCCCTTCCATCTGACGCTGACATTCCGCGAGTGCACTGGGGGAGATGTCGACCGGGTGGTAAAGGACGGGGCCCCGGCGCGCCAGCCCCTCGAGCAGACGATGCGTCGTGCGGCCCGTGCCGCTGCCCAGCTCCACGACCTCGAGGTGGTGAGGCAGCCACTCGGCAATGACCTCACGGTGGCGGTCCAGGAGCCTCCGCTCCGCGCGGGAGACTCCGTACTCCGGCAAGAGAGTGATGGCGTCGAACAATGCGGATCCCACCTCGTCGTAGAGGCACTCGAAGGGCAGGCGGAGCGGCCGCGTCGACAGGCCGACGCGAATGGCGCGGGTCGTCTCGGGCCCTAGCAAACCGGCGGGCGCGAGCGTCGTCACCCTCGGTTCTCCACGCAACGGAAGGTCGCGTACGCGTAGGGGTAGTGGGGCTGGAACCAGTTGCGGAAGGAGCGGCGCAGCAGCGAGGCGTCGGTGCGCGGGGAGCCCCCCTTCATCACGTAGTGACGCCCGTCGAAGAAGTCGGCCGAGTACCCGGGGTAGAACGGCAGCGGCTCGAAGCCGGGGAAGGGGGCGAAGGGAGTGGAGGTCCATTCCCAGCCGTTGCCCACGAGATCGCCCACCCCAAAGGCGCTATCGCCGGCAGGATGCGTTCCCACCGGCGCAGGGTCCCAGAGATGGAAGTCGAAGGCACCATGACGGGCCGTCGGCGGCGCCTCCCCCCAGGGATAGGAGCGCTCGTGTCCCCCGGGCGTCCCGTACGCCGCCCGGTGGTACTGCGCCTCCGTGGGCAGCGAGCGACCACGCCAGCGCGCGTAGGCCGCGGCCTCGGCCTGGCTCACGTAGACCGGCCAGGAAGGGCCGAGCCCGATTTCGCCGAACATCGCCCGGTACCGCCACCCGCCGGAGCATCGCACCCAGAAGGGCGGATGCTCCCTGCCGGAGGCGCTGATCCACGTCCAGTCCGCATCGGTCCAGAGCGACGAATCGTGGTAGCCGCCCTCGGACACGAACTCCAGAAAGTCGCGGTTCGTCACGTCGTGCGACTCGATCGCGAACTCCTCGACCGGCACCTCGTGGGCTTCGTACTCGTTGTCCCAGCCCAGGAAGGGTGCTATGGATCGCGATAGACCGAGCCGCGGCCGGCCCGCGGGAATCTCGACGAGCCGGGAGCGCGAAGTCGGTGCGGCGGTGATCGACGGCAGGGGGCCGGGACGCTTCGACGCCAGGGGCAGCTGGTGGATGAGGTAGGCGAGAGTCTCCGCGTGCATCAACCGATGCTCGATCGCCAGGTTCACCGCCCACCCGTCCTGCAGGTTGGGGTGGACCGGCCGGTGGAGTGGCGTGCCCGCTAGAGCCGCATCGATCGCCGCGCGCAGGCAGGCGTTGTAGCGGCGCACATCCTCGAGATGGGGCCAATCGGCGGGTCCGTCGTCAGGGAGGCCGCTGCCCAGGGGGTCGATCCCGAAGGCGAACAGGCGATCGAGATCGGGCCGCCGGGGAGAGCGTCCAAGGCTGTCTCGAAGGACGAGGTTCGCATCGAAGACCTCGAGATGGCCGAGATAGAAGATCAGGCGGTGGCGCTCGGGCACCGGGCGCTCGCGCAAGGACTCTTCGTGCACGAGGGCGAAGAGCCCGTCGGTCCGATGCCGCGCTGCCCGGAGCCGCCCCCGAAGCGCGATCCGAAGACCCTCCTCGAGGTCCGCGCTCTCTCTCATCGGAAGGCGCGTCCCCGCGCCGGGGCCCGAAGGCACAGGTCCATTCGGGGAGGCTGAAGCAACGTGCATGCCACTGCCTTTCCTGCGCCAGTCTTGAAGCTTTGTTCCCGGTGGCGAAGGAGGGAGTTCCAAATCTACAAAGCACCGGCCCGCTTGGTCGTGAATCCGAGCTTGCGAACGGCACCGATCCTGCAGGGTAGCGGCGCAGTCAGGGAGCGGGCTCGGGGACCGGGTTCGCCGCCCTGTCGAATGCGGCCTTGGCGCAAGGCCCGGCCGTTCACTGAAGGAGGTGACCATGCGATCCGTCATACGCAGCACGGGGCTGACCGTGCTCCTGGCCGCGGGCCTGCTCGCCGGCGCGTGCAGCGACGAGAACGACGATCTCGCCAACCCGCCCACGCCGTCGCCGACGCCGACGCCGGCTCCGGAACCCACCCCGACGCCGGCCCCCACGCCAACCCCCACCCCGGACGCGACCGGCCAGGAGGTCTCGTTCCTGGGCAAGCTCCGCGTGATCGACGAGGATGATCAGAAACTCACGGTGAGCCCAGGATGGGATGTCGTGATTCGGCCGGAGACGGAAATCCTGAGGGACGGGCAGCCCATCAAGGTGACCGACCTCGTGATCGGAGAGACGCTCCGGGTCAACGGGATAACCCAGTCGGACGACTCGGTCATGGCGAACAGGATCGTCGCGGACCCGTACAACGATCAGTAGGCATCATCGTCGCAAAGCCCCGAGGCGCAGTATGGCCTCGGGGCGTTTCCGTTTTCAGGCGTCTTCGCGGGCACCGCCTTGGTGCGAGCCGGACGAATGGGAGGGCCCCAATGGACAAAGATCCAGTCTGCGGCATGGCCGTGACCCGGAGCAGCGTTGCCGGTCGCAGTCGCTATCAGGGCAAGACGTACTATTTCTGTTCTCCACTTTGCAAGGATCGCTTCGACAGCGACCCCGAGACCCATGCCCTGCGACGCCTGCAGGATGCCGCCCAACGCGCGGTTCCCTCCGAGAAGTAAGGAGCAAGATCGACACCGGGGGTGGAACGGTCCTTGCTTCGAGCTTCGTGCACGAGCGGCGCGCAAGGCCGTGGTTCTTGCGGCGCTCGAAGGAGGGCATGATGAACAGGCGGGCAAGCTCGAGCCGGACCCAGACCTCAGCAAAACGCCGTCGCCGCCAGCGCCTCTCCATCGCTCGGAACGAGGCCGCCGCCTCGATTCCCCTGTCCAGCCGCGACATCTTCGTGCTGGGTGAGATTGCCGCGCGCTCTCTGGAGGCCAGCCGACTGCGAAGCTAGGTCCCGTGCCGCGCCCAAGCCATCTCCTTTCTGCATTGGTGTGGGCGGGAGGCCGCGCTTACCATGGAGTGTGGTGGCGGCATTGTTTCTGGCAATCACCCTGACCTTGGTGGCGCCAACTCCCGTTGGCGCGGGCGAGCGTGTGCGCATGGAGATGGAACGGGCGATCGTCGAGTACGAGGCGGGGGACCTGAGCCCGGGCGAGGCCGAGGCCTTCGCGAGGCTCGCCGACCGCGGAGTCGCGGACGTCGCATCGCTGGTCGCTTCGGGCCTCCCGGACTGGGCACGGCGCCCCGGCCGCCTCCGCTTCGTGGTGAGCCCGCGCGTCCAGATCTCGCGCACTCACGACGAGGTGGTGTACCTCCCCCTGGAGCGGGTTCGGACGCGGTCGGCACCCTACCTCCACGAGACGGTCCACGCGCTCGTGCCTTCCCGCGGCAACCGCACCTGGCTCAGCGAGGGGCTCGCCTGCTACCTCGAGA
>Ga0326597_10014376_pt1 | contig 10379 bp, 7 predicted proteins | sample RVTome_12_FD_203789 | JGI IMG/M metagenome (GOLD analysis project Ga0326597, IMG submission 203789) | Soil microbial communities from uranium-contaminated site in the Upper Colorado River Basin, Wyoming, United States - RVT100D185 | ecosystem: Environmental > Terrestrial > Soil > Contaminated >...
TTCCCTATCAGATCTTTGGGTTCCTGAATACCCGCGCCCGTGTTGATGAAGATGCATGAGTGGCGGAAGGCACGCGATGGGAACACAGGTATGGCAACAAACGGAGGGTGTCCTTTGTCTCGCGCGATCAGGTAGGAGCCCATTGAAAGCTCACAGGCGTCGAACTCCTGGTACCGCAGCATGCGCCAGAAGGTCTCTTCTACCCGCAGCGGTAAGTAAGTCAGATCGACTCCTTCCACCTCGACCCGGCCGTCCTGAAGCGCCCGGGTGCGATCGTAATCCCAACATGCCAATGTTAAACGAATCTTGCCCATGAAGTGCTCCTGATGAAGTTCTTATCCAAACAAACGCAGCCGGCTTACTGGACCCCGGCGAGAAACTCATTCGCGCTGACGACGAACTGGTCTTTGTCGCCCTGCAACACCACCGCCGCTTCACCGGAGGCCAGCGTCGTGCGACGCTCAATCCTGTAAGTCTTGCCTCTGAACGTGATTTTTTGTCCCGGCGCGAATGGCTTCAGCCGCTCGTGATCCTGCTGCGGATCGATTTTTTCCATGCCTTGTTTTCATAACATATCGCCGCGCAAAGCTTAAGCCGCGCAGGGCCGACTTCGCCCGGCCGCGAAATTGACATCACTGCGAGCCGATACTACAGTCACGTTCTTAAACCAACAGCGGCGCCATGCGCCCCTGTTGCACTTATTCCTAAATCCGTGGGAAAGGAAGAAGGAGTCAAAGACAGCGGAGTTTGACCCGTGATGGCGTTCTTGACGATGTTCCAGCGACACCTTCAGCTCAGGGTGATCGCGTTGATTGTGGCCATTCTCGTCTTAGGTTTCGGCGTCCTGGTGATCTTCAACATCCAGCGCGAGACGGAGGCGATGGTGGCTGGAAACCGGGAGACGGCGCGGCTGCTGGCGGCGACCATCACGACGAGCATTGAGAACGGCATGCTCGAAGGGCGCCCCGACATCATCCGTCGGCTGGTACAGGAGCTCAAGAAAGAGCTCAAGGATGTACGCGTTCTCGACGTCTACCGGCACAACGGCGTGGAGGCGTTCAGCGACCTGGAAACCCTCAAGGAGGTCAACATCGACGCGGCGCTGGCCGCACGGATCTCCAAGATGAGCCGGGCGCCGGGCAAGAAGATCAACGATCCGCTGTTCACCCGCGCGGTCGAGACAATGGCCCCTCAGGAGACCTATGAGGCGACCAACGATGGCCGCATGCTGACTCTCTTCCGCCCGCTGGAGAATCGGGAGGAGTGCCAGGATTGTCACAGCGGCGACCACAAGGTCCGCGGCGTCGTCAGGGTGAGCCTCGGTCTGGAGCGGCTGGATGCCGATCTGCGGGCGGCAAGGAACCGCCAGCTTCTGGTCGCTCTCTTGACGATCCTCGGAGTGACCGCCTCCTTGGTGATTTTTTTGGGCCGCGTGGTGCTGCGGCCGATCGCCCTGATCGCGGCCGCCGCGCGTCGGATCGGCGGCGGGGACTTTGAGACGCGCCTGGCGATGCAAAGCCAGCACGAGATCGGCGAGCTGGGTAGAGCCATCAACGGAATGGCAGGACGGCTGAAGAGCGTCCACGGTGATCTCGAGGCGCGCAACAACGAGCTCGCCGGCGCGCTACAGAGTCTCAAGGAAACGATGCGGAAAGTGGAGTTGCTGGAACAGGTCAAGAGCGAGCTGGTCAAGTTCGTCCCCGAAGCGGTGACCAAACTGCTTGAGAAGAATCCCAACGCTCACGAGCTGGAAAAGCGGGAAGCGGACGTTTCCGTTTTGTTTCTCGATGTTGAAGGTTACACCCGCCTGTCGGAGCAGTTGCCGCCGCAACGGCTCAACCGGATGATCCAGGACTATTTTTCGAGCTTTCTCGAAATCATCCGCGCGCAGCACGGCGATGTTAACGAAACCGCAGGCGACGGCCTGATGGTGATTTTCCAGAGCGAGGCCGGCCCGGCGCGCCACGCGCAGAACGCCGCCGCCGCGGCCTTTCAGTTGCTGGCGAAGGTGGCGAGCCTCAATCGCGAGTTCGTCGGCATCTATCCGCCGGTGGCGATCCACGTCGGCATCAACAGCGGTCCGGCGCTCGTCGGGGCGACCAAGCTCGACGCAGCCGGAGGGGGCCGCTGGACTTTCACGGCGTCGGGACCGACGACGAACCTTGCGGCGCGCATCGCGGGGCTGACCAAAGGCGGCGAGGTCATGGTGGGACCGGAGACCGCGGAGCGGATTAAAGAACACTACGTGCTGCAGGATACCGGCGAGCACCAGTTGAAGAACGTCTCTCAACCCGTGCGAGTTTTTCGTCTCGTGCCGCCTGGCGTATATGAAAAAATACACTAGGACATTGCTTATTGAAACCAGCCACCGAGAACTCAAAGTTACTCGCAGCCCTGGCATTTTGGACAAGTGAGGGGATCGGTCTCATAGACCTTTCTGGTGAAGCACGACCAGCCCTTTTTAATTCTCATGAGAGGACGACCATGCGCATCGCAGTGATGGGCGCGGGAGCCGTGGGCGCCTACTTCGGGGCCAAACTCTCAGCGTCCGGCCACAACGTCGCATTCCTGGCGCGCGGACCTCACCTCGATGCTCTGCGCGGACAAGGCCTTCGAGTCGACAGTCCAGGCGGCAATCTGCGTATTCAAAACGCGCTATTCACGAACGACCCCGGCGAAGTCGCCGCCGTCGATCTTATCCTTTTTTGCGTCAAATCCTACGATACTGACGCAGCCGTTGGCTCCCTGGCGCCGATGATTGGAAGCGTCACAACGATCCTGTCACTGCAAAACGGCGTTGACAATGCGGACAAGATCGCGGCGCGTTGGGGTGAGAAGCACACTTTGGCCGGCGTCGTCTACCTGGGGTCGCAACTCGTTGGGCCGGGAACGATCAAACACTCGGCGGGAGGGAGGATCGTTTTCGGGGAGATGGATGGCTCGGTCCGGGATACGACTCAATCCATTGAACGGGCTTTGACAGCGGCGCAGATTCCATGCGAGATCAGCAAGGATATCCGCAAAGCCCAATGGCGTAAGCTGCTCTGGAACGCGCCCTTCTGTGCCATCAGCTGTCTGACCCGTACGACGGTGAAGGAGATCATCGAATCGGATTCGCTGCGCAAGCTCGCTGTAGATTGCATGAACGAGGTCACGCAGGCCGCCCGGACACAAGGCGTTAGTCTCGGGCCTGAACTCATAGACGAAACGTTGAATTTCTCCAAGAGCCTGGGTGACTTCAAGCCTTCGATGCGGCAAGACTTGGAAGCGGCAAAGCCGCTCGAATACGAAGCTTTCAACGGAGTAGTGGTGAAGCTGCTGCGCCAGGCCGGCAAAGAGGCGCCGGTGAATCAAGTTTTCTACGGCACACTCGAATATTTGGATAAAAAAATTCGCGAGAAGGCGACAGGTTAAGTCATGGGAATCGGTTCATGCTTCGCGGTGCTGAGAAATGGTCTGTTTTTATTCTATGCGCTGATCGCGTCCAGCGCCGTTGCCCACGCTCAAGCGACCGACCTGGTCGCCAAAGGCCAATATATTTTCGCCCTGGCCGGCGGCTGCGCTTGCCACACCGAACCGAAGGGCACGCATCACATCGGTACCCGCGCCTTTCCCATTCCTTTCGGCACTGTCCACAGCACGAACATCACCCAGGACAAAGAAACCGGCCTCGGCGCCTGGAGCGACCAGCAGATTCACGACGCCATGGTCAAAGGCATACGCCGCGACGGCAGCAGGATTTTGCCCGTCATGCCCTACGAGGCTTATTCCGGCATGGCGGAAGAGGATCTCAAAGCCCTGATCGCTTATCTGAGGACTCTCAAGCCAGTGCGCAAGGAAAACCTCCGACCAAAAGCTTATGTTTCCCTTTTTCGTCCTGTGGTCACTCCTTTATGGCTCAAACTTTTCGGGCGCTTTTCAAGTACCTCTGCCAAAGCCCCTAAGAGCGGTATCGAGAGAGGGCGCTACTTAGTCGAACATGTTGCCCTGTGTGGAGACTGCCACACGCCGAGAAACATGATCGGCGTGCCCAACCGCTCGCTTTATCTCGCCGGCGCCGGCAAAAAAATCGGGCTGCTGGGTAACGTCGTGCCGAACATCACGCCGGACAAAGAGACGGGCATCGGCGACTGGAAGCGGGAAGACATCGCCGAGTTGCTGATCTCCGGCACCAAGCCCGACTTGGATAACGTCCAGGGTCTCATGGCTGAAGTGATTCAGGGCACGCCGTATGGTTATAAGGACATGAAAAAGGAAGACGCCCTCGCCATCGCGGATTATCTGAAATCAGTCCCCGCGATCAAGAACAAGATCGAATAGGGGCGTATGGTAACACAGCCTACTATGGCGTCCGACGCAGCGCCGCCAGAGCCTCAGCAACATCCCGTCCTTTCGCTTCGATAACATCCATCAGCTCCTCCGGCGTACGCGTGTCTTCGTTGCCTTTTGCGTTTGGGTTGACGGCTTTGAGATCGAAATTTTTAGCTTCGATCTCCTGGCGCGTCACGGTCCAGCTTCGCTCGCTGCCTTCGCGGCTCGGCAACAGGCGGAAGAACTCTTCAAAATGGGCTGCCGTCAACGGAGTCTTCTTACCGACCTTGATATGGGCAAGGTCATAGTACCAGACCGTCTCAGTAGGTTTGCCCTTGGTAAAAAAGAGGAGGTTGGCTTTCACACCGGCGCCGGCATTTACAAAGGTGCCAGGCGGCAAGCTGACGATGCACCATAGATCACAGTCATCGAGGAGTTTGCGCTTGGTTTGACCGAACGCGGTCTCGTTAGTGCGGAATAGGACACCTTCGTCCAGCACGATGCCGCAGCGGCCGCCAGGTTTAAGACTGTCGATCACGTGCTGCAAGAAGAGCACTTGCGTCGCGCCGGTTTTGTAGGCGAAGCGAGTCTGGGCGTCTTTGCCTTCCTTCCCGCCAAACGGAGGATTCATGAGAACCACGTCGTAAAGTGCAGGCGCACCCTCGAAGAGCCCGCCGTAGATCTCCGCCCCAGTAAGAGTGTTGCCATGCCAGATGTGGGGTTCATCGATGTTATGCAACACGAGATTGGCGAGCGTTATGGGGTATATTACGTTGTCTTTCTCTCGTCCGTAGAATGTGCGGCGCTTGAGGGTTTCTAACTGATCCGCCGACTTGATATTCGCATTGTTTAGTCCCGCCATGTGCTCGAAGGACTGAGCGTGAAAGCCTCCTGTCCCTGAGCCCGGATCGTACATGGTCTCCCCGATTTTGGGATCGATGACCTTGACCATAATTCGGATGATCTCGCGCGGCGTGAAAAACTGCCCGCCGTCATTTCCTTTCTCACCCATCTTGAGAAGCAGGCCCTCGTAAATCTGCGAGAGAGTAAAAACGTGGGTTGGATCGACGTTGTCTGAGCTAATTTCGTGGACCTTATCGAGAATATCGAGCAGGTTTCTCTCGGTATCAATCCGGGTTCGCTCAATGCCTGAAAAGATCTCGCTTATGATCCTTTGCCGCGGTTCGGCATTGGGTCGCTCGCGAAGCTTCTTGAGATGAGGAATCAACTCGCCGTTCACGAACCCGAAGAAGGCACCCAGCGACCCATTCTGAAGTTCTACCCGTTTAAGTCCGCCCGGCGCCGCCCAATCTCGCCAGCGATACGGTACTTCCAGCGATGGCCGGAACTCCGCCCCAACAGCCTCCGCCTCTTCCGCTTCTCTCGCCTCCCGCTCATCGAGAATCCGTAGGAACAGAATCCAGGTCAGTTCCGGCACGTACTGCAATGCCCCGGCGCAATTCGACCGGCGCATGATATCGCAGATAGACTTGATCGCACTGTTGACGGACTGCGGCGTGGCGAGTCGCTTACCGTTGATTTTATTGTTCGCGTTCGCCATAAAATTCACACGTGATATCTGTAAGTTGGCTGCCTATTATATCGGCGTTCGCTATCGGCTAGGTTTATTATACTTTTCGGCCTCAAAGTCTAATAAGGGTCAAATCGCTGGTAGTTTGCTTGGAAATCGCCCGTTCGGTGACTGCCAAGTATAAGTCAACTTGTTGGTCAAGCACTTTTTCGGCACTTGATCATTCTTTACAAATTTTTGTAAATCTTGACAAATCTTTATAAAGGTTTATAAAAAGTCATAGATTTAACTAACAGGGACTGGGGATTCCCGGTCGGCAAAAGGCTCTGACAATAGTCGGGGCCTTTTGCTTTTTAAGGAAATATTTTTAACCCTCTAACCCAGCCCCGTCCGCGATAAAATTTGCCCTTGATGATGTCGTACGCTGGATTGGGCCTATTCGGATCGAGAACATAACGGGCGATCGGATAGGCCGCCAGATCCGCCATTTGAGTTCCGACAATGTTCATGGACTTTGATTTAAAATGCAACTGAAATTGAATTTGCTTGAAACGCTCAGCGGAGATGTACTCGGTCCCATCATTGACAATCCGCAAGAAGCTGAGCCTGAGTTCGTCGTCTTCCCGTTTTCCTCTAGCCTCGGCCACAATATTAGCACTATCCTGGCCTGCGTCCTCCAAGAGTGGCAACAGTCTTTCCATGGCGAACTTGAGTGCCAGATCATACGGATTCTCTGCCCACATCCCGTACCGGTCCTTATGCAACTGTTTGCGAATCACAGAGGCAATCAGGTGATAATCTGACTCCGACATCAAATGGTTAATGCGGTCGTAAAACGCTGGACGGTTTTCAGGATTTGTCAGAAAACCAAACTCACCTTGAGCCTTACGGATGTCACGGGAATGAATCACGACCGCTTCGTGGCCAAAATAGTCCATTTTGATTTGACACATCGTGGGGACAATATTTTGGACGTAGGTAGTTTGATCGCAAATCAGCAAAACCAGACCAAATAGAGGAAAATCTTTGTCTACGAGCTCTAGAGAATGGTCCCCGGTCTCGTCGAGATAAACAACCAAAGGCATTGTGTTTTTTAAACCTCGCCGCTAAACGCCCGGCGCAGGAGGGCAGCCGGGAGTTTTTTGATCGTGGCGAGTTGGTCCTCGAGGGCTTTGCGAGTTCGTTCAGCGGCGGCCATCTGATCTGCCAAATTAGCTACAATCCGCCTCTGCTCATTTGCCACCGGCAGGCCGACGGAGAGTTCTGCTAGTCGAACTGCGGGTAGGTGGGCAATTGTGGTCTTGGCATGTGAGTGGAAAAACTCTGCCATTATGGCTCCCAGCCATAAGCGGTACATAAGAAAATACGGAACTACACTCTCGCCCAACGGTCTCAACCGGTGAAGAGCTTTCTGGTAGTAGCAAGGTTCGATTTGTCCCTCCCATACCGCTGCCCTGCCGGGCTCGCCCCCTTCGCACACCAAGAGATCCCCGCTTCTTAAAGCAAACTTCACTTGTTCTCCATCACCGAAATCCATTTCCAAAATGTCGGAGAGATCGAACCTCGTCCATTGCACGTTAAAGTTGCGGAGATATGGGCGTGGCCTTGTCCCCGTTTTACTCGCGGGGGATAGCATCTTTCCAAGCTGAATCTCGCAGATATCGCCAATTCTTTTTCTCGGCCATTTCTGTGCTTCGGGGCTGTTGAAGACGGCGCGGAGGTAGGAGGCAGGAAGAGCTTTGGCGGATTCCAACTGTGCCTCAGCGGCGGCGCGCGCCCGCTCGACCGCCGCCATCTGCTCGTTCAAGATCGCCGCGATACGCTTTTGCTCCGAGAGAGGGGGAAGAGAAATCTCCAAATCTGAAAGGTAAGTCTCTGGTACCCGCTGTTGCCCAACGGCTCCAGTAAAGTAAGCAGTCGCAGCCCGCAAAATTGCGGGTTGGCGAATAAAATAGTGGACCCATTCTGGGATGATAACCGATGTAGGGCGCAAGACATGAAACTCCGTAGTCCCGAATCCAATACCGTCGCGAAGATCACGAGCGATTGCATGTTTCCCATTCTGCATACATGGCGTAATCTTCGCGAAAAGGACATCGCCTTCGAGGAAAAAAGTGTAACCTTTCTGCACTTCGGCAAAGGGCCTGGTCTCTGGTCGCACAATTAGCCCCAGTCTCTCATCAACCGCGGCCATAGGGACAAACGACGTAGGAACATCTGACGCTTGCTTTAGATTGCCATTACGCGGAGGGTTAATTTTACAAACCTCGCCCAATCTCACCCGCTGCCATCCAGCGGGGAATTCTCGCGTAAAGTAAGCGTTGGCGTTTAGTTGAGCCGACATTACGTTGCAAAGATCCTCTCTTTAGTCTCGCGCAAAATCTCTGCCGGTTTGCCTAGATCCTTCAGCGCGTCTAATCCACCCGCCTTCCTCACCTCTGGCGTTTGAAACACCTGTGGGTTTTCCAGTCCATCGGTGCCCGCGCGGGAGAATTGAGAAGCGAGAGTTTTGAGTGTGGCCGACGTCTTTACTGGAAGGCCGTCGAGCCATTTCTGGTGCTTAGAGTTAAACGCGTCGGCGCGTTCGGTCCGGCGCTTCGGGGCAAGGCCGTAGCCAAGTTCGGCCAGCACATCATAAAGGTCGAAGTCGGTCATTTCTTCGAGGGAACGAACAAGTGAGGCCGAGCGGCCCGCGTCGGGAAGCTTCCCCAAGAGCTCTCTACGTTTCGGCGGCTCGATCCAGTTGGCGCGGAAGCTTTCCAGCGTCGGCGCTTCTCCTACCAATTTAGCCGCGAGGCGTTGTTTGTATTCCTCCACCGTTACCGGCATGGCCTTTCCATCTACTTGCGTGACGATGTAACGCCGGGCATCGCTGACGCGAATGTCGAAGCCCTCCACGAGTATGGCTCGCTCCGGCGGCTCGGGCGGTTCGGGTCCGGGGCCTTCCTTGGGTTTCCGCGGTGGTGTGAACTTGCTTTTGAACTCCGCTCCGAACAGCCGCGTGGCGTCGGTGTAGTCATAGACGTGGAACATGAGCTTGTTGGACGGAAGATCGATGCGCGTGCCGCGTCCGACCATCTGGTAAAAGGCGATGGGTGACCGGACGTATTTGAAGAAGACGATATTGCTGACGACGGGAACGTCGACGCCCGTGGTTAGAAGATCGACCGTTGTGGCAACAAAGTGATGGCGCGAGCCGCCGCGCAGGTCCGCGATGTAGTCGGAGCCGCCGACTGCGGCGGTGCATTTGAACGCATATGGCTCTAGCCGTTGCTTGCCTTTCTTGGCGCACCATTCGGCATACAGGTTGTTCATGGCCGAGGCGGCATCGTCGGCGTGGCGGTCGCGGGTACAGAAGACAATCGTTTTCTGTTCCGGGCCACCGGTTTCAAGCAGATGATCGAAGAGATCCTTACACATCGCAGCGACGCGCTCAGGGATCAAAATCCTATCCTCAATTTCAGGCGCGGCGTACCTTTCGCGCAATTCGTCCTGGCCGATGGTCTCGCCGGTGATCGCATCCGTGATGTCTTTGCCGCTCAAGTCCCCGCGGCTTATCCCGCTCTCGCGCTCGTTAACTTGCTTGTTATCGTGAAACAGATCAAAGCGGTGAATCTCGCAGGCGGCAAGATAACCGTCCTCGATCCCCTGGCTCATATCGTATTCGTAAACCGGCTCGCCAAAATAAGCCAAGTTGTCCGCCGTAACCTTGGCGTCCGCTTGGGCCTCTCGTGTTCGCTCCGTGATCTCAAGCTTCCTGGGCGTTGCGGTCAGGCCGATCTGAACGGCAGCGGGATTTCTTGTCAGGACCTGAGACCACTTTCCCCAGGCCGATCGGTGGCACTCGTCGATTACGATGTGGCTGAAATAGTGCTCCGGATAAAAGGTCGTGAGAAAGTTGGCGTCTCCCTCTTCCGTGTCAACGCCGAGAGTCTGGTAGGTCGCCACGTGCAGGCGCGCGTTTTTGGCGTTGTTGGTGCCGTCTGATATTCTATAGACCTCCGCGGCGTCGGTGCCAAAAACATTCTGAAAGGCGCCCAATCCTTGCTGCCGCAGTTCATCGCGGTCGCAAACAAACAGCGCCCGCTTGAGCTGGCCCGCATCGGCAATGCGCTTGAGGGTATTTACGGCGATAAAGGTCTTACCGGAACCCGTGGCCAGCGAGAGGAGCGCGCGTTTTGGTTCGCCCTTCTTTTCGCAGCGCGCGACCTTTTCCAGCACGGCGCGAATGGCTGCGTCTTGATAATAGCGACGAGTTGCCTCGCCGCCGGGATAGCGTGCCAGCAACGGCTGCGCCGCAGGATCGCTTAGACTGAATCCGACTGCCGCCTCGTAGCGCTGCCGCAAGTGAGCTGGCGTCGGGAACTCGCTCAGAGGACGCGGCTTTGAGGTCTGGCCCGTGACGAGATCGTACTCGACAAAAAGATGGCCGTTGCTTGAATAGACGAACTTTACGTTGAGCCGCTTGCAAGCGCCGTATGCTTTGGCTTGTTCCAGACCATGAGTTGGTGGCAGGTTTTCCGCCTTGGCTTCGATG
>Ga0326597_10014377_pt1 | contig 10379 bp, 8 predicted proteins | sample RVTome_12_FD_203789 | JGI IMG/M metagenome (GOLD analysis project Ga0326597, IMG submission 203789) | Soil microbial communities from uranium-contaminated site in the Upper Colorado River Basin, Wyoming, United States - RVT100D185 | ecosystem: Environmental > Terrestrial > Soil > Contaminated >...
TGCCCCCCGACCAGACGGCCGCGGACTTCCTCGGGTACGCCGCGGAGCTCGGTGGGCTTCCGGTTCGGGCGGCGCGCCAGCGGGCCAGCGACGTCCTCGGGCTGGTCGGGCTGCATGAGGAGCGATTCCGCTACATCGGCGAGTTCTCCACGGGCATGCGGCAGCGCGCCAAACTTGCTCAGGCGATAGTCCATGATCCGTCCCTCGTCCTGCTCGACGAGCCGACATCCGGCCTCGACCCCGAAGGACGCGAGGAGATGCTCGACCTGGTCACCCGGCTCGAAGGGTTCGGCATCAACGCGATCATCTCCTCGCATGTGCTCACCGACATCGAACGCACCTGCGACTGGGTGATCATGCTCGACGGCGGCAAGGTGCTTCGCTCCGGGCCCCTGACCGACCTCTCGAGCACCGACGAGGTGGAGCTGGAGATCATCGGCGATCCCGAGAGCGTCGCCGCCGCGGCGCGTCGGATGGGGGCGACCATCACGGTTACCGGAACCGTGGTACATGTGGCGGCCCCGGGCCGCGACGCATTCGAACTCGCCCGCGACGCCCTGGCCGAGGCCGGGGCCCCCTTGCGGAGGCTGGGGGCGAAGCGCACCACACTCGAAGACGTCTTCATGGGTGAGGACACCGGTGGCTGAAGGCGTCGTCTTCGATCTCGGGTGGCGACCCCACGAGGGACCTCGTCTCGGACGCGCCGGAGCCCGCATCGCCGTCTACAAGGACGGCCTGCGACGCGTCCTCGGGCTGCGTCGCCGGGCACGACGCAAGGTGTTTCCCTTCGTGATGCTGTCCGCGGCGCTGGTCCCCGGCCTGTTCGTGGTCGGCATCGGGGTGGTGCTCCGCGATTTCGGTGAAATCGCCAACTTCTTCGGCCACGCCGAGTACTTCAACTTCACGAGGGTGCTCGCATTGATCTTCATCGCCCTCGCCGCCGGCGAGTTGCTCGTCCCCGACCGGGTCAACGGAACCCTCTCGGTGTATGCGTCACGCCCGCTGACCACCACCGACTACGTCGCCATGAGGGCGGCATCGCTGGCAACGGTGGTGGCCGCCTTCCTCTGGATACCCCACCTCGCTCTCTTCCTCGGCCGGGCGTGGGTCGGCGGGTTCGGCTCGTATGTGGCGGCGAACGTCGAGATCCTCTGGGAGACCCTGATCGCCTCGCTGGTCTACTTCGCGGCGTTCGCCCCGCTCGCCTTTCTCATCGCGGCGTTCTCCAAGCGCGCCGCGGTCGCCGCCGGCCTGTTCATCGGTGTGATCACCATCGGGGGGCAGACGGTGGCCGGGCTCGTGCGATCGGGTTTCGACGTCCTCGGACTCTTCGATCTCTCGCACAATGCCGGCTACGTGAAGGACTGGGTGCTCGGCGCATCCTCCCAGCGTTGGTCGCCAGAACTGGCCGGCTATGAGCCGTGGATGTCGCTGCTCGTCATCATCGGCGTCGCCGCCCTCTGCTTCCTCGGGGTTCACGCCCGGCACCGGAGCGAACGGTGACCACCTCCCCAGCAGTCGTCGCCAATCCGACGGTCGAGGCACGCGAGGTCTCGAAGTGGTTCGGCCAAAAGGTGGCGGTGTCCGACGTCACCTGCTCCTTCGGGCCGGGCCTCACCGGCCTCCTCGGCCCCAACGGCGCCGGCAAGACGACGCTGCTGCGGATGATCTGCGGCCTGCTGTCCACCTCTGACGGCTCGGTCTCGATCCACGGGACCGACCCGCGGCGCGACCACCGGGTGTATCGCACCGTCGCCCTGGTACCCGAGGAGGACGCGGTGTACGGGTTCCTCAGTGCCCGACGCTTCGTGACGTATGCGGCCGACCTCTCCGGCGTTTCCCGGGCGGGTGTCGACGAAGCGATTGCCCTGGTCGAGCTGATCTCCGCCGCCGACCGCCCCATCGCCGAATTCAGCAAGGGGATGCGACAGCGCGCCAAAGTGGCGGCCGCCCTCGTCACCGACCCCGACGTGCTCGTGCTCGACGAGCCTCTGAATGGGACCGATCCCGTGCAGCGGGCGCACCTCATCGAGATCTTCAAGCGCCTCGCCAGGAGCGGCAAGACCGTCATCGTCTCCTCCCATGTACTCGCCGAGGTGGAACGCATGGCCGACCGGGTGATCGCCATCGTCGACGGGCGGCTCGCCGCCGCCGGGGACATCCACGCCATCCGCCAGGCGATGGCGGACATCCCCTATCGCCTCCGCATCGACATCGAACAGCCGAGGCGGGTGGCGGCACGGCTCATCGACTCCGACAACGTGTCGTCGGTGACGGTGACCGGGCAGACGCTCCGCGTCGAAACCTCCGATCTCCCCGCCCTCGGCACCGAGCTGCCCCGACTCGCCAAGGACCTCGGGGTCCGCCTCACGGTGTTCGAGCCGGAGGACGAGTCACTCGAGAGCGTGTTCCGCTACCTCGTCCGGAGGCGGAAGTGAGGGCGTTCCTTGCGATCGTCCGGGTGACGCTGCGCCAGGTGCTGGGCGGGAAACGCTGGATCTTGCTCGGCCTGCTCAGCTTCGTCCCCGCCGTGGTGATGTGGTTCTCGTCGGCGAACGCCACCGCCGACGAAGCATTCGTCCTGTATCACGAGGCGCCGCTCGGGCTGCTCCTGCTGATCGTGCTTCCTGTCGTGGCCCTGGTCATCGGGGCGGGGGCAATCGGTGACGAGCGCCGCGATGCGACGCTGTCGTTCCTCCTGCTTCGCCCGATCCGCCGAGCAACCATCGTCGGGGCCAAGTTCGTGGCCGCCTGGCTCGCCACCACGCTCATCGTGGCGGCTGCCGGGGGACTCGCCAGCGCGGTGGTCTCGCTCAGGACCGACAGTTGGCAGACCCTCGGACCGACCGTCGTCGCCCTCGCCCTCTCCTCGGCGGCCTACACCGCCGTCTTCCTGGTCCTCGGTCATCTGACATCGCGCGCAGTGCTCGTCGGGCTGGTCTATGTCTTCATTTGGGAGTCGGGATTCACTTACGCCGCACCCGGGCTGGCGAACGTGTCGCTGTCGCGTATCGGGCTCACCGCCTACGCGGCACTCGTGCCGGACTCGACGCGCCTGCTCGCCGACCCGCTCGGATCTCTGACCCCGGGGGTCGGCGGCGCACTGACCAAGGCGCTCGTGATCGCGGCCGCCTGTGTGCTGTTCGGCGGCTTCCTCCTCAAACGGGGCGACGCCGCCGCCGAGTGAGCAACCGGCACCGCATCGACCGAACCGCCCGATGGGTTATCGAGGGCGGTAACGCCGGCGATTGACCTGAGCCCCGGGCTAGCGTCACCCCGGTGACCGATCCGCCCCCGGTGACGCAGCGCGCCCCGCACGGCATGTACCGACGAATGGGGATCGCGGCGGCGATCGTCGCCGGCGGGGTGTTGGTGTCACGCATCCTCGGACTCGTGCGCCAGGTGATCTTCGCCTGGCTGCTCGGCGCCGGTGCCACCGGTGACGAGTATTTCGTCGCCTTCATAATCCCCGACCTCCTCAACTACCTCCTCGCCGGCGCCTACATGGCGATCACCCTCATTCCGCTGCTGGCGAAACGGTTCGCCTCTGGCGACGAGGCCGATGCCCGCCGGGCGTTCTGGGCCATCACCCGGCCGCTCACCCTGGCAATCGGCGGGCTCGTGCTGATCGCTATGCCATTCGTAGAGCCGATCCTGCGCGCCGTCGAGCCCGGCTTCAGCGACGCCCAGGTCGCCGAGGCGGCCCGGCTGACGCGCATCGTGCTCCCGGCACAGCTCTTCTTCATCCTCGGACAGCTCTTCACCGCATGGCAATTCGCCCGCGAGAAGTTCGTGATCCCCACCCTCGGGCCGATCATCTACAACATCGGCATCATTGCCGGTGGCTTGCTCGGCGGGGTCGGTCGCGACGATCCCGGGGCAGACGGGTTCGCCTGGGGGGCATTGGCCGGATCCTTCCTCGGCATCTTCGTCCTCCAGTGGTGGGGCGCGCACCGCGAGGGGCTCCGGCTGCCCGAACGGCTCACCGGTGGCCATCCGGCGGTCCGCCGGTACTTCGCTTTGGCGATCCCCCTGATGCTCGGCCAGTCCCTGGTGGTGCTCGACGAGCAGCTCGGCAGGGCATTTGGATCGCTCACCGAGGACGGCGGAGTGTCATGGCTCACCTTCGGGCGGCAGACGATGCTGGTACCCGTCGGGGTGATCGCCCAGGCGGCAGGCGTCGCCGCGTATCCCTTCCTGGCGCGTCTCGCCGCCGAAGGCAAACACCAGGAGATGGCCGCGGCCGTGGGCCGGGCGGTCCGGTTCGTGATCGTGCTGAGCCTCACCGCCGCCGCCGGGCTCATGGCGATGTCGATCCCCATCGTCCGGGCGCTCTACGAGCGCGGCTCGTTCGAGCCTATGGACACGCTGGCGACGGCCGGCACCGTCGTGCTGTTCGCCATCGGCGTGCCGATGTGGGGCATCCAGCAGATCCTCGCCCGCGGCTTCTACGCCCGTGAGGAGATGTGGGTGCCTGTCCTGATCGGGACCCTGGCGACGGTGGCCGCCGTCCCGATGTACTGGTCACTCAACGAGGCGCTGGGGGTAGATGGCCTGGCGCTCGCCTCGAGCCTCGCGGTCACCCTCTACACGGTCGGGCTGGCGGCGGCGTGGTACCGGCGCACCAACTCGAGGGAGCTCTGGCCGGTGGTCCGAACGTTCGCCGGCAACCTTCCCCTGGCCGCTGCCGGCGGAGTCCTCTCATGGCTGGCGGCCCAGTGGGTTCTCGACACGGTGGGCGTGACCGGGTTCGTCGACAATCTGCTGGCGGTGGTCGCCGGAGGAGCCGTGCTCCTGGCGATCACGCTCGGACCGCCACCGGTGAGGCGGGATCTGGCGCGGAGGGCGACCGGCAAGAGGACCGATAGCTGACGGATGGCCCGTTGCCCGTTGCCCGTTGCCCGTGAAGGCCTGACTCACGCGGCGCTTGCCGCTTGTCGCTTGTCGCTTACCGTTGCATGCCCGCGAGAGTCACACGACGGGCGGGCCAAAGGCTGACGGCCCTCCACGAAGAAGGAGCGGGTCCAGAGCTCCGCTCCTCTTCAGGTTGCACGGATCTCCGTGCGGCTAGCGAGGCGAGCATAGAAGAGGCCGGCGTCGCCCGCCCCCCTCGAACTCCTGACGCTCTCTTGCTGGAGGCTGGAGGCTGGAGGCGGCCCGGAGGCTTGGCTCCGGGCCTACTTCTTCGTCTTCTCGAAGACCTCAGTGATCTCGGCGATCAGCGCCAGGAGCTCGTCGCCGACCGCGGGATCCATGGACTTCTTGGCGTCGCCCGCCTTCTTCGTCGCCCGCCAGAACAGGTCGTGGAGGTGGGGAAACTCCTCGACATGCGGGGGCTTGAAGTAATCGGTCCAGAGCACCCACAGGTGATGCTTGACCAGCTCGGCCCGCTTCTCCTTGATGATCACACAGCGCTGCCGGAACACCTCGTCGTCGGACTCTTGGTACTTCTGGGCGATCGCCCTGACGGATTCGGCTTCGATGCGTGCCTGTGCAGGGTCGTAGACGCCGCACATCAGGTCGCAATGGGCGTGGGCGATGCGCTTCGGCCTCAGCAGGGCCATCGTCGTCTCCTGTGTGTCGCTGACACCTCACCCTACACTCGCCCCAGTTGCCATCGAGAGGCCGCCGCGTGGCCATTTCGCCAACGTTGAGGACCATCGGCTCGGTGTTCGTCGGGGCGATGACCTTCCGGCTGGTGCGCTATGAGATCGCCGAGGAGTCGATGGCGCCGGCCCTCAATCCGGGTGATTGGGTGGTCGGGGTGAGGCGTCCCCGCCGCGCCCGACTGGGCGATGTGGTCGTCTTCGAGGCCGAGCCCGGCTTCGACGTCGTCAAGCGAATCGCCCCCGCCCCGCCGGGCGTTGAGTTGCTCTGGATTCTCGGCGACAACCCGGAGGCAGGGAGCGTCGACAGCCGTGGGTTCGGACCGATCCCCGCCGATCGCCTCGCCGCCCGCCTCCTGGTGCGTTACCGGCCTCGGCCGATTCGGGCGATCCCTCCGCGGACTGCCCCCTGAGCGGCGACCGGCGAGGGCGTAGCCTCCCGGTCCGTCGGCCTCTCCCGAACCTGCTTCGTGAATTCGGGTGCCGGGTCACGCTGACGAATGGTCGCGGGGCGACCGGGCCGGTGGCGAAGATCCACGGTGGGTTCGGATAGCCGCGCCAGGGGTAGGGGGGACGACTACTCCGCCACCTCCCCTAACCTCCCGACCGCCATGACCCGACTCCCCTCCATTCTCGGCCTCGCCTTCGTCGTGGCGGTCGCGGCGTGTGGAGGCGGCGAGGCCGCCCCCACCACGACGCTGCCGCCGGCGACGACCTCGACGACCACCACGAGCACGACCACCACCACGAGCACGACCACCACCGCGCCACCGACGACGACGACCGTCGGGCCCGAGACCACAGTCACCACCTTCCCGGCCGGCTTTGCGTCACCGCTCAACGGACTCCCTTCGGAGGACACGCTCAAGCTCGACCGCAGCGTCATCGCGGTGAAGGTCGACAACCATCCCGGGGCTCGCCCCCAGTCGGGCCTCCTCGATGCAGACGCCATCTCCGAGACCCTCGTCGAGGGAGGCTTCACCAGGTTCATCGCGTTCTTCCACGACAACGAGACCGAACTGCTCGGCCCGATCCGCTCGGTCCGCCCCACCGACTCCACGATCATCCGCCCCACCGGCGCCCCCCTATTCATGTCGGGCGGCCAGACATGGGTGCAGAGCCTCACCGTGTCGCGAGGGGTCCGGCTCCTCGGGGAGAGTGCCGGGATGTTCCGGTCATCGCTCCACCCGGCACCACACAATCTCTATGGCAACACGGTGACGCTTCGGTCCCGTGCCGACGCTCGGGGTTACACGAACAATCCGCCTGCCCACTTCCTCACCGTCGACACCTGGCCTTACCCCGCGGACACCGCTACGGAGATCACCCTCTCCTGGTCGAGCATTACGTCGGTCACGTGGCAATACGACGAGCCGACCCGGCAGTACTTCCGCTGGTCGAACGACACGCGGCAAAACGTCCAGGACGCGGACGGCGTTCGCACCCAGATCTCGGTCGATGTGCTCGTGATCCTCGAAGGCGCCCTCTACACCGCCTCGCCGTCGGGCGAAGGAACCGCGGTTCCGGCGATCGACACCGTCGGCAGCGGCGAGGCCTGGGTGTTCGCCCGGGGACGCATGTGGCACGGCACCTGGGAGCGCGACGCCCTCGATGAGCCATTTGCACTCGTATCGGCCGACGGAACCACCGCCGTGGTCCCGGCCGGCTTCTCGTGGACGTCGGTGTTCCCGGCGGGTAGATCGATAACAATCACGGAATGATCTCCGAGCTGGGCCGGGCCGTGGGTGCCGGAGAGCGCTCGGCCCGGGAGGTGGTGGGCGCCGCCCTCGAGGCGGCGCGCGCCCGCGAAGCGCTCAACGCCTTCACTCTGGTCGACGCCGAGGCTGCCATGGGGCGCGCCGCGGCGATCGACGAGGCGGTCGCATCGGGGATCGACCCCGGACCACTTGCCGGCGTCCCGGTCGCCCTCAAGGACCTCATCGACCACGAGGGCCGGGTGACCACCTGCGGGTCGTCGTTCTACCGCAATCTGGCCGACCGCTCGGCGACGGTCGTGGCACGCCTCGAGGCCGCCGGCGCCGTGATCGTCGGGAGGACCGGACTGCACGAGTTCGCCTACGGCTTCTCGTCCGAAAACGACTGGTGGGGCCCGGTGCGGAATCCGTGGGATTCGGCGAACTCGCCCGGCGGATCCTCGGGGGGCTCGGCGGCGGCGGTGGCGGCGGGGATCGTCCCCCTCGGTATCGGGACCGATACCGGAGGTTCGGTACGGGTGCCCGCCGCCCTTTGCGGATGCGTCGGGCTGAAGGTCACCCACGGGCGGGTCCCGCTCACCGGGGTGTTTCCCCTCGCCGCATCGCTCGATACGGTGGGACCGCTCACCCGATCCGTTGCCGATGCCGGCGCCGCCTACGCCGTGCTCGCCGGGCCCGACGCCGAGGATCCCTGGTCCGCCAGCCGGCCGGTCGAGGTGCCCGATCGGCCCCGGGCCCTTGCCGGGCTCCGGGTGGGGATACCGCGACGATGGGTGGCCCGGCCGCTGCACCCGGCGATCGCGGTCGGCTACGCCGCGGTGCTCGACGGCCTGGCAGGCGACGGAGCGAACCTCGTGGAACTGGGCGAGCCACGGTTCGACCCGTCGGGCTTGCCCGGTGCCGTCTACGCCGAGGTGGCGACAGTTCATCGGCTCTGGTTCGAAGAGGATCAGGAGCGCTACGGGCGCTCGATCAGAGACCGTCTCGCCCAGAGCATGCTCCACAGCGGCGACGACGTGGCCCGCGCCCACACTTGGCGACAGACCCTTCGCCTGGCGTTCGAACGAGCATTCACCGAAGTCGACGTGCTCATCACCCCCACCGTCGCCGCCCCGACCAAGCTGATCGGCGCCGGCACCGTCGACTCGGGTGACGGCCCGGAGCCGTATCGCGCCGCCCTTTCGTGGTTCAGCACTCTCGTAAACCAGGCGGGTCTCCCCGCACTCGCCCTCCCGGTTGCAGGCCCGGGCACTCCACCGCCGTCGGTCCAGGTGATCGCGCCCTGGTGGGGCGAGGCGCTGCTGCTGGGAGTCGGTAGGGCGATGGACGACGCCGAAATCACAGCGCCCGGTAGGGTCGCCCTGGAATAGAAACGGGCGAGAAATGGTCTGACTCCGATGGAGGCGTTCGTCGGCCGGTCGGAGCCATCGACCGAACGACATACAATGCGAAGAGTCGCGATTCTGGAGGACGAGATCATCGACGACCCGGCCGGGTCGAGCGCGGGCGCTTGCTCCCCAGCCGTTCCTCCATTCCCCCCCGACCTCCAGGAGTCGCCGACGTGACCGACCAGTCGACCATCGACCCAACCGATCAAGAGACGGTGCACACCGCGGCGATTCGCTTCGCCGGCGACTCGGGCGACGGCATGCAGGTGGCCGGCGCTCGCTTCACGGACGCCTCGGCCATCTTCGGAAACGACCTCAGCACCTTCCCCAACTTCCCCGCTGAGATTCGGGCCCCCGCCGGCACCCTCCCTGGGGTCTCGTCGTTCCAGGTGCACATTGCCGACCGCGACATCCTCACGCCGGGCGACCAGCCCGACGTCCTGGTGGTGATGAACCCGGCGGCCCTCAAGGCCAACCTCCATGACCTCGCCCCGGCGGGGACGATCGTCGCCAACTCGGATGCATTCGTCGAGCGCAATCTCGAGAAGGCCGGGTACGTGACCAACCCACTCGAAGATGGTTCGCTCGATGCCTACCGGGTCCTCTCGGTTCCGATGGAGGACCTGACCAAGAAGGCCGTCGAGGCCTCCGGCCTCAAGGGCCGCGGCGTCCTCCGCTCCAAGAACTTCTTCGCAGTCGGGGTGATGGCGTGGATGTTCCATCGCCCGCTCGAGCCCACCCTGCAGTGGATCGACAAGAAGTTCGGCAAGGACGAGGAGGTACGGGCCGCCAACGAACTCGCCTTCCGCGCCGGGTACCACCTCGGCGAGACCACCGAAATGTTCCGCCACACCTATGTGGTGCAGCCCGCCAAGCTCCCCGCAGGGACCTACACCAACGTCACCGGCAACCAGGCACTCGCCTGGGGCATCATCGCCGCCGGGCAGGCCGCCCGGTTGCCCGTCCTCTACGCCTCGTACCCGATCACCCCGGCATCCGACATCCTCCACGAGCTGGCCCGGCACCGGAACTTCGGAGTGCGCACATTCCAGGCAGAGGACGAGATCGCCGCCGTCGGCGCGGCTCTCGGGGCGTCGTTCGGTGGCCACCTCGGGGTGACCGGCACCAGCGGTCCCGGGGTGGCCCTCAAGAGCGAGACGATCAGCCTCGCGGTGATGACCGAGCTGCCGCTGCTGATCGTCGACGTGCAACGCGGCGGACCGTCGACCGGGCTCCCGACGAAGACGGAGCAGGCCGACCTCCTGATGGCGATGTACGGGCGGCACGGCGAGGCCCCGCTGCCGATCGTGGCGATCGCCTCCCCATCCGACGCCTTCGAGACCACGATCGAGGCGGTTCGGCTTGCCCTCAAGTACATGACGCCGGTCATGCTGATGTCGGACGGGTATATCGGCACCAGCGCCGAGCCGTGGCGCCTCCCCGACCTCGAGGCGCTGCCGGACATCTCCGTGAAGTTCACCGCGGAGACCAACGCCAACGGTGAGTATCTCCCGTACCTGCGCGACCCGACCACGCTGGCCCGTCCCTGGGCAGTACCCGGCACCGCCGGCCTCGAGCATCGCATCGGCGGTCTCGAGAAGGAAGACGGCACCGGCAACGTGTCGTACAACCCGGCAAACCACGAGAAGATGACGATGCTCCGCGAGCAG
>Ga0326597_10014378_pt1 | contig 10378 bp, 6 predicted proteins | sample RVTome_12_FD_203789 | JGI IMG/M metagenome (GOLD analysis project Ga0326597, IMG submission 203789) | Soil microbial communities from uranium-contaminated site in the Upper Colorado River Basin, Wyoming, United States - RVT100D185 | ecosystem: Environmental > Terrestrial > Soil > Contaminated >...
GAACCCCCGCCCCGCCTGGAGGCTCACGACCATTTTGCCCCCCTGCATCTCAGTCCGGTGGAGTGCGCACCGGGAGACCTTCAGGTGCTCGGCCGTCTTGGCGAGGATGAGGTCGAAGAGGTGGGGAAGGTCCAGGGTGCTGCTGATGGCCTGCCCGGTCTCCTGGAGCGCCTGGGCCCGCTCGAGGCGCCGTTGGCTCAGCGCGTAGAGCCGGGCGTTCTCCAGGGCGATGGCTGCATGATCGGCGAAGGCGCTGAGCAGGCTCACCTCCCGCTCGTGAAACGTCCGCCGTTCCTTTCCGTACACGTTGAGCACCCCGATGGTCCTGCCCCGGTAGTGGAGAGGCACCCCGAGGTACGCCACGGCGCCATAGATCATCGCGGCTGCCTGGTGTTCGGGGAGAAACCCCTCATCCTCCCGGCAATCGGGGATAGAGACCGGGCGGCCCTCCTGGGCGACCCGTCCGCTCAGGCTCTCCCCCACGCGGAGAGAGGGCCTGAGCATGAGGTGATGGGCGAGGCCGTACTTCCCAGCCACGACCAGGCGATCCCCCTCGAGCAGCCGGAACCCGGCGCCTTCCACCGCGAGGAGGTTGGCCGCCTCCTCGGCGATATCGCGGAGGACCTCTTCCACCTGGAGGGTTCCAGCGACCTTAGCGCTGGTCCGGATCAACCCAGCGAGGCGCCCGGTCTTCTCCAGGGCCTCGCCGTACAGGCGGGCGTTGTCCATGGCGGCCGCGACGACCGAGGCGACCGAGGAGAGAAACGGGATATCCTGCTCGGTGAAGCGGCCGGGCTGGTTGCTGGTCAGGGTCAGGGTGCCGATCGCCTTCCCCTTCGCCCTCAGGGGCACGTAAACCACGGATTCGATGCCGCCCAGGGCGGGGGCGAGGGAGGAAAGGCCGTGCTGGGGCGAGAGGCGGTTTACCAGGAGCGGCTCCTCCCTCCTGGCAGCCTGTCCCGAGGTCCAGCCCTCCACCTGGGCCTGGACCATGGCACGGAGAGATTCCTCTGGAAACTCGGGATGGGAACGGAGGACCAGCCCGCCTGTGCTCTCATCGAAGATGGCGATGAGGGCCAGATCGCCCCCCACGAGCTCTTTGACCTTCGCGAGGGCGACCTCCAGGAGTTCTTCGACCGCGATGGTGGTATCGAGCTGACGGCCGAGATCGTGGAGGACCTGAAGCTCCGAGGCCTTGCGCTTCAGCTCCTCGGCCTGCCTCGTCAAGGTCGCCTGGGAGGAGCCGATCCCTCGGGCCATCTTGTTGAAGGCTTCGACCAGGACATTGACTTCGTCTGGCCCCTTCACCTCCGCCCGTTGGGCGAGGTCGCCCTGCCCCAGTTTCCGGGCCGTCTCGGCCAGCCCCATGATGGGCCGGCTCAGCCGCCCAGCCATCCGCAGAGCCATGATCAGGGAGAGAAGGACCACGGATGCCAGGGAACCGAACTGGATGAGGCCCGCCATCTGGACCGGCCTCATGATCTGGTCTATCTCGTCCATGACCCCCACGGCCCACCCGAGGGCAGGAACGGGGGCCCAGGCACCCATCAGGGCGGTCCCCTCTATCGGATGGATGAAGCGGTCTACGGTCGTCGGCGTGCCGGCCAGAGCTTTGCCGACGCCCGGCTCCTTGGACCAATCCCGCTTCTCCCACGGCAGGTCTTGAGAGAGGTTGGAGGAGATCACCCTCCCGCTTCCGTCCACGATGCCGAAATAGGCCCCTTCCTCCGCCCTGAAACGGAGCAGGGAGAGGAAAGCCTCGGGCTTGATGGCGGAAGTGAGCACTCCCTTCAAGACCCCGCGCTGGTTCCGGACGGCAATCGCCACGCCCACGATAGGATCGCCCCTGGCCCGGCTGAGCAGGAGGTCACTGAGCGCCCAGTCCCTGCCCTGGAGCAGGGCCTGGAAGTAGGGGCGGTCGAAGACATCCACGGTGCCGATGGTTGAAAGCGGGGGGTCCAGGATGGCAAACCGGCCGTCCGGCCGAATATAGCCGGACCTCACGACCAGGGGGCTGCTCCGGCGGACCCAGACCAGGGCCTCCCTCACCCGGTGGGGATTCTGGGCGATAAAGCGGCCAACCATCTGGTGGTGCTCCACCAGGTGCCTCACCCCTACCTCCACCAAGGAGGCCATTGTCTGGGCCGTCTCCAGCTCCTTCTCGAGAAGGAGACGCTTCTCGCTCTTGTAGTGGTGGACGATGGTATACGCGTGGAGGATGAGAAGCGGGATCCCCGCGAGGAGGATAGCGGTGAGGAGCTGCCTTCGGATCGTCATGGGAGCCAACCCGGACCTGCTGCATTACCGGGAGGATTGGTCCCCGAAGGTCACTCGCGGACCCCGTGCGCCGTCCCCCCAGGATCCGCCTCTACAGCCGGCATAAAGAATAAAAAATACACAATGGCCGATAACCTTGCCCGATAACCTTACCGCCGTTTGCACATGACCCGGCCACGCACACGCATCCGCGACAAAGGGGTCGATCGCCCCGGTACCCTCCCGGGCGGGCCCCCACTCGGCCGGTCCCGGGGACGTCGCCGCCAACGGGCCTACTGCCGCATTCACCCCCGGAGAGCCTCCCGGATTCCGCCGATCGGGCAGAGCCTGTGAGGCCCCCCGACGGGGCGCTCCCCACCGGGCTTGCGTGCGCGGCCGAGACCTGCAGCCCCATCGCTGCCATAACAGAAAGCCCCGTGAGCGTGTCCGCGCCTCACGGGGCTGAGGTACACATCCTGCGCCACCTTCGTTACTCAATCGCCTGCGGGACAGGACCGACGGCCCCTGGAAGGACTATGACACTGCCCGATAGTCGCACCCCCTGTCAAGTCCAAACTGCTCGTCTCTCTTCGCCCCTCTGTGCCCGGGGGACGGCTGGCGACTTCGATCTTCTATGGGGGGTTCCTTAAAGGAGGCCCTTAAGGGAGGCAAGGTTCGCGGCGGTGGGGCAGGGGAGGAGCAGAGCGCAAGGCAACTCCGGGCAACCAAGACGGTCCGGTGCCCGAGAGGTTCGTGCGCCTGGGGGAAGCAGGGCGGGTTGCCGGAAGGTTGTCGTCGCCGGGAGGGACCGGGCGTGAAGCCACGGACCTGGCCCGCTCGCGCCCGGGAAGGGGCCGGCCGGTCCGGCCGGTGGCGTCCCCATCGGTCGGGCCGGCCGGCCCCGTGTGGTCCGCGGCCCAGCGCGAAGGCGGAGCAAGAGAAGAGACCCCTCCGCTTGGACGCGGAGGGGCCGTTCCTCACCCGTGCGTCGAGGGGTCAAGCCTCGAGAGCGCACTTCAAACGCGGAGCCCGAGGACGATCTTGCTCTGCAACGTTATCGAGAGCTCCCCTTGATCTGGCCGCGGATCTCGCCGCCGGGCCATCTGGTTGTATGCACGTTGGCATACGTCACGCCGCTCCGTATCGCGTGCAGCAGCTCTGCGAACTCCCCGGCTGCGATGCCCTGTCCTACGGGGCCGATCACACCGCTAGCGTCCAGCGTCCCCGTCACCATCGCCGGGGGGGGTGGGCATGCCGGCTTCCCCCCACCGCCGCAGAGGAAGATACTGACGCCTCCATTGACGCCCCGCTGGCCCAGGTGGATATGGGCGAACAGGGGTGCTGTCGCCGGTAGTGTTATCCCCTCGAGGTCGCTATAGCTCAGTTCGAACTCGATGGAGGTCTCATCGTTGCTGATCTTCGCTCGGAATTCCCCGCTGCCTGTGGTGGAGATTGCTGGGACCTCCTGGAACCCGCTCATTTCTGCCTGCAGGGTCTCATCCGCCATAGCCGGGGCTGGAAGGGCGAGCATTGCCATCACGAGCAGACCGGCCATGGACTCCGCAATCCGTATCCGCTTCATCGGCGACCCTCCTACGAGTGCTTCTGGTTAACTAACCGCAACTAAGCGCTTCTGCTGTGCCCGCTTCCCCCAATCAAGGGGCGGGGACCGCCCGCCCCGCGCCGGTGCGCCCCGCCTGGTGGGAAGCGGTGGGAGAAGGCATCGCCCGCCCGAACCCGCTTTCCGCCAACGGCTCGGCCCCGGGCCACCAGCGGTAGTGACGCCTCGCGTCTCGCCACCCATTGTGGAGGTCTCCGTTCGGCCCCCGCGCAAGGACGACCAGGCGACCGTTCCCCAAGCGCCGGTCGCCTGCTCCTCAGGGGTGCGAGGGGTTCCTGGCGGCGGGTTGGACGCGGGCCGCCGCATCTGGCCAGTCAGGAAATCCACGTGTGTCTAATCGTGAAGGTGCTGCAAGGGTGCGCTTGGCCACAACCGCTCTCACTCTAGGTAACTCCCAAGGGTGCGGGCGGGTTCCAGCGCAGAAGCCTTTCCGTCCACCCGAGCCAGCCCTTTTTTGCGGCCTCTCCCCGTTGCGAGCGGGGGTTTCTCGCCCGGCACATTGCCCTCGGGGAGGCCTGTGTCTGCTTCGGGTCGCCCCGTGCGCTAGTCCCGAGGCACCTCGACGGTATGGTCCCCTGGGTCCCGCGGGCGCCGGTCCCACCAGGTTCGCCGCGGGCGGCCGATGGAACTGGGCGGTTGCGGCGCCGTGCAGCCGCGCCGCCGTTACAGACCGAGGATCCCCTCGACCTTCACCACCGTGAACAGGTCCACGCTCTCCTCGGGCTCGTCGCCCACGGCATCCGTGAGCGGCAGGGCCAGGTTGGTGACGTAGATGCTGTTCCCGCTGATGGCCAGGCTGGCCGGGAAGAGCAGGCCCTTCGGCCGCCGGCCACCCGGCTGGCCGACGATCCCCTCAAAGGCGCCTACGGTGAAGAGGACCCGCCCGACCTTTACGGGCGCTCCCGTGCTGGCAAGCGTGGTGTCAATCTCCTCCAGGACGACCAGCGCATCGGCCTGGTTCGCGGCGACCCACAGGCGGCCGCTGCCATCAAAGGCGATGCCGTCCGCGCCGTTGATGGCCTGGGCCCAGACCTCGATGGCGGTCGCGGTCCCGCCGGGGCCGAGCGGGAGTCGGAGGATCGTGTCGTTCCCCGTGTTCGCCACGTAGAGGGCGCCGCCCCGGAGGGCGAGGCCGTTGGCCCCGAAGGGCGGGAACCCGGCCGTGGCGAGCCTCGCGTCTTTCGCCACGCTGGTCACGCAAGTGTCACTGCCAGGGCACCCGCCAGGCGGGATGCGGAAGACCTCGCCCTGGAACGAGTCCGAGACCAGCAGGCTGCCGTCGCCATCGAAGACCAGCGCGTTGGGCGAGGCCGTAGGCTTCGGGAACGGAAACGGGAAGCCGGGGACGGGAGCGCAACAGGGCAGCGTGGCGTAGTCCAGGGGACCATGGGAGAGGTCGCCGTCCGGGATCTTGAGGATCTTCCCGTTGCCGAAGTCGGCGGCAAAGAGGTCCCCGTCCGAGTTGAAGGCCAGCCCGAGGAGCGGCAATCCGAGGGGAGCCGTCCGCTGGAGTTCCTGACCCCCCGGGCCGAGCCTCACGATGAAGTTCGGGCTTGAGAAGCTGAAGGTGGAGACGTAGATCCGGCCCGCCGCATCTGCGGCGATGCCCTCAGGGAAGCGGACGTCGCTGGCCAGGATCGCGAAGGGGGTGGCCTGCCCTTGCCGCGTCCCGCCTCTAGCCGGGCCGGGGTCGGGGCCTGCCAGGACCGCCAACGCCACCAGTGCCGCGCCTACTCTAAACCTCGCTCGTCGCATCGTCACCTCTCATCCCGGAGTGAGGGATCGCCCACCCGTCCCACCTCCGGGTCTGGTCGAGACGAGATGGATGGAGAAGGGACCTGGCGCCCGCAGCCACGAGACCTCGGCGGCATCGACCTTCAGTGTGCCCGTGCCACGCGGGGCGCCGCGGTGCGGCCGCCGGGCTGCCAGGGAGGCCGAAGGCAGGGGAGACTCGCCCTCGACTTCGGGCGGCGTCCCGCCCTCCCCGGCGGCCCTTCGTGCCGTGGTCCTTCGAGCCGCGGAGCCGGCGGATGCGACCCTTACGGCCGCTGCTTCAGGATGTAGAGGCCGAAGTTCCGGTCGCTCACCAGCAGGAGGTCGCCGTGCGGCACGACGCTCCAGATGTTGACCGCCGGCGCGTCGTCCGGAGCGCCCGCTCCCACCCAGAACCCGATCTCCCGCGGCGCCGACGGTTGCGAGATGTCGATCACCCGCACGCCGTCGCTGTACCAGGAGGCATAGATTGTGTTCCCGCGAACCTCGGGATTGTGGACGCTCCAGGTCCCCTGCGTCGCGACCGCCTCATTGTTCGTGTTCGGCGTGGCAAAGGTGCTGAGCGCCACGGGGCTGGCGGGATCCTTGACGTCAAAGACACGCAGGAAGCGCCAGCCGTTGAAGACCGCCGCGGCGCGCGCCGTCACCGGCGGGAGAGCGTCCAGGAGCAGGAGGCCGGTGCTCCGCTGGACGAAAACGCCCGGGACCGTGATGGTCGTGCCGACCACGGACGGTGCGCCCAACAGCACGGGGTTGTCGCCGCCCATGAGGACGAGAGCCTCACCGCCGGCAACGCTGTTGTAAACGATGGCTCCGATCGCGCCGACCTGCTGGGCCCGCGCGACCTTGTTGTCGAAGCGGGCGTCGGATTCGCGGGGTCGGTGATGTCCACGATGAGCAGGTCACCTTTCCCGTTCAGTCCAGCATCATCGGACGTGAGCGCCTCGAGGTCCGGCACGGCCAGCAGCGCCAGCACGCGGCCATCGGGCGTCTTCGTCAGGTCGAGTTCGTGGACCCCTGTGACGTCGAATCCGAAGGTGTCCACGTCGAAGAAACTCAGGAGCTGCGGATTGGCCGGGTCCGTGATGTTGTACAACTCGAGGCCGCTCTTCCCGACGCCCGCGATGTTCCCGCAGTCCTGGAGGCCGATGGCGAGGACATCCTGGCCGTTGATCGAGACCGCCTGCATGTCCTCCATGGACGTGTCGGTCGCGTCGAGCGTGGAGGCGATCATCACTGGTGCAGACGGCCTCGAAATGTCAATGATGTCCACCCCCGTCCCCGGGCAGGCCCCCCGCCACTTGCCGACGAACGCCAGGTTCTTGAAGCCGGCCACGTCGCCGTGCACGCCCAGGTTGAACGGGGCCAACTGAAGGGAACCGACCAGCGAGATGTTGCGGGCCCTGCGATCCGCCCGGTGGGCCGGCGCCTGGTTGCCGAGAAACCGCTCGACAAGCGGGATGCCGGCGCCGTCGAAGCCGAGCAGGGGCTCCTGGCCGCTCGGGTCGTCGGTGAGGAACCCGGAGTGCTTGTGTCGCTAGTACCCGGGGTCAGCCCGGAGCGGAAGGACGGCGAGGCCCAGCAAGGTAACGATCAGCATAAACGACATGCCATGGCGTCTCACGGGAAGCCTCCTTGTGGAAGTGGCGTGCGCTTCACAGTCAATTCCCCGAACGGTCGCGCGTGGACCCGCATGGAAGGGGCCCGGTTTCAGGCGGGCTCCTCACCTTCCCCGGTGCTTTTCCGAGTCCCTACCGGCCCTGGCCGCCGTCGAAATTGAAGAGCGTATAGGCCCGCGCCGTCCCTCCCGTGCCGCCCTGGATTTTCATGGGCGAGACCACCATGAGCCCGCCCGAGGCAGGGAGTTGCTCCAGGTTGGCCAGGTTCTCCACCGCCCACTTGTTCTCCCCGTTGGTGATGTGGTGCACGATGAAGTCGGTGGAGGGGCCGAAATCCACGCTGAGCGTGTCAATGCCGATACCGACGATGTCCCGATTGGCTAACAACCATTGCACCGACTCGGCCGAGAAGCCCGGGAAGTGTAGCGCGCCGTCATGGAAATTGCGGTAGGCGTCGGGATCATCCCAGCGCTCGCCCCAGCCGGAGAACATGATCACGATGGCGCCGCGCGGGATGCGCCCATGACGCCGCTCCCAGGCCTGCAGATCGGCCACTGTGAGCCGATAGTCCTCGTCCGAGACCACCTTGTCGCGCACGTCCACCACCACCGCTGGCCCGACCAGATCCTGCACGGCGATTTGGTTGACGAACAGGTGCCCAGGGCCGGCGAAGTGAAACGGTGCGTCCACGTGGGTCCCGAAGTGCTCGGGCAGCGCCAGCGTGTTGGCAGCAAACCCTTGCGCGGGGAAGGTGAAGACCGGCGTGATCACGATGGTGTCCGTCCCCGAGAAGGTCGGGATGCCCGGCGCCAGGGTCCGGGTGTTATCCACGATGTTGCGCGGGACCCCCGCGATCGCCCCTCCGCTGATAACCGTCACCAGCCCCAGGGTCAAAATCGCTGACGCAATCCACATCTTCTTCAAGGTTCGAATCATCTTGCACCCCCACCGCCCTGAGGGAAGGGCCTACGACCCGGCAGGTCCGTCTCTCGGATGAACAAGGCCCCAGGCTACGGCACGTGCTTCGCCATTTACAGGCTGGAAACGCCTGACCAACAAGAGCACTCCGATGCGCGACCACGGCCTATGGGCCGACCCGCCGGAAGAAGATGCTGGCGGGATCCGTCCCGTGCGACTGGGAGAAGAATGCCGCGAACTTGTTCCCGGCCGCCCCCAGCCCTTCGTAGTCGCCCACGAAGAAGCCGCGGGCGAAGGGGGCCTTTCGCATGTCAAACGAGACGTCCGTGAGCTGGACTTCGTTCTCCCAGTCCGCCGGGTCGGTGCACGACACCGTCGCCGACGGGTGGCAGTGCACGATGAAGTAGTCGGTCAGGAGCGTAGTCGGGTCGTCGGTGTTGTTGCGGAAGTCGTAATAGGTCACCCCGATGGTGCCATCGGCCGCGACGTGAACGGTCGGGACGAACGCCTGCCGGTTCCCCGACGGGATGTTGTCGGGCGTCTGATTGGTCTTGATCAGCGTCGACCAGGTGAAGCCGCCGTCCGTGGACTTCGAGAAGGCGATCTCATCGCGGGTGAACCCGCTGAACCGCGAATCTTGCCAGACGGCGTATAGGGTCCCGAATGCGTGGCTCCCGGGGCTCCGATCCACCGCGACCTCCGGAATGACGTCCTCGGTGCGGACCGGATCGTCGGTCTCGGGATCCGTGACGCCCACAAATGGCGGGAACAGTGTCCTCGGCAGCATCTTGGCTGCCCGGATCGCTCTCCCCCGGGTCCAGGTCGCGCCCTTGTTGGTCGAGCGGATGAGGGAGAGGTTGAAGTCGAACTGTCGTCCCCCGTCATCGTTTCTGAAGTTCAGGATCTCGTTGAAGAAGTTGACGAGCGTACCGTCCGGGAGCACCACGATCTGGCTTCCGATGGTCTGGTTGTTCCCGGCCGGGTCGTAGATGATGCGCGCGGGCTGCCAGGTCTGGCCGCCATCCGTCGTGCGCGAGAAGACGGCCGGGCCCTTGAAGCCCAAGCCGAACACGTTCTCAGGGTTGATCACGGCGCCGACCGGGAGCTGCAGCCGGTCCCAGACGGCGTAGACGAAGTTGGAATCCCCCGGGTCGGCGGTGATGGAGTTCTTGTCGTTGAGGAACCGCGGATTCGTGTCCTCGATGAGCTTGATGGGATCGCTCCAGGTCAGGCCGCCGTCCTCGGACTTGCTCACGAACATGGCGTTCTTGCCGAACCCGCCCGCGCGATTCGGTGGCGTCTCGATGTCCAGCGAGAGGCTGAAGAAGTAGACGTCACCGTTGGGCGCGAAGGAGAGCCAGGGATCGGTCGCCCGCTTGAAGTCCCCACCGTTGGTGGCGATCCCACCCGAACAGACCGTGATCTTGGGGATGACGACCTCGGTCCAGGTGGCCCCGCCGTCGAAGCTCACCCCGGCCACGAGGCCTCGCGCCCCGCCGTTCGACCAGCGATCCGCCTGCCAGCCCCCGACGATGTTCAGGGAATTCCGCGGGTTCACGTCGACGATGGGTTCGACCTCGCTGTTGGGGAAATTGATGCCGGGCTGACCCGCGACATTGTCGGCGGTGCATGAGTCGAACGGGCTGGTGCCGGAGACCTGGACGATGGGATCGGTCAGGAAGGTCGGCGGATCGGCCCACACGGTCGTGAGGCCGATCGCGGACAGGGCGATCACTCCGGTGGCAATCAGAAGTCGGCGCATCGTATTTTCTCCTTACTATGGAAGCCGGCTGTAACCCAACAGGATCTGGTTACCGCGCTTGGTGCGAGTTCTCCTTGCCTCCCTTCAATGTCTCTAGCAGGCCCTCGGCAGCCCTGGCTTCCGGGCTCCCCCGGTACTGCGCCATCACCCCTCCGAGGGCCTGGAGGGCAAGGTCTTCATAGTGCTTCGCCTTTGCGGGTTCACGCGTATTCTTGAACAACCGGTAATAATCCGTGGCGCGAAACAGATAGACCTCCTTCGCCCTCTTGTCATCGGGAAAGTCTTTCAGGAATTCTTCCTCCTCGGCCACAGCCCTAACCAGCCCCTCCAGGTTGCCATTGAACATCCCCGGCGTATCCATGCTGAGCGTCCGATAGAACGCATCGGCGATCAGCCGGTACCGCACGTCCGCCGCCCGGGTTCCCTTCG
>Ga0326597_10014379_pt1 | contig 10378 bp, 7 predicted proteins | sample RVTome_12_FD_203789 | JGI IMG/M metagenome (GOLD analysis project Ga0326597, IMG submission 203789) | Soil microbial communities from uranium-contaminated site in the Upper Colorado River Basin, Wyoming, United States - RVT100D185 | ecosystem: Environmental > Terrestrial > Soil > Contaminated >...
GCTCGCGGATCTGCTCGGGGGACATGTAGAGAAGGGAACCGACGGCCCTCCCGGCGCGCGTGAGTTGAGCCGGCGTTCCCACCATCTTGGCTATACCGAAATCCATCACCTTTACTGTGCCCTGTTCGGACACCATGATATTGGACGGCTTGATGTCGCGGTGTATCACACCGTGATTGTGGGCATAGTCGAGCGCCAGCAGTATCTGGCGGAAGATCGGCACGACCTGGGAACGTCCAAGGGGCGCTTTTTTGCGCACCATGTCGGCCAAAGTCTCGCCCTGGATGTACTCCATGACGATGTAGAGCTGCTCTCCGGATTCGAAGAAATCATGCAGCACGCAGATATTGGGGTGGCTCAGCCTGGCCAGCGCCCGCGCCTCGTTGATGAATCGCTCACGAATCTGGGCATCGACGGCAAATTCCGTGTGCAGTGTCTTGAGGCCCACGGTGCGATCCAGCTTGGTGTCGAGCGCGCGCCAGAACACGCCCATTCCGCCTTCGGCGATGCGGTACTTGCCGACCGTGGCGCCCTGGGTGACCAAATTCTCTCTCAGCATTCGCTCTTAACTTCGCCTCTGACGTGACGTTTTCCGCTGGCGTTCGAAAACCCGCACGGTGCACCGCGCCCCTCCCGCCTCTGAGACGAGACGAAGCCGCAGCGGCGCCGCTTATTAGTAGGTATCGGCCCGGTTGCGGTCCGGCTTACCCGCCGCGTATGACTGTCTGTTATGTCATTCTGCCGTGCAGTTCAAAAGACGCCCGAGTCCGCGTCGCAAGGAAGGTGGGGAATACTGAGTCAGTGAATTCGTCACGCACTGGCGCATGTCCGGTGCTATAAAACCCCAGGAATTTGCCGTTTTCGGTCAGAGGCTCAAGTGGTATGATGGCACCATGCGAAAGTGGCGGAACTGGCACACGCGCTGGACTTAGGAGGCGACGGCGAGTTTCGGTAGCCCATTGTGATTCAATGTAATTCAGTGGGGAACAAGAAGTAACTACAGATTTCGGTTGGCGCAAATGAGGTCATTGTGGGCCCATTTGTACCGGGAACAGTCCCAAACTGGTCACACGAATGGACGGAATTACGGCATGTAATATAAGCGGATCGGCTCCGACAACTGATGGTGACGCCGGTGCATTCGTGACCTTGCGGCCCGGCGTGTCGCCGGCAGCCGTCCTGTAGAGCTTAGTGCGGGAAAACCACACGCTACGTGCGTTCGGGGGACGGAGGCTCCGTCTTGATGGAGCCTCCTCCTACCAGTCAGTTATCCGACTCCACGGTGTGCGTCATCCCGCTCGAATTGGTCCAGGTGATCGTGTCGCCCACGTGGATCGACAGGTTCGGCAGGGTAGATGTCGTGATGTTGACTGAATGTTGCACCGGCACGTCGTAAGCTCCTGGAGGTGTGACCGTGATCGTGCCAGACATGCCTACTCCACCAGGCCCCCCGTGATAACGACAGTAATAAGGCACCGCCTTGGCCGTGGAGAATACATGCGTGAAGGATGCCCCATTACCAGTCAGATCGCCGGAGGCGAATTCGCGATTCCCGCTAGCGGCGGGGTTATCGTAGCCATCTTCGGAGCATGCGTTCATCCCCAGCAGGACCACAAAGCCGAGGCCGAACGTCCATCTGAACCATTCTGCTCTCGCTATCATCTGCTCTTCTCTCTTCCTTCGCGGCTGCCTGATCGGTGGGGGGACGACCTTCGAGGTGAATCCGAGCACTCCGGCTAACCGAACCCTAAAAATACAGAGTCGCCAACAGGCGTCGTCGTACATCATAGAAGTCAAAGATTGAGATTAGTTGCACCCTCGATTGAGACTCCAGGGTTTGGGAAATAAGAGAGGCTCTCTGGCGGCCCCACGCGCGCAAGCTGGGACCCGCACGGGCCGGGGGGGTTAGCAGACTGTCGAGTTGATTGCACGTGGACTTGCCTTCCGACGTCTCATATCCTATAATAAAAGCAGCGGGGGAACCTCCAGTCGCGAACCCGTATGAGTGGTACTGAGCTTTGTCGGTCGCGAATACCGAAGGATCTGGGCTGTCAGTCAGCCGATGGATGCACTTGGGAAACCTGTGACGAATGCCAGCTCCGACCCAAAAAGCTGGGTCGACCTCCACGGCGATTACCTCTTCAGATTTGCACTCTCGCGCGTTCGTGACCGTCAGGTCGCAGAGGATGTGGTTCAGGAGACATTCATTGCGGCGTTGAAGGCTCGAGAGCGCTTCGGTGGCCGATCGGACGAGCGAACCTGGTTTGTAGCCATTCTCAAGAACAAGATTATTGACCACTTTCGAAGGGTCGCGCGCGACGTGGATCCGGAATCACTCGGCGATTCTGCCGGCCAAGCGGTGGACTATAGACCCCACGGAGTGCGCGCCGGAGCCTGGCTCCCCGGTCGAAGGCCCACCTATTCGGAGCTGGGCAGCTCCAATGACTTCGCCATCGGGCTCCGGTGGACCATCGGACCTGGAGGGTTGCTCGACCTCGGACGCAGCCGCTCGACCGCCGCGCAGGTCGCCATCGCGGAAATCCGTTTGGAGTCGGCTTCCGACTCCGTACGCGAGGAGGTGCGCCTCGCTTTTGGTGGGGTACGAATTCAGACGCGAATGCTGTCGATTGCCCTCCATGGATTGGATGACGCCGCGCAGGCACTGAGTCTGTCGCAGGATCGTCAGGAGCACGGCATAGGACTGCCTCTTGAAGTCATTGATGCCGCGGAGGCAATGAGGCGCGCCGAACTCGCCTACGCCAGAACTATGACAAACTACAACAAGGCGCAGATCGCACTGCTGGTCGCATCGGGCGATCTCAGCGACCTAAACCCTGATCGTTAGTATCCACAAAGTGACTGTCGACGTCCATCCAAAAATGACCCACTTGACCTTCCTTTCAACTGGCATTTGAATGAGACACACCAACCCCAATCCCAACCAGGAGGTAGGAAACATGAAGAAGGTGATCACCCCGTTGTTCGCGGCCGTGCTGCTCTTCGCACTGGCTGCCGGCGCCGTGCAGGCCAACGACGCACCGGCCAACTTGGTGGCCGTTTGTGGCTGTGGCATGGTCTTCACGCCCGATACCAACACCAAGTACATCGAGTACGAAGGCCACAAGTACGCTTGTTGTTCTGACGGCTGCCACGAAATGGCGGCCAAGGATCCGGCCACGGCTGCCAAGATGGGCCAGGCTGCCGTGGAAAAGGTGATGAACATGAGCCACATGAAGTTGAATGTGGCTAATGTAATGTCAGTTACCGAAACGGGTACCCAGGCCATGTGTGGCTGCGGCAAGAAGTTCACCGTCGATGGCGCCACCGAGTACGTCAAGGTCGAGGGCGAGAACTACGCTTGCTGCTCCCACGCCTGTCACGAAATGGCGTCGAAGGATCCGGCTGCGGCGGCCGCGTCGGCCAAGGCCAAGATGAAGGCCGGAATGTAGGTTTCCGTTCACCCGGAAATCAGCCCTGCCGCGCGGTGGGGCTTTCTTGTGCTGGTAATCGTCGGACTACGGAGTTGCCCCGCTGCGTCAGGTCCCGTAGGTAGCGGCGAGAGCATTGTGCGAAAGTGGCGGGACTGGCAGACGCGCTGGACTTAGGAAGCAACTGGTCGGAAATTACAACTCGCTGCCATTCAATGCAATTCACAGAAGCCCAAGAACTTGAAGCGTGAATAGAATTGGACCGAAAAGTACCTGCTTGGGGCGTTTTGGACCGTCACCGGTCCCAAATCGGTCCCCTCTTGTAGCGACGGTCGCTTCATTCGCCACTACTCGGCCGGCGTGTGGATGCCGTTTTTCTCAGCCTGGCGGTTCGACCGCGGCAGTTTGCCCCTTAGACTCTTCATGGCTGCCGGCCCCCTTTCCGCTCGTTTGTCGCCCCACTGTCCGGAAGGCGTGAAAGGAGCACATCCCGCACGTGCTTTGCCGCAACCGTCGGATCAAAGGACACGCCGAGGGCGAGGAGGGGTAGCACGTCGCTGAGGAAGACCTTATCGTCAGTTTTCTCGGCCAGGTTCGCCTCGAACTCTGCGCGCGTGACACGGCAACCGTCGTTCTCCATGTACCGCTTGAAACAGGTAACGATCTTTTCGGGATCCAGTCCCGGGAGGCGGTTGAACGCTTCGGAAAGATCGAAGAGGTCTCGCCCTTTCTTGCGCTGGTAGAGCGCGCGCAGCTTCGTACCGAGCAGCTCCTCGGGCTCGTACGTGAGCACATCAGATGTGGCGGTATACCACGGGCTGTCGATCTGGAAGTGGGCCTTGCGATAGCCCAGCACGCAGAAGTGCTCGCGCGTGTTGGTTTCTACCTTGAGCCGCAACGGGGTGACCGGCCGGGTCTCCGACTTGAACCGGTAGAAGAAGGTCACGCGGCCCTGGCCCTGCTTCCGCTGTGGCTTTCCAAGCCATGGGTCGAGTCTTGCGTGAAGAGCATCCATGACCGGCCCGATTGGCCCCGCGTTCACTTGGACGAGATCGATGTCCTCCGAGTAGCGGCCGGGCGGGCTGAAGTGGAGCTTGTGCAGAGCGGTGCCCCCGCGGAAGGCCACCTCTCGCGCGAGCAAGTGATCCGAAAACAGGTCGACGATCGCACGGCAGAGGACGAGGTCCTGCTCGACCTGCGCGTCCGTCGACCATGGTGCCTTCGAGCGCCAGGCCGTGATGTGGGCGCGCGAGATCACGCTTCGGCCTCGACCTTCTCGTTGATGAGCACGTGCCAGCGGGCGTCCTTCGCGGCGCGGCTCGAGCTACGATCGGAGCGGAGCGGCACGAACCGCGGATGGCGCTCACCAATGCACGCCGCGAGTGGTTCCGCGAGGGCCGAGGCGCCCACCAGTTCGAGCAGGTAACCCAGACGCTGGGCGATTGATACGTTGCCTTCCGCCCTCGCGAGTTCAATCAGGCTTTCGCCGTTCATCTTCTCGGCGAGTTCCGCAAGCACGGTGGCGATGTTGTCAAGGTGACCTGCCGCCTCGATGTAGCGAAGCAGATCGAACGAAGTTGCCTCTGGCGTGGACACGCGCATGGTGCCCGTCTCGGTCTTCATCTCGACTACGGGGACGGGTTCGATTCGTTGTTTTCGGAAGAACCGAATGCGCGCACGCCCGGCCACCACGGGTCGGAGTTGCCTGTTGGTGACGACCTGGAACTCCTGCGGCTGTTGGTGTGCCGCACCATGGAGGGCAGCCGCGCTGAGGATGCCCACGTAGTAGGGCTGGCGGTGGAACTTCATCAGATCGTCTATGAACCAACTCGGCGGAGGTGCTCCAGCCTGGCGGTACTCCACAGGAACGACGACGAAGAATCCGCGTCGAGGGACAGCCAGACGGTGCTTGGCTACCAGGCGCCTCACACTTTTCTTGAGGGCCTCTTCGGAGACGTTGAGCACCTGAAGCGCCTCCTCGCGGGTCAGGACGTAGCGGCCCCCAGCCTGGTGCGCGTCGACCAGGTCCGAGAGGTGATCTCCGGCAAAATGTGATTCCGTATGCATAACAGGACAGTATTTCTCCCTTTCAGCGTCTTGGACGGCAATATCGCGGGCGCCGGCCTGCTACGCAAGAGGTAATCACAAAGGGACGAACTCTGTCCCTTTCCGCGTTCCTACTCGCCGGCTCCGCCATACAGCAACGCTCGAGCGCCTCCTCGGACTGGTCCGCATCGACCTGCTTGTGCAGACCATTCAGCCCGCAGCAAAAGTGCAGCAAGCCAGGGCGGTGATGGGAAACTGGCGCTCAGATCTTCGACCTCTATCGAACCAGCTTCTTGCCGCGAAATGGACTATCCAGTGCAGCGGGCCGGCGTGGCAGCGTGTGCAGCGTCCAAATCGAAGAGTTCGTCGGGTACCTGTGTATATCTGGGGCTGTTGAACCCCAGGAATTTGCCGTTTTCGGCTGATGGCCAATGTTGTATGATGGCGCCATGCGAGAGTGGCGGAACTGGCAGACGCGCTGGACTTAGGATCCAGTGGGGAAACCCATGGGGGTTCGAGTCCCCCCTTTCGCACCAATTCTCTGGCCCCGACCTGCGGGCCTGTTGAAAAAGAGCGGCGGGACTGCAATGCCAGCCTTGCGATTCTTCAACAGGCCCCCGGATCGGGGCTTTAATTGGATCAAGCGTCGGCAACCAAAGGCTTCAGGCTGGGGGCGAGCAGCTTCAAGATCTGCACCGGAAGTGAGCTGGTAAAATTGTAGCGGCGCGCTTCGGGTCCATTCACGTACGTGGTCACGGTGCCGAAAAACCGGTCCCCGATCGTGAACACGAAGGTCGCCGTGCGGTTGTCGACCTGAACCTTTCGGGGAGGATCGCCGGCTCTGCAGATTTCATAGCGATTGTCTCCCGTGCCCGTTTTTCCGCCGACCGGAATCGAGGTACCGTCACTACGGGCAAACGCGCCCCTCAACCGCCTGGCCGTCCCGTTCTCCACGACTCCGACCAGCTCTGTTTTCAGCAACGCGGCGACTTCAGACCGCATGACTTTTTCCGGCGGCCCCGGCTTTGGTCTCATAATCGTCTCGTAGGGCGTGCCAGCCGCGAAATGCACCCGCCCTATGCGTTCGGTTGGATACCGCACGCCGTCGCTGAGAATTATGCCCGCCAGCTCCGCCAGGGCCGCTGGCCGGTCAGCGGAGCTGCCAATGGCCGTGGCAAGGGAAGGAACGAGCGCATCGAAAGGATAGCCGAGACGCTGCCAGGCGTCGTGGATCTTCTCGAAGGCTTCAATCTCCAAGATAGTGCGGATTCTGCTATCCTGCGCATTCTTCCGATGCGTATTGAGCAGCCAGGCGTAAATTTCCTGACGTGCACCAGGGCTCGCTTCGATCAGCTCCGTCAGCGAAGCCTCCGGTCGATGCTGCAGGCTGGCCACGGTCCACAGCTCGAGGGGGTGGATCCTTGCCATGTAGCCCCGGTCGGAAAGACTCAGCCGGTCGAGCGCGTGTGAATCGTAAAGATCCTTGATCTGCCCGCGCGAGAATCTTGCATCCGGAAAATTTCCACAGAGGAAGCGTGTGAACGCCTCCAGAGTCGAGTCCGGATGAATGTATCGATACACGGCCGCCAGGCGCGTCGGACGCGCCCAGACACGATCCACAAGCAGCCCCCACGCCTCGGCGGGGGCCTTTCCGCAGTACTCGTTGTAAAACCTCGCGAGGAACTTCCGGCCTTCGAAGTCGGCGAAGCGTGCGAGATAAACGCTTCGCTCCGGACTTGCGGCATCCTCCAAAAGCTGCGCTGTGGAGCCTTCGACCCGGTACATGTAGTAGTGCTCGATGTCCCGCATGAGCCGGATGAAGGCCAGATTCACCGACTTCTGGAACGCCTCGCGCACCGACATTTCGCGGCGGTCATCCGTGGAATCAAAGTTACTGAAAGTATGCAGCCCACCGCCGGTAAAGAAGGCTTCGTGGGGACTGGCGGAATAGCGACGCTGCATGGCGGCCTCAAGCATGGCCGGCAGATTCACCTCGCGCGACCTTGCGAAGTAATCGAGCGCCCAACGCGTCAACGGGTCACGCGGTGGAACGCGGATGGACGCGCGCTCGTTCGAGGAGAGTTCCACAATGCGGTCGTGCAGCTCCGCTACGGTCTCGAGATAAGTGATGAGCGTGCGCAACTTGGCCGTGGAGCCCAACTCGAGTTTGGTCCCCTCGTTGACGTTCAGAGGCTGATTGAAGTTGTCGGTCTGGACGCGTATTAGATTGGCATCGGGGCCGCGCTCGTAAAGCGTGAAGCTGCAGACCACGTGTGCCGGTGGCGCGTCCTCGAGCAGATGTTCCCCGCGCAGGCCGGCCGAGTTGACGAAGGCGGGGTCGTGCAAGCGTTGCAGCACCTTGGAGACGCTTTTCAGCGCGTCGGCATCGAGAGTGCTTTGCACGGTCAGATCCAGGCGGTCGAGATCGTAGAGCCCCGAGACCCCGAGCAGCTTGAGCAGATGAACGCGGAGAACATCGGCCGCCTTGTCCCGCGGTTGGGCGCGGTTCGTCTCTGCGGGCGCGGCGCTTCGAAGGTTGAGCTCGATTTTCAAAGCGGCATCACGCAGACAGGGCGAGATAATCCGTTGCTCCGCCAAGAGAGTCAAGTGCCGGTCAGTCGCTTCTGCCAGTCGCTCCGGATGTTCAACCAAATAGGAGGTCGGGCTCCGGTGCGCCACAAAGAGGCTCAGAACCTGTTTGTAGGTCCGGGCCTTGGCTTTTATCTGCTTGGCTGTCGCGTACCCTTCATCTGCGGCAAGGAACCGGTTGGCCTCGTCGATATCGACTCCGTACCACACACGCAGCCCGTCGGCCAAACCGTAAACTTCCCCATAACGCGGAGAAGCGGCCAGGGGAACGGAGTTTACATAGTCGAGGATGATCCGTTGCCGGACGTTCCACGTTTCTGTGCCGTCCAGGTAAGCGCGCTGTGAGGCCGAGAGAATCTGGCGTAGCTTGTCGGCCGGGGAGTGCGTCCGCCCTCCGGGCGAATGACGGTACTTCTCGATCTGAGTGGCCAGCGTGCTGCCCCCGACCGGTCGGCGATCGGAGTGCAAGCTGTTGCCGACGTAATCGATGCAGGCACGCGCCAGCCGGTCCCACTCGACGGCTGGATTTCGGTAGACGCTGGTTTGGTCGAGCAGTTCGCGATTCTCTAGGAAAAGCAGCGTATTCACCGCGAGGCCCGGGATCGAGTCATAAGCAGGATAGACCCAGCGCGGAAAGCGGCGGGTGAAGACCGTCCCTCCGTTTTCGGCCAGAATCGATAGTCCGACCTGATCCTTCTCTCGATAAGTCGGGGACAGTCCCAGGCCGGCAGCAAGCCTCAGCATGGTCGAGTAACGCGCCTGCGAGTCGACCGCATAACCCTGCTTCGCCAACCGCTCCACATAAAGCGGCAGACGGGAGTAGCCGAGCCGCTCATCGTAAGGGCCGGACTTCGGAAAACGAATGTCGGGGCTGGCGCCGGGTGACAGCGCGAAGGTCATCCGGTGCGCGGTGGACGCCAAAATATGGGCTTGGATCCACGACGTTCGGACCTCCCACACGGCAAGGGCGCTCAGGACGAGGGACGCAAACAAGAGAACACCTGCCCACTTCGGCACTCTTTCGAGACCCTCGGCGGCTTTGAGTGCCCCCTCGCCCAGCCGCCGCCACCAGGAGACTTCCCACCACCTCGCCCTCGTTTTGGGCGGACTCGCCACCTCCCAGAATTCGATCACCTCGGAGCGCACAAGATGGATGCCGCCTGCCACGGTTCGGTGCACGCGTCCCACGAGGAGCACGCCCGCGTGCCATGGCGTTCTGACCGGTGCCCCCAGTTTGCTCAGAGGCGGCAGACGTAAGATTGTCATGGGCGTCCGGGTTGCACGTGTGGCCTTTCCACCGCCCGCAGATGAACGCCCGCTTCCGACGCGTTGGATGATCGTTTGTCCGAACGCGAATTCTCTCAGGCGCCGGGATATTCGCTCTAACCTCTCCGTGAAACGCTGATGGAACATAATCGCCCAGAGGCACCGCCTGTCTTGGGGGACTTGCAGGCTGTAATCAACAGGATCCGGCTGCTTAGTGACGCGGGAAAAAGTAGCAGGGTCATACACCCCCGAGCCAAGATCTCACCCTAAGGCGTCATGACCTCCTTCATAGACATTCTCAATCTAGTACCGGCGTCTGGGGACGAGTCGCTTCGGCACCCGCCCAAGACGCGCTGTAGATTAATATGTATCACGTTCTCAAATTGTCAAGGGGGGCCATATGCCGGCGCTGGTCCCCCTCCGGATGTCGTTGCAGGGCTTCGCCTTGCCGGCTGTTAAGAGATCAGTCGAAGCCAAAGAGCGCGAGAGTGTACAGAGTTTTGTGCAAGCGACCGGTTCACGTTGGTTAGATCCTGCCTTCGAACACAATGCTGAGGTGGTCTTCGAGTCCCCCCTTTCGCACCATAACCTGAGCCCCGGTCGCCGCCGGGGCTTTTTTATGGTGGTTGAATCGCCGGAGTTCGACCAATTGCGGGAGTCCGGCCTTGAGGTTGCCCGGCGGAGCGGCAGGTCGTAACGTGGCGTCGGTGATGAGTCAGGCAACGAAGCAAGGAAGGGCCGTCTCCGTCGGGATGCGGATGGTCGTGGCGGCCGCGCGCGAAATCAAGGATGGCGAAGTCGTGTTCGTCGGCATGCGGCTGCCCTTGGTGGCGTTCGCCGTGGCCAAGGCCACCCACGCGCCGAACGCCACAGGCCTTTACGAGAACGGCGTCATCCGCGAGGCGCCGGCCGAAGAGCTGATCTACACCATGGCCGACGGCCCCAACCTCACGCGCGCGACCGCGCTCGGCGACATGTTGAGTGTCATGGGGCCGCTGGCGGCAGGGAAGGTGGACGTCGGCTTTCTCGGCGCCGCGCAGATCGACAAG
>Ga0326597_10014380_pt1 | contig 10377 bp, 7 predicted proteins | sample RVTome_12_FD_203789 | JGI IMG/M metagenome (GOLD analysis project Ga0326597, IMG submission 203789) | Soil microbial communities from uranium-contaminated site in the Upper Colorado River Basin, Wyoming, United States - RVT100D185 | ecosystem: Environmental > Terrestrial > Soil > Contaminated >...
AACGGGTGCGACGTCCCCGCCGACCGGACGTTCCCGGGCCTGGCCGTCGAGCGGCCGCCGCGCATCCTGTACGCAGGCCAGCTCTATCCGTGGAAGGGCGTGGACGTTCTCGTGGACGCGATGGCGCGGGTCCCGGCGGCCCGCCTGGTGATCCTGGGCGGCATCCAGGGCGAGGCCGACCTCCGCCGGGTGCGGGCGCGCGCGGAAGCGCTCGGGATCGCCGACCGCGTCGAGCTGCGGGGGCACGTTCCCCAGGTCGAGGTGGCCCCCGAGCTGGCGCGGGCGCGCGTGGTCGCGGTGCCGGTGCGGCGGACGGAGATGACGCTGCGCCACACCTCGCCCTTGAAGGCCTTCGAGGCGATGGCCGCCGGGCGGCCGATCCTGGCCTCCGATCTCCCGTCCAGCCGCGAGTTCCTCCGCCACGGGGAGAACGCGTGGCTGGTGCCGCCGGACGATCCCGCGGCGCTCGCCGATGGGTTGGCGCGGCTCCTGGCCGACGACGCGCTGTCGGAGCGCATTGCGCGCGCCGCCTTCGAGGACGCGGTCGCGTTCTCGTGGGACGCGCGGGCGCGCCGCCTGATGGACGTCTTCGCGGAGATCGCGTGAGCATCTCCGGACGGGCCGTCGTCGTGGCGGCCTGGCTTCTCACGCTGCCGCTGGTCACGCCCAAGATCCGAGGAGCCGACGAGATCGAGTACTTCGCCTACCTGCGCTCGCTGGCTTTCGATCACGACCTGGAGTTCGGCAACGAATATCGCCATTTCTACGAGCGCGACCCCCAGGGGCTGGCCGGCTTCTCGGCGACGTTCCTGGACCGGCGCGAGCCGCAGACCGGCCGCCATATCAACTTCGCGCCGCTGGGATCCGCGCTGCTGTGGTCCCCCTTCTACCTGCTCGCCCACCTCGGGGTGCTGGCGGCGCGGGCCGCCGGGTCGGCGGTGGCGGCGGATGGATTCTCGGCCCCCTACGTCGCCGCCGCGTGTTACGCCTCCTGGCTGTACGGCGGCTTCGGGCTCCTCATCATCCACGACGCGCTGCGGCGGTTCGCGGGGGCCGCGGATGCGGACGCGGGGTGGGCCACCGCCGCGCTCCTGTGGACGAGCCCGCTCCTGTACTACATGACGATCGCCCCCGGCTTCTCCCACGCGACGTCCGTCTTTGCCGTCGCCGCGCTGGCATGGACGACGCTCGCCGCGCGGAAGCGCTCCCGGCTCACGAGCTGGATGGCGGTCGGCATGGCGGGCGGGATCGCGGCGCTGGTGCGCGAGCAGGATGCGCTGTTCCTGGTCGTGCCTCTCGGACTGCTGGCCGCGGACGCCTTGCGGACCGGGAACTGGGGACCGGCGATCCGGCGCGCGGCGGTGACCGTGGCCACCGCGCTCGCGGTGTTCGTCCCCCAGCTCTTTGCGTATCGAGCGATCAACGGCGCGTTCCGCCCCTCGCAGCTGGTCACGCGCAAGATGACGTATACCAGCCCCCACTTCCTCGAGGTGCTGCTGGATCCCGGCCACGGCCTCTTCGTGTGGGCGCCCGTGCTGCTGGTGGCCGTCATCGCCCTGTCCGTGACCGCGGTCCGCCGGCGTGACGTGGTGTCCGGAGTCCTCCTGCTGGCCCTGCTGCTCCAGGTGTGGATCAACGGCTCGGTCGAGAGCTGGACGCAGGCGGGCGCGTTCGGGTCCCGCCGGTTCGTGGGGGCGACGGTCGTGTTCGCCTGGGGGCTGGCGGCGGCGGTGGCCGCGCTGCGCGGGCGGGTCGGGCCGGGGGCGTGCGCCGCGGCCCTCGTCCTCCTCGCCTGGTGGAACGTGTCGCTCATGGTGCAGTTCGGCCTCCGCCTCATGGATCGTCAGCGCCTGGAGTGGCCGCGGGTGGCGGTCAACCAGGTGACGGAGGTGCCGCCGCGCGCGGCGCGGGCGGCCTGGCTCTTCCTGACCGATCGCGAGCGGCTGGTGCGGGAGACGCGGTGATCTCCCCGGATCTCCGCGAGCGCGTGGCGTGCCCGGTGTGCCTGGAAGGCGGCGGCTGCGCCGCGTGCGCGGTGGGGGGCGGCCACGCCGAGACCTGCGCGCATTATCGCGAGCGCGCGGGATGCGCGTGCGGGGGCGCGGACAAGGTGCGGCTCAAGGGCGAGGGCGACGCGCTGCGGTGCCCGTGCTGCGGCGAGCGCTATCCGGTGGTCACAGACGGCGGCTATCTGGACCTCGTGCCTCGCGCGTCGGTGGGCCGCGTGACCCAGTACGCCGACCACGAGTTTCACGAGCGCTTGCAGGTGACGGATGCTCCGCCCGTGCTCTCCGCCCGCGTCAAGGCGGACATGATGCGGCGCATGCTGGACACCCCGGCCGGGGAGCCGGTCCTCGATCTCGGATGCGGCGCGGGCAAGATGGCGTTGTATGCCGCGGCCCGCGGCGGGCGCGCGGCCGGCATCGATCTCGCACCGTTTTTCCTCGCCCGCGCCGCCCGCGACGTCGAGCTCGTGCAGGGGGACCTGCGGCGGCTGCCGTTCCGCAAGGGCAGCTTCCCGCGCGCCTACTCCCTCGACGTCCTCGAGCACCTCGACGAGGACGGGGTCAAGGAGGTGCTCACCGAGGCGCGCCGCACCGTGGGCCCGGCCGGACGGCTGTTCGTGTACACCCATGCCATGGAGTCTTCGCGGCTGGCGCGCTTCCAGCGGGCGGTGAACCTTCTGGCGCGGCGGCTCGGCGAGCGCGGCCTCATCGACCACGAGCGCGAGGCCATGCGCAAAAGCGACCACGTGAACGCGATCCGCAGCCACGAGCACTTCGACGCCTTGTGCGCCTCCGCGGGGCTGGTGGTGACGGAGCGCCGGTACTACAACGTCGTCTTCAAGGCGGTGGTCGAGGACCTGCTCCTGCGCCTCTACGAACAGCGCCGGCGCGGGCCGGCCTCGTCGAGGGACGCGGGCCTAGGCGCGGTCCAGGCGTCCCCTCACGCGCGCCCGCCCGGGCGGCTCGTCCTCGCCGTCGCCCAGGCGCTCACCTGGGTCCTGAAACTCGACGTGGTGCTCTTCGGCGGCATTCGCACCGGCCCGTTTTTCGGCCTGCTGCGGCCCTCGCCGCCCCGGGCGTGAAGGTGCTCTACGTGGCCTCGGACCAGGTGGTCCCGGGGACCACGGGCGGCAGCGTGCACGTCCTCGAGGTCGCCCGCGGCCTGGCCCGCCGCGGCCACGAGGTCGACGTGGTCGTCCGCCGCGACGGCGCTGCCGGCGCGCCTCCGGACGCCCCCGGCGTACGGTGGCATCGCGTCGCCTGGTGGCCGCCCCACCGCTTCTTCCGCTTCCGCGCGCGGCGCTCCGTAGCCGCAGTGGCCGACGCGGTGCGCCCCGACGTGATCATGGAGCGCTACTACAACTTCGGCGGCGAGGGGATCGCGACCGCAAGGACGCGCGGGGTGCCGAGCCTGCTGGAGGTCAACTCGCCGGTGGTGGACCACCCCGGCTCCTTGAAGGCGGCGCTCGACGCGGCGATGGTCGTCCGCCCGCTGAAGCGCTACCGCGAGGCGATGGTGCGCGATGCGACCGCGCTGGTGGCACCCACCCCGGAGATCGTCCCCGCGTTCGCCCGCGCGCGAACGGAGCTCGTGAGCTGGGGTGCGAACGTGGAAGCCTTCTCCCCCGCGCGCCGCGACCCCGCGGCCCGCAAGGCCCTCGGCGTGCCGGAGGGGGCGGTCGCGGTCCTGTTCAGCGGGAGCTTCCGCCCCTGGCACGGCGTGCACGTGCTCGAGGACGCGGCGCGCCGGCTCCGGCATCGCGCCGATGTCTTCTTCGTGCTCGCGGGCGGCCACGAGGCGCGTGAAGGCGATGGCTACCGGGGCCGCCGGCTGGGCGCCGTGCCCTACGACGCCATGCCCGCCGTGGTCGCCGCCTGCGACATCGGCGTCGCCCCCTACGACACCGCCCGCCTCCCGCAGATGCGGCTCGGGTTCTTCTGGTCGCCGCTGAAGATCTTCGAGTACATGGCCTCGGGGCTGCCCACCGTCACCGTGGATCGCCATCCGCTGGAGGAGGTCGTCCGCGACGGAGAGGAAGGGCTGCACGTGACGGAGGCGGATCCCACGGCGCTCGCGGCGGCGATCGAGCGGCTGGCCGGCGACGAGCCGCTCCGCCGGCGGCTGGGGGCGAACGCGCGGCGACGCGTGGTCGAGCGTTATTCGTGGGACGCGCACTGCGCGCAGCTCGAGGCCCTTCTGCGTCGTCTGGTGAGCGAGCGGCCGCGGTGAGGATCGCCCTGGCCAGCGAGGTGTACCCGCCGCGGGCGGGCGGGGCCGGCTGGTCCACGCGCGCCCTCGCCCTCGGGCTGCGCGCCGCCGGCCACGACGTGACCGTGGTGACCACGAGCCCCGGGGCGGCCGACCTCGACGGCTTCGACGTCCGCCGCTTGACCGTGCGGGGCCGGAAGCGCCTGACCGCGCCGCGCGCCTTTGCCCGCGCTCTCGCGGGTATGGAGAGCGACGTAGTCCACGCCCAGCACTCGTTGTCCGCGCTGGGCGCGTTGTCCCTCGACCACCCGTCGCGGGTGGCGGTCACGGTGCGCGATCACTGGCCGGTGTGCTTCTGGTCCACGCGCATCAGCCAGGGCGCGTTGTGCCCCGAATGCGGTCCCGGCCCCATGACGCGTTGCGTGGTCGGCCGCATCCCCGCTCCCGGGCCCCTGGCCTGGACGCCCATCCCGTACATGGGCCTGGACCTCGCGTTGAAGCGGCGCGCGCTGCGCCGCGCGGGGGCGACGCTCGCGGTGAGCGAAGCCATCGCGGGCGAGCTCCGGGCGGCGGGCATCCCGCGGGTGGAGGTCATCCCGAACGTCGTGGACGCCGCGGAGGCGCGGGCGACGGCCGAGGCGTCGCCGTCGTTCGCGGTGCCGGAGCGATTCCTGCTGTACGTCGGCAAGATCGAGGAGAACAAGGGCGCGCGGCTGCTCGTGGGCGCGGTGGCCGAGGCCCGCACCGGGCTGCCGCTGGTCGTGCTGGGGGAAGGCACGCTCGCCCACGCGCTGAAGTTCGACGCCGCCTCCGCCGGCGTGCCGCTCGTCATCCGCGGGTGGGCGGAGCGCGAGGACGTCCTGCGCTGCCTCGCCCGCGCCGTAGCGCTGGTCTTTCCCTCGGTGTGGCCCGAGCCGCTCTCGCGGGTGCTGCTGGAGGCCCTGGCCCTGGGCACGCCGGTGGCGGCGATGGCGACCGGGGGCACCCGCGAGCTGCTGGGGACCGATGGCGCGGGGCTCGTGGTGGACGACGCCGCCGGCCTGGCCGATGCCGTCGCGCGACTGGCCGCGGACGCGGCGCTCCGCGAGCGTACGCGGGCGGGGGCGCGCGCCCGCGCGGAAGCGTACTCCCCCCAGGCGTTGGTCCCCCGTTACGAGGCCGTGTACCGGAGGCTCGCCTGAGGGTCGCGCTGCTGAGCCGGTCCGCCTACCCGCTGCACGAGCCGGGCGGGATGGAGCGCGCCGTGTACCTGCAGGCGAAGCACCTTCAGGCCCGCGGCGTCGAGACCGTCCTCGTCACCCGGCCCGCCACGCGCGACGGGGGGCTTTTCCCCGGCGAAGTCGTCACCGTCCCCTACGGCTCCCGGCGCGCGGGTGCGCACGGGCGCGTCCTCGACCGAACGGTGCACTACCCCGCCTTCTCCGCGCGGGTGGGCGAGGCCGTGGCGCGCCTGGTGCGGGAGCGGACGGTCGATATCGTGGACGCCCAGGGACTGGCCGCGCTGGGCTACGGGCGGCTGCGCGCCGACGATCGCGAGCTGCGGGCGCCGCTGGTCATGAACCCCCAGGGCATGGAAGAACACAAGGCGGGAGGCCTGAAGCGTCTCGCCCTCACCAGGCTGCGCGCACTCTCCCAGGAGGCGGCGCGCCTCGCCGACCGCGTGGTGGCCACCGACGAAGCGACGCGCGACGAGGTGCCGCGGCTGCTGGGGGTGCCCGCGGACAAGGTGGTGGTGCTGCCCAACGGCGTCGATCCCGACGAGATCGCGCTGTTGACGCCCGCCGACCCGGTGCGCGTGGTGGCGAAAGCGGTGCGCGGGGCCGGTGCGGCCGCGCCCCTGCTGATGTCGGTCGGCCGCATCGAGGCCTACAAGGGCTTCGACGACGTGCTCGGCGCCCTGGCCGTGCTGCACGACCGGCAGGCGCTGCCCCCGGGATGGATGTGGGTGATCGTGGGCGGCGGCCCCGCCGAAAAGGCGCTCCGGCGACGGATCCCCCGTCATCTCGAGGGGCGGGTGCGGCTGGCCGGGCGCGTGGGCGACGACGTGCTGCACGCGTTGTACGCCTGCGCGAATGCCTTCGTGCACGCGACGCGCTACGAAGGCTCGAGCCTGGTGACGCTGGAAGCGATGGCGCACGGGCTGCCCGTGGTGGCGACGCGCGCCGGCGGCATCCCGGACAAGGTGGTGGACGGCGAGACGGGACTCCTGGTGCCGCCGGGGGATGTGGCGGCACTGGCGCTGGCGCTGCAGGACCTCCTCCACGATCCCGCGCGGGCGCGGGCCATGGGCGCGCGGGGGCGCGTCCTCGTCGCGCAGCGGTTCTCGTGCGGTGTGCTCATCGATCGCACCCTGGCCGCGTACGACGAACTCCTGCGGGCGCGGCCCCGGCGTCGCGAAGGCGACGCCTGAAATGAGCGCAGCCGCATTCATTCCGGCGGTGCGGATGATCCGGTCCGGCGCCGCAGTGGTCGGTGCGGCCGCCGCGATCGCGCTGGCCGTGCTCCTCATCACGGGCGCCGGAGGCGCCGTCGCGGTGGCGATCCCGGCGGCCTTCGTCGCCGCCGGGGTGGCCGTCCGCTGGCCCTCGCGTTCCCGGGCCATCGCGCGGGGACGCGCGGTCCTCCTCCTCATGCTCCTCCCCACCCTCGTCCACTTCCACGCCGGCGGCGGCCGCATCAGCGGCGACGGGGTCAGCTACTACGTCTACGTCCGGTCGCTGGCCAAGGACGCCGACCTCGACTTCGCCAACGAGTACACCCACTACGGGCTCATCGATCGCGACGACCTCGCGGTGCCGACACGCACCGGGATGCGGCGTTCGATCTTCGCCGTCGGACCCGCGCTGGTGTGGATCCCGTTTTTCGCCGCCGGCGAGGCCGTCGCCCGCACGGCGTCGCTGCTCGGCGCGGCGGTCGACCTTTCGGGGTACGGCCCGTACCACGTCAACGCCGTCGCCCTGGGCAGCCTGTTGCTGGGTTTCGCGGCGGTGCTCCTGATCCACGACGTCGCGGCGCGGCATTTCGAAGCCGCGGTCGCCCTGATCGCGGCGGCCGCGGTGTGGCTGGCCACGTTCCTCTACTGGTACATGGTCCAGCAGCCGACGATGTCCCACGCGCCGTCGGTCTTCGGCGCCGCCCTCGTCGTGTGGCTGTGGGACCGGGGGCGTCCGCATCGGACACTCGTCGGCTTCCTGCTCCTCGGCGTCGTGCTGGGGCTGGCCATGTGCCTGCGCTGGCAGAACGCGGTGCTCGGCCTGCTCCCGGCGTTCGACCTCGCTACCGGGAGCGGGCGCGGCGTGCCCCTGCGCCGGGCGGCCATGGGCGCGGCCGCGCTCGCGGCCGGCGCGCTGGCGGGCGCCTTTCCGCAGATGGCCGCGTGGCAGGTCCTCTACGGCGAATGGGTCCTCCTCGACCCGCCGCACGGCGCGGACTTCCTTCGGCTCGGACGCCCTTTCGTGCTCGAGACCCTGTTTTCGTCGCGCCACGGCCTGCTCTCCTGGACGCCGGTCCTCTGGCTCGGCTACCTGGGGCTCTGGCCGCTGCTGCGCACCCGCCGCGATTTCGCGCTCCCCCTGCTGCTCCCCGCGGCGGCCATGACCTACGTCAACATGTGCTCGGGCGACTGGTGGGCGGGCGGGTCGTTCTCGAACCGCCGGTTCGACAGCCTGCTGCCGGTGCTCGCCGTGGGCCTCGCGGCCAGCGTCGAGTGGATGGCGCAAGCAATCGCGCGACGGCCCGCGCTCGTCCCCGCCGCTTTCGCCCTGGCCGCCGGCGCCCTGAACGTCGCGCTCCTCGAGGGGGTTCGCGAGAGCGGAGCGCCCGCGGCGCCCATCGCCCTCGCCGAGGCCCTGAAGGCCGGCGCCCAAAGGATGGCGGACGCCGTGGGTAGTCCTCCCACCTGGCCCGCGAGCTGGGCTTTCGCCTGGCGTCATCGCCTGCCGCCGGGACAGTACGATCTGCTGGTGGGCCGCTACCTCTTCTATCGCCAGAACAACCTGCAGGGCCGGATCGACCTCGGCGCGCCGGGGGACGAGGCAATGCTCGGCAAGGGATGGGGCGCGGGCGCGATGCGCGATGGCGCCACGGCGAGGATGCTGCAGGGTCGCGGACGCATCCTCGCCCCGCTCGACGTCCCCGAGGACATCGACGTCGAAGTGCGCGCCCACGCCGACGGCGCGGTGATCGTGTCGGTCGCGGTGAACGGCCGCGAGACGGGCGCGTTCACCGCCGGCCCCGGGTGGGGCGCCCATCGCCTCTCCGTCGGCCGGGACCGCTGGCGCCGCGACCTCAACGACGTCGTGCTGGAAGCCGAGGCCGCCGGGGTGTGGATCGACACCCTCGACTTCTTCCGGGTCGGCGTGCCGGAAGGGCAGGAGCGGGGGTTCCGGGCCCGGTGAGCCAGCGGGTGGTCGTGATCGGCGGCGGTCCCGCGGGACTGAAGGCCGCCCACGCCGCGATCAAGGGGGGCGCCTCGGTCACCCTCCTGGAGAGCGCGCCGATCCTCGGCGGCCTGGCCAGCTCCTTCGACGTCCAGGGAGCCCGCATCGAGCGCTACTACCACTTCATCTGCAAGGGCGACGACCACCTGCAGGACACCCTCGCCGAGCTCGGCCTGTCCGATCGCCTCCGCTGGCGGGACTCGCGGATGGCGTACTTCGTCGACGGCGCCCTCTATCCGTTCCTGACCCCGGTGGATCTGCTGCGCTTCTCGCCCTTGGAGCCGATCGACCGCCTGCGCGCCGGGTTGGCGCTGAAGCGAGCGCAGCGGATGCGCGAAGAGGACGTCGCGCCGCGGCGCGCGATCGAGTGGCTGAAGGAGCTGTTCGGCGAGCGCGCGTACCGGGTCATCTGGGAGCCGCTGATGCGGTTCAAGTTCGCCGAGCACGCGCCGGAGGTCAGCGCGGCCTGGATCTGGGCGCGCATGGTGCGTCTCTCGCGGTCCCGCACCTCGCCGTGGCGCGAGGAGCTCGGCTACCTCGAGGGGGGCAGCACGGTGGTGCTGGAGGCGCTGGCCCGCGATTTCGAGCGCCGAGGAGGACGCGTGGTGGTAAGCGCGCACGTGGAGGCCATCACCTTCGACGGAGGGTGGGCGACCGGGGTGCGCGCGGGCGGGGAAACGGTTCCCGCCGACGTGGTGATCTCCACGGTGACCACCAGCCGCTTCCTGAAGTTGGCACCCGGCCTCGACGGCCCCTACATCGAACGGCTGCGCCGCATCCCCACCATCGGGATCTTCTGCCTGCTCCTGCGCCTCTCCGAGCGGGTCACGCCCTTTTTCTGGGTGAACGCGAACGACCGCCGGGTGCCTTTCGCCGGGATGATCGAGTACACCAACCTGAACCCGCTGCCCGAGCTGGGGGGCGACCGCGTCTTGTACGTGCCCCAGTACCTGTCCGCCGACGATCCCCGCTACGGGCAGACCGACGAAGAGGTGCTGCGCGCGTACACCGACGCCCTGGCCCTCATCAACCCCGCGTTCGATCGCCGGTGGATCAAGTTCTCCGCCGTGTTCCGCGACCGTTTCGCCCAGCCCATCTGCCTCACCGACTACAAGGCCACCACGCCCACGATCCAGACCCCGGTGGCCAACCTGTTCCTGACCGACTCCTGCCAGCTCCACCCCCACGACCGCACGATCAGCGGGTCCTTCGGCCTTGGGCTCGAGGCGGCGCGGCGGGCGTTGGCGACGGCGTGAGCGCCCTCTTCGTCGCCGCCGGTGCGGCGCTCCTCTGGCCGGTGCTCACGGCGCGGCACGGCCGCGGCATCGCGCTGGCGACGCTCGTCGCGCTCGTCCTCGGAACCGTGGTTTACGGCCTCGCGCGGGGCCCGTCCTGGGAAGGGGCCGCCGCGTTCGCGGTGGCGGCGGCGCTGGTGCGCCTCGTGTGGGGACGCGCCGATCCCGACAACGGGCGCGGCACGCGTGTGCGCCGCATCCTATGGATCGTCGCGGTCGCGGTTGCGGTGGGCGTGCTGGCGGCACGGGGCGGCGGGCCCGACGCCGTCCTCGACGGCCTGTTCTCGTCGTGGAGCGGCCTTTTGTTCTGGTCGCCGGTGCTCTGGCTGGGACTGGCGGGCTGTCTTCGCGAACGGCCAGCGGGACCGGCGACTACACTGGGGCCGGTACTTCTCGTCGCCGCGGCGGTGGGCGCGGTCACCCTCGAC
>Ga0326597_10014381_pt1 | contig 10377 bp, 12 predicted proteins | sample RVTome_12_FD_203789 | JGI IMG/M metagenome (GOLD analysis project Ga0326597, IMG submission 203789) | Soil microbial communities from uranium-contaminated site in the Upper Colorado River Basin, Wyoming, United States - RVT100D185 | ecosystem: Environmental > Terrestrial > Soil > Contaminated >...
CCTGCACAACGGCCGCAAACTCTTTCCGGCGGCAGGCACAGAACGCTGGACGGCGCTGCGCCGCCACGCCCTGGGTAACAACCTGATGGACAACCTGATACTGTGGCGTAATGAAATGCTGCGCCCGCACCCCCAACAGTCGCCGGAAACGCTGGCGGCGTTCGAAATAAAGGTGCGTAATGCCATTACCGCGCTCGACCGCGAAGCCGATGCCCTCGCTGCGACGCCGGTGGACATTGGCCATGTAAGCATTGGCTGCGCGCTGGGTTACGCTGATTTCCGCTTCTCCAGCCTAGGCTGGCGTACCGGCCACGCACGCATCGCCCGCTGGCAGGAAACATTCGCGCAGCGTCCATCGATGCACAACACGGCGCATGTCGACCAATAGAAAATAAAATCGCAGGGAGAAACATCATGAAGAAACTGATTTTGCTGCTGCTGTTGATCACATTGCCAGTCGCGGCACAGCAATATCCGTCAAAACCCGTCCGCCTCGTCGTGCCCTTCCCGCCCGGCGGCCCCACTGATGTTGTTTCGCGTCTGGTCGCTCCCAAACTGGCTGAATTACTGGGCCAGCAGGTCGTCGTCGAAAACCGTGGCGGTTCCGGCGGCATGATTGGCACCGAACAAGTCGCGAAAGCGGTACCCGACGGCTACACCATCATCATGGGCACAATCGGCGGCCTCGCGGTGGCGAAAAGTCTGAATCCCCGGCTGGGCTATGACACGTTGCGTGATCTCGCCCCGATTACCCAGAGCGTGTCAGTCACCAGTATCCTGGTCGTGCACCCATCTGTTCCCGCAAAAAACGTCCGAGAACTGCTGGCGATCGCCAAATCGTCCCCCGGCAAGCTGAATTACGCATCTTCGGGCAACGGTACGGTCACCCACCTCGCTGGCGAACTTCTGAAACTGCTGGGCAAGGTCAGCATCGTTCATGTTCCCTACAAGGGCGGTGCGCCGGCACTGGCGGCCATGATGTCGGGCGAAGTCGACATGAGTTACGAAAATAGCCTGATCATCACCCCGCATATCCGGTCAGGCAGGGTCAGGGCGCTTGCCGTCACCGGTGCCACACGCTCAAAGCTGCTCCCGGATCTGCCGACAATTGCCGAAACCCTGCCCGGCTATAACGCCAGCGGCTGGTACGGCCTGCTGGCGCCGGCGGCAACGCCGAAACCGATCATTGCCAGACTTCATGTTGAAGCCGCCAAGGCGCTGCATTCGCCGGACATCGTCGCAAAATTGTCCAGCCAGGGCGCAGAACCGGTAGGCAACACCCCGGAGGAGTTCACTGCCTTCATTCGCAGCGAGATCAGCAAATGGGCAAACCTGGTGAAGGCTGCAAAAATGCGCGCGGACTGAATCAGCCCAATGTACGCGCTGAGCCGATCATTCAGGGCATCATAACGTCGGGCAGCACCAGATCGGGGTGCTCGGACCCGATCTTCGCCAGTCCGTTTGCGCCCGAGGCCTTGGTAGCCCTTGAAGGCCAGCAGGTCAGCGAGCATTTTTGACGTGGAGCGGCGTATCGTCAACAACGAGTATGCTGGCCCGCGCTGACTGATCTTTATTAAGGGGAATTACGATGAATTTCAAAGGAAAGACAGCTGTGATTGCAGGCGACGCTTGGGGTCTTGGTCACGCAACGGCGCTGATGTTCGCGCGCGAAGGCGCCCAAGTGATTTGCATCGACGACAACGCGGAAATGAAAGATGTACGCCTGCTGCGCATGGATGAGTTTGAGCTATCGTATTTTCATGCCGATGTAACTGATGCGGCTCAGGCGCAGGCCGTCGCGAACGCCTGCGAAAAAACGCTCGCCAAAGTAGACATTCTGTTTAACGTGGCGGGGCGTGATCCGATCCGCCAGACGTTCGAGAACACGACGCACGAGGCTTGGGTAACCATGATCGGGCGCAATTTGTCCTCGGCCTTTCTGTGCGCGCAGGCATTTTTGCCACTGATGAAAAAAGCCGGTTCAGGCTCCATCATTAATCACGGATCCATCGACGGTGTTCTGGGCAACCCGTCCATCGCAGCCTATTCTGCCGGCAAGGGCGGCTTGCTGCCGCTCACGCACGTGATGGCGCACGATCTGGGCAAATACAATATTCGCGTCAATTGCATTTCCTCCAGCGGCCCGCGCAAAAGCACTATTGCCGTGACGCCGGCAGACAAATCCAGAGTGGCTGTCACACCTCTGGGCCGCCAGGGCACGCCGCAGGATGTGGCGCTGGTCGTGCTGTTCCTGGCGTCAGATGCGGCGTCGTTCGTGAGTGGCGCAAACATTGTGGTGGATGGCGGGCGCACGGCCACCACGCATGGCTGTTACGACGAGCGGTGATGAAATTCTCTGCAGAACAATGATTGGCATAGAGCCAGTGTCCTGAGTCGTTAATTCGCTGATAAATTCGCTGTGCCCAGCTAATCCATCTTGATCCCGGTTTCCTTGCGGATGCGGACCCACCTTGCGTAATCCTCCTGCAGTCGGCGCGTGAACTCCTCAGAACTGTTGCTGACCACTTCGGCGCCGAGTTTCTCGAACGCTTCGCGCGTGCGCGGCTGTGCGATGACGGTATCGATTGCATCGCGCAGCTTCTGAACCGCTTCTTTGGGCGTTGCGGCCGGAATTGCGAGCGTGGTCCACGTCGAATAATCGTAGCCGCGGACCCCGGACTCGTCGATAGTCGGCACGTCGGGCAAGAACTTCGAGCGCTGCGGAGTCGTCACCGCCAGTGCGCGCAGCCTGCCTGCATTGATGTGTGGTCCCGAGGAAGTAACTTGATCGAATGACAGATGGATTTGCCCGCTGAGGATGGCGACCGATGCGGCGGCGCCGCCTCTGTATGGCACGTGCGTGAATTTCACTTGCGCCAGCGACTGAAACAGCTCGCCCATCAGGTGCGTACCAGAACCCTTGCCCGCCGATCCCATAAAGAGCTCTCCTGGGCGTGCCTTTGAAAACGCGATGAGCGCCTTGACGCTGCGCACGGGCATCGAGGGGTGCACGCTAAGGGTGCTCGAAACAAGCGAAATGCGCGACGTGTACACGAAGTCGCGCAGCGGCTGGTACTCGATATCGTCGTGAAACACTGGCTGGGACACAAGCGTGCCGGGTGCGCCGAGCAGGACCGTGTATCCGTCGGGCGGCGATTTGGCGGCCGCAGTGGAACCGATCCTGCCTCCCGCGCCGCTGCGGTTTTCGACGATCACGGGTTGACCCAAAACTTCCGTGAGTCCAGGAGCGATGGTGCGCGCCGTGATGTCGATGTTTCCACCGGGGGCGAACGGGACGACGATGCGGATCGGTTTGGATGGGTAGCCTTGGCAAAAGGCAGTTGCCGGTGTAAGCAGCATCATTCCGCCCATCGCGAGCCAAAAGGGTTTTGCCATGCGGTTCTCCTTGGAAAGTTGTTTGGTGGAATGATAACAATGCTTTCATGTATCCCCATAGCCGGAAGCGCGCTTCGCTTCCTATAACGGCCAGGATTCTTTCATCGACGGCGGAAAAAAAGTTTTTCAACAGAATAGGCCGCGTCCTGCCGGCTACGCGCGCTGCCAAATTCGCCGGTTAGCGGCCGTTCGCGTTTCTATTCGATCACCTTAGTGGCTTGAACGAGGATCATGTTTGGAATTTCGATGCCGAGCGCCTTGGCAGTCTTGCCGTTGATGACCAGGTCGAACTTCAATGGCTGCTCCACAGGAAGGTTCGCCGGCTTGGCGCCCTTGAGTATTTTTTCCACGAGGGTCGCGGCTCGCCGGACCATGTCGAGACGATTCGGCCCGTAGCTTACTAGGCCGCCACTTTGCGGCAGCACACTGTACCCGCTCATCGTTGGCAGCGTCAGCCTTGCCGCGAAGGTCGCGATTCGCGAGGCTTGCGCGATGAACATCGCATCGTCGAAGAGAATCAGGCTGTCGACCCGCTTGCGCGCAATCTCGGCAAAGGCGCCGTCAAGTTCCGCCGGGCTCCGAGCCTCGACGAACAGAAGCTCCACGCCCAGTGTCTTGGCTGCAGGCGGCAACTCCTTGAGCCACGTCACGGCGGAAGAGTTGCTCGGGTTTACAAGCAAGCCAACGCGCTTTGCGCCCGGAACGATTTCCTTGAGAAGCTGCAGCCGCTTCGCAATCGTATCCGGAGATTGAAGGGACAGACCCGTGACATTGCCGCCCGGCCGCGCAAGACTCGCCACGATACCCAAGGCCACAGGATCATTAACGGTCGTAAACACGATCGGGATCGTGCGCGTGGCGTTCTTAGCGGCCAGGATTGATTCGGTTCCGTCGTCGGACACAATGACATCCACATTCAGCCGCACCAACTCGCCGGCAAGCCCCGGGAATCGGTCGTACTTTCCTTCTGCCGATCGGTACTCGATGACGAAGTTCTTACCCTCCAGGTAGCCGAGTTCGCGCAGCCCTTGCATGAACGCCGCCAGCCGCGCATTGGGGGTCGACGAGGGGAGAGCCATATACCCAATCCGCGAAACGCCGGTCGGCGCTTGAGCTAGCGACGCAAGCGGCGCTACGAGCGCGCCCGCGCCAAGTGCAATAATAAGTTTGCGACGATTGTTCATTAGCCTCTCTTGGCAGGCGCCCATTATGCACGATTACGCCAAGGATGGAAGATTGGCACGTTTTTCAACATAGACGCAAACCAACCAGTCGAACTCCTCCGAGGCGGACATTTACCAATTGGGTTCAGCGGCCAGCCGCTTACGGGGGGTCCGCTAAAGTGATTTGCTGGACGCCCTTAGCTTTTGTCCCGTTAAACATCGATGCGCTCAGCGCCACCGAGATCGGAACGGCGCGCAGGAAATTTCCCGCCGTTACCGTGATGGGATCGCGCGCGCTCTTTCCGCGCAAAGAGTAAGCGCCCCAGGCAACACCGGCGCCCAGCATCAATATGGAACCGGATAGCGGCGGTGCCGAGAGACCCGGCAGCAATAGGCCGACAAGTCCCCCGAAGGCGAGCATAAGTCCTACCAGTTGCCCGCGCCGCTATGCGTGCCCCGGCCCATACGCACTACCAGCCAAAGTGTCAGCGCTCCGGAGATCAACCGAATTGTCGTGAAGCTGGCGGCATCAATGCCGGTATGTCTCAGAGCGAGCCGGCAGAGCAGTGAATTGCCCGCAAACGCAATCATGGCTAGCGATGTCAGGACAACTATGCGTGCAGTTGACATTGAAAGTTTTTCTTGAGACACGCGATCCGCTGTGGCCCAGTGCGCCCAACGCCTGGCTTAACGGGCGAGCAAGCCGCGCAGCGGTGCCGTACCGGCGCCTTGCACCTGGGGCAGTCCAAGGGAACTGCATCGGCTCAGCGCTGATTACTGGAGACGGATGTTCTGATCCCGTATCACCTTGGCGTACTTGGCGATCTCTTTGCGGAGGAACGCGCCGTATTCTTCCGGCGAGTTGCCGACGAGCTCGAATGCCAGCTTCTCCAGGGCAACGCGGACCTCCGGCGCATTCAACGCGGCGACGAACTCCGCGTGCAACCGTTTGATGACTGCCGGCGGCGTGCCGGTGGGAACCGAGACGCCGAACCAGGTCCCCGTCTCGAAGCCGGGCAGGCCAGCCTCGCTCGCCGTCGGGAGGTCGGGCAGAATTGGCGAGCGACGGGTCGCGGCGATGGCAAGTGGTCGCATCTGCCCGGAATTGGCGAACCCCCTTGTCGCAGTTACGGTGCCGAATTGCATGTTCACTCGACCCGCAGCCACATCACGTGCCGCGGGACCGCCCCCCTTGTAAGGAACATGCCGAATGTTCAGGCCGGCCGCAGCCTTGAACAGCTCTCCCGCCATATGACTCGGACCGCCATAGCCCGACGAGGCGAAAGTCAGGTCGCCAGGCTTGGACTTGGCGAGCGCGATCAACTCGCGCAGGGACTGCGCTGGCACCGACGAACTGATAACGAGCACGAAGGGTGTGGTCATGAGCAACGATACTGGCGCAAAGTCCTTCAGCAGGTTGTACTGCAGTTCGCGGTAAAGCGTCGCGCTGATGGCGCTGCCAATGTTTGAATACAGCAGGGTATAACCGTCGGCAGGTGCTTGCGCCGCCAGCACGGCCGCGACATTTCCGCCCGCGCCGCCGCGGTTGTCGATCACAATCTGCTGCCCCAATGAATCCAACATCTTGCGCGTCACGATACGCGCAGAAGCGTCGGCGCCTCCCCCCGGTGCGAAGGGAATGATGAACCGCAGTGGTTTTTCCGGATAAGTCTGGGCAGCCACTACGTACGGGCTTGCGAAAACAAGCAGCGCAGCCATGAGCATTACCTCGAGTATGCCTTTCATCGTTTGTTCCTCCTCGTTGCGCCGACGGTACGCGGCAGGGCGATGCACGTCAATTTCTCTAAATGATAGCATCAATCCGGCTTCGATCCCGCCGCGCCTCCACCAACCCTTGTCCGCCACTTGCCCCGGTGATGAGAGCAACCTTTCCTTTGAGCCGATTTCCGTTCGATGACATGCCTGCTCCTGCTCGAGTGGGCCCTGCCTGTTCACTGCCTTCGCGCTCGCGACGCGCTCGTCACGATCGATTCGCTCTAGCGCCCATAGGCCGCCTGGAATGCCGATGTAATTGCCTCTTTTGCCTTGCCTGCCTTGATCGCGTCGCCAACTTCGCAGGATTTCCGACTTACCCCACAGCCAGGGCCAGGAACAGTCTGACGAGAATGCCGATCCCATAACGGTATGACGCGCCGGTGGCGACGACGATACGGTCATAGCCCTCCAGCGCGCCCGGAGTTCTCGTTACGTCAACGCCGTACCGGAATATCACACCCTGCTCCTTGCAATCGCGCTCGAGCTCGTGGATGTAAGCGTTCAGCGATTTCTGATTGGCCTCCACTTCCTGGAATCGCGGTACTTGTCCGGCGTAACAAAATGCCCCGCCTGGCGCGTTCACACGCTGACGATAGCGCCGCTGGAGCGGGCGCGAGACAGCGAGCGCTAGTCGGCATCCTCGTCTTCAAGGTCGATCGCAGCCTCCGGCGGCAACTTCGCGATAATCGCCTCGACCATATGAATGTGCTCGGCCTCTTCGTCTCGCAGCTCCTGGAACAGTGCCTTGACCTCCGGTTGTTTCACGCCCGGGAGAGCTTCGTCGTAGAACGCGTAGGCTTTCTGTTCCGAGGCCAACGCCACCTTGAGCGCCTTGAGTGGGGACATGTTCCAGCGAGGCGAGCCGACGTCGGGGGCCTCCACATCGAAAATGTCGTCGAGCTTCACTTTTGGGGGGACTTCACCGAACAGCGCCAGCCGGCGCTTGGCGAGCTGCTCACCGTGCTTCTTCTCATTGACGGCCATCGATCGGAACACCGACGCGGCGTCGCTGGGATCGCGATGCCCGAGCTGCGCGGCGAACAACATGTACCGCTGAAACGCCTCGCCCTCGATCAGACTGGCGAGATCGAGGGCGTCCATCAGCGTGAGTTTGGAGAAATCGACTCTGGCGACCACAGGGCCTCCCGCCCCGGTGCAATGCGCCCCGTCACCCGGGCGCAAGACTGTCTAGTGAATAGGAAATTCAAACCCATTTCTTTGTCGGGCAGCACGTTATCACTACGCCGAGGATCGGTCAAACACCAAAGTCCTTGCTGAAAACATCCCAGTGTCCTGAGTCGTTAATTCGTTGATAAATCCGCTGACCTCCCAATGGCCTTCGCAATACAAAAGTGCCGAAATTGGCGCCAGACGCGAAGCAAACCGCCACAACAATAACGGTGCGGACCGCAGCGAATCGCGTTTTCTATTCGAGCCTGATGCCCGCGGCCTTGACTACTTTGGTCCAGCGCGCGATTTCGGATTTCAGATGGTTGCCGAGATCCTCCGGTGTGCCGCCTACCGGCACCAGCCCGTAACTATTCAAGCGGTCGCGCACGAAGGCTTGCTGAAGAAGTCGATTCAATTCGGTATTGAGCAGCTTGACGACGGCTCGCGGCGTGCCGGCCGGCGCCAGAAGGCCGGTTCGCGACAGGACGACAGAATCGGGCACTCCGGCTTCAGCGAGCGTGGGTACGTCGGGCAAATCGGGTACGCGCTTGTCGGCAGTGACGGCGAGCGGGAGCACCTTGGCACCGGCGCGCAGGTGCGGCAGGCATTCCGCAATGGGACTGAAGATCACCGGCATCTGGCCGCCGAGGAACGCCAGCAGCGCCGGCGCGCCGCCTTTGAACGGCACGTCCTGCATCTTGATTTGCGCGTTCATACTGAAAAGTTCGACTGTCAGGTGCGTGATGGTGCCTTGTCCGGCCGAGGCGTACTGGATGTACTTCGGTTTCGCTTTCGCCATGGTGATCAGTTCCCGCACGGAGTTAACGCCCAGCGACGGTTGCACGAGCAGCACGTAAAACGATTGCCCCACTATCCCGATGGGCAGGAAGTCCTTGAGCGGATGAAACCGCAGCTTGGGATAGAGCGGTACATTGGTGGCGAGCGACCCGCTGGCGAACAACAGCGTGTAGCCGTCGGGCTCGGCGCGTGCTACCAGTTCGCTGCCGAGAGACGTACCCGCACCGGGCCGGTTATCGACAATGACCGTTTTCCCCAAAGCCTCACTGTATTTCTGCGCCACAATACGCGCGACGATATCCGTGCTGCCGCCTGGCGACAGCGGGACGATCATACGGACGGGCCGGGTTGGATATTGCGGGGCCTGCTCGGCAGCCAGCGCGGGGCAAGCAATCGTAATTACCATAACTGCCGCTATACACGCCTTGTTTTCCCACCGGGTTATCGCCATCGTAGCCTCCTGACGTGAAACAATAAGTATAGCAGGCAATATGCCAGCGGCGGTGGCCCGGCCGCCGGGAAAAGTAAAACAGGCAATCGATGAAATCGCCGCGGTACGTTAAGACCACACTGGGTCATCGCGAGTCTTCTGTTCAGGCAAGCGGGGCTGAAACGTAACGCAGCCGGCACTGGCCCGGTCACCCTCACACAGCGTTGCGGCCCGGTTCCCGACATCGCGTGAGCGCAGGGTGGCGCGCCTTGACATGGCGCGCCCAGGGACTGCATGATCGGCCGCAACGTTCGTTGCGAAGTGCACCGGCAGCGCGGATCGGATGGTGAAGCACGCCGGAGCAATTCTGGAATGCGTGCGGAGAGTGCATCGGTGCGCACGGCGACAACACCAAGGGATATGGGGCTGCCCGGATTGTAACTTCATCCCTTGAAGGCAGATCGCAAAGGCGTTTGGGCCGTAAAGGTCAGCGCCAACTGGCGTGTAGCGTTCCTTTTCGCAGGAAAGGACGCAGACCACGTTGATTACGAGGACTGCCACTGAGGCTAAATCATGAGAATGCACAATCCGCCGCATCCCTCACTTTGAGTTTGACGCCTAATAAGAAAGAAGGAGAAATGGGCATGGTTAATTCAATAAAGCCAATACCCCGTAGCGGTCCAGGTTGGACCCCGGCACAACGCCTGCACGGCAAAGCCGCGGTAGTAGTTGGCGCGGGACAGAGTGCCGGCGAGGGCTTTGGCAATGGCCGTGCCACGGCTATACGGTTTGCGCGAGAGGGCGCACGCGTTCTCGCGGTGGACCGCCAGCTCGACTCCGCGGAGGAGACGGCAGCGCTGATCAGGAGTGAGGGCTTCGAATGTGCCGCCTTTGCGGCGGACGTCACGCGCGAGGCCGATCTGGCCGCAGCCATGAGCGAGGCGCAGCGACGGTGGGGATCGCTGGATGTGCTGCACAACAATGTGGGCGTGAGCCTTGGGGGCGGTGACGCTGAGTTACTCATCATCACCGAAGACGCTTTCGACAACGTCTATCGCATCAACCTTAGAGGCATGGCATTCGCCTGCAAGCATGCTGTGAAAATCATGCGTGCGCAAGGCTCCGGCGCCATCGTCAATATTGGCTCCGCGGCGGCGGTGGAAAACTATCCCTACGTAGCCTACAAGACCACCAAGGCCGCAGTGATTGCGCTCACCCAACAACTGGCCATACAGCATGCTCCATACGGCGTGCGAGCTAATTGCATACTGCCTGGACTTATCAACACGCCGATGGCAGTGGACACGCGTGCGCGCCAATGGGGTCTGCCTCGCGAACAGGTCCTCGCCGAACGCGATGCGAAAGTGCCGCTTCGTGGCAAGCAGGGCTCCCCCTGGGACGTGGCTAACGCAGCGCTTTTTCTTGCCTCCGACGAAGCAAACTTCATAACAGGGATTGCCATGCTTGTGGACGGGGGCCGGGTGCTGAACGCCGGTTGACAGCGGTTCATTGTTGCTCGATACCTGCAGCCTTGATTACCTTTGCCCACTTTGATATTTCCGTCCTGACCAGCGCGGCAAGCGCTTCAGGCGTGCCGGCCCTTTGCTCCAGGTCTTGCTTTTCGAACAATTCTAATGCGTCGGC
>Ga0326597_10014382_pt1 | contig 10377 bp, 7 predicted proteins | sample RVTome_12_FD_203789 | JGI IMG/M metagenome (GOLD analysis project Ga0326597, IMG submission 203789) | Soil microbial communities from uranium-contaminated site in the Upper Colorado River Basin, Wyoming, United States - RVT100D185 | ecosystem: Environmental > Terrestrial > Soil > Contaminated >...
TTTCAACAGCACGCCCGAGGTAATCCGCCTCGCGGTGCTGATGTACGTGCGTTATCCGCTGTCGCTGCGCCAAGTTGAGGATGTGCTGTTCGAACGCGGTATCGATGTCTGCCACGAGACTGTGCGGTTCTGGTGGAATCGGTTCGGCCCGATGTTCGCCGCCGAGATCAGAAAGCGACGCATTCGTCACCGGTCATATTCCCTGTGGCGCTGGCACCTCGACAAGGTGTTCGTGCGGATCAACGGCGAAACGCACTACCTGTGGCGCGCCGTCGACCATGAAGGCGAGGTGCTCGAGGTTTTCGCCACGAAACGCCGTGTTCGCAGGGCTGCGCTTAAGTTCCTGAAGCGAGCGATGAAGCGTTATGGCCGGCCGACGTCGTTTGTAACCGACCGACTCCGCTCGTACGGTGCCGCGATGAACGTCATTGGAGTCGCGGATCGTCAGGTATGCGGGCGATGGCTCAACAATCGAGCCGAGAATTCCCACCAGCCGTTCCGACGACGAGAGGAGGCGATGGCGAAGTTCAGAGGCGAAGTTCAGAGACGCAAAACCCAGCAGAAATTCGCCTCCGTTCACGCCTCGATCCACAATCACTTCAACAAGGACCGCCACCTCAACCGCCGCGATATCTTCAAAGAGAACCGCGCCGCCGCGCTCGCTGAATGGTGCCAGCTTGCGGCTTGAAATTTCCAGCCTCCCGCTTTTTGCGGATTGGTTCGATTTAGTCTGACAATGCCGATCGGGGGCTTCGCGCCCCTTCCCGTTGCACCACCGAGCCAGACAGGCTCAAATCAGGAACGGACTCAACTTATTCCTGAATGAAACTTGGGGCTCGGGTCAACCTGACCGCCGGCCGCGGCGGCCGGATGAATTGGGCGGCCGCGCGGACGAGACGGTGCGCCGTCCTTGACCGGCGGGTCGTATTTTCTTTGACAAACATCGGTGATTGCTGTGCGATTCGTCCCGCTGGACCGGTTGGTGTTCGGGTCCGTAGCGCGGCGGGGAGGACTAAATAAATCAAGGTAATCGATGGCCGAGCAGGCGACGCCGTGGCCTGCCTCGCGTCCAACTCGAACCGTACAGGGAGGATACTGAGATGAAGCATCAGAATTGGTCGATTGACCGATGGGGCAGGACGGGATTGGCGGCCTTGGTCCTCACCGGGCTGCTCACCGGGCTCTTCGCCGGTGCTTGGCCGGCCGGCGCTGCCGAGGTCAAGCGGGGCGGCACGCTTACTTTGGCGCGGCCGGACGAGCCGTTGACCTTCGATCCATGGATTCCCTCGGATAACGGATCGATCTGGGCGATCGTCCAAGTGTGCGAACCGCTGGTGGCAGTGGATGCGACCGGCGAGGGTCTGGCGCCGGGCCTGGCGGAATCCTGGAAGGTTTCGGCCGACGGCCTGAACTACACCTTCAACCTCCGCGATGCGAAGTTCAGCGACGGCAAGCCGGTGACCGCGGCGGACGCCGTGTTCTCGCTCAAGAAGGTCGCGAACCCCGACGCGGTATATGGTTTCGCATTTTCGCCGGTGCAGTCGATTACGGCGGTGGGCGACAAGCAGATCGAGATGAAGCTGGACTCGCCCTACACGGCGCTGTTGTCCGCGCTGACGCTGTTTTCCGCGTCGGTCGTTTCGCAAGCGGCCTACGAAGCGGACCCGGAACAGTTCGGGACGAAGCCGGTGTGCAGTGGCCCCTTCCAGGTGGCCGAGTACGAACGGGGCAGTCGCGTTGTCCTGGTGCCGAATCCCCATCACTGGGCAAGGGGCATCGACGGCAAGCCGCTGCCCTATCTCGACCGCGTCGAGATGCTGTATGTGCCGGAGAGCAATTCACGCGTGTTGGGCCTGCGCAACGGCGATTACGACGTGATCAGCACGGTCCCGTTCAACCAGGCGAAGTCGGTGGCAAACGTCGGGGGCGTTTCGCTCGAGGTCGCGCCGATGTATCGGCTCGACTATGTCTATCTCAATCACGAGGCGAAGCCGTTCGACGACAAGCGCATTCGGCTGGCCGCCAACCACGCGGCCAACCGCGAGGCGATCATGAATGTGGTCTACTTCGGTTATGGTCAGGTCCCGAACGGCTATATGCCGAAGATGAATTTCCATTCCGAAAAGGTGCCGTTGATCTCTTTCGACGTGGCGAAGGCGAAATCGCTTGTCGCCGAGGCGGGCTATGACGGGGCCGCGATCAAGCTGATGGTGGACACCGGCAACGCGCCGTTCCGACAGATCGCCACGATCCTGCAGCAAGGCTGGCGCGAGGCCGGACTCAACGCCGAGATCGTGGAGTTCGACGTCGGCACCTCTTACGGCATGGTCGAGAAGGGTGACTACCAAGCCTATGTCAGCTACATCACCAGCGATATCAATGACGACGACGAGCTCGCCGTGTTCCAGGGTGACGGCACCGGGTCGACGGAAGCGTTCTTCTCGCGTTACAACAACCCCGAGGTGACCGCCCTACTGATGCAGGCCCGCGCCGAATCCGACCCGGGCAAGCGGGGCGAGCTCTACGCCAAGGTCCAGGAAACGGCGTACTGGGACGGCTACAGCGTCCCTCTCAACTACGTGCCGGCGATTAACGCGTATCAAAACCATGTCCAGAACTGGCGCAACCTGACCACCGGGTGGTGGTGGCTCAGGGACGTGTGGCTCGATAAGTAGTCCCGCAAACCGCGTGACGGCCCGCCCGGCCCGGCTCATGGCCGGGCGGGCCGCACCGACGAAGCCGGGTCCATGGACGTCTTGCGCTACATCGTGGGCCGGCTCACGCAAACGATCCCGGTCCTGTTTGGCGTGAGCCTGATCGCCTTTTTTTCGATCCAGTTGGTGCCAGGCGATCCGATTCGGATCATGATGCACGGGCGCGCCAGCGACGAGGTGATCGCCGAGCTCTACCGTAACCTCGGCATGGACCGCCCGCTTATCGTGCAATATGCCGACTTCGTCGGCAGCGCCCTGGTCGGGGACCTGGGGCAGTCGATCGTCCAGAAGGCGCCCGTCAGTGCGATCGTGGGCGAGCGCATCGGGCCGTCGCTGTTCCTGCTGATCTACAGCGCCTCGTTGGCGGTCCTGATCGCCGTACCGCTGTCGGTCTTGTCGGCGCTGCGGCGCAACCGGCCGCTCGACCACATAATCCGGATCGGCGGGATGGTGGGATTCGCGATGCCGCCGTTCTGGATCGGCCTGCTGCTCATCCTGTTCTTCGGTCTCTATCTCGGCTGGTTCCCGATTTCCGGTTTCGGTCAGGGTTTCTTCGCCCATCTCTGGCACTTGTTCCTGCCGTCGCTGACCATCGCGCTCTTCCTCTCACCGGTCCTCATCCAATCGCTGCGGTCGTCTATGCTCGACGTCATGGCCGCGGAATATGTCGAGGTCGCGCGCGCTAAGGGATTGAGCGAGCGGCGCATCGTGGTCAAGCACGTCCTGCGCAACGCGCTCATACCCGTCATCACGATCCTCGCCGTCAACATCAGTTGGCTGGTGAGCGGCGCCGTGATCGTCGAGTACGTGTTCTCGCTGCCTGGCCTGGGGTCGCTGCTGGTCCGGGCGGTCGGGTTTCGGGATTATCCGGTCATCCAGGGCCTGTCGCTCGTGTTTGCGCTCATCGTCGTGGTCGTCAACCTGCTCGCGGATCTGAGCTACATGGTCGTCGACCGCCGCGTCCTCAAAGAGAGATAGGCGAAGCGAGCATGGCGCTGTCGGTCACAAGGGCCACCGGCGATCTCTACGCCGAGCTGCGCGGTTGGTCCGGGTCGCTGAAGGTCGGGGTGGGCATGCTCGCCTTGATCGTGCTGGCCGGCGTCTTCGCGCCGTTGCTGACGCCGTACGATCCATACCTACAGGACTACGCCGTCGCCCTGAACCCGCCCAGTTGGAGCCATCCTTTTGGCACAGACAGTCTCGGCCGCGACATCCTCTCGCGCGTTCTCCACGGCATCCGCGTCGATATGCAGATCGGGTTCATCACGACCTATGTGCCGATGGTCTACGGGGTCGTGCTGGGCGCCTATGCGGGCTATCTCGGCGGGCGGTTCGACGCGATCGTGATGCGAATTCTCGAAATCGCGCTCGCGTTTCCCTTTCTCGTGTTGATCATCGTGATCCTGGCAATCCTCGGTCCGGGTACGCAAAACATCTATATTGCCGTCTTCCTCGTCGCCTGGACGATGTACGCCCGGCTGGCGCGCGCCGAGATGCTCGTCGAATCCACGAAGGACTATATGCTGGCGGTGCGTGTGCTGGGCTTCGGCACGTCGCGCATCGTCTTCCGCCATGGTTTGCCCAACGTGATCAGCTCCTCGATCGTCTTCTCAATGTCCGACTTTGTGCTGAACATCTCGCTCGTCGCGGGCTTGAGCTTCCTTGGCCTCGGCGTGCAGCCGCCGACTCCTGAATGGGGTGCGATGGTTGCCGAGGGACGCGATTTCATACTCGGCTCGTGGTGGATCAGCACCTTGCCCGGATTGGCCATCGTGATCACCGGGACCGCCCTCAGCCTCACCGGAGACGGCCTCGCCCATCGCCTGGGCGAGCGCCGCCACACCTTCGTCTAGAGCCATGGCAGAGGCCGCCGCGACACCCGTGCCGCAGGCGCCGATCGTATCGGCGGGAGGTCCCTTGCTCGCGGTCGAGGATCTCGTCGTCGAGTTCGACCAAAGCGAAGGGCGGCTCGTCGCCAACGACCACGTGTCGATCGCCATCAGCCGCGGCGAGACGCTCGGTCTCGTAGGCGAATCGGGAAGCGGCAAGTCGATCCTGTGCCGTACGATTCTGCGGCTCGTTCCCTCGCCGCCTGCGCGCATTGCTGGCGGCCGCGTCCTGTTCGAGGGCGAGGACCTGTTGACCGTTTCGGACGAGCGCATGCGCGAATTGCGGGGCACCGACATCGCGATGATCTTCCAGAATCCGATGACCAGCCTCAATCCGGTCTGGCCGATCGGCGACCAGGTGACGGAGGGCCTCAGGATTCATCGCGGCATCGGCGAGCGCGCCACCCGCGAAGCGGGCATCGCCCTGCTGCAAAAGGTCGGCATTTCCAGTCCCGAGCTGCGCATCGACGAATATCCGCACCAATGGTCGGGCGGCATGCTGCAGCGCGCTGTGGTGGCGATGGCGATGGCCTGTGCGCCGAAGCTGTTGCTGGCCGACGAACCCACGACGGCGCTCGACGTGACGATACAGGACCAGATCCTGGCGTTGCTGATGGAGTTGCAACGCGACACCGGTATGGCGCTCGTGCTCGTTTCGCACGATCTAGCCGTGGTGGCGGAGACCTCCGACCGGGTCGTCGTCATGTATGCCGGGCGAATCGTTGAGGTGGCGGACACGGCGGACCTGTTCGGGCGCCCCCGGCATCCGTACACGCTGGGCCTGATTGCCTCGATTCCGAACGTCGCCGCGAACGCTGAACGACTCGTGCCGATCTCCGGCCAGCCGCCAAATCTCACGCGTCTGCCGCCCGGTTGCGCCTTTGCGCCGCGCTGCCCCTACGCCTCGGAGGAATGCCGGCGGACGAACATGACATTGCGCGAGGTGGCGCCGCGTCATTTTTCTGCCTGCCTGTTTCCCGAGCGTATCGCGGGATGAGCCAGGCGATTCCAGCGGCAGCGCCGAATGCTGGACCCGGGCCCGCCGAGATCCTTTCGATCGAGAACCTCGTCGTCGAATTCCGCAAGCGCCGCACGCTCCTCGACATGGTTTGGCGGCGCCAAACCCGAGCCGTGCGGGCGGTCGATAGCGTGAGCATTGGCATCCGCCCAGGGGAAACGGTCGGGCTCGTCGGCGAAAGCGGCAGCGGCAAGACCACGCTGGGACGGACGGTCCTCGGAATTTACCGCCCGTCGAGCGGCCGCGTCCTCTTCCACGGCCAGGACATCGCCGGAATCGATTCGACCGGGCAGCGCGCCCTGCGCCGGCGCATGCAGATGGTGTTTCAGGACCCCTATTCTTCGTTGAACCCACGGCTGACCGTGGGCAATGCAATTGCCGAGGTCCTGCGTTTCCACCGCGTTGTCGCGAAGGACGAGATCGCGGCGGAGGTCGAACGCCTGTTGCGGATCGTCGGCCTCGCGGCGGAGCATATGTCGCGCCGGCCGCGCGCCTTGAGCGGCGGTCAACGCCAGCGCGTCGGACTCGCGCGCGCGTTAGCGGTTCGACCGACGATGCTGGTGCTCGATGAGCCGGTGGCCGCGCTCGACGTTTCGATCCAGGCGCAAATTCTTAACCTTCTCAAGGACCTGCGCGTCGAGCTCGGCCTTACGATGCTGTTCATCGCGCACGAGCTATCGGTAGTCAGACATATGTCGGATCGGATCGCGGTCATGTATCTTGGCAAGATCGTCGAGATCGGCACGACCGAGGAGATCTTCGTGCGGCCACGGCATCCTTATACGCAAAGCCTGCTCACTGCGGTGCCTCGCCTGCGAGCGCAGAAGCGCCAGCGCCAGGCCGTGCTGCAGGGAGACATCCCGAGCCCGTACAACATCCCGTCGGGCTGCCGGTTTCGGACGCGCTGCCCGCAAGCGCAGCCGATCTGCGCCAGCGACCCGCCGCCAGCGGTCAAGCTGTCCGCAACGCAGGTCAGCTTGTGCCATTTCGCTAACCTCTGACAAACGTACGCGAACCAGGAGGCCAAACCATGTGTGATACGTTCGTCGCCCGCGCCGGCGCCACCGCGTCCGGCTCGGTCATTCTGGCGAAGAGCGCCGACACCGAAATCAACGAGGCGCAACACCTCATGAAACTGCCGCGCCGGGATTATCCAGAGGGCGCGATGCTGCGAATGACGCACATCGTCATTCCGCAGGCGCACGTCACGCACGAAGTCATCCTCGACAAGTCGTTCTGGCTCTATGGCGGCGAGATCGGCGTCAACGAACACGGCGTCGCCGTCGGCAACGAGGCAGTGTTCAGCACGCTCAAGAGCGAGAAGGACGGGGTGATCCTGATCGACCTGCTTCGTCTCATCCTCGAGCGCGCGACGACCTGCGACGAAGCCGTGGATTTGGTCGCACACATGCTTGGGACCTACGGCCAGGGCGGCAACTGCGAGCTGCGCGGCAACAGCCATTTCGACGGCAGCTTCATCGTCTCCGACAAATCGCGCGCCGTGGTGATCGAGACAGCCGGGTCGGAGTGGGCCGCGCGCGAGGTGGGCGATTTCGCCTCGATCTCGAATGGTTATACCATCGGCGCGGACTGGGACCGCTCGTCGCTGAAGGCCAACAATGGAACGAAGCCTGATTTTGGCGCGGTGGTGGCGGATCGGGAAAAGACCGCCTGCGTCGGCGCCCGCGAGCGGCAACGCGCGTCCCACGACTTTCTGGCGCGGCACCGGGGCACGATCACGGTCAGGACCATGGCCAACCTGCTGCGCCATACCGGCGATGACGATTACGAACCGATGATGGGCGAGTTTCCCACGCGCGTCTGCATGCACGCGGCACCCTATGAGAACCGGCTGTGGCAGGCCACCGGCGCGCTCATTTCCGATGCCGCGCCGGACAGCGTGATCGCCTGGGTGACCGCCACGTCGGGTACCGACGTGTCGATCTTCAAACCGGTCTTCTTCGGCGTGCCGCTACCGGACCTTGGGCCGATGCCGCGCGAGAGCTACACCGAGGGCGCCTATTGGTGGCGGCATGAGTTCCTGCACCGTCGGGCCATGGCCGACTACAAGACGCTGCAGCCGGACATCCGCGCCGATTTCGAGGGCATCGAGGACGAGTTTTTCGCCGCGGCGGAGACCGCCCGGCGGGGCAGCGCCAAGGAAAGGGTCGAATTCGTGGCAGAGTGCTGGCGGCGCGCCGATGCCGCCACGGACGGCTGGGTAGCCAAACTCGAGCGTCGCAATTATTTCATCCAGAACCCGGCTTATCGTGAGATGTGGGATCGCTTCAACCGGGCTGCGTCGATGCCGTTGTCGTTCTAGGCACGCACGCAGGGCCGCTTGAATGCCGTGGGCGATTGTGCCGTTAAAGGCTCTCTGGGCCGCCGAACAGCAGGGCGGCATAGGTGATCGCAGGCCCTGGATTCCAACTAAATCGCGAGCCGCCACTTGTCATGGTCTCGTTGGCAGCGTGCCCTCGATTCCCCTAGATTGCGAGCCGCCACTTGTCATGGTCTCGTTGGTTGCGGGCCCCTTCAACCAAATTCGCCAGATAACTCCAACGAGTTACTGGCCGTCGTCTTTTGTGCGCCGCAGCATGCCCGGCTCGTGGAATCACCATGGAATCATGCGGGAGCGAACTATTGCGCAAAGCCACTCTTGCGGAAGAGGTCTTAAGCGTGTTGGCGCGCCGGGGCCAGGGGTTGGGCTAAGCGGTATACTCGATCGCGATCGCCGTGTAGTGGAGGCTGGCGGCCACCAGAACCATGGCGTGCCAGATCGCCCGGTTGAACGGCCAGCGTTCGTGCGCGTATACGACGGCGCCGAGCGTGTAGACGATCCCGCCGAGGACGAGAAACGTCAGGGACAGGGCGGAGAGCGCTTCGACGAGGGAATCGAGGGCGATCAGAATCGTCCATCCCATTCCTAGGTATAGCATCATCGCCGTCCGCTCGAATCTTCGCGGACAGAATATCTTGACGACGATGCCGACGGCGGCGGCCGTCCATACCGTCAGCATGATGGCGGTACGCATCGTGCCATCCAGGCTAAGGACCGCAATCGGCGTGTAGCTTCCGGCGATCATCAGGAAGATCATGGCATGGTCCAGGCGCCTGAGGATTTCCTTCGATTGGCCCGGTCGGGCGAGGTTGTACGCCGCCGAGCTCCCGAACGTTCCAGTCAGGCCGATGCAATAGACGACGAGGCTCGCGATGACCGAAGGGACCGCCGACAGGAACGAGACGGCGATCAGCCATCCGCCGCCGAGCAGCGAAGCCGCGACGCCGACGCAATGGACGCCGATGTTGACTGCCCGCTCCGCCGGCGAACAAATCGGATATTCGTGTGATGCAGTCATGGGATATGAGGGAACCGCCGCCGCCAGCCTGGATAAACCCACAGCCTTTTATCGAACTGAACCACTTTAACCTACGGGCGGCCATTCCCTCGACTCCTTCCGCGGGATTTCGGAGAATTGGCGTGCCGGGACTCGAGGGAGCGTCAGCCATCGGCCCGGCAAGGCCAACGGCTCCGCCGCCTCGAGTCTTGCTTGCCGGGCGCGCCCGCCGGTCGCTCGCCTGCCGCCTGGTCGCGGCGGGGCTGTTGACCGGCTGAGGCGCAGATCGGCCGCGTGATTGGCGCTTCTTGCTCTGCTTGAGAGGATAGCTGTCGCCGTTTGTCTCGAGGATGTGGACGTGGTGGGTCAGGCTGTGGATCGGCGTGGGGTCAAAGCCGTGATCGGCATCCAACCGTGACCCCCGAAGTCACAACATAAGAGGATGATTCCCCAGCGGAAATCAGCCCGCGGCTGGGGTCACGCTTGGACGCCGAAAGGGGTCAAACTTCGGCGCCGATTCGCACCGACATTGCGGTGCTCGAAGTGGACCCTCATTTTCGAGCGTTCCGAAATCCCCTTCTTTCCGTACCAGCGGATTGGCGCTTCATCCGCCTAGTCCTGAGAGCCCGGATGTATCAATTCCGACCATTGCGTCTGGGCGGGCATCAAAATTCCTTGGCGACACAGCGGCAACGAATTGCCGAGCTATAGGCTGTTCCCGCCGGTATGGACTTTAGAGCAGGACGCTCGGTGCCTCGTCGGCGAAACTCGCTCAGGGCGTAAGTGGGCATAGGCCGGTAGCGTGGTGAGCCGCTCATCCTTCACCGCCCCGCCGACCGTGAAGTGATAGAGGCTCTGCCAAGCGTCGTCTGCGAGGTTCATGTCGAGCAGTTGATGCACGAAGTCGTCGAAATAGCAGCCCATGCCGGTCGAGCGCACGCCGGCGGCCTCGGCCTCGAGGTAGAGCACTTGGCCGATCAGGCCGGTTTCCCAGAACAGGCGACGGTACGCCCATGCCCCGTCCTCCTCGAGAGTGCGCGCAAAGTCGGCCACCATGCCCAGGCTGAAGGCGCTGTCGCCGGCGATCGCCTGGAAGCAGCTTGCGTGAGCGGCGGCCTGGCGGCAGTCCCCGAGGGCTAACACGTAGAGCGGCATGCCGCTCGACTCGACGTGCCCCCAGGCAAACCCGTCGTGACAGGCGGCACGGAAGGCGTCGAGCCGGGCCTCGTCGCGCATGAGAACGTAGAGGCCGGGTGAAAGCCCGTCGATCCGGTGCACGAACAGGCACAAGAGGATTCGGGCGAGAAAGTCGACCGCCGTCCACGGCGCGTGGGGCCGATCGGGCAGCGTACGCGCAAGCATGCCGAAGAAGGTATCGAGCGACAGCCCGGTTCTCCCGTCCATGTCGACGGCACTTC
>Ga0326597_10014383_pt1 | contig 10376 bp, 9 predicted proteins | sample RVTome_12_FD_203789 | JGI IMG/M metagenome (GOLD analysis project Ga0326597, IMG submission 203789) | Soil microbial communities from uranium-contaminated site in the Upper Colorado River Basin, Wyoming, United States - RVT100D185 | ecosystem: Environmental > Terrestrial > Soil > Contaminated >...
CGCGCGACCCTCAACTACGGCCACACCACCGGCCACGCCATCGAGGCCGCCGCTGGCTACGCGATCGGCCACGGCGCCGCCGACGCGATCGGCATGACGGCGGCGGCCGAGATCGGCCGGCGGCTGGGTGTGACGCCGCCGCGCGTCGTCGAGCGGCAGCGGGCCGTGCTGGAGCGCTACGGGCTGCCGACGGGTGGCTCGAAGCTCGATCCGGCTCGCGTCCTGGCGGCGATGGCGCTCGATAAGAAGATCGCCGACGGCGCCCAGCGCTGGGTGCTGCTGGAGGACATCGGGCGCGCCGTGCTACGGTCGGACGTGCCGGAGGCGCTGGTGCGCGAGGTGCTGGCGCAGGTACTGTCCTGAGCATGTCCACGCGCCTCCACGCCATCGTGAGCGGCCACGTGCAGATGGTCGGCTTCCGCTTCTTCGTCATCGACGAAGCGCGCCGGCTCGGGCTCGCCGGCTGGGTGAGCAACGGCGGCGACGGCCGCACCGTCGAGGTCGTCGCGGAAGGGCCGGAGGCGTCCCTGCGCGCGCTCGAGGCCGCGCTGCGCGAGGGCCCGCGCCACGCCCGCGTCGACGGCGTCGAGGCGACGTGGTCGGACGGCGGCGGCGGGTTGCAGGGGTTCGATGTGCGCGGCTAGCGCGGGAGGAGACCCATCGTGAGCGATGACGACATTCGCACCGCCCAGGAGACGCTGGCCCGGTTCTTCACGGACCGATCGCGAGAGCAGCAGATGCGGCTGCTCGCTGCCCTCGAACGAGCCGGCGCCGCGATCTACCGTTCGCTCGCAACAGACGAAGCGGACGCGTCCCTGCGTGCCGAACTGCTGCGGGCGGCCGACCGCGAGGAGGAGAACGCACTCCTGCTGGAGCAAACCACCGGGAGCGCCTAGCGGGATGCTGAAAAGCAGATGTCTGCCGTTCCCACCCGCCCGCCCAGGAAGGTAGTTGAACCTGGGGGACACCCCTGCCTGCGGCGGGCAGGCCCAGACCCCGGCAGAGGGGCTCCGCCCCTCTGCACTCCCTATTTCTAAGCACCTGCTGGCGGTTTCTAAGCACCTGCTAGCGGCTCCGCAGCGCGACCGGCCATCGGCAACGCTACGCCGCGGACGGAGAGACCTGCAAGACCCGGATGGCACGGACCCAATCTCCGCCTTGACACGCTGACGGAGGCGTGTTACGCCGAAGCCCTCGCAGGGGGTACGGCATGGCGGTGGAGACAGCCTTCGAGGACGTGACCGACGAGATCGCGCTGGTCAGCTTCCGGCCGGCGCGCCAGCCGCAGCGCCGGGGGCCAGCCCCCGCTCAGGCCGTGCTCGTGCCCGGCGCGAATTGGGCGAGTGCCCGCTCGTACTCCTCCGGCGTGTTGATGTTGAGGAAGATGACCGGCGAATCGACCGGCACCTCGCGCACGTCTCCGTCGTGGGCGGCGATGATGCCTCGGAGGCCATGCTTCCTTTCCGAAGCGTTCCTCAGCTCCGATAGCAGTGATCCCGCCACCACTGCCGGGTGGCCCCGGCGCCCGTGCGACGTCGGCACCGTGATCAGGGTGCCACTGTTGCGGTGCGCCGAGAGCAGCCATTCATGCACTCGCCGCGGCCGCGGCTGGTCGATGCTGAGGACGACGATAGGATCAGCCTCGTCGGACAGCGCGCTGGCGGCGACCCGGAGCGACGACGCGCGCCCTTCACGATAGGCCTCGTTCACGACCACGCGCGCCTTCGCCGGCACGTGCGGGCGGAACTCGCCTGCGGCGTGCCCGAGGACGACCACGATCTCGTCAAAGCCAGCGGCGTGCAGCTCCCGCACCTGGTACTCGATGAGCGTAGCGTCGCCCCAGGGCAGCAGCGCCTTGGGTCGGCCCATGCGAGTCGACTCGCCCCCGGCGAAGAGGATGGCGGCGGCGGTCACGCTCCCACACCCCCACAGCACCTCTCCCTCAGAGAAGGAGAGGTGACCCTGACCCGGTTTTCCGAACTGCCTGTTCCTTGGAGCTCACTCCCTACCCCCTAACCCACCGCCACGACGTCCGCCAGGACCTCGTCCCGCACGGAGCGCTGCTCGCCGTTCGATAAGTCACGTAGCGTGACCTCGCCCTTCGAGAGCTCCTGCTCGCCCAGGATCGCTGCGTAGCGCGCGCCCAGCGCGTCGGCGTGGCGAAGCTGCGCTTTCAGGCTGCGCCCGCCGCCGACGACGGCGCTGGTGCCGCTGGCGCGCAGCCGGCGCGCCAGCCGCAGCGCCGCCGCCTGCGTCGCGTCCGACGTGTGCGCGACGTAGACGCGCAGCGGCTCGACGGGCGGCACCGGCGCCTCCTGGCGTTTCAGGTTGAGGATGATCCGCTCGATGCCGCTGCCGAAGCCGATGCCCGGCGCCGGGTGGCCGCCGAGCAGCTCGATCAGCCCGTCGTAGCGCCCACCCCCGCCGACGGTCGACTGGCTGCCCTCCTCCGGCGGCATGAACTCGAAGACGGTGCGCGTGTAATAGTCCAGCCCGCGCACCAGCCGCGCGTCGAGCTGGTACGCGATGCCCAGCGCGTCGAGGTGCGCGCGCAGCGCCGCGAAGTGCTCCGCGCACGGCGCGCAGAGCCGCTCGCTGATGACCGGCGCGCCGGCGATGACGGGCTGGCAGCGCTCGTCCTTGCAATCGAGGAGCCGGAGCGGGTTCTTCCGGTGCCGCACGCGGCAGTCCGGGCAGACGCGGTCGAGCTTGTCGTCGTAGTAGGCGCGCAGCTCCTGGATGTAGGCCGGCCGGCAGGCGCCGTCGCCGATGCTGTTCAGGTGCAGCTCAAGGCCCGTCAGGCCCAGCGTGTCGTAGAGCGTCGCCAGCAGGTCGATCACCTCCGCGTCAAGCGCCGCGCCGCCGTCGCCGATCGCCTCGACGCCGAACTCCGTGTGCTGGCGGTAGCGCCCCGCCTGCGGCCGGTCGTAGCGGAACTTCTGGGCGAAGTAGTAGAGGCGCGCGGGCTGCGGCCGGTTCGCCATGCCGTGCTCGATGTACGCGCGGCAGACCGCCGCCGTCGTCTCCGGCCGCAGGGCGAGGCGGTCGCCGCCGCGGTCCTCGAAGACGTACATCTCTTTATCGACGATGTCCGTGCCCTCGCCGGACGTGCGCAGCCAGACCGCCGCGTCCTCGAACACGGGCGTCTCGATGTAGCGGTAGCCGAAGAGGCCGGCGACGCGCTCGGCCGTGGCGCGCACGAAGCGCCAGTACGCCTCATCCTCCGGCAGGACGTCCTTCGTCCCCCGGGGCGCCTGCAAGCGCGCGGCGGGCTTCTCGTCGCTCATGTCACGCCAGCATATCGGAGGGTGCTCCGGAGGCGAAAGCGCCCGATACTGAAAGCGACGGCTATTAGACCCGCGGGTTGAAACCCGCGGCTTCGGCTCTGGAGCAGAGAAGCTGCGGGATGAATCCCGCAGAATTCGGAAACAACCCACGAACCAAGATGCGCGTTGTTGGACCCGATCGGTAGTCGAGGATCGACGGGCTATGCTAGAGTGAGGCTACGATGGTGCTCCTGAGGGCCCGCCAAAAGGGCGGGCTTGAGCAGCTACTGGAGAAGGTCCGTCCGTACCTGCCGGAGGACCGCCTGCCGCTGATCGAAGAGGCCTACCGGTTCGCCGAGGCGTGCCACGAGGGCCAGACGCGCAAGTCCGGCGACCCCTACATCATCCACCCGCTAGACGCCGCCCTCACCTGCGCGGACCTGCAGCTCGACGCCGGCGCCGTCGCCGGCGCCCTCCTGCACGACGTCCAGGAGGACTGCGGCATCGCGAACCAGGAGCTGAAGAAGCGCTTCGGCCCGGACGTAGCCAAGCTCGTCGACGGCGCCACCAAGCTGGAGCGCATCGCGCTCCACTCCTCCGAGCCGGCCGTCGCCGACGCCTCGGAGCAGGCGGAGAACCTGCGCAAGATGTTCCTCGCCATGGCGGAGGACTGGCGCGTGGTCATCATCAAGCTCGCCGACCGGCTGCACAACATGCGCACGCTGGAGTACCTGGACCCGGAGAAGCGCCGCCGCGTCGCGCAGGAGACGATGGAGATCTACGCGCCGCTGGCGAGCCGCCTGGGCATCTGGCAGATCAAGTGGGAGCTGGAAAACCTGGCCTTCAAGCACCTGGAGCCCGAGCGCTACGACGAGGTGTCGCGGCTGATCGCTGCGAGTCGCACGGCGCGGGAGCGCTACATCGCCCAGGTCGAAAAGATCGTGCGTGCCGAGCTCGACAAGCAGGGCATCGAGGCGGCGGTCCAGGGGCGCGCCAAGCACGCCTACAGCGTCTATCAGAAGATCCAGAAGTACGCGGCGCAGGGCAAGACCTTCAACGAGATCTACGACCTGCTGGCGCTCCGCGTCCTCGTGAACACCGTCTCGGATTGCTACTCGGTGCTCGGCATCGTCCACGGCCTCTGGCGGCCGCTGCCCGGCCAGTTCGACGACTACATCGCGAACCCGCGCGACGGCGTCTACCAGTCGCTCCACACCGCCGTGATGTGCGTTGACGCCCGGCCGCTGGAGGTGCAGATCCGCACGCACGAAATGCACCGGCTGGCCGAGTACGGCGTGGCGGCGCACTGGCGCTACAAGGAGGGCGGGAAACCCGACCCGCGTTTCGAGGAGCGGCTCTCCTGGCTCCGCCAGCTCCTGCAGTGGCAGCGCGAGATGTCGCACGCGGAGGACTTCGTCGAGACGGTGAAGACGGACATCTTCCAGGACCAGGTTTTCGTGTTCACGCCGAAGGGCGAGATCAAGGACCTGCCCGCCGGCTCGACGGCGATCGATCTCGCCTACCGCGTCCACACCGACCTGGGGCACCACTGCGTGGGCGCGAAGGTGAACGGCAGGCTCGTTGCGCTGAACCAGCCGCTCCAGAACGGCGACGTCATCGAGATCGTGGTCGGGCGCGGCTCGCGCGGGCCGTCCAGAGACTGGCTCAACCCAAACCTGGGGTACGTGAAGACGCACCACGCGCGCCAGAAGATCCGCCAGTGGTTCCGCCGCCAGATGCGCGCCGAAAACATCGAGAGGGGCCGCGAGCTGCTCGAGAAGGAGCTCCGCCGGCTCAACGTTACACTCGCGCAGTGCAAGGACGAGCTGCTCCGCCAGTTCGGCTACGCCTCGCTGGACGATCTGTACGCGGCGCTCGGATTTGGCGGCGTGAGCCTGCACCAGATGGCCGTGCGCCTGGAACGCTACCTCGCGCCTCCGGAGCCGTTGCCGGCCTCGAGTGAAGTCAGCCTGCCGAAGCCACCGCCGGTGGCCGGCATCCAGGTGCTCGGCACCGGCGACCTGCTGACGCAGCTGGCGCGGTGCTGCAACCCGCTGCCGGGCGACGAGATCATCGGTTACATCACGCGCAGTCGCGGCGTCACGGTCCACCGTCGCGACTGCTTCAACGTGCTGCACGAGGACGAACGCGAGCGGCTCGTCGACGTCGAGTGGGGCCGCACCGGGCAGCTCTATCCCGTGGCGGTCGATATCGAGGCCTGGGACCGCGTCGGCCTGCTCCGTGACGTCAGCACCGTCATGGCCGAAGAGAAGGTGAACATGGTCGCGGTGCGCACGCAGGAGCGCCCCGACCGGACGACCGCGATCTCGCTCACGCTGGAGACGCAGGGCGTCGACCAGCTCAGCCGGCTGCTCAACAAGCTCGAGATGGTGCGCGGGGTGATCAGCGTCGCGCGCGCCAGCAGCGAAGCGCGCCAGGCCGGCTAACGGCAGGCAGTCTCACGCGCAGGTGCAAGGAGGATCACAGATGAAGCGGTGGGTCCCGCTGGTTGGTTGCATCGCGCTGGTCGTATTCGCGATTGCGGTCGCGTGCAACGATGGCGAGACGGTCATCGAATCTCCACCGGCGGTCATCGGCGCGACGGCGACGGCCGCGCCATCAGCGACGCCGCGGGCCGCGGAGGCGCGCACCGGGATCCCGGAGATCGACGCGCTGATCGACGCGCTGCTGGTGGAGCCGGCGCGGGAACGGCGGCAGGCGCTGCGGCCGCTGTTCGGCTCCACGCAATTGACGTGCAGCTTCCGCACCGATCGCGTCGGACAGAACCCGCCCTGCCGCATCGGCGAGCAGGAGGATCAGCTCGTCGACGCGTTCGAGTACGATTCTTGTGGCGCGAACCTCCTGCGCGCCGACGACATCGACGACGTCGTCATCCTCCTCGCGAACGCCACGCTGGATGCCGTCTACCGCCCGTCCGCGAGCGCGGAGGGGCCAGGAGACTACGTGGCGATCATCTATCACGTCATTGGCAGCGAACGGCGGGCGGCCCAACTCCCCATCCGCGACGGGCGGATCATCGCCTATCTCTATAGCTGTACCGCGACGCCGGAGGACTTCGCCGCGACGCTCGGCCTCACGGACGCGGTCTATCGGGCCGGGGATGAGTAGAACGATCGCTGGAAGCGGCCGACCGCGGCCGCCAGCCCGATCAGGCGCGCGGCGGCGCTGAGCGTCACGCCGGCCGCCCAACGGGCAGGCCCGCCCGCTGCAGGACCGCGACGAGCCTATCGACCACGCGCTCCCGCGAGTAGTGCTCCAGGAAGTGCGCGCGCGGCGCGTACGCTGCGAGGTTGTCGAGCATCTCCGCGATGCCCCGATCGAACGCATCCGGCGGACAGATCAGTCCGGCCTGCGGCCCAACGTAGCGCAGCCCCGCGCGCAGCTCGGCGTTGACCAGCACCGGCACGCCGGTGGCCATGTACTCCAACATCGCGCGCGGCGCCGAGTCGCGCTTCGAGGCGATGACGCCGATGCGCGACTTGTTGACGCACGCATTCACCTCGACCTTGCTCGCCGCTCCTGTGAACTCCACGTCGATCCCCAGGTCCCCGGCAAGCTCGCGCAGTGCGGCGCTGTTGTCGCCACTCCTGCCGCCGACGCACACGCAACGCAGACGCCGGTCGGCGAGCTTGGCTATCGCCCGAAAGAGCAACTCGTGGTTCTTGCGCGGGCTCGGGAAGGCGACGTAGCACAGGTCGTACTGCTTCTCACAGCCCAGCGGGTAGTGGCTCCGTTCGTAGTCGATGAACTTATCCCACACCTCGCAGCGGAGGTTGGGATGATGCCGCCGCATGCGCGCCGCCTGCGCGTCGTCGTCTGCGAGGCAGAGGTCGTAGCGGTCTAGACCTTCGGTGCGCCAGGGCTTCCAGTCCCCCGGGTAGATCATCTTGAAACTGCTGGGACACAGTTCGAAGACGTAAGCCAGCTCCGGCTGGAGGCTCCTGCCGTCCATCCAGATCACGTCCGGTTCGCCGTTCTCTCGTACGTACGACGCCAGGTCCGGCAACGCGCCGTCGTCCTCGAGCTGGAAGACGCGCCAGAACCGACCGCCCGGCCGGCCGAAGGCCTGGGAGGGCCGGCTCCAGCGCTGCCACGTCTCGCTCTGTGAAACGACGCCAGCCTGCTGGAGCGCCCCGATCATGTTCGCGGCACTGCTCACCTGGCCGGGGTTGTCGTGCTGGCGCCTCACGGTCGCCTCGACGGCCTCCGGAGTCGACACCTCCGGCCCGAGCACGAGCACCTTCGACGCGATGTAGACGACTCTCATGGACGCCGACTAATCGACCGCGCAGACCGCGGCCAGGCTGGAGATGGCGGTGATGCGACGCCCGATGGTCAGCCAGTCGACGAAGCCGTTGGTGCAGTACCCGAGCGAGATGCCGGTCTCAGGATCGCCCCAACCCATCTGGCCGCCCGCGCCGCCGTGGCCGAACGCTCTCGGCGAGACCGTTCGACCGAAGCCGCGCATGTGCGCGTTGCCGTCGTCGCCGGCGACGACGATGCTCAGTCCGCGGTTCACGGGCACGTCGATGAACGGCGTGCGGTGGCGGTCCGCTGTGCGCACCGCCGTCGCGAACTCGATCGTCTCCGGCTTCATGATGCGCCTGCCATCGAACGTCTCGCCGCTGTTGATGAGCGGTTGGTAGAGCAACGCCAGCTCCGCCGCGCTCGCGATGCCGCCGCCACCCGGCACGCCCACGCGGCGAACGCGCGGCTCGTTGAAGCGGAGGATCGCCTCCGGCGTCACCTCGCCCCAACCGCCGGGCGGCTCGACCGCCTCGCCGACATAGCGCACGTCCGCGACACGGCTGTCGTACTCCTCCGGCAGCCCGACGAACAGCTCGTCGAGACCCATCGGTCCGGTGACGCGCTCGCGGATGAACGCCCGGTAGTCGCTGCCGGCGCGGCGCTCGATGATCTCGGCGAGCACCCAGTGCGCGGACGTTGCGTGGTACTCGAATCTGCTCCCCGGCTCCCAGGTCAGCCGCCACGACGAGAACGCTTCGAGCAGCGCCTCGCGGTTGTGCCAGCGGTCCGGGTGGTAGGGCGCATACGGAAAGCCCGCCGTGTGCAAGAGCACCTGCTCGACGGTGACGATCTCCTTTCCGTTCGTGCCGAACTCCGGGATGATCTCAGCGACACGCTCGTCCAGGCGCAGCAGCCCCTCCTCGAAGAGGAGCCAGACCGCCGCCGCGACCACCACCTTCGTGCAGGAGAAGATGGTGTAGAGCGTCGCATCCGTCGCCGGCCGCTCTTCGCCGCCGTGCGCCGCCGACCCGAAGGTGCGCATCCCGGCGAGCTTGCCTCTGCGCGCCACGGCCACCTGCGCGCTGGGTAGCACGCCGTCGTCCACGTCGCGCTTCGCCCGGGCGAAGACCGCCTCCAGCCGCTCGCTGTCGATGCCCGCGTCCTCCGGACGCGAGGCCAGGAACCGTCCATCGATCACGTCCCATTCCTCCCTGCCGTCCGCCGCTCTGTGCGGCCGCCGCGAAACCCAGTATATGCCCGGCCGGAGCGGACTGCACACTCGTCGCAGAGCGCGCCGCAGCCTATCATGAGTGGTCATGCGCTGCGACGTGGCCGACAGCCCAGAGGCCCTCGCCCGCCGAGCCGCCGATGCCGTCTGCCGCCTTGTGCAGCGTAAGCCCGGCGCCGTCCTCGGCCTGGCCTCCGGCGCGACGCCTCTCGCGCTCTATGCAGAGCTCGCCGGGCGCATCGCCGCGGGGGCGGCGGACTTCCGGGCCACTACCGCCTTCGCGGTCGATGAGCTGCACGGCGTGCCGCGCGGCCACCCGGCGACGAACGCGAGCTACTTCGCCCGCCAGCTCGCCGGCGTGCCGCTGCGCGCCCTCCACATCCTCGACAGCGAGGCGGCCGAACCCGCCGCCGAGTGCGCGCGCTTCCGCCGCCTGATCGAGGCGGCCGGCGGCTTCGATCTCGTCGTGCTCGGCATCGGAGCGAACGGCCACGTCGCCTTCAACGAGCCCGGCAGGGCGTTCGACGCGCGCGCCGGCCGCGTAGCGCTGGCGGACAGCACACGTCGCGTGTACGCGCCCGCGTTCGGCTCGTTTGAGGCGACGCCTGTGTTCGGCCTCACGCTCGGCGTCGCGGACATCGTCTCGACGCGCGCGGTCCTGCTGCTGGCGACCGGGGCGGAGAAGGCCGAGGGCGTCGCGCGGGCGCTCGAGGGGCCGGTCACGGAGCAGGTGCCAGCCTCCGCCCTTCAGAAACACGCCGGCCTGACCGTGCTTCTCGACCGTGCTGCGGCCTCGCGTCTGTCGAGCGCCCGGAGCTAGCCGTCCGCCGCGAGCGCGAGCTCGCCGCCGATGAAGACACGCCACACGTTGACTTCGCGGTCGCAGACGACGATGTCGGCGCGCGCGCCCGGCTTGAGCACACCGATCTCGCTCGCCATCCCGAGCGCCTCGGCCGGCGTGGCCGTCGCCATCCGCACGCAATCGAGGAGGGGCGCGCCGGCACGCTGGTGCATCAGACGCACTGCGCGGTCCATCGAGAGCGCGCTGCCCGCCAGCGTGCCGTCGGGCGTGTAGCAGGCGCCGTCGCGCACCTCGATCGCGGTGCCCTCGAGCTGCAGCGGAGACGTCTGGTCCGCGCCGACCGGCGACATGGCGTCGGTGACGAGCGCGACGCGGCCGGCGCCCTTCGCGCGGTAGACGAGGCCGAGCACGCCCGGGTGCACATGGACGCTGTCGGCGATCAGCCCGCTGACAACGCGGCGATCGCCGAGCACGGCTGCGATCACGCCGGGCCCGCGCTGGTGGAGGGGGCGCATCGCGTTGAAGACATGCGTCGCGAGCGTCGCGCCGGCGTCGATCGCGCGGACGGCTTCGGTGTATGTCGCGTCCGTGTGGCCGATCGAGACCGCGACCGACGCGGCGCGCGCGGCGGCGATCAGCTCATCCGCGCCCGCCAGCTCCGGCGCCAGCGTGATCACGCGCAACGAACCGCCGGCGGCATCGAGCAGCCGCTCGAAGAGCGCTGGCTCCGGCGCGGCGATGAAGCGCTCGGGGTGCGCGCCCTTGCGCAGCGGATTGATGAACGGCCCCTCCAGGTGGGCGCCGAGGACGC
>Ga0326597_10014384_pt1 | contig 10376 bp, 10 predicted proteins | sample RVTome_12_FD_203789 | JGI IMG/M metagenome (GOLD analysis project Ga0326597, IMG submission 203789) | Soil microbial communities from uranium-contaminated site in the Upper Colorado River Basin, Wyoming, United States - RVT100D185 | ecosystem: Environmental > Terrestrial > Soil > Contaminated >...
CGCCTTGTGGGACGCTGGAGATCGGCCCAGGGCCGCGAGCTTCTACGCCGAAAGGCTGCAACGGTTCGAAGGCGAGCCGCCACGGGCCGTCAGGCGCCTCGGCATGGCCCTGTTCTTCGCCGGCAACGCCGAGCAGGCGGTGCTGGCGCTCGAGCGGGCTCGCGTGCTCGAGCCGACCGAGCCGGAGACGCTGCTGTTCCTCGGCAACGCCTACCGCTCGCTCAACGACAGAACCCGTGCGGTCGAAGCCTGGCGTGCCTATATCGGCGCGGTCGGTGGAGCGGCGAACGCCGGGCGCGTGCCGCAATTGATCGCCGAAGCGTCGCGCGGCCCAGCGTCCTCGGCCGAAGCCGCTGCCGGGGCGGCTGCCGGGGCGGCTGCGACGGGAGGAGGCCTGTTCGCCGCGAACTGCGTCAGCTGCCATGGTGCGGGCGGAAGCGGCGCCGTAGGCCCTCGCCTGGCCGGCAATCCGCGCGCCAGCGACGGTGTGCTGGTCGAGAACACCGTCCGCTTCGGGCGCAACCTGATGCCCGGCTTCGGAGTGCTGCTTAGCGGCGCCGAGATCGAGCTGATCGTCGACTACGTTGCGTCGCTGGCGCGACCGTGAAGCTCGAAGCGACCGTGAACCTCGGCGCGCCGCGACGGTGCGGACGACCGCTCAGGCGTTCGCAGGCGGCTGCGAATCGCCGCCAGCGGCGGTCGGCAGCGTGAACCAGAACTCGGATCCCGCTCCCGACGAGCCTCTAGTAACGCCGACCTGACCGCCCTGCCGTTCGACGAACTCCTTGACGAGGGTAAGGCCTATCCCCGAGCCGCCCCCTTCGACCGCGCGTCTGGCGCGGTCCCCGCGAAAGAACCGCTTGAACAGGTGCTCGACGTCCCCCTCGGGAATGCCCGACCCGGTGTCGTCGACAGTTACCCGTGCCGCCGCGACGCCCGCCCGACCCGCCGTGAGGACGACTCGGCCGCCCTTCGGGGTGTGGCGCAGGGCATTGTCCACCAGATTCGTCATCACTTGCAGCGTTCGTTCCGGATCGGCGTGGACCCACAGAGGCGGATCCGGCGTGCTCGTCACCAGACCGACGCCCTTCCTCGCGAAGCGTGCCAGGAACGAGGCGTGCGTCTGCTCGATCAGCTCGAGCAGGTCGATGCGCCGTGGCCGCAACGCGAGCTGCCCCGACTCGGCGAGCGAGAGTAGGCCAATGTCGTCGACGAGCCGCTGCAGCCGGTCGACCTGACGGTGGCATGCTTGCAACGTGCCGGCGTCCGGCTCGAACACGCCGTCCTCCAAACCCTCTATGTACCCGCGCAGGTTCGAGAGGGGCGTGCGGAACTCGTGGGACACGTCGGCTAGCAGGGCGACACGCTGATGCTCGCTGCGTGCCAACGTCCCGGCCATGGTGTTGAAAGCGTCGACGAGGTCGCCGATCTCGCCGGGGACGCCGGCATCCAATCGAGCTTGGTACCGTCCCCCAGCGATGCGCCGGCTCACACTGGTCAGCTCGCGTAGCGGCCCTACGATCCGGCGCGTCACGAACAGCGCGACCAGCGTCGCCGCCACGCTGGAGACGAGAGCGGCCCACGATTGCGCTGCGGTGAGGGCACGGCGGTAGCCGGCACTGAGCTCGATCAGCATCCCCTCGTCGATCGCGGCGGGCGTGAGGTTGTGCATCGTCCTGACCATGCTGTTGACGTGGCGTTCGAGGAACATCGGCGCGAGCCCTTCCCCGGCCAGCAGCGAGGCGGCAGCACCGACCAGGATGACGACCAGGTAGGACGGCAGCAGCCGCCAGAACAAACTCCGGCGCACGCTTCGGCGTCGCGGGAGCGTGCCTTGCGAAACCTCGCTCATGGGCGCAGGCTATCGCACGCGGCGCGGGCTTCCGCGCCGCTGCTGAGCGCGCGGGCAGATGCTTTGCAAGCGCTTTACGTTCGGCGTCTACGATAGGCGCATGAGTGGCCGGTCAGACAGCGGCCGAGCGTGGAGGCGCGACGTGGCGCGACGGATTCTCGTGATCGAAGACGACCCCGATGTGGTGCACGTTGTCGAGGCGTTCCTCGCCCGCGAGGGCTTCGAAGTCACGACCGCGCGCGACGGAGTGGACGGACTCGAGGTGGCTCTCGCCAGCGACCCGGACCTCATCGTCTTGGACTGGATGCTGCCGCGCCTCGACGGTCCTACGCTGCTGCGACGCCTCCGGGCGGAGCGATCGACGCCGGTGATCATGCTGACGGCAAGGAGCGAGGAGGAGGACCGAATCGCGGGTCTCGAGGTCGGCGCGGACGACTACGTGGCAAAACCGTTCAGCCCCCGCGAGTTGGTCGCTCGCGTGCGTGCCGTGCTACGCCGCATGGACGCCAGCGTGCCCGAGCCTTCACGCATGGAGCACGGCGGCCTCGTCGTCGACGCACAGCGGCGCTCGGTCGAGGTTGGCGGCGTCAGCGCCAACCTGACGGCGGTCGAGTTCGACCTGCTCGCGGCACTCGCCCGTGCTCCTGGGCGGGTATTCCGGCGCGACGAGCTGCTAGAGCGCGTGTGGGGGCCCGACTTCTTCGGCGTGGACCGCGTCGTCGACGTGCACGTGTCGAAGCTGCGGCAGAAGCTGGCGCCGCTGCAGGCGGCTGAGATGATCGAGACGGTGCGCGGGGTCGGGTACCGCTTGACGTAGGCGTAATGCCGCCGTCGGGCATCGCGCACGCTACGGTGACTCGCATGGAGTCTGTAGCTCGTTCCCTAGCGCTGTTCGCGGTTGCGGGCCTGTTCGAGATCGGTGGCGGCTACCTGGTTTGGCGGGCGCTGCGGGCCGACGCAGCCGTCGGGATCGGCGTGTTGGGTGGCGGTCTGCTGGTGCTCTACGGCGTCGTTGCGACGTTGCAGCCCGCGAACTTCGGTCGCGTCTATGCAGCCTACGGCGGCGTGTTCATCGCGATGGCGCTCGGGTGGGGGTGGCTGGTGGACGGGGTGCGTCCAGACCGCTTCGACCTGCTCGGTGCGGGGCTGGCGGTCCTCGGCGTCCTGGTGATCATGTACGCGCCGCGAGGGTGACCGCCGGCATCGTTCACCCCTCCTTGCGTTCCGGGGCTGGTGGCGTGCTATTCTCGTTCGGCTAGGCGTTCCTCGTCGCCCAGGCGTGCCGACTCGGCGAGCGGACGCCTCATTCGTCTGCCTACGCGCCACGGTCCCCAAGCCTCGCGGACCGCACGGAAGGAGCACCGCATGAAGCGCACCTACCAGCCGAATCGTCGCAAGCGTGCCAAGACGCACGGCTTCCGCGCTCGGATGAGCAGCCCCTCGGGACGCAACGTGATCAAGCGCCGCCGTCGCAAGGGCCGCTCGCGACTCAGCGTCTCCGACGGCTGATCGGCGGGGCCGAGCATGATGCGTCGCCCGTCGTCCGGTCGCTCAAGGGCGATCGGGCGTTCCAGCGTCTCCGCAAGGGACGTTCGGGCGGTACGCGCCTGCTGTCGGTCCGTTGGCGTCCGAGTAGGGAACCCGGCGTCCGCGTCGGCATCGTGGTAAGCCGCAAAGTCGGCAAGGCCGTGACCCGAAACCGCGTCCGACGTCGCCTTCGTGAGGCGTTCCGAGCCCTGCTGTCGCAGCGCGGCCCGCGCGAACGGCCGGCCGGGACGGACGTCGTCATCATCGCCCGGCCCGAAGCCGCGACCGCAAACTACGCGCAACTGAAGAGCGCGCTGGTGCGGGCGCTGGAACGGAGCGCCTTCCCGTGAGCGGCGTGCGCCGCGCTACAGAGGCATCGCTGAGCGGCAGACGTGGCGCAATGCGGCGTCTGGCGGTAGCGCCGATCGTGCTGTACAGGCGCTTCATCTCACCGCTCAAAGCGACGCCCAGCTGCCGCTTCCACCCCAGCTGCAGCGCCTACGCGCAGGAGGCGATACTGAAGCACGGCGTGCTGCGCGGCGGCTGGATGGCGCTCAAGCGCATCGCGAAATGTCACCCTTTGCACCCTGGTGGACTCGACCCCGTACCTCCGGTCCGGCTGTCCCACCCCGTGCCTCCGGAGGAATTGTGAAACTCAGGCTCCTGGTTCTGACACTGGCGCTCGCAGTTGCCCAGATGGCCAGCGCAGCGGTCGAGTTCGGACCGCACGAATTCGCCTTCGCCGATTTCCGCGACGCGAACTCTGTCAGCGTGAGCTGCGGCGCGGCTGGCGCCTCGTTCTGGTGCGCGCTGCAGGACACCTCGCTCACCCGCGTGCCGACCAAGGGCGTCGACCTGTTCTTCTCGCCGGCCGGCGAGATCGTCGCCGCCTACGCAAAGCAGCAGAAGGGTCAAAACCTCCAGAACTACAGCCTGGACAACGGCCAGAACCTGATCCCGGACGACGCCGCCACCCCCGGTGCGGCGCTGCTGCTGGACGGCGCCTACCTTGCTCCCGAGGGTGCCGAGGCCAGTTGGCGGAAGATCAGCGAAACCGTCGTCGAAGGAACCTTCAGCTTCACCGCCGGACCGCTCCAGGTCCAGCGGGTGGTGCGGATCGCCAACACCAGCCACACCGTCGAGATCCGCACCGACGTGGCCCGGCTCGAGCCAGGCGAGGACGAGCTTACGCTTCAGGTCGCCTTCCCCGGCGTAGCCGGAGTGAACAACCCCGTCCTCAAAGTCGGTCAAGGTCTGGGCGAAGCGGGAAGTCACGCCACCAACCCGCTGTCGCAGCCGATTCCGAACCCAAGCTACGTCAGCCTGCAGAATAACGACCGCAACACCGGCTACGCCATCGTGATGCGCCCGATACAGGGCGCCACAGTCGTCCAGGCGCTCCCGCTCCCACCGCGCCAGGTGGCGCTGCAGACGCTACTCGGCGCCGAGCAGGGCGCCAGTGCCGAGCTATCGATCACTACCTACCTGGGTCCGAACGAGTTGGTGCGCTACCAGCAAGAGGAGTACGTAGAGCTGCCCGGCCTGTTCCGACCCAACCTGCTCGGACGCCTCTCGCTCGGAGTGCTCTGGGTTCTGCGCACCATCCACGAATACGTCGGCAATTGGGGTCTCTCGATCATCGTGTTGACCCTGCTGTTCCGCGTCCTGGTGTGGCCGTTGATCAACACCCAGACCAAGTCGATGTTCGGCATGCAGGAGCTGCAACCGAAGATTCAGGCGTTGCAGAAGAAGTACAAGGACGACCGCGAGACGTTGACGCAGGAGACCATGAAGCTCTACAAGGAGGCGGGCGTCAACCCGGCGGGCGGCTGCCTACCGATCGTGGTGCAGATGCCGCTGTTCATAATTCTCTGGCGCGTGTTCGTGAACTTCGAGTTCGGCGAGGGGTTTCTGTGGGTTCCCGACCTTGGCCAGTCCGATCCGTTCTACATCCTGCCGGTCCTCTACATCGCAGTGATGTTCGGCATGTCGTGGTTCTCCTCGCGCGGCAACCCGCAAAGCCTGCGCCAGCAGATCCTCATCAACGTCGTCTTCGCCTTCATCCTGTTCGGTTTCCCCGCCGGGGTGCTGCTCTACTTCGTGGTGTCCATGGGCATCCAGGTCCTGCAATACTGGCTCATTCAGCGCGGCCAGAAGAAGCCGAGCACGGCGGGCGCGAAAGGATGAGGCCGCGCCGAGTAGCCGCGACGCCGCCCAACGCGGCTGGGAAGGAAGCGACGTGAACGACGACAATCGCAACGATCTCGACCGAACCCTGCACGACCTCGGCATCGGCATCGACGACGACTCGGCTGGCGGCCCACAGCTTCCCGACGAGTTGGAGTTCGAAGCGCCCCTACCCGGCATCGGCGTGATCGCCGACGAAGGCGACGTGCGCGAGCGGACCGAGACGTTCCTCGTCAACCTGCTGCTCAACATCGATCCCGCCTACGCGGTAGAGGTACAAGAGACCGACGAGAACGAACTGTCCGCCGAGATCTTCGGTGGCGACGCCGGCCGGCTGATCGGCAAGAACGGCCGCACCCTGGCTGCACTGGAACAGATCTGCAACGCCGTAATCAACCGCAGCGACGACGAAAACGTTCGCGTCAACGTCGACGTGGGAGGATACAAGCGGCGGCGTGACGAGCGGCTGCGCGGCACCGCCCAACTGGCGGCCGACCAGGTGCGCAAGCAGGGCGAACCGGTCGAGCTGGAACCGATGAGCGCAGCCGAGCGGCGCGTGATCCACATGGCGGTCGCCGACGATCCCGACGTCATCAGCGAATCCAGCGGCGAGGGGCGCGAGCGGCGCGTCGTGCTGATGCCGCGCCCCCTCTGAGCGCCACAGCGAACGCCCTGTTCGCGCAGCTCAGGTCCCGCCTCGCCGACGCCGGGATCGAACGCCCCGACACCGAGGCGTGGTCGATGCTCGAAGCGGTCACGGGCCGAACGCGCCTGGACCTGTTGACCGAACCTGGGTCGCGCGTCGAGCCTGCCCAACGCGAGCGACTGGCCACCTGGATCGCCGAGCGTGCCTCAGGCACGCCACTTCAACACCTGACAGGCGTGGCGCCGTTCTGGGGGCTGGCGCTCGAGGCGGGCCCGGATGCGCTGGTCCCACGCCCCGAAACCGAGCGGCTGGTCGAACTTGTGCTCGAAGCGATGGTCGGGCGTACCCGGCCCACCGTCCTGGACCTGGGCACCGGCAGCGGAGCGATCGCGATCGCGATCGCTATTGAGCGCCCCGACGCGGAGGTGTGGGCCTCCGAACTGGACCCACGCGCCACAGAGCTGGCAGCGCGCAACCTGGCGCGCTTCGCTACCGGCGTGCGCCTGGTGCAGGCCGACCTGCTGCAAGACGAGGCGCTGCATGACCTGCTGCCGCGCCTGGACGCACTGGTCGCGAACCTGCCCTACCTCCACGACGCCGACGCCGATGCCCTCCCGCCCGAGGTGAAGCGTGACCCGGCAGCAGCGTTGTTCGGCGGTTCAGACGGGCTCGAGCTGCTACGCCGCGCCTGGCTCCAGGCTGAGCAGGGGCTGTTCGATCGGGCGGAAGCCTGGTTCGAGCTCGATCCCCGCAACGTCGCCCACGCGGCCGCATGGCTGCGAGGCCGGCCAGCCCTCGAGGGGCGGCAGATCGATGTCTTGCACGACCTGACCGACCGACCGCGCTTCCTTCGCGTCGGAGCGCGGAACACCGAAGCGAGCTGGTGGAGATGGGCGTGACGTCGGTCGTGCTGTTCGGACCTGTCACCCGCGACCAGCTCACGGACGCGAGCGACGCCCCTGAGCCTAGCCAGTCGACCTTCGCGCCGCGCCACCGAACAGCGACGTGAGCACGATCAGCGCCGCCCCGACGCTGATCATCGCGTCGGCCAGGTTGAAGACGGGAAAGTCGAACCAGCCTACCTGGAAGTGCACGAAGTCGATGACGTACCCGAGCCGAAGCCGGTCGATCATGTTGCCGGCTGCGCCGGCCAGCACCAGCGTCAGGACGATCCGCATCCAGACACCGTGCTCGCGTCCGCGCCGAAGCAGGTGCAGCGCCAGCCAGATCGACACCGCCAGCGACAGCAGCCCCAGCACCAACGTGCCGTCGACGTGGACCGGACCGAAGCGCAGGTCGACGCCGCGCAGCAGGCCGAACGCCGCGCCGGTGTTCTCTACGTAGGTGAGGCGCAGCGCCCCAGGAATCAACGTGGTGGACTGACCGGGCGGCACCAGCGCGGCCTGCGCCCAAGCCTTCGTCGCCTGGTCGGCAATGATCAGCAGCAGGGCGGCCAAGACGGTCATGCGCGACAGTCTATCCGGGTGGTGTCGAGCCGGCGCCCCGGCCGGCGTGACAGCGGTAGGGTAGGCCCGTCCAACGCTTGAGCGCGGCGCGCAGCGGGTGCGCGTCGCCGGTTCCGCGGGAGGCGCACGGCATGGCAGCCACGCTCGAACAGATCCGAAATCGCATCGACAGTGCCGGCGGCGCGGACTCCGAGACACTCGGCCGATTCGCCGAACGACTCTTCGACAAGGCAGACCCCTCCTTCCTCGAGAACTTCGATCCCGACGCGCTGGTCGCGATGGCGCGCGGCGGCCTGCAGTTCCTGCGCGAGGCCAGCGGTAGCGAGGTGGCGGTCGAGGTGCTGGACCCGACCTTCGCGGCGGACGGTTGGGAGGGGCCGTACAGTGTGCTTCGCCTAGCCATGCCGGACCGACCGTTCATCGTCGATTCGATACGCGCCGAGATGCGGCGTCGCGACGTCGAGCTGCTGCACCTGCTCCACCCGATCTACCGGGTGCGCCGCGACGAGCAAGGAACACTGACCGAGTTCGCGCAGCGCAGCGGAGCCGGAGACGCCGAGGCGTTCGAAATGTTCTTCGTCGAGCGGCTGGGCGACGAGGCGCGCCGCGTGGCGCTCGAGGACGCGGTTCGGCGCGTCCTGGGCGACGTCATCCTGGCGACCGACGACTACCCGCGCCTGCGCGAAAAGCTTGCCGAGGTCTCCGCCTCGCTTCGCGAGTTGCGAAACCGGCCGGGCGTAGGCGGGGACGAAGGCCAGCTCGAGGAGCTCGAGGAGTACGCCGCCTTTCTCGACTGGCTCGACGACGACAACTTCATCTTCCTCGGCTACCGCGAGTACGACATTATCGAGCAGGACGGCGTCCGCAAGCTAAGGGTCGATCCCGACTCGCCGCTCGGCATCCTCCGCAAGGTCGGCGAGAGCGCCTACCTCGAGCCGGTCCCCCTCAGCGACATTCCCGAAGGGTTGCGGGTAAGGGTCACCGGCGGTCGCACGCTGATCGTTACGAAGACCAACTCCGAGTCGACCGTGCACCGGCCAGCCCGGATGGACTACGTAGGCGTCAAAAAGTTGGACGCGTCGCTGCAAGTGCACGGCGAGCGGCGTTTCCTCGGCCTGTTCACCAGCAAGGCGCTTTCGACCCCGGTCGACGAAACACCGATCTTGCGCCGTAAATTAGGTGGCGTGCTCGAGCGTGACGAGGCCGTCCCCGGCTCGCACGACTACAAGGAGATCGTCGCCGTCTTCAACTCGATGCCGCGCACCGAGCTGTTCTGGTCCGACGCCGACCAGCTGTGGCGCGACATTCGTACCGTCATGGCGCTCGAGCAGGAGCGAGGCGTCAAACTGACCGTCCGCGTCGACCCGCTGCAACGGGGTGTAGGCATGATGGTGATCATGCCGCGCGAGCGGTTCAGCGGCGACGTACGCATGGCGATCCAGCGCCATCTGGCGAAACGTCTCGACGCCGAGCATGTCGACTACAACCTGGCGATGGGCGAGGACCAGGCGCAGGTCCGCTTTCACTTCTTCTTCGTCACCAGCACCGCCGTCGACCAGATCGACGTGCGTGAGCTCGAGGCGGAGGTCACCGAGCTGACCCGCACCTGGGGCGACGAGCTGCTCGAGCGGTCCACCAAACGGTTGGGCGCCGGACCGGGCCGCCGCCTGGTCGAGCGCTGGCTCAAAGCGATGGACGAGCGCTACCAGGCGGACGTCCGGCCGCAACAGGCGCTGCGCGATCTCGAGAAGCTCGAAGCGCTCGCAGGCGAGCCGGCCCTGGTTGATGTGCTCGCCCCGCTCGGCGACCGCCAGGGCGAAGACGTCACGCTGCTCAAGATCTATCACCGCCAGGCCACGCTGGCGCTGTCCGACGTGCTTCCGACGCTTGAGAATCTCGGCCTGCGGGTGCTCGAACAGGTTGCCTACCAGCTGCCGGGACCGGATGGATTGCGCAGCATCGACGTTTTTCGCGTGCAAGACCGCGCCCATCAGCCGCTGGATGTGCGCCGCGACCACGACCGACTGGTCGTCACGCTCGAGCGGCTGCTGGCCGGCGGGGTAAGCACCGACCGGCTCAACCGCCTGGTGCTCGGCGCTCGCCTCACGCTTCGTGAGGTCGAGCTGCTACGCGCGTTCCAGCTTCACTACGCCCAGCTCAACGCCGCAATTAGCCGCAGCTTCGTCGCCGACGCGCTGCTGGCGCACCCCGACCTGGTCGGACCGCTGCTCGAGACCTTCCGTGCCCGCCACGACCCCGCGCTGGTCGGCGATCGCGATGAAGCCACGCACGCAGCGGACGCCGCCTTCGTAGCCGGACTCGCGAACGTCGCCTCGCTGGCGGAGGACCGGGTGTTGCGCGGCCTGCACGATATGGTCCGCGCGACCGTCCGAACCAATTTCTACCTGACGGGAGGGGCGATCGCCTTCAAGATCGCGTCGCAAACGATCCCCTGGCTGCCCGAGCCGCGGCCGCTCTACGAGATTGCCGTCAGCGGTTACGGGGTAGAGGCGACCCACCTGCGCGGCGGCAAGGTGGCGCGCGGCGGTATCCGCTGGTCGGACCGCCCCGACGACTTCCGTACCGAAGTGCTCAGCCTGATGAAGACGCAGATGACCAAGAACGCCGTGATCGTCCCGGTCGGTTCGAAGGGCGGGTTCGTCGTCGAGCACGCGCCGACCGACCGCGACGAGCTGCG
>Ga0326597_10014385_pt1 | contig 10376 bp, 14 predicted proteins | sample RVTome_12_FD_203789 | JGI IMG/M metagenome (GOLD analysis project Ga0326597, IMG submission 203789) | Soil microbial communities from uranium-contaminated site in the Upper Colorado River Basin, Wyoming, United States - RVT100D185 | ecosystem: Environmental > Terrestrial > Soil > Contaminated >...
CTGGAGACGCTCGGTCTTTCCAACCGCGCGCAAAATGCCCTGATGCGCAACAACATCCGGACCATGGATCAGCTCAAGGATCTGGATCGGGACAGTTTGTCGCGGCTCGAAGGACTCGGTGAGAAATCCATAGATGAAATTCTTAAAGCCATTGGGAAATAACAATGAGGCATCGCAAGAAGCGGCATTTGCGAGGAGACAAAGACAGGCGGCGCAAAGAATTGCGCGCGCTGGCCTCTGCCGTGATTCTTTATGATCGGATTGAAACCACCAAAGCGCGGGCGAAAATCACTAGGTCAGCTGTGGAGAAAATGATCACGCGCGGCAAGAAAGGCGGTCTGCCGGCGATCCGGCTCCTGCGCCGCGATTTGCCGCAAAACGCTGTGAAAAAAATCATGGAAATTTTTGCAGCGCGCTATCAAGGCCGGCCTGGCGGATATACGCGCATCATTCATGCCGGTAAATACAAGGACGGCACAGCCAAAGTATTATTGGAATTTGTTAAGTAATTCACAGATACACAGATGACACGGATAACACAGATAATTAATACCACATCATCCGCGAGATCAGTGCGATCCGCGTATCAGCGATAAATTTATGACCACGACACTCGTCAAAATTAATGAGATAAAGCGAGCCTGGCATGAGATTGATGCCAGCAAGATCAGCCTCGGCCGACTGGCTACCGAAGCCGCGCGCCTTCTCGCAGGAAAGCATAAGACTTCTTTTACCCCGAACCTCGATGCCGGCGATTTCGTGGTGGTGACCAACATTGAAAGGGTGAAGCTCACTGGCCGCAAGCTGGTGCAAAAAGAATATTTTCATTATTCTGGTTATCCGGGAGGACTGCGGCGCAGACTGCTCAAAGACGTCTTGCAGAAAACCCCGGAAAAAGTCATCTACGCCGCAGTGCGAGGCATGCTGGCTCATAACCGCCAGCGCGCGGGCCGATTGAAGCGTTTGAAACTGGTTAAAGGCGCGAGCCACAATTTTAAAATTGACAAGAAACTTAACTAATTAGGACGAAGTCGAATGGAAAAGAAACCCGCAGTAAAAAAACCAGCCAAGAAATATTTTTTTGCAGTCGGCCGCAGAAAAACCGCAAATGCTAGAGTGAAACTGTTTGCTGACGGCAAAGGAGAAATCACTGTCAACGATCGTCCATTTGAGGATTATTTTCCGTCTTTCGGACAGCAAAAGATGGCGCAAGATCCGCTTATGGTTCTGGGGCTGGAGAAGAAAGTCAACGCCATAATCACGACTTCCGGTGGCGGCGTGGGGGCGCAAGCCAAGGCTGCGTCCTTGGGAATCGCTAGGGCTTTGCTTCTGATTGATCCAAACTACCGATCTGTGCTCAAAAAGAGCGGTTTTCTATCCAGAGATGCCCGCAAAAAAGAAAGAAAGAAACCAGGATTGAAACGCGCCCGCCGAGCGCCCCAGTGGCAAAAACGCTAGCAAATATCGCTTCAGTGGGCAAAAAGATAAGCAATTCACAAAATCATCCTTGCGGGTGGTTTTGTGTTATACTGTAGGCGTGATTGAAAAACTCTACAGATTTCAAGGTCCGAATAACTCAAAGGAGAATCCACCATCATGTTTAAAAATTGAAGGTGGCAATTTACTGCATTATATAAACTTCAATTTGCAATGGACATTACCTATTTCAGGTATTCAACAAATTGATAAATCCCAAGGCCACATGATTAATCTCGGCACTATTCGTAGTGATGGACCGAAATTTGAATTTCTAGCCTTTGCCATAAAAGCCAGTGACCAAATCTATAGAGTAGAAAACAAACTTCAAAATTATGAAGAGTTTGTTACCGATATCCGCAATCTAAACCCGAATGTTTTAACCGCTGATGTTTTGAAGTATGATGCAGTAGCCGAAACCGCAATGAAAGATTTTGGCGCAAGCTTGCGCATGCGTTTTCCTAATAATCAATTCGTTAAATTCATAAGTGGTTTTGGCTTAGGGATTTTCGCTTTCATTATTTTGATCTTTGTAATAAGTGTAATTTTTTTACTCGTAATGTTCGGAAGCTAAATTTAAAATAAGCAATATGGAAAACGTCCAAGAAGAAACCACAAACAAAGATTACTGGAAAAAAGCGTCTAGAGAATTCTCAGCTGTTGCATATTTTGCTTTAGTTATTTTTCTTATTGCTATTGCTGTCAGATTATTCTCAAGCAACCAGGAAGCCAAAGCGATATTAACGCCTGTTACTTTCCTGCTATTTTTTATTGCAATTGTTGCTTGGTTCATGCTAGGGCATTTTTTTAGAACCCATAACAAACTAGCAGTTCCTTTAGGATTAGTGATAAATGGTTTGGGTTTAGTGATGGGTATTGTTAGATTTAATATTGTTGTGCTCCTGATCTTTGCTTATTTTTTTTATATAATTTTCAGAGCAAAAAAACAGCAGACTGATCCTTAAATAAAATAATATGTCCGCGAAATCGCTTTTAATAATCGGTGTAATTTGTTGGGTTTTCGTTGGAGCTGTAATAGCCTGGGTTTTTTTGGATCCAACACCTCAAGGTGCGAGCTTAGGCTTCATAGGCCTGCTTGTCATTGCTTTTCTACTTGGATTGATCACTTTACCATTGGGTCTTGTGAATTTGATAAAAGAGAAGAAAACCAAAAGAAATCAGCAGTCCGGCATGCTATAATAGTAATATCTTTCTACAGTGATTTAGACTGGATTGAAGCGCGCCCGCCGAGCGCCCCAGTGGCAGAAGCGCTAAAGAGTTTTGGAACACCTCCCCGATCCGGATCGGGGAGTTTTTTTGTTCCGGCACCAATACTCAAAGCCAAAGTCCGCCAATCTATCGCATTATATGGAAATGACAAAGACCGCATCCAGAAATTCCTCTATGAAAATCACGCTGGGGAAAGGCTGGGCGATTCCTAACAGGACCAACACACCTTGGAGAAGTGAGTTGGTCCTGTTTTTATTGTATAATTAATCCATGCCAGAGATCATAGTGGTTTTGACTCGTTTATTAGTGCCGCTGTACATTATGCGACGGCCGTTTTGGGGGATGATGGCGGCGGTTGCTGTAGATGGTTTTGAGATGGAATTTCTCAAGGGCTTGGGGATCGTATTTAACCACAGCTCGGCGATAAATTTTGAAACCTACCAGGTCCGCGACAAGATTCTGGATTTATATATGTCCTCGATCGCTCTCTATAAATCTTTGGATTGGGGGGAAATTTTGGCGCGTAAAGCTGCCATTTTTTTGTATGTGTGGCGATTTATCGGCGTGGTGCTGTTTGAGTTGTCGCAGATTCGGCCGCTGCTGATTTTTTTCCCGAATGTTTTTGAATTTTTCTTTTTGTTTGTCGCTTACAAAATGCTCTATCAGCCTGATTATCGTTTTGGCACTGCTAAGAGATTGGCGCTGACGATTCTGGTCCTGGCCATTCCCAAATTGGTTCAGGAATATATTCTGCATATCCGCGGCGCGGTCGATTGGGCGCATTTTAAATATGATGTTTTAGGCTGGCCCCGTCTATAGTCAATAATTAACATTCCGATATTCTGCAGAAAGTGAGAATGATGAAGAACATAGAAATAGCGCAAATTTTGCGAGAGCTTGGCGGCTATTATGAAATGAAAAATGAGCCGTTCAAGCCGCGAGCTTACGAAAAGGCGGCGGACTCCGTCGAGTCTTTAGATGAGCAACTGTCACAAATTTATAGAGCCGGCGGATTTAAGGGACTGCTTACTCTCGCCGGCGTGGGGCAGGGGATAGCCGAGCATATCGAGGAACTGCTCCAGACCGGCCGCTTGAAAAAATATGAGGCTCTCAAAAGAAAGATGCCAGTGAACCTTACTGAATTGACTTCAATCGGCGGAATCGGCGCAAAAACCGCAGGTGAATTATATAAAAAGTTGAAAGTCAAAAATCTTAAAGATTTGAAAAAAGCTGTGGCTGGGCACAAGCTAGCCAGGATCAAAGGGTTTGGCAAAAAGACTGAAGAGAACATTGCCAAAGCTCTTGATGTGCAAGGGACTTTTACCAAGCGCTATTTGCTGGGCTACATTTATCCAATCATCGAAAAACTGCGCGTAAAACTCGAGAATTCAGGGAAATTCACAAAACTTATGGTCGGCGGATCATATCGCCGCCGTCAGGAAACCCTGGGCGATATTGATATTCTGGCAGTTGCCAAACATGAAAAGCAAGCTATCGAATATTTTACCAATCTGCCAGAAGCAGGGCGGGTGCTGCGGCGCGGAGGATTATCAGAGATAAAACTTTTCAACGGTATTCAGGTAGACCTGAAGATTGTACCAGAGTCATCCTGGGGCGCGGCTGCTGTCTATTTTACCGGTGATCTGGCGCACAATATTAAGATGCGAAAAATGGCAATTGAGCGAGGACTTAAACTTTCTGAATACGGCTTGACCCCCGCCTCGCCTCCCCCTCATGAGGGGGAGGAAGGGAGGAGGTCTCGGCGAGGGGGAAAAAGCAGGGGGATCGCAAAATTCAAAACTGAAGAAGAGGTCTATAATTCATTGGGAATGGACTGGATACCACCGGAACTAAGAACTGATTCAGGAGAAATTGAAGTCGCGCAAAAAGGCAAACTCCCGAAGCTGATTGATTACGGCGACGTGCGAGGAGATTTACAAGTCCAGACAAATTGGACTGACGGCACAGCGAGTATTGAGGAAATGGCCAGAGCGGCAATCGAGTTGGGCCGGGAGTATATTGCCATTACAGATCATACAAAAACTTTGGCCATGACCGGCGGCTTGGATGAAAAAAAGATTAGGGAGCAAGGGAAAGAGATTGATAAGATGAATGCCAAATTTCAAATTTCAAATGTCAAATTCAGAATCCTGAAAGGCGCGGAGGTCAATATTCTCAAAGACGGGACACTAGATATTGCGGATAGTACACTTGCCAAGCTCGATGTAGTGGGAGCGTCAGTTCATTCCCATTTCAAATTGTCGCGGGAAGATCAGACCAAGAGGATCATTCGCGCTTTGTCGAACCCTAATGTAGATATTTTTTTTCACCCAACTACGCGTATTATTCAACGGCGAGATCCGATTGATTTTGATTTCGTACAAATTCTCAAGGCTGCAAAAAAATACCGAGTGGCTCTGGAGATCAATGCCTACCCTGATCGCCTCGATCTGCATGACAAAATGATCCGGCAAGCGGTGGAGGCTGGAGTAAAATTGGTAATTAACACTGACGCGCACGCCACGAAACATCTGGGTTTTATCCAGTTTGGCGAGGCGCAAGCCCGCCGCGGCTGGGCTAGGAGAGGTGATATACTTAATACTCTATCTGCTGATGCCCTGCTAAAGTATTTCAAAAAATGAAACAAAATAATTTCGCATTCATAGATAGTCAAAATATCAATCTCGCCATCCGTAGCCAAGGATGGATTTTAGACTTTGCGCGATTCCGAGTCTATCTGCGCGATAAATACCAAGTCAGCAGAGCGTTCCTATTTATTGGCTATGTAGCTGGAAATGAATCTAGGTATACTCGCCTACAGGAACAGGGCTATATTGTCATTTTCAAGCCTACTTTGGAGCATAAAATTAACGGTAAAGTTGTGATAAAGGGAAATGTTGATGCCGAGCTCGTTTTGCATTCTATGATTGAATTTGATAATTACGATAAAGCGGTAATTGCGACGGGGGACGGCGATTTTCATTGTTTGGTGGATTACCTTGTGACTCAAAATAAGCTCAAAAAATTACTGGTCCCAAATTACTACAAATATTCAGCCCTTTTGCGAAAATTTGTGGAGCACATCGATTTTATGAACGGTTTAAGCAAAAAACTAAGCAAACAAAAAGAGGGGCATTAACCTTCGGACGAACCTTAGGTGTGTCCCCTCATCGTGATATTAGAATAATACTAAAATAGAAGGCGTTTGTCAAGATCGGCGATTATCGTTTTTGGCTTACTTTAGCCATTTGTCGATTTCTTTTTGGCTTATTTAAGCCAAAAACGCGCGCGGGAGTATTGACAATAGCGCCAAAAAGGAGTAATATATATTGTTACGCTGGAAATAGACGATTGTTCTTTAACTAAGTTCACATTCAAGTTTTGCCCCTTGAGGAGCGAGGCAAAAGAATCAATAATCGCTAAAAATAATCATAATCGAGATTAACGATTATAATTATTGATTATTAATTAATGCTCCTCCAGGGAGCATTTTATTTTCTCGATAGAATTTTGGGCGCTAATTATGCAGGATAATTAGTCCAACTTATTGCCTGATCCATGTTGGTGCCCAAAATTGTTTCTGGAAGATCACAGCTTAATTAAACTGTGGTACAAATGGATTTAGGAGTTACGGACGAATTGTATTCATCTTAGGAGGATGTATGAGTATTTTGATGGAAAAGGACGCGGTAAAAGTTTTGCGCAGGGTCGCGGCACACATCCAAGAGGAGTTCCTCTACAACAGTCGTAACCCGGCTGTTTGCGAGGTTCTTCAAAGATTGGGACGGGTCGTGATCAAAGAGTTAGAGCAGCCACAATGGGTAAAAGACTTTTTGCAAACTTTGCAGAGAGTCGAGCAACCACTCGAACCCGCAGTAAACAATCCTGAAACAAGAGTCTTGTTTCAGGATGCGAAGGGTGTGAGGAAGAGACTGGTCGAGTATGTGCTAGCGCGCCACAACAACGAACCATACTGATTTTCTCATTTTCTCACCAACGTAAAAACGTAAACAGTATTTCACTCCTAAGGGCGTCAGGCTCGCAACGAATGGCTCAGAGTTGCAGTTCTGGAAAATCGCTCTCAAGTAAACCCTGCCGAGTAGCTCGCCATCAAAGAGAGGTTGACCTTTAAAGTCTACCTCTTCACTCCCAAGTCCACAATTATTTGCGGATTTAGGAGTTATGCAGGACTGGAAAGAATACTTAAATACTATTATGATTATAAATGTTGTGAAATTATCCCTATTATATATAGATTACGTGGCCGCGCTTCTGCAGACAGAGGTTTCTTGAAGCGATGTTGGGCATCCGCCGACGAGGCAGATGCTCAAGGTCGTTTCTGGAATTCAAAAACAACCAGGAGGTTACTATGGATTCGGCCGCGAAGTTTTTAAACGCCCTAAAATGGCTTTGGCAAAATGATTTTGACGCGCTCATGATCTGGTTCAGCTTCTCATTAGGAACATTAGTAGCAATATTCAAGGAAGAGAGCATGGGGCATACATTGCTGCTACTAGCCGCTTGTATGTTTCTGATGCGCATCGACAAAAAGATCGGCAAGGATAACGTTTGAATTCTATCAAAGGAGGATTGATTGCGCAGACTGTTCGTTGTCGGGGAAGATCGTATCCGGGTCAATGTGGTGTTTGACCCCATGCCCAATGCAGAAGTGGTATCTCCGCAAGGATGCAGATTCAAGAAAGCTCCTGCGGTGAAAAAATACCACTCCGACGTCTGCCAAGAAGGCACAACCAAAGCGCTTTCAAAAGCAGTAACCGCAAGCGCACATCGCTAATTTTTTGGAAGTTGTTTCGCCACAGGCGCGGCGACTTCCAATCTCTCCCGGGGTGGGAAGAGTTAGACTCTTATCTACCCCCTCTTAGTCTCCCCCTTATCAAGGGGGAGAAAATTAGGGGAAGGCAAGATTCCTCCTAATTTTTCTCATCCCAGGAGAGATTTTTTATTTTGCGGTATGTGGTATAATGATTAAAAGTAAAAGTTCGTTAATGAAACCAAAAGATACAATGCATGGGCGGATACCGCCTACAGACGGCGCACACAACAGCGGTGAGGATTGGGACTACAACGCCGAGTCGTTTGATTATCAGCACAACCCATCGTGGCGGATATTCCGCATCATGGCCGAATTTGTGGACGGCTTCAATTTTATCACGAAATTTTCCAAAACCGTGACGATTTTCGGCTCGGCCAGAGTTCAGGACCATGATGAGCATTACCGAGCAGCGCAAAAATTGGCGCGCCTGCTGGCTAGGGCCGGTTACACGATCATCACCGGCGGCGGGCCAGGGATCATGGAAGCAGCCAACAAAGGCGCGCTTGAGGGCAAAGGCGAATCGGTTGGTCTGAATATCCAGCTGCCGTTTGAACAGCGGGTTAACGCGTTTGTCAAAAAAGCCATTGCCTTTAACTATTTTTTTACGCGCAAAGTCATGCTGGCGTTTTCCGCTTCGGCTTTCGTTTTTTTCCCGGGCGGCTACGGCACTCTGGATGAGATGTTTGAGATTTTGACTTTGCGGCAAACCCACAAAATAAACCCGCGCATTCCGGTCATCCTGGTGGGAACAGATTTTTGGAGCCCGCTGGCGGAGTGGCTGAAAAATAATGCCGCGGCGCGCCACGGCATGATTGAGAAGAGTGAATTGCGATTGTTTGTGATAGTGGAGACTCCGGAGCAGGCCTTTGATCTTATCCGGAAATCGAAATTGAATTAAAATCCCTCTCCCGCAAGGGGGGAGGGTTCAAGGCTGTTTACCCCGTTAGAGAATGCCACCGATAAAATCGGTGGTGAAAATAGCTTGAACCGACGGCGGTTTAATGCCGCCGTCGGTTCTCTAACGGGGTTTACGCTCTATAGCCATCTTTTTTTGATGAAATAACCAATCATGACCGCGGCCGCTCCCAAAAGCACGAGGTTGATGTAAGTCAGAATGTGCGGACTGTTCTGCCCGGGCAGTCCCACGTTCATACCGAAATAACTGGTCAGGACCGTAAGCGGAAGCATGATTACCGAGAAGATTGTCAGGGTTTTAATGACGTTGTTGGTGCTCCTGGTGATCAGAGATTCATTGGCGTCCTCGAGCACATCAACATAGGATTTCGCGGTGTCTAATTGAGAGAGAATTTTGTCCTGCTTATCCACCAGGTCGTCGAAATAAACCCGCATTTCCTCGGGAACAAATTTTGGATGCTTGTTCCCGAGGTCCATAAAGACCTGGCGCTGGGGATACAAAATCCGCCGCAAATTGATAGTGTTGCGTTTCAGAATCATGATCTCCTGAATCATGTCTTTGAGCTCGGGGTTTTCGAAAATTTCTTCTTCCAGCTGGAAGATGAGATCGTTTTTTTGATTGATAATCGGGAATACGTAATCCATATGGGAATCAAGGATCTCCCACAGCAGCATGGAAACCCCGTTGCGCATAAATTTTTGACGGGCCAGTTCGTCAATCCGGCAAGTCTCAAAGAAATTCTGCAGGGCCGCGAGCTGTCCGCTATTGATAGTGATGAGATAATCATGGCCGAAAAAGATATTCAGCTCGGAGCGCTTGTAAATCCGTCTGGCGGTTTCGTAGACCGGAAACTGCAAAATGATAAACAGATAATTTTGATAGGCGTCTATTTTCGGGTAGGAAACTTTGGACAGCACATCTTCCAGATCCAAAGGGTGGTATTTAAAATTTTCGCCCAAATACTGCACCATGTCTTGATCTGGTTCAGTAATGTTGATCCAGCGGTATCCGCTGTACGAAATTTCCTGTAATTTCATGTATATCGCTGATACGCGGATTTCGCAGATCGCGCGGATGAAGAATTAAAAGAATTAATTATTATCTGTGCTATCCGTGTTATCTGTGTATCTGTGATCATAATTGTTTCTGCAGGCGTTTGACGATCTCCTGCTTGGGGACTGCGCCTACTAGTTCATCGGCGATTTTTCCGGCTTTGAAAATTTTCATGTTCGGGATGCCGCGAACTTGGTACTGCATGGCAATGTCAGGAAATTCATCTACGTTTAGTTTAGCGATTTTGAGCTTATCTTGGTACTCCTCGGAGATTTCTGACAGGGCCGGAGCGATAAGCAAGCAGGGCGCGCACCATTCTGCCCAAAAATCCACGAGGACCGGGATAGGGGAGTTCAAAACCTCTTCATTGAAATTGTCGCGGTTGAGCATAATCTCCATAGCGCTATTTGAAATCGTCGCACTTTCAAAGTCATTTGTCAATTTGCCCCGGAAGCGATATGATTAATTCGTACAAATTAGCAAATTTTCGTGAAGGAAACAAAAAATTATTTCCTAATTTTGTTAATGGCGGCCTTATTCTCGGTTTTCAACCCTACTCCAGAAATCTCCGGGGGCCGGGTGGCCGGTGTCACAGCCGCCGATAATAGCGCGGGTTTTCTGGATTTCCCCATAGTGCCAGATTCGAGGCTGGTCTTGATGCCGGTAGCCAAAAATACTGCCGCAGTTCCGGAAATTTCCGCTAAAGCTGTGCTGATTCGCGACATTGGCTCCGGCACGGCGATCTATGAACGCAATGCTGCGGAAAAACTGCCCATAGCCAGCCTCACCAAGCTGATGACTGCCCTCGTGGTCATCGAGCAAGTCCCGCTCGAGGAAGAGGTAGAGATTTTGGCCGAAGATTTGAAC
>Ga0326597_10014386_pt1 | contig 10375 bp, 10 predicted proteins | sample RVTome_12_FD_203789 | JGI IMG/M metagenome (GOLD analysis project Ga0326597, IMG submission 203789) | Soil microbial communities from uranium-contaminated site in the Upper Colorado River Basin, Wyoming, United States - RVT100D185 | ecosystem: Environmental > Terrestrial > Soil > Contaminated >...
CCTCTTGCCATAAGGCGGTGGACGATTTCCGCCACGAGCGCGGCATCGAAGACCCAATGATCCGAGTAGACTCGAAATGTTTCTTTTGGCGACGGCACTGCGCGAAGGCGATAGTTTAGGCGAGAGGCCCCCGATGATGTCGTCGCGTATCTCAAGACGACGCGCGAACTTAAACGAACAGAGCCATCCACCGCGCGCCCCGTAACACCCGTGGAACGTTAGGTTTATCCGCGGGGTGGTGCAAAGAGTTCCTCCCTAAAACTGCCAATAGAGGAACTCGCTCTTTCCCGTGAGCTGCATCATTGCTAGGGCGGCGAGCACAGCAATCAACACCATCCAAGGAAGGGTGGGACGCCAATAGATGGGGGGACCTACACCAGCCAGTTTGGGAGGTCGCTTCGGAATCCGAAGCGCCGGTTCGTATTTTGAAATCACTTGCAGCGAATTCGGCAGAAACAGCGCGATTACCAGCAACCCAACCACGTAGGCTGCGGCAATGGCGAAGGTCCGCATATGCACCTCCCCGTCCAGCTGCATCATCGGAGCAAGACTCGGCATTCGAAGGATTTCGGCGAGCCTGCTCGGCAAGCCAACACCATGAAGGCCGACCAGGCCTTTCATCACATTGACCGCAGAGGCGAGGTCAGCGGCGCGGAACAGGACCATGCCGCAAACAACGAGGAGGAAGGTTAGCGCGAATCCTGTGAGGCTCGCAAAGTGCGCGCCTGCGCCCTTGCCGTCGGCCGAGCGCGGCCCATACTGGCGCCACAAATGGTTGACGATGAGATAGAACCCATGGAGTAAGCCCCAGAGGATGAATGTGTAACCCGCGCCGTGCCATGCGCCGGACACCAGCATGGTCACCAAAATCGGCCCGGCGAGCACATGGAAAAATGCGCTCACGGTAGAGCCGCGGCCGCTCAGCATCGATTGCCCTCTGGCCGCTCGCCGCCGCGACAGCGCCAAGGCAATTGGGTTGTATATATAGGCGGTGAGAAATCGCGTGAGAGTGACGTGCCAACGCAACCAAAAATCAATGATGCTTGACGCCTTAAGCGGTGAGTCGAAATTCAACGGCAGGCGAATGCCAAAGAAAAGCGCCGCACCGCAGGCCATGTCGGTGTATCCGGAAAAATCAAAGTAAATTTGTAGCGTGAACCCGACTGCAGCGAGCCACGCCTGCACCAAGGTCACCGGCTCCCCGGCTGCGGCGAAAGCGAAAACTGGCGATACATATTGGGCGACGCCGTCCGCAAGCACGACCTTCTTGAAAAGGCCGAAGCAAAACAGCGTCAGCGCCGCCGCGAACATTTCAGCATTGAATCGACACGTCGCCTGATGAAATTGTGGAACAATTTCGCGAAAGTGAACAATCGGGCCCGCAATCAATTGCGGAAAGAACAACACAAAAAGAAGAAAGTCGCGCGTCGTGAACGTTTCGACTCGCCTGCCGGCCACGTCGACGAGAAACGCAATCTTCTGGAATGTGATGAACGATATGCCCAACGGCAGAATGATCTGCTCAAGAACGAAGTTACCCCCCGTCAGGTCACTTGCGATCGTCACGGCAAAATTGGCGTACTTGAAATAGCTGAGCAACGCCACATTGAAAAGAATGCCGAGCGCAAGGACAAAGGCTCTTAAGCGTGGTTGGCTTTCGTCACGGGCGAGGCGCAGCAAGATGCGCGCAAAGATGAAATTGACGATGACCGAGGGGCCGATGATCAAGAGATTGAAGGGTCGCCACCAAGCGTAGAAGAAAATGGACGCAACGATCAACCAGGCAAGCGCCAATGTCCTCGACGTCATTCCAAACAATAGGAAGCCGGCGATCGCCGCCGGCAGGAAAGCCAAGATGAATTCGTAAGAGTTGAAGAGCATCAGGAGCCGTCCTTCATCCCCAGCGTTTGAGAGCCTTTATTTGCTGGACGATGTCGCCAACCGTTTCGAAGGACTCGACGTCGGCTAGCTTGAACTTGATTCCGAACTCGCTTTCTACGGCGACGATGAAGTTGATGTACATTAGCGAGTCCCAGCCGGGAACATCTGGCCTGGTCGTTTGCGGCGTGAGCACGGTGGCCTCGTCTCGCAGCAAAATTCGAAGAATGCGGGACAAGGCATCGACGATGTCTTGATCAGTCATGCGCCTGCTCATTGCGGGCGATCCGGGTCGGTCGGGGAATATAGTCCGCCAACATTAAGAACCATTGACTGGAAGCGTCGGTCTTTTCTGCCGTGTCACTGTGCAAAAAGCCCAGCTTCGCGAATAAGTCCTTGATCACGGCGTTCTTCGCAGTAGCTTTGAAAGTGGCGCGCAACGTTCGCGCGCCGCGGCGGCGGGCGGCTTCGACGACAATGTTCAACGCTTCTTCCTCGAGCTGCCGGCCAAACACGCGGCAGCTCATCACCCAGATAACCATGTCAAGCACGCCGGCCTCGCCCTCCGCCGGCACGACAATCATGACGCTAACGATTCCGTTGTCACCGAATTTATCGATGAGGCGAAACTGCAGCAATATCGATCCAGGAACGGCCGCCAATGCCGCAACTTCGCTTTCGCTCAGACGGATCGTCGTTGTGTTGAACTGATTAGTCTTATTGATGAGCTGCGTGGCTCGCGCGATGTTCAAAGACGTAACCGGACCAAAATCGACCGACATCCCGAGCTGTTGGAGGAAGGCGTCCATTCCTCCGGCCGCGTTGCGCAAGCTGGCGCGGTTCTTGTTTGCCGAATATTGGCGTGCACGTTCATGGTCTTCTCTTGTGAATGAAACGGCCTCAAAATATCCCGCCTCGGCGATGCGGCGCACGAAATGCGCGGGATCTGCGGGCAGTTCCGGCACAGCCACCATCGGCAAGCTCGCCCGAACATGAGCCCGCTCCGCTGGGTTATCGTCCACGAAAACCAAGCTGTCGAGTCCGATATTGAGCTGATCCGCGATAGTCTCGAGGTTCGTCACCTTGTCGTTCCAATTGGCTGCGAAGGCAGCGAAGTCTGAGCGTTTCAGCACCATTTCAGGATGATCGCGAAAGGCGGCCTCTACGATCGCTGGATCGTTCCTTGAGCACACTGCGAGAATGACGCCGCGGTCCATAAGCGTCTTCGCGTAGCGCTGGAGTGCCAGGTGCGCCTCGCCGACGCCACTGTCGTGCCCCAATACGATTCCTTCAATGCCGTCGTCGCCAATGACACCGCCCCACAGTGTGTTGTCGAGGTCCAAGACGAGGCACTTCTTCGATTTGCCGCGCGCAGCCGCAATAAGGCGCGCGACCAAGTCTCCATAAATCATGGCGGCCGGGGGCCCAATTTCCATCTTTGCCTGCAGCCACCGCACAACGTCGAACCAGGTGTCCAAGCCATCGCGCGCGCTCGCGCGCGCTATATCAAGCCACAGCACGCTGTCCTCGTAGGCGGCGTCAGCAAGAGCTGCGTTCAGCCGCGCGATCAGCCGAGCGGGCGCGGCTGGGACGACTGCGTCAAGCCCACCAAATAGCGGCACTTCGACATCCAGAAACGATTGCTGAATGACAAACGTGCGCAACTCGTCTCGGGCGCGCTTCCACAGGCCTCGCAAATCTTGGACGGTGGCGTCAATCAGTCGGTCGGCCTCGTCGGGAGACGCTGCGATTGGTGTCGCGCCGATAAATTCCTTGGCGACAAGACTAAAGAGAACTGCATCGGGCCGAAATTCATAGAGTTGGGAAGCTGGCTCGATCAGTTCCTGTCTATATTGTCGATATCCCGCAGCATAAGTTTCAATGCGCAACCCTCGCCGTAGCCCCGCCACCCGGATCGACGGCAACAGGTGATCTATCGTGCTTCCCGCGAGCACCGCTAGTCTCAGGTTGTCGACCCCTGAATCGGCCACCTGCCCCGTTTTCGAGAGGGCTGCGTCAACTTGCATGGTTTCGAGAAACGACAGCTGCATATTGGCGAGGCCCGACAATTCCTCCAATCGGTCGCGCGCGGTTCCGCTGCCTTGAATGGCGGCGAGACGCGCGCGAAATTCATCCGGAGGCGGGAGCCAATTCACGGCCCAACCCTCATAGCGGGGCTGGTCTTTCGGTCTGCGTCAGTACGAGGAGCGGGCGTCCCCTCGCCACTTAGACACTGTCGAAGCCGCGGTCCGCCAATCTCTAAAAAAAAGTCAACGAATCGTTCAGCGCTCTGTCGGTCCAGATGAGATCCATCAAACGTACGCAAGCCTTCGATTTGCGGCGATATCAATTCAATGCCAAGCGCAACGGCGAGAGCCGCCGCCGTTGCCCTCTCGTTCTGTTTCGTCGGCACATAGGTCAGGAACACGCAGCGGCGGTCTACGCCGAGACCAGCAATAAACTTCTCCGCGCTGACTTGTTCGCGCGCGACACGCTCTGCATCGACGGGCAAATCGAACTCTATGCCCGATGGTTCTAGCCCTCTAGGCCCATCGAGCCGCCACTCTCCCGTTTCGCGCTGTCTATAGAACGAGATTTCATCACCGCACACGGCGGGTAGCCACGTGCATATCAGTCTGTGGGGCGCTTGCCCGGTCCGCTTCGAAATATACCGACGGCGCGTGTCGGATCCGCGCATCACGTCACGGCCTGGAAGGGTCTCTTGGTTGACAAAAAAATCGTCTACATTGATTACAAACGCCCGCGCTTTCGGATGAAGGCTCTGAAGAAGCGGTCCAGCAAACGTGGCGTTTTCAAAATGGCTAAATCCCAACAGATAATAACGAAAACCGTTGGCGGCGAACCAGCGCTCCAGTGCGGGAGCGGAAAACCCGAATTGCATACGACTGTTACCGAGAAACAATACATCGGCAGAGGCGGCAAATTTGCGAACCTCCGGCTCCAACGCGAACCAGAATGCGCCGTGATCATAATCACCGTAGGCCCTCGCTTGGCAGTAGGCGAGATAGCGGTCCCCACCAGCATACTCATTCGCCGGGCACGCGAAGATGCCGTCCCATCGTAGGGAGAATAGGAACGCGATGACCATCACGGTGAGGACGGTCAATATGTAGAGGACAGGCCTGGATCTCAGCCTTTTGGGCGCGCCGTCGTCCTCTGCGCCTTCGGAACGGTCTGAGCGTTTTGGCGACATCATTAAGCGCGCCTTTACGCTTCGGTTAGCCGTTGGCTCGGCTTTCCGGCTCCGCTGACTACGGTCCGCCAGTCATCAAGCAGTCGCCGTAGAAGCATCGAATGCTGCTGCTTTTTGTGCTCGGCCGGTGTAGTCACTCGGCTGAATATCTTTAGGCCGGGGGCAGGCGGGATTGTAGGTCTCATTGTCCTCTACATATGGAACGGAAATGTAACGTCGTGATGTGTCAACTCGAAAGTGCGGGCGGGCTACCAAGCGCGCGATATTCGGCTTAGTGTCTGTAAGAATGCTATCAGGATGATCAATGACAGTCTAGGTGGAGAGCCGGTCCGGTCGTCAGAACAGATTTTTCCGCGTCGATAAGTGGGGCCTCTGCCGGGGTTAGGCTGCCAAGCGGAGGGGCAGCGGGGTGAAGTAGGCTTGATCGGGTGTCGTGCCGTCAAGGCTCGAATGCGGGCTGTGGCCGTTGTAGAAGTCCAGATAGTGGCCGATCGAAGCGCGGGCCTCGCCGACGCTGTCGTAGGCCCGCAGATACACTTCCTCGTATTAGACGCTGCGCCACAGCCGCTCGACGAAGACGTTGTCGCGCCAGGCTCCTTTGCCGTCCATGCTGATCGTAATGCCGTTGCTGGCGAGCACGCCGGTGAAGGCCTGGCCCGTGAACTGCGAGCCCTGGTCGGTATTGAAGATGTCCGGTTTGCCGTGCTTCGCCAGCGCATCCTCCAGCGTCTCGACGCAGAATGCCGCTTCCATCGGGATCGACAGCCGCCACGACAGCACCCGGCGGCTGAGATCAGTCGAGCACCACGGTCAGATAGACGAAGCCGCGCGCCATCGGAATGTAGAGTCTGCCCCGCGCAGGTGTTTGGTCCCGGGGGATTGGCGAGGGCTTGGAGCGGTGCCAAGTAGCCGAGACATTTGAGGCGGGTTCGATTGTAGTCGTGGACGAAGCCAAGAAGGAAGGCGTCTCTGTCGGCATGCGAGGCAAACAGGCGGTGAGCGATACCGCGTTTGGGCTGGCGGCCGATGGTATCGACGATGCAACGGTTGAAGCGTTCGACCAGGCCGTTGGTTTGCGGTCGGTACGGACGGGTGAGACGAAGATCGATGCCGCGGTAGGCCAGACGCGATCGAAGGGATGGCGCCGGACAATGCCAACATCATCCGAGGAGTGGTGCCTCCGTTGTGTAATCATAGTGCGGCTATCTTGGCTCCGTTTGTGTCAAGAAGATAGGCTCCGGCGCCATCAGTAAGGAAATTGATAGGCGGCGGCACACTCACTGTGAGGTCAACCGGTCTCGATGTTGTGCCTTGGCCGTTGGTCGAATTGATAAAGGTGACGGCCGCGTTGTACGCGCCGGCGGTTAGGTTGTTGGCGTTCGAGTTTACTGTGAAGGTGACGGTCGTTGGCGTTGTCGCGAGTGTCCCCGAGGCCGAGGATACGGTGAGCCAACTTGGCATGCCGGAGATCGAATAATTCACCGTCCCGGTCGTAGCGCTAAGCTGATATGAGAATGAGAATGGGTTGAACGGCCCACCCTGAGGTCCGGAAGCCGCCATGCTGGTGCCGACGACCTGCAACTTGGGTAATGCGTTCACATTAAGGACAGCCGATATCGCCTTTGTGCCTTCTCCGTTGGTCGAATTGACGACAGTGATGATCGCGTTGTGAGTTCCAGCGGCCAAGCCGGTGGCGTTTGAATTCACCGTGAAGGTCACGGTCGTTGGCGTTGTCGTGACCGTCCCGGAAGGCGACGATACGGTGAGCCAGCTCGGCACGCCGGAAATCGAGTAATTCACTTGCCCGGTCGTAGCGTTCAACTGATAAGGGAATGACAACGGGTTGAACGGTCCGCCCTGGAGCCCGGAAGCCACCATTTCGGTCGCCGGAGCAACCTGCAACTTGGGCAATGCTTTCACCGTCAGGACAGCCGATATCGCCGTGCTGCCTTTGCCGTTGGTCACATTTTTGAAGTAGATGGTCGCGTTGTAAGTTCCCACCTGCAGCGAGTTGGCGGTTGAGTTTACTGTGAAAGCCACGGTCGTTGCCGTTTTCGTGACCGTGCCCGAAGACGACGACACGTTGAGCCAACTCGGCACTCCCGAAATCCGGTATTTTACTGTCCCAGCCGTGGCGCTGATCGCATATGGGAATGACACCGGGTTGAATGGACCGCCCTCCTTTCCTGATGCACTGATGCCGACCGTCGAGGCTACCAGCAACGACGGAGCCTCTCTGACTTTCAGCGTGACTGTGCGGGTCTGGGGACGCTGGCTGTTGCTGCTTCCAAAGACAATTGTGGCCGTATGAATTCCCGCTTTCAGCGAGTTGGCCTTGTCATTGACCGCGAAGGTGACAAATGTGGGTGATGGATTGGCGTTGCCAAAAGTCCGCGACGGCGTGAGCCAAGCCGGGACGTTGGAGATTGAGTAGACTACTTTTCCTTCACTCGCCGACACCTGGTAGTTGACCGATGACGGCGTAAATGGCCCTCCTTCGTAACCGGGCCGCAAAGATGTGGCACTTGGCGTCACAAAAAGACTCGAGTCCGACTCCGCTACTGTGAGCCGAATGGGACCACTGGCAGCCGCAATCGTATCCGCGCGAGCCCCATCGACCGCAATATAATACGTCGTCCCAGCCGTCGCTGTGAAGGTCACCTTGCTGGTGCAGTAGTTTGCAGCCTCGCAAAGCGTCGGTTTTTCGTTGTCATTGCGCGCGACCCGAACCAAAGCGGTAGCGTTCGCGCTCGAGGCATAGACGCTAAGCAGCGTATCGAATTCGCTAGCGGCGGTGCTAACCGTGTATTGTATATCTTTAGGCGCGGTGAATTTCCACCAGACCGATTTTCCGTTCGCATTGAGACCATACGTGTTAATTCTCTTACCGGCATGATTTGGTTCGCCGTCTTCCCTTGTGGCACAGAGATTACTACCCCGTCGACTCACGCCAACATCTATCAGGATAGCGTCCGCAACGTCATCGTTCCGCGGCGCATCTTTGTTTTCAAGGAAGCAAGTTGGATCAACCCACCCTCCACCTTTGGCATAGCGCACGGGATAGCGCTGCTTCGAATATCCTAGGCAGCTTGCATTTGCAGTGGTCTGTGTCGAACTATCTAGGCACTTCTCCTCTGTGAGCCTGATCTCAAAATGCAGGCTAGCCCCCTTAGCGGCTCCCGTTCTACCAACGTGTCCGATTAACGCGCCAATTTCGACGGGTTGCCCGACCTTACAGCTCATGGAGTCTTCGCCGCAAATACCCTTCAGGTCCGAAAGGTACGCATAGAGCGAAACGACTGTCGTTACCCAGCCAACTCGAGAGATGCGCCTACCTGGCGCGGGCAAAGTGTGCCTGATTAGAACATAGTTGCCCAATGAATCAGGTAGCCTGCCTCTAGGCCGTGGCGCATAGCCAAAATCAAGAATTGTCCCATTGGCAACAGCATATACAGGCCTGTTTAGACCCCCTGTTTCGCGCTTCCAATCTTCGCCTAATTTATAACAGATCGGAGATTCTAGTGCGTCGCAGGATTCGCCCAATGGATCGCCAAAATCCCCGGAGACATACCACCGGTCAGCATCGCCGTAATTCTCGCTGAACTTTCCATCCCCGAGCGGGTGCTGAAATGTGTCCGCGACCTTGGCGGGTGCCGCATTCGCGGAACCGCCCGATTTCAATGCCTGCTGGGCCAGCGCCGGTACGAGGCACCCAAGCAGTGCAGCCGCGACCAACGCAATGCCTCGGCGATTGATTCCCATAACCGTATCCTTAAGCTTTGGTTAGTTACCGAAAACCCTCCTGGGTATGGAGCCATAGTGCCGGTCACGCGTTGCAATCCCCTGAAAAAGGCTCGCAAGTAATAATTCAAAGTCTTAAAGTAATAATTTTAAATTCTTTAAGGTGTGGGAAGGGCGGCGTCCTCGGTGAGGGCACAACAATGGACAGGTCAAGACCCTTCTGCGGCAAATTGGATAATCTCTGGGGATTCCCGAATTGCAGGCATCTGCCTATGTGCCTGAGGCACGGGTCCAATGGCTCCATTGGAAGGGGGCACCATTGTGACCAACGACTGATCAATCTGAAGTTATCCATAGCCTGCGCATCGCCATTCCCAGCGCATCTGCAATGCGGAGGGGATCGAGCCGGGGACGATCGCCTACGCGTGCTGAGGTTTGCAAAACGTGGCGAAGACGTGGCGGGGATTTGTCTCGATCGTACGCGTCCGGTGAAGGCCGCCTTGCGCGGATGAGCGGGGCGAGCACTTCGACCACATCTAACGCACTGGCAAGCGAGGTTCCGACGCTGGTATGAGCGTGAGCTAAAGCGCTATGACGAAGCGAAGGACGATGAGGTGCTCGATCCGCAACAGATTCAGGCAAAGTTCCCACAGTATGAGAAACTGAAGGAGGATTTGTTGCGCGTCAATGAGGCGCTAATTCGCTATCGTCGAAAAATGCACGAGCTTGTCTTGGGCGGCACGGTAAAGACAATCGCCTGTTTGTCGATGCGGTGCTCTGGATCGCACGTGCGGGCGCGCCCTGGCGCGATCTGCCGCCAGCGTTCGGCAACTGGAACAGCGTTTTCCAGCGCTTCCGCCGCTCGGCCAAGAAGGGCGCTTGGGAACGTATTTTCCATGCGTTGGTAGAAAATCCCGACTTCGAATACTTGATCATCGACCCCACCATCGTGCGCGCCCATCAGCATGCGGCCGGCGCAAAAGGGGGAGCGACGATGAGGCGATCGGGCGTTCGCGCGGCGGCCTGAGCACCAAGATCAGTGCGGGCGTTGATGCGCTTGGCAATCCCGTTCGCTTCATCCTGACGGGCGGCCAAGTGCACGACATCCTCCAGGCCGAGGACCTGATCAGTGGCATTTCGTTCGAACATCTGCTGGCCGACAAAGGCTATGACGCCGATTGGTTTCGCGCCTGCATTGCAGATGCCGGCGCCGCCGCCGTCATTCCCTCGACCCGCGCGCGATCGCAAGCCATCCCGTACGACAAGCACATCTACCGGGACCGCAATCTGGTCGAGCGCTTCTTCAACAAGATCAAGCATTTTCGTCGCATCGCTACACGTTACGAGAAGACTGCGGTATCGTTCGCTGCCATGCTGTTCCTGGTCGGCGCCATGATCTGGCTGCGGTGAATGTCAACCGCGGATGTGCAGGAGGTCGTGCGGCTGTGCGCCAAGCATAAGGTACCAGTCATTCCTTATGGGACCGGCACCTCGCTGGAAGGGCAGCTCAATGCGCCGGCGGGCGGCGTCTCGATTGATTTC
>Ga0326597_10014387_pt1 | contig 10374 bp, 8 predicted proteins | sample RVTome_12_FD_203789 | JGI IMG/M metagenome (GOLD analysis project Ga0326597, IMG submission 203789) | Soil microbial communities from uranium-contaminated site in the Upper Colorado River Basin, Wyoming, United States - RVT100D185 | ecosystem: Environmental > Terrestrial > Soil > Contaminated >...
GCTGCTCGAGCCGATCGGCAATATTCCTCCGGCGGAAGCCGAGGCGCGCTACTATGCGCAATCCGATGAGCTCGCCATGGTGGCGTGACTCAAACCAAAAAGCCTCCGGCAAACCCGGCGCGGTTCAAACCGTAAGGAGGCACAGTCGCAGCTGCTGCTTAGCACTTACTTTGTAGACGTAAGTATAGAGCGACTTCGGCATCGTCCGGAGAGGCCGGTCGCGGACGGAAGGGAGCGCCGCGCAATAGAACGCGGACCAAACGGCATTGTTCGCCATGAAATCCTCCTCGACCTCAGTTGGCTCGGCGTGCGGCGAAAGACGACCTGCCGGACAGACCCATGGTGATCGCCGCAGATCACTGCGAGCCGGCAGCGGCCACGGTCAAACCAGATAGCCCACGTCCGAGCCGGCAGACGGATAGGCGCTGACCAGACGCTTGAGATCATCCGCTTTGAGGCCCGTCCGCATCGCGAAGCCAAAGAGGTTGATGATCTCGCTTGCCTCCGGCCCGAGGATGTGCGCGCCGAGGATTCGTCCCGAGTCGTTTTCGACCAGGACCTTGGCGGCGGCATGGGTTTCGCCGACGCGACGGACGGTGAACCAGTCACGCATATCGGAGAACTTGCACTCGAAGTCCAGGCCTTGGGCGTTCGCTTCGGCTTCGGTCAGCCCGACGCGCACCAGCTCGGGGATCGTGAAGACCGCACTCGGCACGCCGGTGTACTCCGGCGTGACGCGATTGCCCTCGAGGAGGTTTGCCGCCACCACTTTGGCTTCGAGGGCGGCCACGGGCGTGAGCGGCGCCCCGGCCGTCGCTGCAGCATCACCGGCGGCGTAAACCGCCGGGTTGCTGGTGCTCTGGAGATACTCGTTGACCTCGATGCCCTTGCGATCCGCCTTCACGTTCGCCTTGTCGAGATCGAGCGCATCGACCGCCGCCATCCGGCCGGCGCCGTGGACGACGAGATCGGTGTTGAAGTGCTCTTCGGCTCCGTCGATCGTGGCGGTAACGTGCAGTACTCCGTTCGCTTTTTCGATCGAGCGGACGTCGGCGCTGGTATGGAAGGTGACGCCAAGCGCCCGCGTCCGCTCGACCAGCATGCCGACGAGGTCCGCATCGAATGCCTTGAGCGGCCGCTCGCCACGATCGAGCATGATGATTTCGGCGCCGGCGCGCGCCGCGATATGGGCGAACTCGAAAGAGACATAGCCGCCGCCAATGAACAGCACGCGCTTGGGCAGGGCCGCGAGATCGAGGAACCGATCGCTGCTTATCACGTGCTCCGCCCCGGGCATGGAAAGCGGGACCGGTTTCGCGCCGCTCGCGATCACGACATAGCGGGCGTCCAGCCGATCCTCACCAACGGCGAGTGCCGTCTCGCCCTCGAACCGCGCCGTACCCTTGAACGTCGCGATACCCTTGTCGGCGAAGGCTGTTTCGCGCGCCTCGGGCACGGGGTCGGTGAAGCCGCGCTTGAAGGCCATGAGCGCCGGCCAGTCCACGGCGAGGCCAGGATCGGTCACACCTTTTCCGCACAGAAGCCGCGCGGCGTCCACCACCTCCGCTGCGCGCCGCAGCACCTTCTTGGGATCGCAGCCGCGCAGGGCGCATGTGCCGCCGTAGGGCCGGTCGTCGATGACCGCCGCCGACCAGCCGGCCGCCCGACATCGGCTTGCCACGCCGCTCGCCGCCGTCCCGGTGCCGATCACCACAACGTCAAATGTCTGTCCCATGGCAATTCTCCTTGAACAGCCTAATTCTTAAACGTGGGCCCAGGAGAGAAGATGGTACTTCGTAAGCTCCTGGGGTCTCACGTGTGGATCGAGGCCGAAATGACGCAACGTATTCTAGCAGGGCAGCGGGCTCTTGTTACCCGGGCAACCTCGGGCATCGGGCGGGGCATAGCCGCGGCTATGGGCACGGCCGGCGCGGCGGTGGCGGTCAACTACCGCGCCGACACCGAGGCCGCCGAGCGGGTCGTCGCGGAGATCGCAGATGCCGGCGGCACGGCGTGCGCCCTCCGGGCCGATGTCAGCCGGGAGGATGAGGTCGCGGCGATGTTTGCCGACATCATCGAGCGGTTCGGCACCATCGACATCCTGGTCAACAATGCCGGCATCCAGAAGGACGCTCCCTTCCGCGAAATGTCTCTCGATGACTGGCGCGCCGTGATCGACGTCAACCTGACGGGCCAGTTCCTGTGCGCCCGGGCGGTGGTGCGCGAGTTTCTTCGCCGCGGCGTGGTGCCGGAGGTTTCCAAAGCCGCCGGCAAAATCATCTGCATCAGTTCGGTGCATGAGGCCATTCCCTGGGCCTGCCGTGTCAATTACGCGGCCTCCAAGGGTGGCGTCGAGATGATGATGAAGAGTCTGGCCCAAGAGGTGGCGGGACACAGGATCCGGGTGAATTCGATCGCTCCTGGAGCGATCAGGACCGAGATCAATCGCGAAGCCTGGGAGACGCCGGAGGCTGAGGCGGAGCTGATGAAGCTTATTCCCTATGGCCGTATCGGCGACGTCGAGGACGTGGCCAAGGCCGCAGTCTGGCTCGCTTCCGACGAAGCGGACTACATCACGGGCACGACGGTCTATGTTGACGGCGGCATGATGTTGTATCCGGGATTTCTGGGACATGGGTAGGCCCACCGAACCCGCGCGCCCGGCCGAGACCGGGCAGCGCGCCGACGGCCGCTATCTGCCCATCCGCGATTATGCGGCGATCGGAGACTGCCATAGCGCGGCGCTCGTCTCGCAGAACGGCGACGTGGACTGGTGCTGCCTCGGCCGGTTCGATGCCGAGCCGGTCTTCTGCCGGATACTCGATGCCGATCGCGGCGGCTTCCTCTCCGTCCGCCCGGCGGACCGGTTCTCGACCAGCCGGGCGTATCTCGACGGGACGAATATCCTGCGGACGGGTTTCTCCACGGGTGGTGGAAGCATCACGGTGACGGACTTCATGCCGGTCGGCCGTCGACCCGGCGCCGGCACCCACGATTATGTCCACCTGCAGGCACCCGGTTGGTTCGTGCGTATCATCGAGGGCGTGGACGGCACGGTTCCCTTGCGTATCCGCTATCGCCCCTCGCTCGCGTTCGCCCGCCGGCCGGCCGTGATCCAGACCGCATCGGACCGTCTAACGGCCGAGGACGGCCTTTGTCTTCACCACGACGGCCTCGGGTTTAGCGTCGACGGCGACACCGCATGCGCCAATGTCGAGATGAAGGCGGGGCAGCGGCACGCGCTGGTGCTCGCGCCCGCATCGACGGCCTCGCATCTCACCGGTCGGGTGGACCGCCTCCTTGACGTTACAACGGCCTTTTGGCGGGAATGGATCGGCTATTGCCGCTATGGCGGGCCATACAAGGATGCGGTCCGCCGGAGCGCGCTGGCGCTCAAGCTGCTTGCCTATGCGCCGACAGGTGCGATCGCCGCGGCGCCGACGACCTCGCTTCCCGAGGAAATCGGCGGTGCCCGCAACTGGGACTACCGGTATTGCTGGCTCCGCGACGCAGCCTTCACGCTCTACGCGCTCGCGGCTCTGGGTTATGGGGGCGAGGCTCGGAGGTTCAGCACGTACCTTCCGCAGGTATGCGCCACGACCTACCCCGACCTTCAGATCATGTACGGCATCGGCGGCGAGCCCGATCTTGCCGAACAAACGCTCGATCATCTCGACGGCTACATGCAAAGCCGCCCGGTCCGCACTGGAAACGGCGCCTATACCCAGCGTCAGATCGACGTGTACGGCGAGGTTCTCGACTGGGCGCACCTCTTCCAGACATTAGGCGGCCGCTTCGACCGCGGTGCCAAAAAAATGCTCTCCACCCTGGCGGATCACGTCGCCGCGCACTGGCAGGACGCGGATCAGGGACTCTGGGAAATGCGCGGCCCCGCGCGTCATCACGTCCACGGCAAGATGATGAGTTGGGTGGCGCTCGACCGGGCGATTCGCGTCCTGGGACCGCGGCCGCTCTGGGAGGAGCAGCGGCAGCGCATCCTTGACGACATCCGAACGCGCGGCGTGTCGGCTTCGGGCGGCCATTTGCTGCAAGCCTACGATCATGAGGGAACGGATGCCGCTCTGCTCCTCGCGCCGGTCGTCGCGTTCCCCATCGATCGCGCGGCATTGGAGGCGACCGTCGCCGCGGTCGAACGAGAGCTGCGTCACGGGGACTTCGTTTATCGCTACAAATGCGAGGATGGGCTCGAGGGTTCCGAGGGAGCCTTCCTGATTTGCAGCTTCTGGCTGGCCGATGCGCTCCTGCACCTCGGGCGCCACGGCGAGGCGAAGGCCTTGTTCGAGCGCCTCCTCGAACATGCCAACGGCGTCGGCCTCTATGCCGAGGAGATCGATCCGGAGACGGGTTCGTTTCTCGGCAATTTTCCCCAGGCCTTCACCCACCTCGCGCTGATCGGCGCGGCGGTCCATCTCGACCTTTATGAGCGGTACGGACCTTCGGCTCTCGTGGGAAACCACGCGGACCGCGCCCGCTTCGGCGTCGGCGCCACGCTTGGCTGGCGCGCCTTGTGGGCCGCGTTCAAGGCGACCCGTCGGGTCGGGCGCATCCTTCCATCGCGCCGGTCGGTACTCCGGAAGGCCGCATTCGAGTAGCCGTTTGTCCGGATGACCGCAGAAAGCATAGGAGCCACGACGATGCCGAGCCCTCAAGATCGCACCTTCGCCGTCGTCGGTCTCGGCCAGATGGGTGGAAATCTCGCACACCAGGCACTGGAGAAAGGTTTCGGCGTGGTGGGCGTGGACACGCAAGAGGTTCCGGGCGAACTCATCCGTGCGGGCCTCAACGCGGCGAATTCGATTGCCGAGATCGCGCGCGATCTGGCGCCGCCCCGCATCGCGTTTCTTTACGTTCCGGCCGGAAGGGTCGTGGACACGGTGCTCGACGGGCTTTCCGAGGTCCTGGCCGAGGGCGATGTCATTGCCGATGGCGGGAACTCGTACTGGGGCGATTCCCTTCGCCGGCATGCGCGTCTCGCGCAACGCGGCATTCGCTTCGTCGACGTCGGCACATCTGGTGGGGTTTCAGGCGCGCGCCATGGTGCCTGCTTCATGGTTGGCGGCGAGACGGACGCCGTCGCGCTGGTCGAGCCGATTCTGCGCGCGCTCGCGGTCGAAGACGGCTACGTACACGCTGGCGGTCCGGGGGCGGGCCATTTCGTGAAGCTCGTCCACAACGGTATCGAGTTCGGCATGCTTCAGGCCATCGGGGAAGGAGTCGATCTGCTGGAGCGCTATCGCGAACAGCTCCCGGTCTCGGATATCCTGAGATGCTGGCGCCACGGATCGGTGATCCGCTCCTGGCTGGTCGATCTGATGGAAGAGGCATACCGCAGTCGCGACGGCCTTGCGAGCATACCCGCCTTCGTCGAGGATACGGGCGAGGTGAACTGGCTCGTCGACGACGCGCTTCGCATGGAGGTGCCGATCCCGGTCATCGCGCAGTCGGTGATGCAGCTTCTGTCATCCCGTGACGAGCAAAAGAATTGGGCGCGCGCGATCGCCGCGATGCGGCACGGATTTGGTGGGCACCCGTTCGGGGCGGACGAGAATATTGCATGTGAACGACGTAAGGGGCGTATCGGCAGCTTCCCGGCGGATGATGATCCGCAGGAGTAGACGCTTCCGGGATCCAGGAAAAATGGATCAAAACAAGCGAAAAGTGAGGCTGGGGCCGACCTCATTCACCGCACATGCCACCGTCGTCGTTGATGGTCCCAGGTGGTCGGCATATTCGCGAGAAGTCTTGCCAGCTAAAATCCCTTCGGGTGTCGCCCGTCGAGGATCGCCTCCACGATGTCCGGCGCGAGACATGTGAGCGGCAGGAGGCGACATACATAGGCATCCGTCACGCCTTCCTGGGCGGCGAGATCGGTGATGGATCTCGCCTGGCCGCTCTCGATCCGTCGGCGCCAGCGGCCGCACGATGGCTGCCACCGAATTGAAGCTCGGTTTCGCCGCACCGGTGGCCGCCCGCCGTTCGCCGCGCGCCACGGCGGACATGGACTGCCTCGTCAGGCAGGCGCCCGCGAAGCACAGCAGCACGGTGACCGCCTGGATGTACGGGCCGGGCAGGCTGACCGTTTTTTCTTCCTCTTTTTTTCTCTGCCCGTTTTCTCCCTGGTTGTCCCTTGCTGTCGTGTGGTCAAGCACAGTACGCTTGCGTTTCCGGCAAAAGAAAGAGGGAGGCTCCCATGCTTGTTTGGCGCTGTATCAGGCGGGCCGCATCGGGTCTCGCCCTTGTGGGCGTGTCGCTCTGGGCGCCCGGCGGGGCGGCGGACGAAGTCGGCGATTTTTATCGTAACAAGACCGTCACCGTCATCGTCGGCGCCGGGGCCGGCGGCGGTTTCGATCTCTATTCGCGAACGCTGTCACAGCACCTGGCACGCCATCTTCCGGGCGGCCCCGGCTTCGTTCTGAAGTTCATGCCCGGTGCCGGCAGCATCAAGGCCACCAACTACGTTTACCAGGTCGCGCCGCGCGACGGGTCCGTCATGATGCTGCCGTCGCAAAGCGTGGCCCTGTTCCAGCGCCTCCAGGAAGGGGTGCGCTACGACGCCGCCAGGATGAACTGGATCGGCCGCATGGTCTCGGCGACCGGCGTGCTCGTGGTCTGGCATACCGCGCCGGCGACGACGCTGGAGGACATGAAGACCACCGAGGTCGTCTTCGGCGCCCACGGCAGGGGACAGGACACCTACATCTTTCCGCGCCTGATGAACGCGCTGCTGGGCTACAAGGTCAAGCCCGTCCTCGGCTATCCGGGTTCCGCCAATGTCATGAACGCCCTGGAGAAGGGCGAGGTACACGGCTATGTCTACATCTGGGCCAGCCTCAAGAGCCGCCAGGGCGACTGGCTGCGCGAGCGCAAGCTGATCCCGATCGCGAATTACAGCCTGGAGACGCCCGGCGACCGTCCCGACCTGCCTCTGGTGGCCGACCTCGCCAAGGATCCGGAGCACAAGGCGATTTTCGAATTCTTCTCGTCGATCGCCACCGTCGGGCGCGCCTTCGCCTTTCCGCCCGAGGTGCCGGATGCCAGGGTGGCCGCCATGCGGCAGGCGTTCATGGCAACGATGAAGGACCCCGCGTTTCTGGCGGATGCCAAGAAGCGCAAAATGGATATAGAGCCGATGAGTGGCGAGAAGATCCAGGCGGTGATCGAAAAAACCGTGGCCACCCCGCAGGCACTCATAGACAAGGCCAAGCAAGCGCTGAAATAGGCGGAGGGAGCCGCTCTATTTCTCCCCGTCGCATCGACGCAGGAGTAGCACCGCGGCGCCGCGACCACATCCGTTGCGCCCCGGACGCGGTCGGGGCGCCGCCGCCCCGGCAGGGCAATCGCACATGGCTGTGCGAGAGAATGCTGTCGCCCCGGACAAGCCCCGGCGGCACGCCGGGGCGCGATCCGGGGTCCATGAACACCGCTGGATCCCGGCTCTGCGCCCCGGATTAAATCCGGGGCTTGGCCGGGATGACAAGCCATTAGAATGCGGCCGCCCGCCGCCCGGCGCGTGTCCCTGTCAATCGCGCCATCCTGTGCTAGACTGGCCGTAACCCCGGCGAGAACGGGGGAAAGCCTCTGCCTGGCCGCGCCGGAATGGCAGGTTCCCGGTGCCCCGGACACGGGCGACAACGGAACAGGAGGCAACGGCGATGACCCGACAGACTCGCATTGTGCGCGGTGCGTTTGCCGCGCTGCTGGCCGGCGCGACGGCCGCAGCGGCGGCGGCGCAGGCCGACGAGGTGGCGGATTTCTACAAGGGCAACACGATCAGCGTCATCATCAGCACCGGCGTCGGCGGCAGCAACAACGTCAACGCCCGTCTCCTGATGGAGCACATGGTCAGGCACATTCCGGGCAAGCCGGACTATGTGGCCAAGAACATGCCGGGCGGCGGCCACGTGCGCGCCACCAACTACCTCTACAACGTGGCGCCGCAGGACGGCACCTATATCGGTGCGGTGGTGCGGTTCTTCGTGCTGCACCAGGCGCTGGGCGGCACGGGCGTCAGGTACGACGCGCGCAAGTTCAACTATCTCGGCGCCACCGGCTCCAGCAACGTGGTGGGGCAGGCGTGGAAGACGTCGGGCGTCACCTCCATCAGGCAGGTGATGGAGCGCGAGCTGATCGTCGGCGGCACCGGCGTCGGCTCGGGCACGGTGATGTTCCCGTCGATGCTCAACGCGCTGGCGGGCACGCGGTTCAAGATCGTGTCGGGCTACAAGTCGGGCCACGAGATCGACCTCGCCATGGAGCGCGGCGAGGTGGGCGGCCGCCTCGGCAACACGTTCGAATCGCTGCGCGCCATCAACCCCGCCTGGCTCACCAAGGACGGCCCGGTCAGCATCCTGGTGCAGATCGGCCTTGAGAAGGAGCCCGGCTTCCCCGACATCCCGCTGGCGCTCGACCTCGTCAGGACCGGGCAGGACCGCAAGGTGATGGCGCTGTTCTCCGGCATCGTTTCGGTGGGATCGCCCATCTTCACCAACCAGGGCGTGCCCAGGGCGCGCGCCGAGGCGCTGCGCAAGGCGTTCGCGGCGACCATGAAGGACCCGGCGTACCTCGCCGCCACCAAGAAGGCGCGCTTCGACATCCAGCCGAAGTCGGCGGCGAAGCTGCACAGGATCGTCACCGACATCCTCGACGCGCCGCCCGAGGTGATCGCCCGCGCCAAGGCGGCACTGGGCCGCAAGGGGCTGGTGGACTGCAAGACGTTCACCAAGGCGCAGTACTGCCGCAGCGGCAAGCGCGGCAAGAAAAAGAAGAGCTAGGCCGGATCGACGGTCGATCCTGTGCCGTCGCGCCCGAGCGGCGGAACCGGGGATCCGGATCGCAGGCGTATACAGGGGACGGCGGGGGAGGGAATGCTGCCCTGCCGCGCCGGTGCGAGGATCAGATGCACATGGTTCGGCATCAGCACCCACGCCCACACCGCCACGTCCGCGGCGCGGCAGAATTACGGTGTCACCGTAATTCCAGGGTCGGGCAGATGGCGATCCGGGAGGCTAACACCGGATCGGCGACTGGTGGTATGAGTTGAGACCAACTGCAGGCTGCGGGTCGGCTCTGACCGTATTTGTTGATGCTGACATCTACAAAAGCGCAGTTATTGACCACGATTTCGTAGTTTTCCTTAATGCGATCACAGAGGAAATTCCAGTAGGAATAACCCATGGGCTTCTCCTCCCCATCGCTGTCAAAAACCTGAATATAGAAGCGGTTTCCGGCCCTCCAGAGAGCTGTCATAGGAAACTTGTATGCCCCAAACTCTTTCGGAGCGGAGTGGGTAAAGCTGTGCTGAACGATATTGCAGATTTTATCGGCACTCGTTTCCGGACTGCTGGAGGACTTTTCAGCACACTGACGTGAACCAAACCGGGCAGCGAAGGCAGCGTTGACGTTTGTAGCGAATGCCATGTGAATGGAGGCGTATTCGCCAGTGTAGTCCTTACTCGCCCCCATCTGCTGGATGTACTTTTCGACTTTTGCAGATGCTCCTTGCGAGGGGCAGAGGTAAATGCCGTCAATATCCACAACTATCAGCTTTTCATTGCCCTGATGTCCTATTGCCTGAACGGGTTGATCATCGGCACCGGGAGTTTTGACCCAGAGCATCTTTCCGGTCGTGGAATTTGTCACCAAATGGAACGTCGCGATCTGACCATTGGCAAGTAAGTCAGTCAGAACGATTGGCACCGGTTTGTACCCCGACTCAATGAGTGCGTTCAGGTTCTCCTTCATCGCCGGGTCTGGCATATCATCTTTCATGTTTCTGGGGTTGTCCTCAATACGGATGGGAATGAGCGCGATTCGCGGATCATCCGTTGCCGCAAAAGATTTCAGCTTGACTGGATAAGGCTTACCGACAAACGGCGTCTCCGAACCGATAAACTTGAAATCTCCGCTATCCCGAAAAATAAAAATGCCAAACTGATCTGAGTCGCCCATTGCGCTCATCAGCGATGCCTGGATCTTGGCAAACCCCCGTTTGCTCAGGAAGTCGGCATAAGCTTTCCATTCCTGGCCATCGACGAGCATCCGATTCGACAGCGGGCCGGCATAGCGCTCACTGGCGGTGGCAAGCAGGCTGGAGAGCCGTAACTCGGTCTTCCCGCGGGTCTGGCCTCCAAAAGCGCTGATTCCATAGGCGTTCAGGAGAAAAGCGGTGGCGACCGGCAGAATCAGACCCTGGAGCTGCCCTATTGAAAACATATCAACACCCTTATGAAGGTCGTGTCCCCGGAGGTGGTGTAGGTGGATAGAGCAAAGCCGCCCGGCCGCGCGCTTTCAGTTAGCGCTGTAGCGGTCGGGCGGCTTTGCGGTGGTCACCGGCGATTTTCCGGTAGGGTCGGG
>Ga0326597_10014388_pt1 | contig 10373 bp, 8 predicted proteins | sample RVTome_12_FD_203789 | JGI IMG/M metagenome (GOLD analysis project Ga0326597, IMG submission 203789) | Soil microbial communities from uranium-contaminated site in the Upper Colorado River Basin, Wyoming, United States - RVT100D185 | ecosystem: Environmental > Terrestrial > Soil > Contaminated >...
CAACCGGGTAAAGAATTGAGATCGTCTTCGTCTTGTGCCCGGCGACACTTATGTCACGTATCCTCGCCAGTTCTTCATTGGTCAACACGGGTGAATTGAGCCTGATATGGCGGCTGCTCTTCGGCTCCGGTTTGAGCAGATTGCCCTCGGGACCTATGGTTGTTGATATCTGGGTCACCAGTTCTTCGCGGATCCCGTCCAACGGCGGGTTGGTGACCTGGGCAAACAGTTGCTTGAAATAATCGTAAAGCAGGCGTGGCCGGTCTGACAGTACTGCCAGCGCGGCGTCCATGCCCATGGAACCGACAGGTTCTACTCCGTCCCTGGCTATCGGCGCCAGTATAATCTTCAGATCTTCATGGGTATAACCAAAGGCCTGTTGCCTCTGCAACAAGGTGTCCGGATCAGAACCATGGATCTGTTTGGGATTGGGCAGTTTCTCAATCGGTATCAGGTTCTGCTTGAGCCATTCAGTATATGGATGTTGCCTGACATAGGTATTCTTCAATTCCGCATCATCAATGATCCTTCCCTGCCTGGTATCGACCAGGAAGATCCTGCCGGGATGCAGCCGTTCCTTCACCAGTACATTTTCAGGCGAGACATCCAGCACACCTACTTCCGATGCCATAATGACCATATCGTCCTTGGTAACATAGTAACGCGACGGCCGAAGGCCGTTCCTGTCGAGTACCGCACCGATAATCTCTCCGTCGGTGAATGCAATAGATGCAGGCCCGTCCCATGGTTCCATCAGGCAAGAATGGTATTCATAGAAGGCCTTGCGTTCTTCATCCATGGTCTCATGACCACTCCAGGCCTCGGGTATCATCATCAGTATGGCATGGGGCAACGGCCTGCCGGTCATGTATAAAAATTCCATGACGTTATCGAACGTCGCCGAGTCACTGCTGCCTTCAAAAACGATCGGGAATATTTTTTTCAATTCATCCCCGAACAACGGCGATTCACACAAGGCCTCCCGTGCCCGCATCCAGTTGATGTTGCCGCGCAGGGTATTGATTTCGCCGTTATGACACATATAACGAAACGGCTGCGCCAGTTGCCAGGACGGGAACGTGTTGGTCGAAAAACGCTGATGCACGAGTGCCAGTGCGGATTCCATCTCAGGGTCGCTTAAGTCCGGGAACATGGGTTCCAGCTGGTTGCCGGTCAACATGCCTTTATAAACAATCGTTTTGTTGGACAGGCTCGGGACATAGAACAGGTCTTTCTGTCCCATTTCGCTGTTGGCCACTGCATGCTCTGCACGCTTACGGATGACATACAGTTTTCTTTCAAAGGTTTCAGGGCCGTCTACATTGGCCCCCTGTCCTACGAACACCTGCCTGAAATCCGGCTCGCCGAGTTTTGCCGTTTCACCAATCAACGAGTCGTCGGTAGGGACATCGCGCCATCCCAATACCTGCTGTCCTTCCTCGCGGGCTATCTGTTCGACTATCTGCCGGCAGGCTGCGGCATCTTCCGGGTCTTTCGGCAGGAACACCAACCCTGCCCCGTACTTCCCTGCCTCCGGCAGCGGGATATTCAGTTGTTTGCATTCGCGTTGGAAAAACCTGTGTGGTATCTGCAGCAGTATGCCGACGCCGTCGCCGGAATTTTCCTCGCATCCGCAAGCTCCACGATGCAGCAGGTTTTTGAGGATAATCATCGCGTTCTTTACTATCTGATGAGATTTGCGGCCTTTCATGTCAACGACAAAGCCCACCCCACAGGCGTCATGTTCCTGGGCAGGATCGTACAATCCCTGAGTGACAGAAGTGCCTGCAAATTTCTTCATCTCATTCATCGTTTATTTTATTTTACCCAGGACTGCTTAAGTCGTTGTCCATCAACTGAACGAACACTCGGAAAGATCCATGCGGGCACCTTAGCTCTCCCCGAATGAAGTATCCGGTGCCTTCATATTAATAATATGCAAAAAGGAGGGTGATTATATATAAATTGACACATTTATGTCACGGCGCAGCATGAAATTAAACCGGGGACATAATAACTATTTTAGAGGTGTTAGCGCAAATAACTGATAACCATGAATATTTTTGAGGATTCCTATTCAGATGTAGTCAGCCCAGTCTCCGGGCTTCGGAAATAGCGAAGCGGTCCGTCATACCGGCAATGTAATCGGCAATAACCCTGGCCTTGGCCTGCTCCCGGTGTTTTCCGGATGACCGTTCGATATCGCTTCGTACCTCGGCCGGCAATGAGGAAGTGTCATGCATATAACCATTGAACAGGATGGTAATGACACCTTTTGCCTCCCCGGACATCTTGAGGACGCGTTCGTGCCGGTACAGGTTCTTGTGTAAAAACTGCTTGAGCTGTTTATGCCTGCGCATCACCCCTGCACCCAGGCAGATAAGCGGCCGGCCTGCGTCTCTCACGTCTTCAATATCCGATAGATCATGTTCTGTAATCATTGCAGTACTGGTCTTAATCAGGTCTACGACAACCTTGTTTATCATCCGCCTGATAAGCTCATGCCTGAGCCGTTTCAGATCCAGGCCCTGCCATGTACCCATAACATACTCGTATTGCTCCCTGAACAAATCACAACTGCACAACTGGTCAAAACTCAATAACCCCGCCCGCAATCCGTCATCAACATCGTGATTGTTATAGGCAATTTCGTCGGCAAAATTGGCAATCTGCGCTTCCAGCCCCGGCTGCAGCCTGTTGATAAACCTCAGACCAAGATCACCCAGTGTCCTGGCGTTTCTAATCGAACAATGCTTCAGGATTCCTTCCCGTGTCTCGTACATCAGGTTCAGACCGGGGAACCCCGCATATTTTTCCTCAAGCTGATCTACTACACGTAATGATTGCAGGTTATGCTCAAATCCACCGTATTCCTGCATGCATTTATTCAACGCGTCCTGGCCGGCGTGTCCGAACGGTGTATGGCCAAGATCGTGCGCGAGACAGATTGCTTCAGTAAGATCTTCATTGAGGCGCATAGAGCGCGCCACGGTACGGCCTATCTGGGAAACTTCCAGTGAATGAGTCAGCCGGGTCCTGAACATGTCACCTTCATGATTGACAAATACCTGGGTCTTGTACTCCAGGCGACGGAATGCCGAACTGTGGATAATCCTGTCCCTGTCCCTCTGATATTGTCCACGGGGACCTGGACCCGGTTCAGTGTAGGCCCGCCCTTTTGAAGTCTTTTCACGGGCGGCATATTTCGCCAGTGCAGTCATCAGGTACGCAGGCTGGTAAAAAAACGTATGGTTTCCTGCAACACGCTCTCGTCATAATCTGCGGTGATCACGACATCACCGATTTCCTTCAACAGGATCAACTGGAGTCTGCCGTGACTGGCCTTCTTGTCGACTGACATCAATTCCCTCAGATTTACGTTCCGCAATTGTTCCGGCAGGTATACCGGCAGACCCGCTCGTTGAATCAATGACTTTATCCGATCCAGGGTACTTCCCGGTATCCAACCCATCAACATGGACATATGCGCGGCCATCAACATACCGAGCCCCACGGCCTCCCCATGCAGCCAAAGCTGGTAATCCAGCCCGGTTTCTATTGCGTGGCCGAACGTATGCCCGAGGTTCAGGATGGCCCTGAGCCCGGTCTCCTTCTCGTCTTTTGATACAACGGCTGCCTTGTTCAGGCATGAACGCTCAATCGCGTATCCCAGCGGACCGGCTTTTTTAACGGCCAGGTTATCAATATTCGATTCCAGCCACTCATAAAATTCCTGGTCCCGGATCAGGCCGTATTTTATGACCTCTGCCAGTCCTGAATTGAATTCCCGTTCCGGCAGGGTCTGTAGTACCGAAATATCGGATATCACACCACCGGGTTGATGAAATGCACCAATCATGTTTTTTCCCATGGCATGATTTACGGCGGTCTTGCCCCCTACTGAAGAGTCGACCTGGGCCAGCAATGTGGTCGGTAATTGCAAAAACCTGATACCGCGCTGGTAACAGGCTGCGGTAAAGCCGGTAAGATCACCGACCACGCCCCCACCCAATGCAATCAGACAGCTGGACCTGCCATACCGGTTTGACAATAACGAGTTGATGATCTGGTTCATGCTGTCCAGGGTCTTATATACTTCACCCGCCGGGATCACGTGACTCTTTACCTTGAAATCAGACAACGCATCAAGCACCCCCCCCAGATAGAGATTGCCGACATTGCTATCGGTGACAACCATCAGCTCGGCACTACCCGCCAGCTTTTTGTATAATTCTGAGGAATACAAAAGATTACTACCGATATATATCGGGTAACTTCTGGGACCGAGATCTACAGTAATTTCTCTCATATCGTTTCCAGGTAACCCGTAATCTGTTCTATTACCTGTTTAACAGACAATTTATCAATTTTCAGGTCCATATCGGCGATGGACTTGTATATGGGTTCCCTTTCATTCAAGAGCGACCTGATCCTGCCTAACTTGTTTTTGGTCTGAAGCAACGGGCGGTGACGATCATGGGCCGTTCTTTTCATCAGTAATTCCGGTGATGCAGACAGGTAAACAACTGTCCCCCTGCCCGTCAGTATTTTCCTGTTTATTTCCGCCAGGACGGCACCTCCACCGGTAGCAAGTACGATACCGTTCTCCGATGTGAGTTCATCGATCAGTCTGGTTTCCCGCTCGCGAAACCCCTGTTCGCCTTCGACATCAAAAATCAGGTTGATGGTGGCCCCTGTCCTCTTTTCCATTTCCTTGTCTGTATCGATGAATGTCTTATCGAGTTTTTTTGCCAGCCTTTTTCCAATAGTGGTCTTGCCAACACCCATTGGGCCTATAAGGAATATATTATCGGTTTTCGACACCGGGACTATAATAGAGGTTTTTCCGGTAACGGGACAGAAAAGTAATCCATCACACGTTCGCATTTCAAGGAATTTACAGGTTCTGAAACAAAAAAAAATGTGACCGTTACCGGCCACATCTTTCGAAGTTTAAAACTACAGGAACTGTGGATTATATCGTCAGTTCTTCTTTTAATATCTTTGGCGTCACGAAGATCAGCAACTCGGTCCTGGATTTCTCTACCCTGTCCTTCTTGAACAGGAACCCCAGATACGGCAGGTCGCCAAAAAACGGTACCCGGTCCAGTGAATTCCTGTCAATCTGGGTATAAACACCCCCCAGCACTACCGTTTCACCGTCATCTACCAGTACCGTGGTAGCTACATTCCGGGTATTTATCGGCGGTACACCCAACACATCGGGTGAACCCCTGGTGTCCTGACTGACATCCAGATCAAGTAATATCCGGTTATCCGGGGTAATCTGCGGGGTCACACGCAGTGCCAGCACGGCCTTCTGGAAAGAGACCGACGTGGCGCCGCTGGAGGTGGCCTGCTGAAACGGTATTTCCACACCCGACTCAATCAAGGCCTCAGACTGGTTCGCTGTTATGACCTTCGGACTGGCAATATCCTGCCCGCGGCCTTCCGCCAGCATTGCGGACAATTCAAGTTGCAACAGATACGAACCAATCTTGCCAACAGCCATATTGAGCGTTGATGTCGCCCCCGCTACCGGCAGATTAACCATGAGATTTTCGTTTCCACCGGTATTGAATGAAGTGACGCCGCCAAAATCTGTAGTACCCGGGATCGAGCCTCCTACCGCACCGAAAAGGTCACCATTGGCCTGCGATACCTGGTTCGTATGTTTGCTGTAACCGAATTGCACACCCAGGTCCCGGGTGAAGTTCTCATCCGCATTGACGATACGGGACTCAATCATTACCTGTCTGATCGGGATATCCAGTTTTGAAATCATGTCCCGTATTGCCTCAAGACTGATAGCAACGTCCTGGACTATCAGGGTATTGGTCCTTTCGTCAATTGAAACACTGCCACGATCTGACAACAGACTGGTTTCACCGGACTGGATCAGGCCGGCAAAATCATTGGCCTTCGCATAATTGACCTGGATGTACTCGGTCCTGAGTGGCGCCAGTTCTTCAACCTGTCTTAACGCTTCAAGTTCCATTCGTTCCCTGGCAGCGATTTCTTCCTGCGGACCGACCATCATGACATTCCCCGCCTGACGCATCGCCAGTCCCTTGGCTTTCAGGATAATGTCCAGCGCCTGGTCCCAGGGAACGTTCCTGAGCCGCAAGGTAACGCTGCCGCTAACTGTATCGCTGGCCACCAGGTTAAGTCCGGTAAAATCCGCAATCAACTGCAACACGGCCCTGATCTCAATGTCCTGAAAATTCAGGGACAGTCTTTCCCCGGTAAATCCAAACTGCTGCCGTTGCAAATCTGCCTGGTCCTGCGCAGACAACGGGGTCACTTCAATCGTGAACACATTGTTGGACTGGTATGCAATGTGCTCATATTGGTCGTTAACTGTAGTGATGACCATCCTCGCGCCGCGCGAGTTTGTAGTTGTATCGATTTCCCTGACCGGTGTCGCAAAATCGATCACATCCAGTCGCCTGTCCAGTTCAGATGGCAAGGAAACCGAAATAAAATCGACAAAAATACTGCCGCCTTCCTGGCCGATATTTATACCAGCGGAAGAATCCGATAATGTAACAATAATTCTGCCTTCACCGTTATTACCTCGACGAAAATCGATATTACTGATAGAAGACGCCGTAACAGGCGACCTTGTTGAAAACATACTTGTCGAATCAGTTTGTGCAACGGCAGACGGACTGCCTGAGCCTATAGTCAATAAAACAGTGTCTCCCTGCATATCAATGTCATATGCGGCAGACCTGATCAGGTTGACAACGACACGGGTCCTGCCGGCGGCCTCTACGGCTGCAAGACCAAGCACATCACCAATCCCGATCGTCTGGTTGCTCGCCGGGACATTCAGCGTCACATCAGGCAGATCAATCGCAATTCGCGCCGGGTTGTCTATAGTGAAGTTTACCGGTTCCTCGGTCAGCGGCTCCGAGAATTTCAGGCTGATCAACACCTGGTCACCCGGCATAGATGAAAATTCCACACTATCCAGCGATACTGCCATTGCACCGGATTGCAGAAATAGACCGAGCAGAAACACACTGCTGACTGCGAGCATTTTAGTGAACTGTTCTTTAAAAAGCATATTAGTTACCCCAATGGCTATTGTTCAATTAATGCGATGGCTGCTTGCCGCTCTTCCCAACGGCCTTGGCTATTTCTGATTATTTCACGTAGTTCAATGCGATCTTCGAATATATTTACAATCTTTCCGATGTTCCGTCCCGCGTAATTCCCGACCTTGACCCGGTGGACGATGCCGGCCGGATCGATAATTATCCCCCAATTTTCACGCTCATCATCCATGGTGCCTACCATCTTGAGACTGTCCAGTTCAAACTGTTCAAGCTCCTCACGGTTCCGGATTTTTATCTCCATCTCCAGTTCTTTGGTCAGGCCGGTGTCGGCGACGTCTTCAGGTTTGGCCTGACGCTGTTCATAAAATAACTCGAACGGGTCCAGCCTGCCTTCCGTAGAACTCTGGTATCCATAGGCCTCATAGGGTTTGATTTCAGGCAGCGGCTCTATCCTTCCGCCCGGCCTAGCCAATACTTCCTGCGTCCATTGGTCCAGATCGCTGATATCATTTGATACACAGCCAGCGAGCAACAAAACCGCCGGCATAAGCAAATAATGTTTGAAACGGGTTCTGTGGTCCATTATTCGGTTTCCTCAATCGCCCGGTAAGTCCGTGCAATCGCCGACATGGTCAACCTGCCGGAATTTTGGCTTTTTTCTATAACAATATTATGGGTGGTGACGATTCGCGGTAACTGGGCCAGACCACTGACAAATTCACCAAACTGATGGTAGGAACCATTGACTTTTATATTAATTGGCAGTTGCGCATAGAATTCCGACGGCTGTTCCGGCATCGGCTGGAACAACTCAAACTCGAGCCCGGCCGACAATCCGGTCTGTGACACATCCACGATTAGCCCGGCGACCTCGGTCCTGTTGGGCAATTGCCGCAACATATCACCAAACGACTGTTTCATTTCTATCATCTGTTCTTTCAGGGCATTCAGGTTGGCCGCACGCTTTTGCTTCCTTTCGAAAGTGGTCTTGTGTTCGCCTTCTTTGATCACTTCAGCGGCCAATTGTTCGCGTTGTTTACTTAAATCGAAATACCATCCTGCGTAAAGCAGGGCAACCAGAATAATTACGCACAATCCCAGCTGGAATGGAACAGGCCACAAACCCGGATTATTCGGGTCCAGGGTCTTCATCTGGTCAATCAGTTTATTCATGCCCCTTCCTCGCCCGCAGGTCTCGGTATTACCTGGTTAAACCGCAAGGTAAATCTGCTGAGCCTGGTACCGCTGTCATCTGTTGCCTGGATGATGTCCAGACGGGGGTTTGCCAACCAGTCCGAGGCCTCAAGGTTCCGCATGAAGGACGAGACCCTGGCGTTCGATTGCGCCACCCCATCAATGGTAACGTTGTTTCCCTGCTGGCTTAATTTCATAACACTCACCCCTTCCGGCAGACTATTTACCAACTCGTCAAAAAACCGGACGATGAGGGGCCTGTTACTCTGCAATCGCTCAATCGCACGCATCCTGTCAAGCAGACGCTGTTTCTCTTTTTCCAGTTCACTGATCTCCGCAATTCTTTTATCAAGGAACACAATTTGATCTTCGAGAAACTTGTTTCTGGACAGTTGCCGGTCAATTTCCTGGTTGTTATAAACATGCCAAATACCAATGATAATCGCGGCAACTACTGCAAACATACCGGTCAATGCGAGGAAATCCTGCTGCTTTTGTTTGCGCAGCCCCTCTCGCCAGGGCAGGAGATTAATATGGGCCATTAGTCAAAACTCCTTAAAGCCAGCCCACACGATACCATCAACGCCGGCGCATCATTTGCCAATACATTGGTCGGAACTTTGGACGCCAGCGACATATTCGCAAACGGATTTGCAATGATCGTTGGTACCCCGATCTTTGATTCGATCAATTCGGCAACACCACTGACGGAGGCACAACCCCCCGCAAGTATCAGATGATCGATGTGCGCAATCTGGCTGGACGAAAAAAAGAACTGCTGCGCACGACTGATCTGCTGGGCCATGTTTTGCTTGAACGGTTCCAGCACTTCAGGTATGTAATTTTCTGGCAGGCCGCCCTGCTTTTTTGCGAGTCCCGCCTCTTCATAGGAAAGCCCGTATCTCCTCTGGATTTCTTCGGTCAGCTGTGCGCCGCCGAATTGCTGCTCCCTTGAATATACAATCTTCAGATTTTCAAACACGCTGAACGTGGTAATAGAAGATCCCACATCGGCGATTGCAATAATCTTGTTTTCACCCCCACCCAATTGCTGGTTGGCAATCAGTCCGACTGTATTTTCAAGAGCAAATGCCTCAATATCGACGACCTTTGCGGTCAAGCCGCCAAGTTCCAATGCCCCAACTCGGCCATCAACATTGTCGGCTCGTGAGGCCGCCAGCATGACATTGACCCTTTCAGGATTGCTCGGATGCGGTCCGATGACCTCAAAATCCATGGCGACATCTTCCAGCGGGAAGGGTATATACTGGTCCGCCTCAATCTGGATCTGGTTTTCCATTTCGCTGTCGCTCAGGTTGGCCGGCATCTCAATCATCTTGGTAATGACGGCCGATCCTGCCACCGATGCCGCGGCATTTTTCAGTTTTGAACCAGATTTTTTCAAGGCCTTGCCGATCGCCTCGCCTACCGCAGGGATATCCGCTATATTTTTATCTACGACAGAATTTGGAGGTAACGCCTCAACAGCGTAGCTTTCCACACGATATGTGTCCCCGCTGCGCGTAAGTTCGAGCAGTTTTACTGCGGTTGCGCTAATATCTACACCCAGCAACGGCAAAGATTTTTTCTTAAATAGGAACACAAAATTTTCCTTTTAACGTAGTAAGTTATCTACATGTCATATAACGTAACATTAACTTCCATGTGCAACTATAGTCAACATAAACTTAAAAAACAAACCCTTTTTTTCAAATCCTGTAAATGGTTATCGAAAAAACAAGTTTTCATGAAAAACATCACATATGGTTGTTTTTAATTTAAACTACACAATATGTTGAGGTTTAGCTTAAAACTCCTGATGTTGTTAACGCTGTTGGGGATAATCACCCTTGCAGTGATATCGGCCATCGTCATCCCGAAATTGCCGGATATCGAAACCTTACGGGATGTCAAAATGCAAACCCCCCTGAGGGTTTTTTCACACGACGGATCGTTAATCGCAGAATTCGGCGAGATGCGGCGTATACCGCTAAGTATAAATCAGGTACCTCAACAATTTATCAACGCCTTCATCGCCGCCGAGGACGACAGATTCTACCAGCATCCTGGCGTTGACTGGCAGGGTATCCTAAGGGCTGCAATTAACCTTGTGAT
>Ga0326597_10014389_pt1 | contig 10373 bp, 10 predicted proteins | sample RVTome_12_FD_203789 | JGI IMG/M metagenome (GOLD analysis project Ga0326597, IMG submission 203789) | Soil microbial communities from uranium-contaminated site in the Upper Colorado River Basin, Wyoming, United States - RVT100D185 | ecosystem: Environmental > Terrestrial > Soil > Contaminated >...
AGAGGGGGTCCTGTCGAAACCCACCCGGATGGTGGGGGGAAGTAGGATCTACCAATGCCGCACACGGTCTATGGGCTCCTGAAATCCATCAGAAGTCACTACATCGACAGCCCGGAAGCGGGGTTGAGTAGCAAAGTGGAAAGACCCAATGCCTGCAATTTGTGCCACCTGGACAAGACACTTCAATGGACAGCGAATTACCTTTCCGCGTGGTATGGATCTCCATCTGTCGAGCTCCCCGCCCAGGAAAGGTCGATTGCTGCCTCACTTCTTCAGTTGTTTCGAGGCGATGCAGGGCAACGCGCTCTCATTGCCTGGCACATGGGGTGGAAGCCGGCTCAGGAGGCCTCGCAGATTGGCTGGTTCGCCCCATTCTTGGCTCAGCTGTTGGAGGATGAATACTCCGCCGTTCGGTACATTGCAGGACGGTCGTTGCAGCGATTGCCGGGATACGAAACGTTTCAGTATGATTACCTTGGTTCGTTGCCTTCTCGAGAGGAGGCGAAGACGCGCGCCCTGGATATTTGGAGGGCCAAGCCGTCCCTTTCGGCAAGGGTCGGGCGCGAAATCCTTATTGACTCATCCGGTACGTTGATGCGAAACGAGATCCTCCGACTAATGGCGCAGTGTGATCCACGGCCTTTGTATCTCGCGGAGTGATATCGAGATAGACGCGAGTCGTGCGAAGGGACAATCTTTCCCCAGCCGACGATGGGCTCAGATTGTGGCACCGGCATTTTAGGATTGGGTGGTGGTCGCTGCTCGCGTTCTCCAGCCTGGGGTTACTGCTGGACGCGCTGCATGGTCTGGTACTTGGACGTCGGAAGCGAAACCCGCCGTCTAATTTGGACCCTTGCCCATGCACACGGAACGCTGCTTTCGCTAGTGAACCTTGGTTTTGCCTCGGCGGTCCTGCGAATCCAAGATTGGAACCCTCGGCGTAGAGAAGCGGCGTCGGCGTGTCTCGTGGGGGCCACGATTCTTATGCCAGTTGGTTTTTTTCTAGGAGGCGTCAAGATCTACGGGGGTGATCCGGGACTCGGCTCGCTTCTCGTTCCACCGGGAGGGATGCTGCTTCTGTTCTCGTTGCTGATGACCGCGTTGGCAATACGACCAATGTTGGGCGCTTTGGGGAAGAATTCCGAGGTTGTTCCGCAACGTGAAAAACGAAAAAGCCGGCGCGGGCGCTGAATAGTGGATCCTGGTCGACCACCGAACGATGCGAGCGCTGATCGTGCTGGCTAGATGGGGTTTTTTGGAGAGTCCCTCCCGTTGAGGTGGGATGAAATGAGGGACGTTTATGGTGGAACCCACAGAATTCGCACTGTGGTCTAGTACAGGATGGTACGACTAAGCGGGCTTGCCTGCATGAGGCGCGACTTCTTAATCGAGTAGGAGGAAACTTGAGACGACTATCCGCTGCAATCGTGCTTTTGGTCTGCTTCGGGAGCGCAGATGCGGAGCAGCCTTCAGACGGGCCGAAGGTAATTCTGTTCATCGGCGATGGATTCGGGGCTGCTCACATGGCGCTCGGCCTCACCTACGCACAGATGGTCGAGAACCGGATGCTTCACATCGAGGAGCTCATGAAGGATGGGAATACGGGCTACTCGCTTCCACGTCCTTACCAGGGCATCGTCATAGACTCCGCGGCGAGTGCCACGCAGATTGCGACGGGGCAAAGAGTGAGGAACGAGACGCTGGGCGTGGACTCGAAGGGATACGCCATCGAGACTATTCTCGAGTGGGCGGAACGGGAGGGACTCTCGACGGGTCTTGTCACCAATATGCGTGTCTCACACGCGACACCGGCGAGTTTCGCCGCCCATCAAGCCTCCCGGTACGTCCCCGAGCCGGACATCGTCGGCGACATTCTCGGACATGACATGGAAGTCCTGTTGGGCGGCGGCGCCCGAGCGCTCGTTCCGACGGGTCACCGCGTCTCGGAGTTTCTTCCCGGGATCCCTCCCGATCTCGACCAGATGTCGAACCGACGCGACTCGCGAAACCTCCTGGAGGAAGCGCGCTCTCGGGGCTACGTCATCGTTTCCGACCGGGAGGCTCTTGCCCAACAGGCCGGCAAAGCAGGAAAGCTTCTTGGGTTCTTCTCCGGCACGCATCTTCCCTTTGTGGTCGACCAGCGTCATTTGGGTCTCGAGAGAGTGCCCAGCCTGTCCGAATTGACCGGCGCTGCTCTCGACGTCGTCAGCGGTTCACAGAGGGGATTCTTCCTGATGGTCGAGGGGGGGCGTATCGATTACGGGGGGCATGACAACGACGCTGGCGCCATGCTTCATGAGATCCTCGAATTCGACGAAGCGGTTGGCGTCGGCCTGGAGTTCCAGAAGACTCATCCCGAGACACTCGTCATCGTGACCGGGGACCACGGCACGGGAGGGTTCTCGTTTACGTATGGAGATTGGGGAGACCGAGAGAAGATCACACTCCCCGGTGGTCTCGTTTACGAAACTGATCATCGCTACCCGTCGCGGGTTCATCTCGAGATGCTGGCGAACCAAAGGGCCTCTTATCAGTACATCGTGGAGCAAGCGGGAGGGTCCCCCGAGCGTCTCGTCGAGACAGTAAAAGAGTTCGCCGGGCTCACTATGACGCTCGAGGAAGCGCGCGTCGCGCTCGCGCGAGACTCGGAAGGGCGGGCCTGGACCGAAGATTTTCGCCATTTCTACGGGGACCAGGACTATAACCCAGCCTGTCTACTCGGGCGCGCTCTGGCGCGACATACCTACGTGGTCTGGTCGACCGGTGGGCATACGATCGAGCCTATCCTCACTTTCGGCCGGGGGCCAGGCGCGGAGGACTTGCGGGGCGTCTACCCGAACACCCATCTCCATGACGTGATGAAGGCGGTGTTGGGTACACGGGGCACGAGCGACTCGCTCGACTAGCGCAGTTACATCTCACGTTTCCGGAGGTGAGCTCGCGTTCACTCCCTCGGTCACCAAACGGTGGCCTCTTGCGCTCAAGGTCGTGACGCGTTTGTCCTGCTGCAACTAATAGAAGTTCTCGCTTCTTTCCAAATTCGTAAGTCATTTTACGCGAAGAGTAAGTTCCTCAGCGGGGAGCGGCGCTCTCCGCCAACTGTGCTTGACGTTTGCGGCTCTACAGGGGTGGAACCAGTTTCGCGAAGCGGGCACGGAGCTTGCAGTGAACACCTGAACTTGGAGGTGTGGAATGTTGAAACTGACGAGGCTGTCCATGGCTTTCCTTCTTGCCGTTTCGGCTTGTGGTGGCGGTGGCGGCGACTCCTCGCCTACATCGTCTACCTCTGCTTCCCCATCCGGCGGGCAGGTGGTGACCGTCGAGATTCTGGATTTCGAGTTCCGTCCCAAATCCATCGTTATCGAGCCGGGGCAAACGGTTCGCTGGATTCTGCGTGGCAATGACCGCACACACACGACGACGGCCCAGAACGGAGCTTGGAACAGCGGGCTGGCTTTCAGCCAGGATGGAGCCAGCTTCGAGCGAACCTTCGGTGCTCAAGAAGAGGGGATGACGTTCAACTACTCTTGCACCAGTCATCAAGCGTGTTGCCAAATGCAGGGCTCGATCCGGGTCGGCGCGGGCGCACCGCCACCCGATCCTGATTACTAGAGAGGTGTACACGGAAAGCCAACGGGGTGCGTTGGCGAAGCTGTTGGCTTTCTTGGCAAGCTGAGGAACGGCGCCGATCAGCGCAGGAGATCGAACTGGTGGGTGTACTTAACGATGAAACTCCGCTTCTGGGGACCCATGAGCACGTCACCTAAACCTTCCGCGGTATTAAACACCACGAAGAGTCCGGTGCCGGCGGTCACCAGCCAGGAGAAGCGGACATTGGCCGACCAGGTGTCGATGCTGTCATTGTACTGGAGCAGTGACTGGACATTGATAAGGGGAGTGAAACTGTAGTTAATGCGAAGCCGCCCCAGGTTCGTCTCGAAGCTCCCCTCTCTGAGGTAGATGTCGCTGTAGGTCCATTCCACGGAGGTGTTCAGTTTCGATCCAAAGCGATAGGCGATGGTCGACGAGAAGATGTTCTGTTTTCCAGAAAGGAATCCGCCATAGTCCCACCCGCCGCTATACGAGAGCGGCTTGGCCAAATTCGTATTCCACCTGGGGACGAACTCCGTGTTCCGATAGCTCCCGGGCGGCACCACGATACCCGGGAAAATCTCGAACGGCTCTTTCAATCCTTCCACCGTCACGTTGACCGTCGGGTTGAAAGAGGCGCCGTTCTCGAAGTCGAGAGGGAGCGCGTCGATGTGGACTTGCTCGGTTTCCTTGAAGCCATCGAAATCCCAAAAACCGCGGTAACTGGCGTGCGGTCGAATCTCGCGCAGCCAAGGGATGCTCTCGGGGCGGAGATTGCGACCGACGTTGGTTTCGAAGTGTCGATAGTTACTGCGTCTCAGAAATCCAACCTCGGGGTTGAAATCATGACCTACCTCCGCATATCCGAGTCTGACGTAGCCTCCGCGGCGCTCGTACCTGCCACGAGCCTCGAGTGCGTGCTCGGGCCCGGTTGCCCCAGGCGTCTGAGTGCGCGCCACGAAACCGTCGAAGGTCCACATTTCGCCTACGCCGAGCTTGCCGCTCAGGCCGTAGGTGCGGTTCCAGTTGTTCTCGCCCGCGTCGTCTCCGGTCGCGGTCCGATTCACGAACAGAACTCCCAGGTTCGAGCGATTGGGTAAGTCGCGGCTCAGGCTGGCGACCGTGTAGTTGTTGGCCGGTGAGAGTCCCTCGACTCGCTCGGTCTGCATGTTCAGAAAACCGACGTTGTATTCCCCGGCCTTCCCACTGAGCCGAGCTCCAGCTTGAATAGGAACGGGCACGCCGCCTTCGCCGATACCGATTCTCCGGCTGAAGAAGAGCTCGATCTGTCGCGCACTACCCATGGCGAAGAAACCGGCGTTCTCCAAGAAGAAGGGCCGCTTCTCTGGGAAGAAGAGGTTGAAGCGCGTAAAATTGATCTGCTGTTCGTCAACCTCCACCTGTGCGAAGTCCGTGTTGTAGGTGAGGTCCAAGTTTAGGCTCGGGGTGATTCCGAATTTTGCATCCGCTCCCCATTCGCCATTGATCTCCGAGTCGCGAGCCAGAGTGTAGTCACGCTCGCTCGTTCCCAGGGCGTACGGTGTGAATTTGAAGTTTCTCGGCGTCTCGAGCGAGAGGTTCTGGAGCTCACCGGCCGAAGACAGTCGATGCAGGTTGTAGATCCGGGAGACCGGAGACCAGTAGACCGTCTCTCTCTTGCGCCGGATGTTCCGTTGGAAGTTGACGCCCCAGACCTGGGGTTTCGTCGAGTCGTAGCGCAGATTCCGCAGCGGAATCGCAAACTCGGCCGTCCATCCGATCTCGCTGATGTTCGTTCGCACACTCCAGCTGGCATCCCAGTTGAGATTGAATCCTCCCCCAGAACCCGATTGGGTACGGCTACCGGCACCCGGAGGTCCGCCGCCGCCTCCCTCACCCTCGTTCGTCACCTGGCCATCGTACTCCAAGCCAGCCGGGTTGGTCGCAAAGACGAAACCGCTTTGCCGATCGCGGTAGGTGTCCAGAATCATCAAAAAGGCATCCATCTCATCCAGGTTGGAGTCCCGCCGGGTGTCGGCGATTACGAGCTGAGAGGGGTCGCTGTCGTAGCAGATGACACCGATATAGAGCGTCCGACCCGTATAGAGAATACGGACTTCCGTTCTCTCCGATGCCGGCTCGCCCTCGAGGGGCTCGGACTGAACGAAGCCGGTAATGACGTCCGCCTGCAGCCAGACGCTCTCATCGAGCCTTCCATCGATGACCGGAGCCACATCGACCGCGCGGGCCTGCGCCACCCGAATGCTCGACTCTTCAGCCGTTGAGCAGGGAATCGCCGCCGACATAAAGAAGGCGGGCACAAAGAGCAGGGAAAGGCGGGACACGGATGGCAATTTACCTTGGCCGGCCGGGTTCGATCAATAGCCAAACCTCTTCTTCGATGGGTCTTGGTGAGTCGTGCGAGATCATCGAGCGCATCATTCGCTCGAATCTTGCGTTTGGTTTCTTGCGGGAGTTGTTGTATAAGCGTGCCGTCGTTTCGGATAACGGTACCACTACCGGAAGGAGGAGAACATGCGTGCTATCATGCTTGGATTCTGCGGAGCCGTCATCGCGGCGCTAAGTGTCGTCGCGGTGTACGCTCAAAGCGCTGATGAGGCGGCGGTCATCAAGGCTGACGAGGCGCGCTGCCAAGCCATCAGCGACAACGATATGACGGCCCTGGGGGCATTGTTGACGGACGACAACATCCACATCCACACCGGCGGTCGCATCGAGAATAAGAAAGAGTATCTGACTGCGCTTCCTGGCCGTCCGCGAAAATCGTGGAGAGACCCAGCCCCACAGGTGCAGGTATATGGCGACGTCGCCCTCATGTATGGCCCCCAGTTCAACCAGTCGGAAGGGGGAGAAGCGTCCAAGATCATGGTGAGCCAGGTATGGGTGCGCCAGAACGGTGTCTGGAAAGAGGCTCTCTTCCACGCCGGTCCACATCCAGAAAGCTAGACGTCGGCGGCATCGGCATCCTAATTCGACTGCCCCCAGAGGGGGGCCTGACGCTCCCCCTGGGGTGTGGATTTTCCGAAGACCCGTCCTTTCAAGGAGCGGGGGCGGCGGATATTTTGGCAGCCACGGAGCCTCACGCCAACAGTTGATATCCGCTCCCATGCACCGTGATGAGATAACACGGCTCGTGGGGTTTCGGCTCAAGCTGTGTTCGCAGCTTTGACACGTAGTTGTCGACTGTGCGGGTAACAGCGAGGTTGTTGTATCCCCACACGTCTCGGAGCAGCTGCTCGCGGCTAACGACCTCGCCGCGATGGGCTAGTAGATACCTCAGTAGCTCGAATTCCCGGGGCGAAAGAACGACTCGTTGACCGCACCGCAGCACGAGCCGAGCCCGCAGGTTGACGGTGACGTCACCGAACGTCCAACGACCTGCCGCCTCGCCGTCGCGGCCGGTGCGGCGGAGCTGCGCGCGGATCCTGGCCATCAACTCGCGGACACTGAACGGCTTGGCAACGTAGTCATCCGCTCCCAAGTCGAGACCAAGCACGCGATCGGCCTCGCCTGATCGTGCCGTTAGCATGATGATCGGCACTGCCAGTCCCCGCGCGCGCACGTCGCGACATAGCTCGAGCCCGCTCTTGCGCGGCAGCATGACGTCAAGGATCATGAGGGAAGGGACCTGCGTAGCGATCTCCTCCAGGGCTTCCTCTGCAGTCTTGACCGTCTTGACACGGTAGCCTTCGAACTCAAGGTTGTCGGCAAGGAGGAACCGCAACTGGGGATCGTCCTCCACCACCAGCACCTCATGGGTCGGTCTAGCGTCTGGCCTATCTTTCGTGTCGGCCTTCCGTACTGACGTGCTTGATTGTTGTCGGGGCATCACTCTCACCCCCCTCTCAATTCCGTGGAAGATCTCAAAGTCGCGGGTTCCATCTCTTCCTCCGGCCGAGCCTCGCGGCCCCCGTCCGCCTCGGCAGCGACTGGAGGACTATCGAGGCAGATCGGGAACCGCACGCGGAACGTGCTGCCCTCGCCCGGCACGCTCTCGACATCGATGCGACCACGATGCGCCCACACCAACTCCTGCGCGATGGTTAAGCCCAGTCCGAAACCCGGACGGTGGTTCGCACCCGTTTCCCGGCGGGAGAATTTCTCGAAGATCCAAGGGAGATCGCCTGCCGAGATGCCGATGCCTTTATCCGCGACCTCGATGACCGCCTCGCCCGCCACGCGCTTCACGCGAACGGCGATTTCCTTAATCTGGTCCGAGTACTTAGCCGCGTTATCGAGCAGATTGACCAGCACCTGTTCGATTGCTGCTGTATCGGCGTTGACGACGGGCGGAGGTGGCTGCTCTTCGAAAGCGATTCGGAACTCTTCGAGCGCCCTTCGGTTGCGGAAGGCATCGACTGTCTCACGCACAAGCTGCGCTAGATCGACTGGTTGAAACTCGAAGCGCCAACGGCCTTCTTCTACGCGCGAGAAGTGGAGGACGTGTTCCACGAGTCGCGAAAGCCGCATTGTTTCGGTGTGGACGATCTCCAGGTACCGCCTTAGCTTCTCCGGCGAGTGTGAGCGATTGGCTACCAGCGTTTCCGACACCGCGCTGAGCGCCGTGAGCGGTGTTCTGAGTTGGTGCGACACGTGGAAAACAAACTCTGCCTGCATGTGGGCGAGGTGTTCGACGCGTTTCTTGCCCTGGAACGCAAACACGAGCGCGATGAACATCAAGAACACGGACAGCCCGAGGAGCCCGTAGCTGTTCCTTTGGGTCAAGGTGAGGGCGACCGGGGCATTGTCTGTAGAGGGACTCACCTCGGCGGTCCAGTTGCGTTCCGGTACCATCACCACGATTCGCGAACCGACGTTGTAATTTGGGTAGAACTGAAGCGAGAAAGGCGCCCGCCCTGCTAGTGCGGGTACAGGGTTGCCGGACGTTTCGAACACCGGACGCCCTGCCTCGTCTAGGATCCTCAACTCCAAGGGCGGCGAGCCGTCGACGGGACGGATAAGCCCACTGAGACGGCTCCCGTAAAGATCCCGGAAAACGCGGGCCTTCACCGTGTGAAGGTTAACGACGAAGCCGAGGATAGCGTAGTACTCTTCTCGTACTCCTCCTTCCCAGAAGAAACGCAGGAAGACGTCGTAGGAGGTTCCTGCCACCGCGGTCTGTACGATTGTGTAGAGCTCGCCGGAGTCGCGGTAACGCTCGACGAGCGCGTATATCACCTTCCCGAGCAGTGGGTCTCGATAGAAGCCCTCCAGACCTGCCCTGTCCTCGAGCGCGTCCCGGCGCCCACCGTAGAAGAGGACTTCTCCTGAAGCTACCTCCCGCGTTTGTGCACTCCAGAGGAAGAAGCGCTCCACCTGGGGATACTTCTTGAGTCCTTCGGCGTACTCGGTGGCCACCACATCCAGGCGGCCGGCACGCAGGATGGGGTGACCGAGGTCGGTGAGCGTGTCCAGGACCGGGCCGTCCAACGTTCTGCGGATCTCGGCGGCCGCGGTAGCGGCGGTCTGCTCACAGATCTTCTGCAGGATGAGATTGGTCTGGTGGTCCAGCGCCACCAAGGCGCGGCGCTGCAGGTATACAACCAGCACAGCCGCGCTCAAGAGCGCAGCAATTACGAAGAGAAAGGGAGATGGGCGAAGGAAGCCACGCCGAACCCTCATTGCGCACCCCGGACTTCGAGGGTGTGAGGATATGCTCCGAGAAGGACCATTGTCAAATCTATGACGGCAATCTCTTCAGGCTGAACAACATCGGGCAGGCTCGTCACCCACCTCTGCTAAGGCTCGCGCGCGTTACGCGGGATGTCAGTGGGGTCGGAGACAATCCGGAGACAATCCGGAGACATCAAAAGACCAAAAACATCTGGTACCGCCGTCAAATCTACAGTATTTGTGCCGAGGCAACTTGTAGGTAATCGTTTCGATATGCCGGGATTGTAAACCAACATCCCCGACGTTGGGCGACAGAAGGCATTCGGAGGGGTCAGGTCAGGACTTACTGTACTTTGGAGGAGGGTAGCGAGGATGAAATCGACCATAGTTACTTGGGTGTTCGTAATCCTGAGCTTGCCGGTCGTGGCGTATTCTCAAGAGGCAAGAGTCACCGGTACGGTGACGGATTCCACGGATCTTGTGCTACCGGGGGTCACGGTCACAGCCCGCCACGTGGCTTCTGGGAATGCATTCCAGGACGTGACCGATGGCCAGGGCGCCTATCAGATGTCGGTCCGGGTGGGGACGTACGAGCTGACCGCCGAACTAGCCGGTTTCCAAACTGTCACCCAGACCGGGATCGAGGTGCTGGCGGGGCGGAATGTGTCGGTGAATCTCCAGTTGGCGCCATCGGGAGTCGAAGAGACGGTGACGGTGACGGGGGAATCCCCCCTGGTCGAGGTCACCCAGTCCAGCTTGGGCAGCAACATCGAACCGTTGCAGATCGAGGAGCTGCCGGTGAACGGCCGGAACTGGATGGACCTGGCCCAGTTGGCGCCGGGTGCCCGCCGGAACGACACGACCGACGCGGGGCCGGGAGACACGGCTCGGCGGAACTTCCAGATCAACCTGGACGGGGCGCAGATTACGACCAACATCACAGGGGGCACGATCCAGCCGCGACTGAGCCGGGAAGCGATTGCGGAGTTTCAGTACGTCGCGGGTCGGTTCGACGCGACGCAGGGCCGGGCGAGCGGCATCGCGGTGAACGCCATCACCAAATCGGGCACCAACACGCCTTCCGGCTCGGTGTCCGGTTATTTCCGGAGCGATAATCTCAACGCCGCCGATCACGTCGCCGGCGAGGTGCTCCCGTACTCGAATCAGCA
>Ga0326597_10014390_pt1 | contig 10372 bp, 6 predicted proteins | sample RVTome_12_FD_203789 | JGI IMG/M metagenome (GOLD analysis project Ga0326597, IMG submission 203789) | Soil microbial communities from uranium-contaminated site in the Upper Colorado River Basin, Wyoming, United States - RVT100D185 | ecosystem: Environmental > Terrestrial > Soil > Contaminated >...
CGAGCGCGAGGACGCGCGCGAGATCGTATACGGCATGCCCTACGCGGAGTGGAAGGCGCGCTACCAGACAGAGACGACGCCCGACAAGCTCAAGCGTTTCGGCGGCGGAGACCACGGCAAGATGTAACCGCGCTGCCGAAAGGCGGGACCGCTTTTCGGAAAGACCCGCGGGTGAGTGGCGCGGGCCGGCCGGTCAGTTGCCGAAAATCCAGCCGAACGCGCGCTCGGCAACGGCAGCCAGTGCGCCGGCGATGCCGCCGGCCGACGGCGTCTCTATGCGCTCAGCGTCGATCACGCTCCACATGCCGGTCTGCGGAGCGGGCGCGAAGGTTGCGTCGAACGCGGCCGCGGACGCCGTGCGCGTGAAGGTCAGGGCATGATGGCTCGCCGGAGCGCTCAGAATACCGCGCATGAGCTGGTAGCTCTGGTCGAGCGCCTGCGGCGCCGCGGCGGCGGCCAGCGACGGTCCGCCAAGCGTCGCGCGCAACCGGCGGGCGATCCCGGGCTCGGCGCTGCGGCCGATCATCGCGGCAGGTGCGAGCGATGCGGTCATCACCGGCGCGGGCAGGTAAGCGTCCGGCCTGGTCGGTAGCTCGGCGCGATTGTGGATCAGAGCGGCCGGCCGCAGGTCGGTCGGATCGCGCGAGGCATTCGCGGCGCCGGCGGCGCCGATCGACTGCGCTTCGGCGAGCAGGCGCGCAAGATCGCCGGTTCCGTTGGTCAGGAGGCCGCTCACACGGTCAGAGCGCTCTGCTTCCGGCAGGCCGGCATAACCCATGGCCAGGCCGGCCGCCAGCGGCGCATCGCTCTTGATCACGGGCTCCGCCGATGCCGTGACGACGACGCGCGAAGCACGCTGCATGTCGGCCGGGGCGAGGGTTCCCGGCAGGGCGGCGCGCGGGGCGCTCGGCAACAGCCAGGACTGGCCCCAGTCGCGCGGGTCGCCGGTGTCGAGGGAGGCGGTGCGCACGGGCGAGGGTTCGAGCAGCGCCTCGCCGGCGGCGGCGAAGCGGATCGGCTGTTCGCCGGATGCGGCCGACGCCGGCTTTGCGCGCGGCGGCGAGACCGCCTCGACGTCCGCCGACGACGCGATGCGCACCGGCTCGGGTAATGCCGCCGGCCCGTGCTCATGGCCCTTTCCGTTCATGATGCTGGCAAGCTGGTCGTCGGGCAGCCGCGGCCAGTGGCGCACCGAACCGGTGTCGACATGAACGAAGGGCTGGCCGGAGCCCGGATAGTAGCCGACGCCGCCGCGTTCGCGCACCAGGGCGGCGTTGCGCAGGCGCTCGAGCGGCACATCCGGAAAATAGACATCGGCTGCCTTGCCCAGGATGTGCAGGCTTTTCTGCGCCTGGCCGCCGCGTGTGCGACGGAGCATCTCGTTGGTTTCCGACGAGCGAAAGCCGGAAATCAGCCAGATCGGCTGTTTCGAGTCGAGCTCGCGATGGAGCTGCCACAAAAGGTCGACCAGCTCGGGGTCGATCGCGATTTCCTTCTCGGCGCGCCAGTCACGCATCTGGCGACTGATCGCTGCCAGACCTTTCTTGTCGAAAGCGCTATTGCGCTTGTAAGTGGCGGTAACCGTATTCTTGGTGTGGATGTTGTAGATCGAAATCGTGCGGTCGCCGCTGTCGGCGCGGATGGCGCCGCCGGTCAAGGCGAAGCTGGCGAAGACGGTCCATGCGACCGCGATGATAATTCCGCGCCGGCTGCGACCCGTGGCGGGCCAAACCGATCCCCTACGCATCAATACCCCCGACGCACAAAGCGCTAGGCAGAGCGATATCGCTCCCCGAGTTCAGAGTCCACTTATTGTTAAGGCTTAGGGTTAAGCCTTCATTTACAGGAAGACGCAGTTTGACGCCAAATCCGCCAATTTGATGGCACTGCCGGAAATACCGGGCGCGTCGCCGGCCTGTGAATTACGGCGATAAACATGGCCGGTGAATTCACCGGAACCGGATTGATCGGAAGGCGCGCCCGCGAAAGTCACAATCCAAGAACGCTGTGTTGACGGCAGGCGTGCCGAGTCTCGCCGGGCGGCGCGGTGTTATTGACGTGCGGCCCGGGGCCGACGCCGCTCAGCCATGCACTTCGAGGCCGAGCTCGCGGACCTTGCGGTAGAGCGTCGATCGGCCGATGCCGAGCTTGCGCGCGACTTTCGACATGTGGCCGTCGTAGCGCGACAGCGCCAGCCGGATCATGTCGGCCTCGATTTCCTCAAGCCGGCGCATCTCGCCGGAATCGTTGACGACGCGAATACCGAGGTCGTCGGCGCCGTCGAACGCGCCCCTCGTGATCACCGGATAATCGCCGCCGATCATGGCCGGGCCCTCGGGCATCGGCTTTTCCGCCGGCCTGCCGGGAGCCGGCGGGATGCGCACGTCGAAGCCGTCGACGATGGCGGCGATCTGCGGAAATTCCTCTACCTGAAGCCGGTCGCTCTCGGCCAGCACAACGGCGCGGAAGATGGTGTTCTCGAGCTGGCGGACATTGCCCGGCCAGGGATAGCGCATCAGGAGGTCCATCGCCTCGTCGGTGATTCCGTCGAGCCGGCGGTTCTCCTCATTGGCGAACTTGGTGATGAAATGCTGCACCAGCGCGGGGACCTCCTCAATGCGCTCGCGCAGCGGCGCCACGAGAATGGGAAAGACATTGAGGCGGTAGAACAGGTCCTCACGGAACCGGCCCTGGCGCACCATTTCGATCAGGTCGCGATTGGTGGCCGAGATCAGGCGGATGTCGACCTTGATCGATTTCTTGGCGCCGACCGGATCGATGTCGCCATCCTGCAGCGCGCGCAGCAGCTTTACCTGAACATCGGCCGGCAGCTCGCCGACCTCGTCGAGGAACAGCGTGCCGCCGTCGGCCTCGACGAACTTTCCGACATGCTTCTCGGTGGCCCCGGTGAACGAGCCCTTCTCGTGTCCGAACAGAATGCTTTCGACCAGCGTGTCGGGAATGGCGCCGCAATTGACGGTGACGAAAGGCTTGCCGCGCCGCGAGCCGGTGCCCTGGATGGCGCGCGCCACGAGCTCCTTGCCAACGCCGCTTTCGCCTTCCAGAAGTACGGGAATGTTGGACCGGGCGGCGCGCTCGCCGAGCCGGCGCACCTGGGCCATGACCGGGCTCGTGGCGATCAGGTCGTCGAAAGTGAGGGCGCCGGCCGATTTGCGGCGCATGCGCTTGATCTCGCCCTGCAGCGCGCCGACCTTGAGCGCGTTCTTGATCGAGATCAGCAGCCGCTCGGGGCTCACCGGCTTGACCACGAAGTCGCTGGCGCCGGCGCGCATGGCGCTGACCACGGTATCGATGCTGCCCTGCGCCGTCTGCACAATCACCGGCAGACTGGAGACGTCCGGGCGCACCGCTTCCAGCACGCCCATACCGTCAAGCCCCGGCATCACCAGGTCGAGCACCACCGCATCGATCTCGCCATGCGCCGCGGTCCTGATCCTGTCCACCGCCTGTTCCCCGGTCTCGGCCAGCAGCGCGTCATGCCCGCCGCGGCGCACGATCTCCTCGAGTATGCGGCGCTGGGTCGGGTCGTCGTCGACAATCAGGACTCGGGTGGGCATGAACTGGGACCGGCTTGGTTACGGAAAAACGCAGTGCAAGAGGGCCGTCTCGCCCCGATTGCTGGCCGATCATCAGCGACAAGCGTAAAGAGCCGCTTAAGGATGATGCGGGCAAAGCGCGGCCGGCCAACACCCTCCGCCACAAGGAAGAGAAAATGACGAAAAAAATCGCTGTTCTCGGCACCGGCGCCAACGGCAGCTCGATCGCGGCAGACATGACGCGCGCAGGGCACGACGTTGTGCTGATCGACCAATGGCCGGCGCATGTCGAGGCGATGCGCGCCGACGGGCTCACGATCCGCATGCCGGCGGAGGAACTGCATGTGCGCGTCACGGCGCACCATCTGTGCGATGTCTGCACGTTGAGGGAAAAGTTCGACATCGTGTTCGTGGCGGTCAAGGCCTACGACACGCGCTGGATATGCGAGCTGATCAGGCCGTATCTGGCCGATGACGGGCTGGCGGTCGGGGTGCAGAACGGCATGACGGTCGACGAGGTCGCCAGCGCGGTGGGCGTGGAGCGCACGCTCGGCTGCGTGGTCGAGCTGTCGTCGGAAATCTTCACGCCGGGGCTGGTCAAGCGCAACACGCCGCCGGACCATACCTGGTTCGGCATCGGCGCAATCGGGCCGGCGACCGAAGGCCGGGAGGTGGAGGTCGAGCCGATCCTGAGGGCGGCGGGGCGGGTCGCGATCCAGCCCAACATCGTGTCGGCGAAATGGATGAAGCTGATCGTCAACGCCATGACCATGGGGCCGCGGGCGCTGACGGGGCTGAGCGCGATGGAAGCGATGGAGCTTCCCGGCATGCGCGAGCTCGCGCTCAGCGCCGGCGCGGAGGCGCTCGCCGCCGGCCAGGCACAGGGGTACACGGTCGAGCCCATATTCGGGCTCAGACGCGAGGACGTGGACGGCACCAACCGGCTGCTCGAATTGCTGCTCGACAAGATCATCACCGATGTCGGGCCGGAGGCGCGCGACGCGGTGCTGCACGACCATCTCAAGGGGCGGCTCAGCGAGGTCGGTGAAATCAACGGCCGCGTCGCGGAGGTCTGCGAGCGCAGCGGGCGCGCGGCTCCAGTCAACAGGGCGGTGACCGCCGTGACGCGGCGCATCCATGCCGGCGAACTCACGCCAAATCCCGCGAATCTCGACCTCGTGAAGGCGCTGATCGCCGGCTGAGGCCGCCGGCCTCGCCCTCGATGAGCAGCGGGCGACCGAGCTCGAGGGCAAGCTCGACCGCGGCGACGATCGTCTCGTCGGCAATATAGCCGGCAGCAGCAAGCTTCCCGCCGATATCGTCGGGCCGGGCCATCGGCTTACGGATACGGGCGCCGGCCGTACCACGGCCGGGCCTGTTCGAGCTGGGCGGCGAGGCGGATCAGCTTGGGCTCGTCGCCCAGCCGGCCGGCGAACTGGACGCCGACCGGCAGCCCGTCCGCCGTCCAGTGCAGGGGGACCGTCATCGCGGCGCCGCCGGTCTGGTTGAACAGCGCCGTGTGCGGCGCGATGCGGCTGAACAGCCCGCTCACATGACGGTCGACGTCGCCGTGGCCGGTGGTCACGGCGCCGAGCGCGAGCGACGGCACGCCAAGCGTCGGCGTCAGGATCAGGTCGTGGCGCTCGAGAAAGGTTCCGACCCGGCGCGCCAGCGCGTGCATGTTGGCGATGCAGGCCATGTAGCGGGCGGCCGTGTAGTGCGGCGCCTCCTGCATCCATGCCCAGTTCACCGGCTCCAGATCCGACCGCACCGGCTCGCGGCCGAGCGCACGGGTGCGGGCATGCAGCATGTTCCACAGATTGACGGCCGGAATCACCCGCCACGCCTCGGTCAGCGACAGGCCGGAGAGGTCGGGGCGCGCCTCCTCGACATGGTGACCAAGCTCCTCGCACAGCTCCGCGGCGGCCGCGGCGGCGGCGGCGCATTCGGGATCGACCGCGCCGCCTTCGAAATCGGTGGTGCAGAGCGCGATTTTGAGCCTGCCCGGCGGAGCGCCGACCTCTTCCAGAAGCGGGCGCTCGAAGGGCGGCGCAGCGTACGGATCGCCCGGCGCTGGACCGTGGCTCGCGTCGAGCAGAGCGGCGCTGTCGCGCACGCTCCTGGTCAGACAATGGCTGGTCGCCATGCCGGCCAGCACCTCGCCGAAATCGGGTCCGGCCGGATTGCGCGCGCGCGACGGCTTGAGACCGAAAAGGCCGCACAAGGAGCCCGGAATGCGGATCGAGCCGCCGCCGTCCGTGGCGTGCGCCATGGGCAGGTAGCCGGCCGCCACCGCTGCCGCCGCGCCGCCGGACGAACCGCCGGGCGACAGATCGCGGTTCCAGGGATTGCGCGTCGGCCCGTAGAGCACGGGCTCCGTGGTGACCGAGACGCCGAGCTCGGGCGTCTTGGTCTTGCCGAAGATGACCAGCCCGGCCCGCCTGTAGCGCTCGACAATGGTGCTGTCGTGGTCCGCCACGAAATCGCGGAACGGCGGGCAGGAGCCGGTGGTGGCGAAACCGGCGGTGAGCACGCCGAGGTCCTTGAGCAGAAAGGGAACGCCGGTGAACGGACCCTCCGGCAGGCCGGTATCGATGGCGCGGCGCGCGGCGTCGGCCATGTCGAGCACGATGGCGCCGCGACCGGCGTCCTCGGCCTCGATGCGCGCCAGCGCCGCGTCGAGCAGCTCCTGGGGCGTGACATCGCCGCGCTTCACGAGACCGGCGAGAGCCAGCGCGTCATGGCGCCCGTAGTCGGAAAAGTTCACGCCCGCCCCCTCGCCGCCGCGCGCTCAGGCCACCGGAGCGGCCGTGCCGCGCGTGTGATGCAGAGGCTCGAAGGCAAAGCCGCGATAGCCGTCGGCCACGATCTCCCGGCATTTCTCGATATAGAGCGGCAGGCCGCCGACGAAAGGCATGAAGACGCGCGGCCTTCCCGGAACGTTGGAGCCGAGGTACCAGGAGTTGCAGTCATAGCGGAGCGTGCCGCGCGCGGTCTCCTCGTTGTAGGCGACCCAGCCGTCCTGCGCCTCGACGGTGGGCTCGATCACAGCGAGGCCGCTTTCGCGCATGTGATCCAGGCACTCGGCGATCCAGTCGACATGCTGCTCGATCGACGGCAGCATGTTGGTCAGGACGGACGGGCTGCCCGGCCCGGTAATGGTGAACAGATTGGGGAAGCCGGCGACGCCGAGGCCCAGATAGGAGCCCGCGCCGTCGCGCCATTTGTCCGCCAGGGCGAGACCGCCGCGGCCGCGAATATCGATGCGCTTGAGCGCGCCGGTGACGGCGTCGAAGCCGGTGGCCAGGACCAGCGTGTCGAGACGGTATTCACGCCCCGCCACGACCACGCCCGCCGGCGTGATGCGCTCGATCGGCGAGGACCGGACGTCAACCAGCGTCACGTTGTCGCGGTTGTAGGTCCCGTAATAGTCTGTATCGACGCAAAGCCGTTTGCAGCCGACCACCGAATTCGGAATCAGAAGCTCGGCGACCTCCGGATCGTCGACGATCTCGCGGATCCTGTCGTGAATGTAGCCGGTGGCCGTGCGGTTGGCCTCGGCGTCGTGGGTGATGTCGCTGAAGGCGCCGAGAAAGGCCAGGCCGCCATGCGCCCAGCGCGCATCATATTCGCGCCGGCGCTGCTCCGCGCCGACCTCGAACGCGGACTGCCGGTTGTAGTGACACAGAAACCCGCTCACCAGCTCCTTGGCGCGGGCGCGGTTCTCGGCGTAGCGCGCCTTGAAGTCGCGCTCGTATCCGGGATCGAGCGGCCCGTTGTGGGCGGGCACGGAATAGTTGGCGGTGCGCTGGAACACGTAGAGACGGCGGGCTTCGGCGGCGATCAGCGGGATCGCCTGAATCGCGGAGGAGCCGGTGCCGACCACGCCTACGCGCTTTGCCGCGAAGGAGACCTCGCGGTGCGGCCACGCCGAGGTGTAGTAGCGCTCGCCCGCGAAGTCATCGAGGCCGTCGATGGCCGGCGTCAGGGGCGCGGAGAGGCAGCCCGTGGCCATGATACAGTAGCGCGCCCGGATGGTGCGGCCGTCGGCAGTGGCGAGGCTCCAGTCGCCGGCTGCCTCGTCGTAGCGCGCGCCGGCGATGCGGGTGTTGAACTCGATGTCGCGCCTCAGATCGAAGCGGTCGGCGACATGGTTGATGTAGCGCAGGATCTCGGGCTGCGCCGCGAAGCGCTCGGACCATTGCCACTCCCGCTGCAGGCGCTCGCAGAACTGATAGGAATATTGCAGGCTCTCGGTGTCGCAGCGGGCGCCCGGATAGCGGTTCCAATACCAGGTGCCGCCGATGCCGGCAGCCGCCTCAAAGACGCGGACTGAAAAGCCCAGCTCGCGCAGCCTGCGCAGCATGCACAGGCCGGCAAATCCGGCGCCGACAACGAGCGCATCGAGACGGCGCGGCGCGGCGCTGGTCATCCAGTCTCTCCCAATGGCCCGGCCGGGCCGGCCTCGCCGATGATATGTCCGAAGCGGGACGCGGCCAAGTCATGCGGGGCGCGGGTGCTGTCCTAATTAGAGGGCGAGTGTCCTAAATTCACTCCGCGGCCAGGACGTAGCGACCAGCTCAGGCCGATCGCCCATACGATGCGGAGAGAAGGAAGTGTTGGGCCACGGAGGCGCCATATTCGATATATTGCGCATCGCATATGGTGCTCATCAGACGCCTTGTCAAGCCGAGTCACATCGTTTATGATGACTCCCGCATCGAATCAAGGGGCTCTGCCATGCCAGCCAATCCCGAGGACTGGCAAGCTCTAGTTAAGGGCATCCTGAAAGCGGAGCTTAAGCGGCGGGGTTTGAGCTACGCCGACCTGGCCGAGAAGCTCGGCGAGATCGGCGTCAGGGAAAAAGAACGCAACATCTCGAACAAAATCTCGCGGGGCACCTTCACTGCGATCTTTTTCGTACAATGCCTGCACGCAATCGGCTGCCGCACGATCCATCTAAAGGGCGAGTAGGTGTCAAAGCGTCGGGAGGACACCGACATTGATCATTTCCTTCTGCCTAGGCTGAAGGAAGCCGGAATTGATCCGACGCACCTTCGCAGGAACGAGACAACGCGGCGTACCACGCCCTACCGCGGCGATCTTTGGATATCGCTCCTGCCGCACTCCCATGAGGATTACGAAGACTCGATTATCACCCTGATCGAGTGCAAAGACCGCAAGGCAACTCCTGGCGACAGGGACTGGAAAACGGCGATTGCGGATGGCCGGCTGAAAGCAAAGCGGCAAGGGCTAAAGGCATTCTTCGTCACAAACACTGAGACGCATACGCGCTCCTACTCTGCTCATGATGGGCTCGAGATCAGTGTAGATGGCGAAGTGCTGAATACCGTGCCTACGATACCGATCCTTCGGGCGATCCAAGCACAGGTTTCCCCCGCTCGACGTAACGTACTTTATCGGACGTTCGCCTCAAGAATCCCAAACGCGAACAGCTTTCGCTCATCCTTGTGGAGCATTCGGCAGATTTTCCGCGCGAAAGGGATCAGTCGGGGCGAAGAAGACAAATCATTAAGAGTACATTGACGTTTTGCATTCTGAAACTTATTACCGAGCGCCAAAATCTATTTCGCTTTTTGCCGACCTCGGTCCTTCTGTGGGACGACTGGCGACAATCCCAGATGGACCGTGATATAAAGAACACGATTAGTGATATCGTGGCCCAACCCAAATTAACCCACTTACAGGGTGGTTTATGGATCGATGACCGGCTGGATGCCACTGCGTGCTGCCTGATACGCGAGCAGATCGACAGGTTTACTCTCTTTGGCAGCGATTTAGACTTCTTCTGGCTGGTATATGAAACGCTCGCAAACAAAAATATAAAGAAAGATTTTGGAGAGTTCTACACGCCTCGGCACATAATAAGGTTCATAGTTCGCACGCTATTGCGTGACGAGACCCTTCCACGCCCGCTGAGCTGCGACCCGGCGTGTGGGACGGGCGGATTCCTCGTCGAAGCGTATCTTTACCTTCAAAACCAATACAAGGACGCGAGTGCGTTCAGCGACGACGTTCTCAACAGCCTTCGGACCTCCACTTTCTCAGGGTTTGACAATAACGATACCTATTCAATTCCGTATGCGAGGACAAACATGTTGATGGCTGGGGGATGGAGGTGCGCACATTCGGTGGACGGCAGACTCACTAACGGATCTCCAGAAAGATACTTACGACTATATTCTAGCAAATATCCCTTACGGTGCATATGTAGGCGACGCGGACCTGACGCAATTTGAATTCAGCCGGATTCGCCGCTTCGAGTACCTATTCCTCGAAAAGATTGTCCGGGCGCTCAAGTTCGGCGGACACGCGGCCGTGATCGTACCGGATGGGCTGGTTGAGAACGCCAGCCTCCGTACCTACCGACACTCACTGCTTTCTAACATTGATCTGCATGCTGTCGTCTCGCTCCCCGCGTTTGCCTTCCTGCCGTACACTCATGAAAAGACATACGTGTTGTACTTTTCCCGGAAGCCGCACCGAAAGCGCGGAACTATGCAGGAGGCGCCGATCTGGCATTGCATCATCGATAATGACGGATTCCAGGATGGTAGCAAGCGGTATCCCATTAATGAAGATGACTTTACGGCCGTTGACGGCGACAACTTTCTTAAGAAAGATGAAGTTGATAAGTGTGGGTTTGTCTCTATCGATAAGCACATCTATAATGATTTTCTCACTCTTTCATCAGAAACCTATCTGCGGCGCCGCTACCCGATTGAGGTAGAGCTCGACGAATTTCAGAAAACACTAGAGTCCATTATTGTGTCTGTTCGCGAGCTTGTGAACGA
>Ga0326597_10014391_pt1 | contig 10372 bp, 11 predicted proteins | sample RVTome_12_FD_203789 | JGI IMG/M metagenome (GOLD analysis project Ga0326597, IMG submission 203789) | Soil microbial communities from uranium-contaminated site in the Upper Colorado River Basin, Wyoming, United States - RVT100D185 | ecosystem: Environmental > Terrestrial > Soil > Contaminated >...
GGTCGAGCAGCCGCGCCACATAGCGGCCATTGACGCACTCGCGCTCGGCAATCTCGGCGATCGACTTTACGCACCCGCTGACGAGATCATCAAACCAGCCATGTCCTCGGGCTACCGCCTTCACAAGCGCCGGATCCGGTTCGCGATCCGGGGCGGAACCGCCCTCGATCACGAGCCGCGTCTCGACACCGCGCCGGGCGATCCGGATCGGAGCTTCGATCACGATCGGGTCATCGCGACCCGCCGGTGCCACACCATCACCGACGAGCCGGGCCGCCAGCGCATGGCGCTTCAGGTGAACCTCAATCGACGACGTGCCCACAACGACCCGCTCGACGAGGTCGGCCAACAGCTCCCGCTGCGCGGACCCGCGGCCCAAGTCGAGCTCCCTCGCCAGATTGGCCGCGGCGGCGATTACCACCTGCAGCCGATCCGGTGCCAACTGGCCGGCACCCAGCTCATCAAACAAGCGACCGGTGCTGCTGAGGAACTCGATCACCTGCCGGATCACGACGGGCTCGATCTCGCTCGCCGAGATGCGGAATGCGCTGTCGTCGTCGGACTTCGCGACATAGTACCTGTACCGCCGGCCGTTCTTGACCGCATGGTCGGCGACCATGCGGTTGCCATCCTCGTCGTACCCGTGGTCACCGGTGCCGTTCTTGCCCTTGCCCCTGAGGCCGAAGAAGGCGTGCCCATTCCAGTTCGTGCCGGTGATTGCGGTGGCGATCGCCGAGAGCGACCGGTACCGCTCGCCCTGATACTCGAAGCCGCCGCCATCAACTGCGGTGACGACGTGGACCTCGCTGCCCCACGACCGGACGAACCGGGTGCCCGGCTTCACCTTGGGCGCGGGTGCGGCGACCGGGCGCCCGTCGCGGACACCGTCGGCGATGGCCCGCAGACGGCGCTTCGTTGCGGCCGACAGGCCCCCGAACGCCTTCACCTGAATCTGATACGCGCAGGCCCTGATCAGAAATTCCCGCCGCAGCGACTTGGGCGCCGGGCTTCCGAACAGCTCCGCCCAGCGTGCACGCAACTCGGCGAGCGTGAGGTCGCCGAGCCCGGCGACCTCCTCCGCGACGTGCTGCGGATCGACGTTCCGCCGCGCCATCACTTTTCCTCCGCAGACGCGGCTTCGCTCGTGATCCGGTAATATGCGGAGCGGACGGTTATGCGGAGTTGTGGGCGGCGCGTGTTGCGCCGCCTTGGTTTTTCGGGGTTTTCACTCCGCATAATCATGGGCCGGTCTTGCCCGCGAGCATGGCGAGGAGTTTGTCCGGCGGACGGAAGCGGCCCGGTTTCAGCTTCGGCATGGCAGCACCGGCGATCATTTCGAGTTTCTCGGTCGGATCTGCGCGCAAGTAGATTTCGGTGCTCTGGATCGAAGCGTGGCCGAGCCAGAGCGAGACCTTGCGGACGTCCCCGGTCGCCTGCAGCGTGTGCATGGCGCAGGAATGGCGCAGCACATGCGGCGTCACCCGCTTTTCCGCAATGCCCGGTTCAGTTTTCGCGGCCGACCGGACGTGCCGTGCCAGGATGTATTCGAAGCCCGACCGGGTCATCGCCCTGCCGCTGCGATTATGGAACAGCGCCGTGTCGCCCTCGGGGTCGCGCAGGCGCAGCCAGGCATCGAGTGCGGTGCGGGTCTCCTTCCACAGTGGCAGGACACGCTCGCGCCGTCCCTTGCCGGTCACATGCAGGCTGGCCGGAACGCGTCGGTCGTAATCGACGAGCCGGAGGCTTGTCAGTTCGCTGACCCTGAGCCCGCAGGCATAGGCGAGGCTCAGCATGGCGCAGTCGCGAATGCCGTCCCGTGTGCGGGGATCGGGCGCGGCGAGCAGCGCGCCGATCTCCGCCCGGGTCAGCCAGGCGACCAGCGCCTCGTCGGCTTTCTTGCGCGGGATCGCCTGGACCTGCCGGATCTGCTCGAGGGCGGCTGGCAGCCGGTACTCGAGGAACCGCTCGCTGCCCGATCCGCCACGGCCACGAGCGCCGCGACCTCGTCGGGCGTGTAGATGTAAGGTGCAGGCCGCTGCCGCGCCGTCCGCGGCAACATATCCGGCGGTGGCACCTCGTGGCGGGCGTCCTCCGTCACGACTGACAGGGCGAAGCGACGAACGGTCAGATAGACGATCCGCCGCTGCGCATGGGTGTCGACGCGGCGCGACCAGTCCAGGACGGTGGCCGTCCGCACATGGGTGTCGCCGCGCGCCTCGGCGAAGGCGGCAAAGCCAGCCAACCGTGTGGCCTGCGTGTCGAAGACGAAGCCGCAGGTGCGCATCAGCGCGACATGGCGTTCAACGGCGGCGCTCAGCATGGCACCACCTCCGGCCACGCCTGCGCGATGGCACCAAGCGCATCGAGATCGACCTTGGCATATCTGGCCGTGGTCTCGATCGAGCGATGCCGCAGCATCGTGCCGATGGCCTCAAGGCTCGCGCCGTCCTCCAGCAGGGCGCGGGCTGCCGAGTGGCGCAACAGATGCGCGCCGTGCGATGGAACGTCCTTGAGCGCCGCGCGACAAATCGCGCGACGGACGATCTTCGAGATCGCGGCGGATTCCGTGAAAGGCCGCAATGGCGCCGTGTAGCGCAGGAACACATGCGGGTCGTCCACCTGCGGGCGCCCGTACTCGAGCCAGGCGAGCATTGCATCGCCAACTTCTTGCGGCAGGGGCAGTCGGCTCTCGCGCCGGCCCTTGCCGGTCAGCATGATCCGCCCGCGTGCCCAGTCGATCTGCTCAAAGCGCAGGCTGCGCACATCCTCGGCCCTGAGGCCCAGTCGGGCGAGCAGGAGCAGGATCGCCCGATCACGTCGGCCGGTCGGGCTGGTCTGGTCGCAGGCGGCGAGCAGTCGCTCGACATCGGCGGGCCTCAGGCCGCGCGGCAGATGATGGCCCTTCCAGTCGGCGATGGTGGGCACTGCCGCGACCAGCCCGGGATCGCACCACCCCATGGCCGCGTGATAGCGCAGCCAGGACCGCAACACGGTGACTGTGCGCTTCAGGCCGCCGCGGCCCTCGCGCCCGCGCCGGCCGAGGATTGCGTTCCGCAGGGTGGTTGGCGTCCACCCGGCAGGATCGGTGCCGATGACCGGCAAGAGCTGGCGCAGCCCCTTGGCGTGGCTCTGCACCGTGATCTCCGAAAGCCCGCGGTGCCGTCGCAGCCAGTCGAGATAGGGCGCGACATGCTGGGCATCGGGATCTTCGGCGGGCGATGGCGCAAGAACGCCTTGCGCAACGAGGAAACGGACGAACCGATCGACCCTGAACAGGTAGCGCGCCGAACGTGGACCACCCCGGCGAATGCCACCGCAATCACAATCGTGACAGGCGAAATCCCGCACGAGCCCATCCGCAGGCCCAGCGAGCAGTAGCCCGTTCAGTTGAGCCCACGCACAGAGGTGCCGCGCCGCCGCGACGAGGCTGTTGACCGTGTATGCATCGTAGCCCACGCAGCCAATCTCGTCGGCATAAGCCGAAACGAGGTCCGCAAAAGGCCCAGGATCCATCGCCCAGCGTTCGGGCGGGAGAACGTGTGTCGTCATGTCGAAGTCTCCGATGATCGCGCGCGAAGGCGCTGGTGAAGACTTCGACCTCAATCATGTTATGCGGAGCACCGCATGCTTAACCCGTTGATCGAAAGGCGCTTATGCGACCAACTCCGCATAACCGTCCGCTCCGCATATTATCGGTTATGCGGAGTCCGCATAAGCGGTACACTCGACTGCGGCCCTCGTCGATCTCGGAGGTGACATCAAGGCCGAGCTTCTTCTTCACCGCGCCGCTGATGACGCCGCGAACCGAGTGCTGCTGCCATCCGGTCGCCGCGCTGATCTCGGCGATGGTGGCGCCCGCGGTCGACCGCAACATGTCGAGCAGCAGGGCCTGCTTCGTTCCGGTGCGGATATTGGGGGTGCGCGCTGCGCCGGTATCTTCGCGCTTGGGGGCAGCAGTGGTCTTGTTGCGTTTCGTGGTCGTCGGCATCTCGTGTTCCTCCACTTTACCTATGGTCCGGTGACGGGCTGCGCCGTCACTGAGGCAAGCCCGCGGAGACCACGAGGGCGGTGGAGGAGGCGGGCCGCAGAGCAGCAACGCTGCCATGGCCCACACTCGAGATGTTCATTCGGTCTTTCTGCTGGTCCTCCTGGTTTGCGGCCTCCTGGCCGTCAGTGGCGCCGGCGCGGTCGGCTCGACAACATTGGCGCTTACATTTCCTCAGAAGTGTAGTGTCGAAACGTCGACCGGTGCCGATCGCGCCGAACGGCGGGGCTTGGGCTGATGCGATGTCGCCATTGCGGCGGCGCGTCTCGCCGCCAGACGCTTCTGGTATTCGATCCAGACCCATTCGCGCCAGGTCTCGGGCAGCGCGTCCAGCTGCTGCTGGGCAGCCTTCGTTACGCGCACGCCATTCCGCGTGAGGCAGCGGGCGATGCCGGCCTTCGACCGCAGGAATGGCGGTCGCGCCAAGCGCCGCCGATCCGTTCCTGCAGAATCCACTGGTACTCGTCCGCCGCCAATGCCCAGTCGCGGGTAATCGGGAACAGCTGCGTCGCTTTGCCCATGCTCGGTCCTCCCAAGATCGTTGCGGACGACACACATGGAGCAGAAGAGACAACAAGCAAGTCGGTGTTGGAGGAAATGAAGCGATAGAGGTGTATTTCCAGGCCCATAGGCGATTCTGCGCCTGAAAAGGCGATCGGGGTGCCTGCATTGATGAGAATTGGACCACCTCAATTAAGTCGATCGCAGCCTCGTGCGCTTACTGACTGGGGCGAGGTCTGTAGCCGAGGACAGGTGATGACGATCATGCGCGGGCCGTGGTCGCGCTCGCAGGCTCAATGGGGTCAACGCAAGCGGCGGCGCGTCCAGAGGGCTGCATTCCCCGCTGCCCGAAGGGCCCGGTGGAGAAGTCTGAGAGCGCATCTCTGCGCAATGGCGCTTGCAGCACTCGCTTTGGGCGCGGGCTATCTCGCACTGAACATGCTGAGCCCCTGGCCGCCACTCGTCACCATCCGCCATGTTGTGGCCGCGCCCAACTCCGATGCGGCGCGGCTGACGGCGCTCGCACCGGCGCGGCGGGGCGAGCCCGGCTATTGGCCGCAGCACGATGCGGACAATGATGGGATCGCCTGTGAGCCATGGCCGCGGCTTGACTGGCAGTCCTGGAGGAATGGCGATCGAGCCCGTTGATAATCCGGCACGTCCCTCCCATGTGATCTGCAAGGGCTTCCGCACATACCAGCGCATTTGGCGACCGCCGAGCCGGGTGTCGTATCGGGCGAGCGTTTTGCGTCGATGATGCAAGGACGGCCAGCCGACACGCGGCGACCCCGGCGGAACCCCTCAAACATCTCATGCAGCCCAGAACCCAGGTACACAGATTGGAGACTATTTATGGCGAATGGCGCCTTCAGGACGGCGAGACGACCCCGCCCAAACGGTAGCAAGAGCAGATCGTCCGACGGCCGGTCCAACAGGTCTACACCGTCCACCGGCTCGGAATACCGTCCCCCCAGCCTCCCGGAATCGAAGCGAAGCTACGAGCAATCGATGTCGCTGGCGCAGGCCGCCGCGGTCACCGGCGATGTCATCGAGACCGAGATGCACTACCAGCGCGCGGAGCATTTTCTGCGGCTGATGCGCGAGAACAGCAACGCCGCGCCCTGACCCGCCCTCGCCGCGGCCGCGGCGGCAACCCGATGGAAACTCGCGCTCGCCAGATATTGCTATGTTGCGCATTCTGCCGATACCCGCCCGGTGTTACGAGGCGCAACTGTTGCGGCTTTTGCCGGGCGCGATGGGAATGGAAACCCAACAAATATATTCGCAGCTGGATGATGAGTGCGCTCTCACCGCCCCGCATCGCATCGTTCCCAACGGAGGACCAGCGTAAGATACTGATATGTCGACACTATTTCACACAGCCGGTCGCTCCATCCTCTCCCGGATCGCGCGGGCCGCGCCGTCTCGCTCCGATGCGTCGGGTCCGGAAATGCTGGCCTCGATCGGCTTCGGGTTGACCCGCGGTCGCTGCAGTATCCTCAGCCTGCGCTCGCGGCGCCGGGGCTACTCCGCCGGTCTGCGGCGTCGGCGCGCCGGGCGGGCCGGGCGAGGCGCGCCGCGCTTCACATCCTTCAGTCCCTATGTCCATGGTGATGGTGGGAATTGCGATGGGTTGGTGTGGAGCCCGGTGGCCGGCGAGGCCGGTGAGGCCGTGGTGGGGGCGGGACTTCAGCCCACCGCACAACGAGCCCACTCCATCTTGTACCGGACCGCCCACCGCCGGCCGGAGCCGCGTGTCCTTCGCCGCCTTCGGCTTGACGCACCACGGGCGACTGCTTTCACGGCCCCGCTCGACCATCGCGAGGAAAGGGGAGCGCGTGGCGGTGCCGGCAATCTTCTAGCCGGGCCCGCCGCACGCCCCACCTGCACGCCCCTATATGTTACCTACGTGCCTATATAAGGCGTTTGACCACCAGCAACAAAATCGACGCGCGATTACGGGGGGTTAGACACCCCCCTATTTCGCATCACCCGATAATTTATCGCGGAATTCCGCCACTCATCGGGCGGTGTCGGGCGGTGGGGCATCGGGCGGTGCTCACCGCCCGATGAGCGCGAATACCTCCGTGGTTACGCGCACTTACCTCCTCTCCATCGGGCGGTGCGGGCGGTGATCGGGCGGTCGTTCGCTCACCGCCCGATCAGTCGACATCGTCGTGTCCGTCGACGTGCGCGACCTGCCACACGCTGGATTTATTCCGGGACCCTGGGGAGACCATGCTGCCCAACCACTTTGTTGCGGGCGCAGGCGCCGGTGGATGACGCGCGATTTCGGTGGATGAACGTCCCAGAAGGCTGTCCGGCGCGGACGCACGTCCTAACCTTGCCCGGTGTCGCCGCGGGACGCGCCGGCCGGGGAGGCCCGCGCATGTCAGCTCTCAAGACCGATCTCTCGATCTCCTGTCCGCACTGCCGGGGTCCGCTTCATCTCGAGGTCGCCGAGATCCCCGAAGCCGCGCCGGTCATCTGCCGAACCTGCGGCGCGCTGCTCGGGCGGTGGGGCCTGAGTTCTGTCGGCGCGGTGCCGTCGTTCGCGCTGCCGCAGGTGCGGACAGGAGACCGGCAGGGATAAGACGGGCTTATCGCCAGCCAACGTTTGCGAACCGCTCGAACCGCTCGGCCAGCCGCTCGCGGTCCGGAAGGTCGGCTTCCCTCCGCGGCAGCTGGATTGACCTGCCCGCCATGGCCTTGATGCCGTGCTCGAACATCGGTCCATCGTTCATCTCGAGAAGCACGTCACTGACGTGCACACGGTAGTCGGGATCAATTCCGATCAGGTTGGCGTCGAAGGCAGCGTGATGGATCTTCGATAACGGCAGTCCGTTCGGGACGACCGGCTGGCCCAGATCTTCCTCCCGGTCGGCGATGATGTGGGCAGCGTCGAGCAGGCGGCGTTCGGGCAGCCCCGAGATCGCACATCGTCCCTGGTACGCCGAGAGCACCGCCTCGCGGAACGTGGCTTGGTGCAGCCGCTGGCGCACACTGCGCAAAGCATAGCGCCGCTCCGGCGCGTCAGGCAGCGACCATGAGACTTCCGATTCCGGGGTCGTCGAGAAGGCAAGCTGAACCTTGAGTTCGGATGCCGACCAGTCGGCGATGTAGGTCGGCCAGATTGCCGTGTACCGCCCGGGCGCGACGCCAAGGAAATAGATGATCGGGATCTGAGCCTCGCAGGCCTCCCGGAGCCAGCGATTGTCGGCCGCGTTCGGATCGGTGCCCATAAAGGCGTAATCGACGAGTTCCTCGCCGCGCTCGATCTGTTCATGAACCGTGCGCTGGTCGTCGTACCAGATCCTGGCACCAACTCGCGGATAGACGGTGCGGACGCTGAGCACGTAGTCCATCGCCCGCGGCTTGAAGATGCCGCGCTGTGGATTAACGATCGGGACGCGTTGCCGCTCGAATTCAAACCCCGTGCGGAGATCGTCGGACGAGAGTGTGCCGTCAGCGGCGAGCCGTTTCACATGCTCGGCACCAGCCATTCGAATTGCGGCGTCGGACGGCACGGCTTTTCCTCAGCCGAGGAAGCGATGCTCGCGGTGCCACCTAAGGGCTTCCGGCGAGGGCATTGCTTCCGGGTTTCGTGGCGGGCGTAGTTCGCGGCCGTCGAGCGCGTAGTAGTCGCGACCATTGTCGAAGTCGGCTCTGAGCCGATCGCTCACAATAAACCTTCGCTCCGGCGCAACCGTGACGTATCCGAGATCGAACAGGCGATGCACGTCGGTGCGCAGCAGCAGGCCGTTTGAAGTCAGGTGCTCGCCGCCCTCACCAAACGCGCGTATGTGCGCCGCGTCGAGTATCGGTAGGGTTCGCTCACCGGTCACGGCGCACCGTCGCTCATAGCTGTCGATAACGAACAATCGAAATGCCCCCTGGCCGAGGCGCGGTTTGATCAGCTGGGGAGCACCAAACCGGGGTAGCTGAGCTTGTGCGATCCCAGCGGAGGGCATCGCCGACATCCGCTCCATCACCTCGTCCCAGAGTGCCCTGCCATCGCCCTCGGTCGTGTCGAAACGCTTGCCCACCTGCGTGTTGCGCGCCCATGTCGAGGGCAGATCGATCCATTGCTCGCGCGGCCAGAAGAATGGCTGGGTCAGCACGCGGCATCCGATCTCCGGATCCTGGCGTGGGTCGAGCAGGGTCTCGTCGTGGCGGTATCGCGCAATCCGCCGCCGCATCTCCACGAGACTGGCCACGCCGTTCCGCTCTCGAAACGCCTCCCAGGCAATGGAGAGCGGGACGTTCGTCGCGTGACTGAAGATGCCGCCCCCTGCGATGAAATTGTAAGGGGCGTGGAGCTTGAAGAGGAACAGCTCGCCCGCGCCGATCGCCCCGAAATTGCGCCGGCCACTCGGCTGCCAGAAGTTCACCTCCTCGTGCGGACCAGACGCGGCGAGGAGCCTGAACCAGGCGTTGTCGGTCACAGCCACGAAGATGCGAACCATGCTGTAGCTTCATACGGTCCATCGCGTGTGGCAACTATTGTCATCCGATTGTTGCGAGCCTTGATTGGAGCTGAATAGAGACATGGTGCGGATCGGTCTCGCCGTCTCATTTGCGGTGATCTTCATCGCAGCCGCCAATGCCGCGGAGGTTTCGGGACCAGCCCGGGTCATCGACGGCGACACGATTGAGGTCTCCGGCCAGACGATCCGCCTGCACGGGATCGATGCCCCTGAGGCAGGTCAGCGGTGCAACTCAGCCGACAGCGGCACCTGGCGCTGCGATGAGACCGTGATGGACCGGCTCGAAGAACTCGCCGCCGGCGGCGTCCGCTGCCGGGGAGATGAGGTGGACGACTATGGTCGGCTCCTCTCCGTATGCACGAATGCTACAGGCGTGGAAATCAACGCCACGCTCGTCCGCGCGAGGGGCTGGCCTAGACCTTCATCCGCTACAGTGACGACTATCTGGCCGAGGCGGGCGCCGCCCGCGCCGAAGGTATCGGCGTCTGGCAGGTCGAGAACGAGCCGCCGTGGGACTACCGCGCGCGGCAGTGGGACGTCGCCGCGCAGGAGGCGCCCGAGGGCTGCCCGATCAAGGGCAACATCAGCGACAACGGCCGCATCTATCACGCGCCATGGTCACCCTGGTACGGGCGAACGCGGATCAGTCTTGAGAATGGCGAGCGCTGGTTCTGCTCCGAACGTGAGGCGCTCGATGCCGGCTGGCGCGCGCCGCGCTGGCGGTAGTGCCATGCGACGGATCCGGCAGATCGGGGTTGCCCTGTTCGTTGCCGCGTACGCGCTCGCGTTCTGGTACATCATGCTCGCGCCGACCGCGGCCCAGCTGTGGATCCGATTGGGTCGACCGCGCGTGAACTGGATCTTGCGGGCGCGCTTCTTGGCTGCGCGGCAATGATCGCGCCATGATGAGCCAGCGCCGCCGATCAAGCTGTCGGCCCGCTTCAGAAAGCGCACCATGACCCGCACAGCATCCCAAAGCAGGCTGCTGTCGCTCGGCTCGTGCATGAGTGCCGCAGTCACGGTGCTATCCAGCCGCACGACCGCGCCGTCTTCGGGCTTCGCCTGCCGAGCACCCGACAGCAGCGTCCGATTGATCTGTTCCCAGGTCTCGGGCCGGATCGCGCCGATCGTCTTTTGCAGTACCGACTTCTGTGGGCTCCACGATAATGGCAGGCGGGCAAAGGCACGAAACGAGGCGGAGTCCTCAAGGTCGAACGCCAGTTCCTGGTAGCTCAGCTGGCGGTATTGCTTGAGCAGCGCACAACGCAGCACCGCTTCGGCAGGCAGGCCCTGCCGTCCGGTAGCCTTGACGCCGACCCGAACCAGATCGCGGGCCACC